>JABAOH010031631.1_pt1 | contig 21685 bp, 20 predicted proteins | sample 7062181 | NCBI WGS metagenome assembly JABAOH01 (sample SAMN14538630, study PRJNA623070) | marine sediment metagenome | biome: marine biome [ENVO:00000428]; feature: marine pelagic biome [ENVO:01000023]; material: deep marine sediment [ENVO:00002113]; isolation source: pool of 5 deep marine... | reverse complement strand
CTGATGCCGGAGGTGTCGAAACAGCCATTGAGGGATCGGATGATTGATCGGAAATCAATCGACTCGAGACAGGATGGTGTCCCTCCACCGATGTAGAGCGTATCGAATCGCTCGAAGGTCCCCGGCTCGGCATGGCGGCAGAAGAGTTCAATTTCTCCGAGAAGGTGGTGCACGTACTTCTCCGCCAGGCGGCGGGTGTAGGGCACCGAGTAAAAGTCGCAGTATGAGCACTTCTTGATGCAGAAGGGGATGTGAATATACAAACCTCTCATAGGTATCCATAATACAATTACGAGAAGAAGCAGGGAAAGGGGAAAAACAGTCCAGAGTTCAGCGTCCCGAGTCCAGAGGAAAACCGGTTCAGCGTTCATAGTTCAGAGTTCAGAGGAGAACCAAAAATACACACGATATGATGAACTGAAGATACGGTGGCAAATCCTAAAACCTAAATTCGAAACCCTAAACAAGTCCAAAATCCTAAGCATCAATGTTCAACGATGAATTCAAGACTCATTGATTTATTTGACTTACTTTATGCTTTTTATTGTTTTGGATTTTGAAATTTAGTCATTGGCATGTGTTTCGGATTTAGGATTTCGTGCTTCAGATTTAACATCTTCTCTTCACGGGTACATCGCATCGTCTTTGAACGGTAAACTTTGGACTGGTTTTCCTCTGAACTCTGAACTCTGAACTCTGGACTCTGAACTTTGCTTTTAGACTGTCACGTTTGGATTCTCTGGCTGTTGTCTACAGAGGTTTTTCGGAGTTGTGGTAAACTTATTGACAGAAGGGTGGCGGTGATATATCTTAATGAGTGAACATTCATTCAATAATTAGATAAAAGGAGGATTCGATGGGACGGGAAATACGGAGGGGGCTAGTTCTCGGTGCCGGTTTGATGGGTTCTGGCATCGCGGCACACCTTGCCAACGCGGGTATTCCCTGCTATCTCCTCGATATTCCGCCTAAGTCGCTCACACCGGNNACAGGCTGGCGAGGAAGGGGCTGGACAACATCCTGAGCAACCGCCCGTCTCTCATCTATGCGAAAAAAGACATCGATCTGATCCGGATCGGGAATTTCGAAGACGACCTTAACCTGGTGGGAGACGTCGACTGGGTCGTTGAGGCTGTCATCGAGAATCTCGAGATAAAGAGGCAGCTCTTCCAAAAGGTGCTTGAACACTGGAAGCCCGGAATCCTCGTGAGTTCCAACACGTCGGGGATCTCGATCGGCCAGATGATGGAGGGGTTTCCCGCAGAGTTCAGGAAGCACTTTTTCGTTACCCACTTTTTCAACCCCGTTCGCTACATGAAACTTCTCGAAATCGTCCCCGGGAAAGACACGGACCCCGAAATCATTCGGGAAATGTCAGCTTTCGGCGAGGACATACTCGGCAAAGGAATCGTCTACTGCAAGGATACGCCGAACTTCATAGGAAACAGGATCGGCGTGTTCTCCATGATGTACGCTATGCACGCAATGATAAAACACGGCCTGAATGTGGAGGAGGTTGACAGGGTGCTCGGACCCGCCACGGGAAGACCGAAGAGCGCTGCTTTTGGGACTGCCGACCTCGTGGGCCTCGACACGCTGCTTCACGTTTCCGACAACGTTTTTAAGAATCTTCCCGATGACCCGGCGAGGGAATTTTTCGTCCCCCCCGACTTCGTGAAGACGATGGTGGAAAAAGGGCTCCTGGGAAGGAAGTCCGGGGCCGGCTTCTTCAAGATGGAAAAGACGGCCGAGGGAAGGCAGCTTTCGTACCTCGATTACGAGACGATGGGATACACGGCCGTAAAAAAACCCTCATTTCCCTCCGTGGACGGTGCGAAGAACATCGACGATCCCGGGGAGAGAATCAGGGCTGTCGTATCCGGCGACGACGCCGCGGCCAGATTCGCCTGGGACGTTATAGCCGAGACGCTGCTCTATTCAGCTGCCAGGATACCGGAGATATCGGATGATGTGGTGAACATCGACAATGCCATGAAGTGGGGTTTCAACTGGTCTCTCGGTCCCTTCGAGACCTGGGATGCCATCGGCGTCACCGAATCGGTGCAAAAGATGGAGGGTGAGGGCAGAGAGATACCGGAAAATGTAAGGGACTTTCTTCGTAAGGGGAACGAGCGCTTCTACGACAGAAAGGATGGAAAGAAATACTACTATGACTTCCTCTCCGGGGAATACGGGGAGCTGCCGGTCAACGAGAAGGTCCTCCGGCTTCCCGATGTGAGGCAGGCCCTCGGTGTGATAAAGGAAAATGCCGGGGCAAGTCTTTATGACATTGGAGACGGGGTTCTCTGCCTCGAGTTTCACACGAAGATGAACGCCATCGATGCCGATATCGTGGAGATGATAAACTTCGCAACCGAAGAGGTGAATAAGCACGAAGGATTGATCATAGCGAACCACGGCGACAATTTCTCAGCCGGGGCAAACCTTCTTCTCCTTCTCATGGAGATACAGGGGAAAAACTTCGACAACATCGAGATGATAGTCGACGAGTTTCAAAAAGCCTGTATGCGGATTAAATACTGCGAAAAACCCGTGGTCATCGGCCCCGCGGGAATGGCTCTCGGAGGGGGGGCGGAAGTTACCCTCCATGCGCCGAAGGTGAGGGCGGCGGGAGAGTTCTACATGGGTCTCGTAGAAGTTGGAGTAGGCCTGGTCCCCGCAGGAGGCGGTTGCAAGGAGATGATCATCCGCGCCCTCGGTAAGATACCGGGGGACGTAAATGCGGATCCCCTTCCCTTCTTGAGAAAAGCCTTCGAGACTGTCGCCATGGCGAAGGTCTCAACGAGCGCCAAAGAGGCCTTTGAACTGGGCTATCTGCGAGACGACATCGACCGGATAACAGTGAACAGGGATTTCTTGATCGGTGATGCAAAAAAAAGCGTCCTGGCAATGGCAGTTGACGGCTATAGAAAGCCGGTCAGGACGGCGGAGGTCCCGATGCCCGGTCGGGGCGCAATGGCCATGTTCGAGTACGCCCTCTACACGATGAAGGTGGCGGGGTACATTTCCGAGTACGATGCCCTCATCGGGAGCAAGCTGGCGAAGATATTCTCCGGCGGCGACGTGGCGCCCGGCGTTGCGGTGGGGGAACAGCACCTGTTGGACCTGGAGAGAGAGGCGTTTCTCTCCCTCTGCGGCGAGGAGAAGACCCTCGAGAGAATTCAGCACATGCTGATGACGAACAAACCCTTGAGAAACTGAACTAAGGGGAGGTAGAGCATGAACACAGTTTACATAGCATCGGCGAAAAGGACGGCAGTGGGACGGGCATACAGGGGTACCCTGAAGGATACCCGGCCCGATGACCTGGCAGCGGAAGTCATAAAAGGGATACTGGCAGAGAACCCGGGGCTCGATCCTGGTGAGTTAGACGACATAATACTGGGATGCGCCATGCCCGAGGCGGAACAGGGCATGAACGTGGCCAGGATAGCCGCCTTCAAGGCAGGAGTGCCATATGATGTTCCCGGGATGACGATAAACCGCTTCTGCTCATCGGGGCTCCAGTCCATAGCGATCGCTGCCGACAGGGTGGCCTCCGGCTCCTCCCACCTGATCGTTGCGGGGGGAACGGAGAGCATGACCATGGTGCCCATGGGCGGGAACAAGGTCTCCTTCAACCCCGACCTCATCGAGGGCTATCCGGAAGTCTACATGCCCATGGGACTGACGGCGGAGGAAGTGGCTAAAAAGTACGGGATATCGCGGGAAGACCAGGACACCTTCGCCTTGAGGAGCCATCAGAAGGCGGTGGCTGCCATCTCTGAGGGGAAATTCAATGATGAGATCGTACCCGTTGAGACCTTCGTCTTCACCTCGGAAAACGGGGGCCCCGTGGTGAAAATGAAGGTGCTCTTCGGCACAGATGAGGGGCCGAGAAGAGACACGTCCCTCGAGGCCCTTGCAAAACTTCGACCTGCCTTTTCCCCCACGGGAACCGTGACGGCGGGAAGCTCCTCCCAGATGAGCGACGGGGCTGCTGCCGTGCTGGTGGCCTCCGAAGAGGCCGTCAGGAAATTCGATTTGAAACCTCTGGCACGCTTCACAGGGTACGATGTGGCCGGCGTTCCTCCCGAGATCATGGGAATCGGTCCCGTGAAGGCCATCCCGAAAGTGCTTCAAAGGCTCAACCTCAAAAAGGAGGAACTGGGGCTTATAGAGCTCAACGAGGCCTTCGCGGCCCAGTCCTTAGCCGTCATCAGGGAGCTGGGCCTTGACCTGGAAAGGATAAACGTGAACGGTGGAGCAATCGCCCTCGGCCATCCCCTTGGCTGCACCGGGGCCAAGTTGACTGCTACGCTCCTCTATGAGATGAAGAGGCGGGGTGTGAAAACAGGCATGGTAACCATGTGTATCGGCGGAGGCATGGGAGCGGCGGGAGTGTTCGAGCTCCTGTGAAAAACAGTTCAGAGTCCATTGTTCAGAGTCTAGAGAGAGACAGAAAGCAGAACATCAGAGAGCAGAAAGCAGAAAAACCGCAACCCTGGTGGCTCGAACATCCGTAAGAACCAGTCCATAGTTCATCGTCCGGAGTCCAGAGAAAAAGCAGTTTACAGTTAGGAACCTCTGCTTGTCGTTCCTCTCAACGTCCTAACTTCCCACCTACTTTCGCTTCTGGTTTCCCGGAGCGTCTATTCCTCGGCTGTTTGGCTGCTCGAGCCAATCGTTTTTAATGAGAAATTAGGAATTAGAAATGAGAAATTAGCAGTAAGTAGTTGGAAATAAGGAATTATCGGTTTCTCTCTGAACTATGGACGCTGAACGCTGGACTTGTTATTTCTCCATGAGCTCTGTGCCGCACTTCGAGCAGAACCTCGGGCTTATCTTCTTGCCGAGGTAGGCGTTGCAGGCCGGGCACCTCCAGTTGATGAGGGAGAGGACCAGGGAAGCGAGGATGAGAGCGCCGAACGTGAGCCCCAGGTATTGTGGAGGGATGTGCTGGAAATATTTTGCCCCCCGCGAGGCACCGAGCCAGAAAATAAGTATGAGCGCGATCATCGACCCGGAGATGGCCATCTGAACTTTTCTCCTTCTCTTGAAGGTGCTCATTACCTCTTCCTTTCTTTGCCGCAGCAGGTAGTCTGACATGTTCACCTCCCGGTGATTCAGTTATTGGCCGCTGAAAGTATGCTGTTCCTCTCAAGGGATATCGGCTCCCTGTAAATTTTCTTGAGAATACTCTACAATCGTTGTATCGGTCTCATACGGGGTGAACGTCTTATTCTCCGCCCTGTCAGCGGGAAGGTCCTTCACTGAGGCAAAGTCCGTAAGAGATGGTGCAATGAAGATCGTTACCGGTATAGGGCAGTGCTCACTCGATTACCTCGCACAGGTCGACCGTTATCCCGAAATCGACACGAAGAGGGAGGCCCTTCAGTGGAGAGAGCAGGGGGGCGGCCCTGTGGCAACGGCGCTGGTTGCGCTCTCCCGGCTCGGTGTGGGAAGCAGGTTTTACGGCGTCATCGGGGATGATGTGGCGGGGCAGAAGATCGAAGCGTCTCTCAGGGAGGAAAATGTCGACTCCCGCGGGCTGGTTCTGAGGAAAAACGCCACCTCTCAGGTGGCATTCATCGCCATAGAGAGGTTTTCGGGAAAACGGACCATCATCTGGAAGAGGCCCTCGGGAGAGGAGCTGAGAGAGGAGGAGCTGGGCGGTGATTTCCTTCGGGGAAGCCGGTTTTTGCTCCTTGACGGATTAATGGCGAAAGTATCTATTTTCGCAGCGAGAAAGGCAAAGGAGCTGGGTGTTCCCTGTATGCTCGACGCGGGGAGGGTGCGGGAGGGGATGCTCGAGATTGCCGCCCTCAGTGAATACGTCGTCGGGGCTGAACAGTTTGCGAAAGACCTGGGGTGGCGGGGGAGTGCCGAGGAATTTCTCGGCAGGGTGAATAGCCTTGGAGCGAAGGTTGTCACCATCACCCTCGGTGATCGGGGGAGCGTCACCTACGCAGGGGACAGAATCATAGAAGTCCCGGCGTTCAGGGTCGACGTGGAAGATACGACGGGTGCGGGAGATGTGTTCCACGGTGGCTATATCTTCGGTCTCCTTGCGAAATGGGATCTGGAAAAAACGCTCATCTTTTCCTCCGCCATGGCTGCCATGAAGTGCAGGGAGATCGGCGGAAGAACGGGTATCCCCTCGCTCCCGGGAGTTTTCTCCTTTCTTAAGGAAAGAGGGTTTGATTATTCGCCCTGATCCTTGCTTTTCCCGTTACCGGGTCTCACCCGGCCTGGAGGAACACTCCGTAGCAGCGGGAGTAATTCTCAGGGGATGAGGCACGTGATATATAATGCTTCAGGCGCACCGATCCTTCCAGGTTAAAAGGGTCACCCCTGTTGCATCGCCCGGTCTTTAAGTGTGATAGGAGATGAGAGACAATGACGTCCAGGCGGTTTGACATAGCAGTCATAGGAGGCGGCATAATCGGGACTGCCACGGCCATGGAGCTCGTGATGAACCACCGCGTTTCGGTGGTTCTCCTCGAGGCGGAACCGCGGCTGGCATCCCATCAGAGCGGGAAGAACAGCGGCGTGATTCATGCCGGGCTCTACTACCGGCCCGGCAGCTTGAAAGCACGCTACTGTGTCGAGGGACGTGTGGCCCTGGAGCGCTTCTGCGAAGACAGGGGAGTTCCTTTTCGCCGGTGCGGGAAGCTCGTCGTCGCTACGGTTGAATCTGAACTCCCTGCTTTGTCCGAGCTCGAACGCAGAGGGAGGGCGAACGGGCTTATGGGTATGCAATATATCGAGGGAGACAAGATCAGAGAACACGAGCCCCACGCGGCGGGTATTGCCGGCCTCTACGTCCCGGAAACGGGCATCGTCGATTTTTCGCAGGTGGCGGAAAAGTTTGCAGAGGTGGTGCGGGAAGGCGGGGGGGAGATAAGAGAAGGGACGAGAGCCGCAGCTGTCCGCAGCGAGCAGGGCGGGATGGTAATCGATGCGTCGGGTGATGAAATTCGGTGCCGGATGATCGTCAACTGTGCCGGCCTCTATTCCGACAGGGTGGCGAAGATGTGCGGTGTGGCTCCCCGGATCCAGATTGTCCCCTTCCGGGGCGAGTATTACAAGCTCATCCCGGAACGCCGCAACCTGGTGAGAAATCTCATCTATCCCGTTCCGGATCCCCGGTTTCCCTTTCTCGGGATCCACTTCACCCGGATGATAAACGGTGATGTGGAAGCGGGTCCGAATGCCGTGCTCGCACTGTCGCGGGAAGGCTATCACCGCTTCTCCTTTTCCCCTTCCGATGCGGTTGAGACCTTCTCGTACCGGGGTTTCTGGAAGATGGCGGGCAGGTACTGGAAGATGGGCCTTCGCGAATATGTCCGCTCATTTTACAAAGGAGCGTTTGTCCGGGCACTGAGAAAGCTCCTGCCGGAAATCTCCGGCGACGATATTTATCCCGGAGGGTCGGGGGTGCGTGCTCAGGCACTCGAGGCAGACGGAACCCTGGTAGACGATTTTCGAATCATGAGAGAGAAACGGTCGGTCCATGTGCTCAATGCCCCCTCCCCTGCAGCAACTGCCGCGATTCCCATCGGAAAGGCGATCGCGAAGGTGGCGGCCAATGCCCTCGACGAAGGGGAATAGGGGCAGTTTCCCCTGCCTTTCGAATGGATAGCATTCGAATAGTCGCTCTGGCGATGGTACTATAATTGACAACGTACATTTTGCACGAGCTTCTTCTCGCACTCGATAGGAAGGAGAGGGGATAATGACGGGTTTGAAAGGTGGGCTTCTGAGGGTGGCGCGTTTAACGGCCCTGATCTGTCTCGTTGCTTTATTCAAAGTGGCAGATTCTGCCCACGGTCAGGAGCTGTGGGCGCTCCGGGGAAGTTTTTCCTGGGTTTTGGCAGACGACGACTTTGACCCCGTCGATAACCTCTTCGGTGCCTCTCTCGGTCTGCTCCGCGATGTGGGCACACACTTCAGGGTCGGGGGAGAACTGCAGTGGATAACCGGCGATGAGGATTTCGCCGCTCTCGATTGGATTTCGGCCCTGGCTGTTTTCGAATATTCGTTTCTGGGAGACTATGCGGACAGCTACGACGTATACGTAAACCTTGCCCTCGGCGGCATGTACGTTGACTCCCGTGGCTTCTCGGGTGGAGATGACGAAGACGTGGCATTTGCTGTCAGGCCTGCAGTCGGACTTGATCTCTTTTTGACGGAACATGTTGCCCTGAACCTTCAGGCCGGCTATCTGGTAAGCGAGGTGACGCTCGCCGGGAGGGAGCTCGACGCGGCAGGGCTTGAAGGAAAAGTAGGGCTCACCGTTATCTACTGAGATCCCTCCAAGTCAGATGCTTTCCAATCAGAAATGAGCAGTGAGAAGTTAGCAGTTTAGAAATGAGAAATGAAAAATTATCTATTTCCCTCTGAACTCTGAACTACGGACTCTGGACTGGTTTCCTATTCCGCATTACCATCCTTACCGCCTTTGCTGCTTCCTGGTTTTCTCTGGACTATGGACGCTGAACTATGGACTGGTTTCCATTCCGCACTCCGCATTACCGTCTACCCATTGTCAGCTCCTCTCTGCTCTCCGGTTTCCCTCTGAACTCTGAACTATGAACTCTGGACTCGTTTCCCTCCCTGTTCTGCCTCAAATGTTTTCCACGAGCCGCTCCATCCGGTAGTACTGAAGGAGATGGTGAAACGAGGTATCGTGGAGGGGATTTCCAGGGAAACGGAAAAGGTGGGATGGGCAGGCGCAATCTGATGCACCGAAGGAGGGCACCTTGAACTGGCTGATATCTCCCACAGAGCGGGCGATCGCGCACTCGATATCGTCTCCCGTTCGAACGGGAAGAGCTGCAACGAACTCCCCCGCTTCCCGGAGGTAATCAACGTGCCAGAACCGATTTTTGAGGAGTCGCCTGTGCCGCGAAATTCTCGAGGCCAGGTTTTTTTTCGCTGACCCCACGTAGACGTAATAGCCCTCCTGAAACTTGATTGTTCCAAGCTTTCCCACGGGAACAGCGCTCTCTGCGGGGAGCCTGAGAATGATGAGGTAACTTCCCCTGTCCCTGGATTCTCTCTCGAGCAGATTCCACGGGATCGTCAGAGATCTGGCAGGTCCTTCCAGGGTCAGTTTTTTCCCCCAGCGAACAGCCACGGGGATGATCATGAGTTTTTTCCTCGCGCCCAGAAAGGCCCGTGAAAATTCGAGGTCGGTGTGGTATTCGGGGAGGAAAAAATCGGGGGTCCCACCGTTGACGATGAAGAGGAGCGCACCCCCTCCCTTTTTGTTTTCTATCGCAGCGAGTTCCTGGAGGTGTCTCCTGCCACGGTCGGTCACGGCGTCGGGGAACATGGCAACCCGGTTACCGAAGAGGGTGCACGATTTGACCTCCAGGTAAATCTCCTTTCGTCCTTTTTCGAGGAGAAAGTCGATCCGGCTGCGAAAGAGACGGGTCTCTCTCGCTTTGATCCTGGCGCCTTCAAGCCCCGGTATGAGGTCATTTTCTATGAGGGTGGCGGCAACATTGTTCGTCCTGTGGGTGTGGAGCATGACGGGTCCCCCCGATCGTACGACCGCCACCGCAGTGAACTGCAAAGTTCTGCCCGATTTCCCTGATCTTTCGAGGAAAACGGTCGCCCCCGGAATCAGGAGTTCCCACAGCCTTCCGGGGTTCGGCAGGTAGGCCCGGACCCTTTTTCCCCCCAGAAGGCACCTGATCGTGAACCGGTTGGGCCGATCGAGATACGTCCCTCTCTCCGTATTGCCAAAGATTCCCATCGAAATCCTCAGGTCTCTCCTGAAACGGGCGGGGGCAAAGACCTGTCGGGGTTTGCCAGCCCGAGACTCCCCGCGCCGCATATTTTTTTCAAACCCGAGCATACATTCCCGGAAGTGAAAGTATACAATGAAAGGTAAGACTTTTTCAGGCGGTTGTGGGACCGGGAAGAGGGCCCGTCAGCGTGCATCTTGCCCGGATGGCGTCAATAAAAGACAAAAGAATTCGGGGGAGGGAGATGGAAAAGAAAAACCCGGACAGCTTCAATGCCAGAAAAAAGTTTCTTGTGGGGGGAAAAGAGTACTCCTGCTATTCTTTGAGAAAGCTATCCGATGCCGGAATTGGTGATATCAAACGGCTTCCCTATTCTCTGAGGATTCTGCTGGAAAACCTGATTCGTCACGAGGACGGTGTTACCATCACAAAAGATGATATTGCGGCCCTCGCCGGATGGGATCCTGCTGCCGAGCCGGCGTATGAGATTGAGTTTATGCCCGCCAGGGTCCTCCTTCAGGACTTCACGGGAGTCCCTGCGGTCGTTGACCTTGCATCGATACGCTCGGCCCTCACGCGTCTCGGCGGAGACCCAGGAAAGGTAAATCCCCGGATNNCGGCCCTCACGCGTCTCGGCGGAGACCCGGGGAAGGTAAATCCACGGATCCCCGTCGACCTGGTAATAGACCATTCAATCCAGGTGGATCGCTACGGCAGCGAGGCTGCATTCCTGATGAATGAAAAGCTCGAGTTCGACCGCAACGGAGAGAGGTATCAGCTTCTGAAATGGGGTCAGCAGGCATTTGAGAACTTCACCGTCGTCCCCCCCAACACGGGAATATGCCATCAGGTGAACCTCGAGTTTTTAGCCCGGGTTGCCGTCGTGGTGGAGAGCGATGATGGCCCGGTGGTATATCCCGACACCCTGGTGGGAACCGATTCTCACACGCCGATGATCAACGGTATCGGTGTTCTTGGATGGGGCGTCGGCGGGATCGAGGCGGAGGCCGTGCTGCTCGGACAGCCTTACGGAATGCTCATCCCACAGGTTGTCGGCGTCAGGCTGACGGGCGTGCTGGCTCCATACGCGACGGCCACCGATCTCGTCTTGACCATAACGGAGCGTCTTCGGCAGCTGGGGGTCGTGGGGAAGTTCGTCGAGTACTTCGGCCCCGGGGTCCCTAGTCTGAGCGTGGCCGACCGAGCAACAATCGGCAACATGACCCCTGAATACGGAGCGACGGTGGGCATCTTCCCTGTCGACGACAAGACGGTGGAGTATCTCCGGCTCACGGGGCGTGAGGAGACGGCAGAGATTGTGGAGGCATATTACCGGGTTCAGGACCTTTGGTACGATCCGGAGGCGCCCGACCCTGTCTATTCTCAGGTTGTGGAAATAGATCTCGGCTCCATCGAGCCGAGCCTCGCAGGTCCCTCTCGGCCCCAGGACCGCGTTTCCCTATCCGGGGCGGGAAACTCCTTTTTTGAGCTTCTGGAGAACATGGGGAAGATGGCCCAGATAAATATGGACCGGGAGCATCTCGAGGAGTGGTTGAACGAGGGGGGGTTCCCCCCGAGCGGCGAGATGGAATTATCGCTTATTCGGTCACCGAAGGATATCTGCGTGCCGATCAGCCGTCACGACGGAACCTCCTACGGCCTCTGCCACGGCTACGTTGTCATCGCAGCCATAACGAGCTGCACGAACACATCCAATCCCTCTGCGATGATCGGCGCGGGTCTTCTGGCCAGAAACGCCCTGAGGCGTGGCCTTCAGGTGAAGCCCTGGGTGAAAACGAGCTTCGCGCCGGGATCTGTTGCCGTCACGGACTACCTCGCCGACTCCGGGCTCATGCCGTACCTGGAGGGCTTGAGATTTCACCTCGTTGGTTACGGGTGCACCACCTGCATCGGAAACAGCGGTCCTCTCCCCGAGGATATCAGGATTGCCGTTGCCGAAAATGACCTGGTCGTCGCCTCCGTCCTCTCGGGCAACCGGAATTTCGAGGGAAGAATCCACAACCAGGTCCGGGCGAACTACCTGGCATCGCCACCCCTCGTTGTGGCGTATGCGCTTGCGGGGAAGATCAGCCTCGACATGACGAAAGACCCTCTCGCCTTCGACACAAATGGTGACCCCGTCTATCTCGCCGATATTTGGCCCGACCACGAGGAGGTACGGGAGTTTGTTCAGAAGTACGTGACGCCGGCCAAGTTCAAAAAGACCTACTCAGACGTGTTCCGGGGAAGCGAGCGTTGGAGCACCATGGAAGTTACCGCAAGAGGAGATTTCAGCTGGGATGAGGCTTCCACGTACATAAAAGAGCCTCCCTATTTCGACGGAATAACGACGGAGATCGCAGCCCAGAGCGATATTGTCGGTGCGCGGGTGCTCGTTTTTCTTGGGGATTCGGTAACCACCGACCATATATCACCTGCAGGGGCCATTCCCGAGGAGAGCCCGGCAGGGCAGTACCTGTTATCGAAGGGCGTTTCGGTGGAGGAATTCAACTCTTACGGCTCCAGGCGCGGCAACCATGAAGTCATGATTCGTGGGACCTTCGCCAACGTGCGTGTAAAAAATCAGCTCGTTCCGGGTGTCGAAGGGGGCGTGACGCTCCACCTTCCAAGCGGTGACCAGATGTGGATATACGATGCGGCGATGCAATACCGCGATGAAAAGATGCCCCTCATCGTCATAGCGGGAAAGGAGTACGGGACGGGGTCCTCGCGTGACTGGGCGGCGAAGGGAACGAAACTTCTCGGCGTCGATGCGGTGATCGCCGAGAGCTTCGAGCGGATTCACCGGTCGAACCTCATCGGAATGGGTGTGCTTCCTCTCCAGTTTGAGAAAGGGGAGAGCTGGAAATCCCTCGGTCTCACGGGCCGGGAAGTCTACGGCATAACCGGTGTCTCCCGGATCGGCCCCGGGTCGAAACTCCAGGTCAGTGCCGTTTCCGATGACGGGTCTGAAAAGGAGTTCTCTGTGTTGGCGCGTATCGATACGCCGAACGAAGTCGCCTATTTTAAGAACGGCGGGATCCTCCCCTTCGTTCTCCGGCAGTTTTTGATGGACAGGGGTTAGTTTGGAGAGGGGCCCTCAGGGAGCGCTGCTTCTCACATGCCGATCCCGCCGGTGGATCTGTTCTGATACAATGGTAATAATATCGTTCAAGGGAGGATACAGATGATAAGAAGGGCAGCGCTACTTGTGCTGATTATCGTTCTCGCCATCATGGTTTCCTCCATTTCCAGGGCGGAGGTTGAGTGGGTCGTTGAGAAGACGCTGGCTGTCGGAGAGACACCTCTGGATGTGGTTTCCTCAGTCGACGGACAAAGAACCTTCGTCCTCACCGAGGGGGGAACGGTCCTCGTGTACTCTGCTGAGGGAAATCTCGAGGACACGATCTTGACGGGCGAGGCTGTCGACGGGATCGAAGTGTCCCCACGGGGGGATCGAATTTACCTTCTCAACCGGAAGAGCAAGGCGGTGAAGATTGTCTCCCTCGATTTTATACGGCAGATCGACGAAGCGGGCTCTCCCATAAAGGGGCCGGCGGATGCGCCGGTTGCCGTCGCTGTTTTCAGCGACTTTCAGTGACCATACTGTGCCAGGCTTGTGCCTGTACTCGAGCAGGTGCTCGAGAAATACCCGGATAAGGTAAAACTCGTTTTCAAGCACTTTCCCCTGAGAATGCACAAATATGCCGCAAAGGCAGCGGTAGGGTCCCTCGCCGCGAAGGAACAGGGAAAATTCTGGGAGTACCACGATCGCTTGTATGCCAACTTCAACCAACTGGACGAGGAAAAGATTATCGCTATTGCCCGCGAGATCGGCCTCGACATGGCGAAGTTCGAGTCATCCCTGTCCGACCCGAAATTCCTCGCCATGATCAAGCGGGACATTCAGCAGGGTGCCGGTGCGGGCGTGCGGGGTACGCCCACGATCTTCGTCAACGGGAAGCTGTTGCAGAATCGGAGTATGAGCGGATTTCAGGCTGCCATCGAGAAAGAGCTGAAAAAGGGCAGCGGAGATACGAATTGATGAGAGAAAGGGTCGGGCCCCGAAAAAGTGAACCGCCCCGGAGTGCCGATAATGCCACGGGGGAAAGGTAGCATCCTAGGATACACGGGCACGAAACGTTTCGTACGGAACTATCTGAAGACGGGAACCGAGATGACACAATTGAGGACCTGTCCCGAATGCGGGTACAGAAATGGATTTCACGTGAGCGTCAAAAGGGGAGTAGAGGGCCCGGAGATGGATCTTGTCTGCCCCTCCTGCGGACAGGACTTCGACCTTTTCGATCTGTTCCCGCCGCGGAAAAACGCGGGCAGGAAAGGGGAGGGAGAACGGTGAAGAAATACATTTCGGGCGTGACGGTAGAATGTATCGCCGGTGACATAGCGGCTCAGGAGAACATCGATGCCGTCGTGAACGCAGCGAATGCCCAGCTCAGGCCTGGCGGCGGCGTGGCGGGAGCCATCCATCGGGCCGCCGGTCCCGGCCTCGATCAGGAGTGCCGGCCTCTCGCCCCGATAATGCCGGGTGAGGCGGTTATCACGGGGGGGCACAACCTCCCGAATCGACACGTCATCCACTGTCTGGGCCCCGTATACGGAGTGGATGAGCCATCGGCAAAACTTCTGGCTGACTGTTACAGAAATGCCCTGAAGCTTGCCGATAGGCAGGGACTTTCCTCTATTGCCTTCCCCTCCCTCTCAACGGGTGCCTTCGGCTATCCTATGGAAGAGGCGGCGGGCGTAGCCATGAAGAGCGTTCTCAAAATGATACCAGAGCTTAAATCCGTCACATTGATACGTTTTGTCCTCTTCGGGCAAGGTGCCCTGGATATTCATGAAAAAGCGCTCGCTTTTTCGTTCTCGAAGATGGAAAACGGCTGGTAGCAGAATAGTTTAGAGTCCAGAGTTCATAGTCCAGAGGAACNNCTATCAATGAGGAATTGTGCATTCGGAATGAGAAATTTTCTGGTTATCTCTGAACTCTGAACGCTGAACTATGGACTGGTTTTTCACGCCCCATGCACACACCGACTGGGCTTGCTTCTTCATACGTTTCTCAGAATCCGGTGCCCGGGACTATGCGGATTTTTTGAGTTCGGCCAGCTTCTCTTTTACCGCTTCGGCGTGCCCCTTCACGCTCACCTTGGGCCATGCATGGGCCACCGTTCCCTCGGGGTCGATCAGGTAGGTCGTGCGCACCACCCCCATCGACTCCCTCCCGTACATCTTCTTCAGCTTCCAGACGCCGAATTTTTTCAGCACGCTCTTATCAGGATCGGAGAGGAGCGTTATCTTGAGCCCCCTCTTTTCGCAGAAGCTTTTGTGGCTTTTCTGGGAATCGGGGCTCACGCCGAGGATGACGGAGTTGAGTTTTTTGTACTCACCCGAGAGTTTTGAAAAATCCAGAGCCTCCGTGGTGCATCCGGGCGTGTTGTCCTTCGGGTAAAAGTAGAGGACCACCCATTTACCCCGGTAATCTTCGATGCTCACCTCTTTTCCGTCCTGGTTGGGAAGCGTGAAGGCGGGCGCCTTTTTTCCCACGCCGATGGTTTCTTTTTCCCCCATGATTTTTATCCTCCCGATCAGGTTTTTTTCCCTTCGATGATCTCTCTCAATTTTTCCATGTCTGGAGATCTCTGAAACAGGGGCCTTTTATCCCTGTCATATATGGCTATGTATTCCTCAAACGTCGACTTGTTGGTATTGACGTATAGTATGCCGAGGGGAAACCTTTCCGTCTCGATGGCGGTTTTGAATGCCAGCTCCCTGTCCGTCGGGTCGTAACCTTCGCCCAGGTAGTAGGTGTTTTCCCTGAACCATTTGTAGGTGTTTAGCTTGTTGAACGTGACGCAGGGCTGGAATATATCCACAAGGGCGTAACCCCTGTGAGTGATTGCTTCTTTCATGATCTCTTTCGTTGCCTCCGGGTCGGCAATGGAGGCCCGTGCGACGAAAGATGCGTCGAGCGCCACGGCAACGGCAAGGGGGTTGAAGGGCTCCAGAAAGACCCCCCTCACCTGGACGGGAGTTATGAACCCCCGCTGGCTCGTGGGTGATGCCTGCCCCTTCGTGAGCCCGTATACCATGTTGTTGTGGACCAGGTTCGTGATATCGGGGTTCCTCCGGATCGTGTGCATGAAGTGGTTTCCCCCCTCCCCATACATGTCTCCGTCGCCGCTTGCGGCGATGACGGTGAGAGATGGATTTGCCGCTTTGATCGCTGTTGCAGGAGGCAGTGCCCTTCCATGGAGACCGTTGAAAACGTGCGTTTTCAGGTAGTGGGGTATCTTCGCGGCCTGGCCGATACCCGAGACGAGAACGAGGTTTTCGGAACGGATGCCGAGCTCGGAGAGGGCCAGTTTGAGGGTGCTCAAAATGCCGAAGTTGCCGCAGCCGGGGCACCAGGCTATGTCTGTATGTTCAAGATCAAAGCTTGAAGGGCCCATCAGGGTGACCTCCTCTCGAGACTCATAGTTCTCCCAGTCGCCCCATCACTTCCTCCACCGAGAAGGGGAGGCCGTTGTACTTGAGTATCCTGGCATCCATATCGATGCCCGTTGTCAAGAGAACGAGCGAGCCGAACTGGGACGTTGCGTTGCTTTCCAAAACGACCTTTCTCTTCGCTTTTTCAAGGTACGCTGCTGTGTCTGCATGGAGGGGATATACCTGGCTGAAGTGAAGCGCGGAGGTCCTGTCTCCATCCATTTTTTCGATGGCTTCCCTGACGGCGTTTCCCGTCGACCCCCAGCAGACAACGAGTGTCTCATACTCTTCGCTGCCGAACAGGCGGGGGGCCACCGTTTCTTCGGAGATGCGTTCGGCCTTCTTCAGCCTCTTGTCCACCATTTTGATCCTCAGGTGGAGATCTTCTGTTATGTGGCCTTCTTCGTCGTGCTCATCGCTGTCTGCTACCACGAGCCCCTCACCGTACCCGGGAATTCCCCGCGGGGACAAGCCGTTATCCGTCAGGGCGTATCGTTTGTAGTTAGCGGCGGTTTTCACAATGGCATTTTCCGGCGTTTTGCCAGGAATATCGAGGCCCGGAAGATTGTAGTAGGAATCGAGCAGGTACTGGTCCGTGAGGATGAACACGGGGACCTGGTACTTGTCAGCGAGATGAAAGGCTCTCTGCGACAGGGAGAATGCATCTTCCAGGGTACCCGGAGCGAAAATGATCCGGGGAAACTCTCCGTGGCCGGCAAAGAGCGCAAGGTTGAGGTCTCCCTGTTCCGTCCTGGTGGGCAGGCCCGTGGCCGGCCCCGGCCTCTGGGCCAGATGGATCACCAGTGGGCTCTCGATCATGCCGGCGAGGCTCAAGCCTTCGGTCATCAGGTCGAATCCACCTCCCGAGGTGGTGATAATTGCCCGTGCGCCTGCGTACCAGGCACCGATTGCCATGTTGATGGCGCTTATCTCGTCTTCTGCCTGCTCGGAAACGATGCCGAAATCCTCGGCGAGCTGTGAGAGGTGGGTCAAAACGCCCGTTGAGGGGGACATGGGATAGGAGGAAATGAAATTGCACCCCCCGGCAACTGCTCCAAAGGTCACCGCCTCTGTTCCGTTCAGGAGCAGCTCCCCCGTAACCCGGGGGTTTTTCGGTATATTGGCTATCTCTCCCGACTTGATGAGCCCCAGGCCGATGTGGCATCCCGCTTCGAGGGCTTTGATGTTTTTGTCAATGACGTCCCGGCTCTTTTCCGAAAAAATCTTCCCCACGATGGTGCTTAAAATTTCGTGCTCGATATCGAACACGCAGGAGATAACGCCCGTTGCCACGATATTCGCGTAGAAACCTTCACCCATATCGGAAGCGATCTTCGAAAAGGGTATATCTAGTATCCGGTATCTATCCGCATCTACCACCTTCGCTATTTTCTCTTTTTCTCCGATGATGATCGTTTCGGGAGTGATTCGGTCTGCCAGGCGGGGGATGCCGTCCGGCAAGAGAGGGATGAGCAGGTCTATCCTGTCCACGTACGCAGCCACCCTCTGCGCGGCCACCCGGATGGAGGTGGAGTTGGCTCCTCCCCGAACTCTCGACATGAACTCTTTCGTTGCGAAAACGTTGTACCCCGAGTTTTTGAGGACCCAGGTGACGAGGGTCTCGAGAGTCTGGATCCCCTGCCCTGCCTCGCCGCAGATAACGATTGACACTTCACCGCCGTTGTTCCTGCTTCCGCCGGCCATAATTCCTCCGATTTTCAAACTGTTATGTCCCGACCGCTTGATTTGTCTTGCGTTAAGAGAAACCTAACATTTCGATGAAATTTCGATTCTTTCGGTTTCGAGCTGTTGTGCTCGGACATAACTATTTGAAAAATCAAAGCAGGATTTCAGAGCCCGACGTATCACGCGGCGATTTAGTTGAAAAATGATAAATAATAAGAATGAGAAATGAGAAACTTTCTGTTTCACCCTAAACGCTGAACGCTGAACTATGGACTGGTTTTTTCTGGCCAAACATTTCTTCAACTATCGTTACAGGTGCATGACCGTCGTTTGGGCGATCTTGTCGTGGAGGCCCTGCCGGAGCTGGGTGAAGGGGATGAGAAGGTAGCCGATTCCGAGTGTTAGGTCGCATATAAGGTAACCGACCCATCTCAGGATCGACTGTACCATGGTGATGTCCTGCCCATCGATGGTGACGACTTTGATACGGAACGCCATCTTTCCCAGGGTCTGTCCCCCCAAGGCGTGCATCAGAATGTAGTAGAGGGGATGGATTCCTCCATAAAATATCCCCCGGATGATGTTCTCGAGAACGAGACCTCCGCCTCCGGAAAAAACGAGCCCTCCCGGAATCGGCAGGGGAGACCACCAGCCTCTGTTTCCTCCTAAGTTATCGATGGAGAAGAGTATGTTGATTATGGCCACGAGAACGATCACGTCGAGTGTCCGTGCAAGAAGCCGTATGAACACGCCGGTATGCCGGACCTGTTTGTCGCCGCTGTCATTTGCGGCTGCACCATAAAAATCGAGCTTTTTGTCCATGCTCTCTTTCCTCAGAGGTTCTCGAACCGGTACTGGATCATGGCCAGGGCGGCGACGGCTGCGGTTTCCACGCGGAGAATGTTGTTTCCGAGGCCCGCAACGGTAAAACCCGACTCCCGGGCACTCTCCACTTCCTCCTTCGAGAACCCCCCCTCAGGTCCAACCAGGAGCGCCACGCTGTTCACCTGCCCTCTTTCTTCCAGGATGCGCTTCATCGAAAAGTCAAACGTTTCCTCGTAGAGCATGATCTTGAGGTCGCACCCGGCCGTGCGCTTGAGTACACCCGGGAAGGTGTATAATTCCTCCAACCGGGGAATGTGGGGTGATCCGCACTGCTTCACTGCCTCCAGGACGACCCTCCTCCAGCGTGAAAGGCGGCTTGCTTTTTTTCCCGGCTGGACTTTCACAACCGTCCTGGAGGAAAGAAAAGGCACGATTTCGGTCACACCGAGCTCCGTCGATTTTTGCAGGATGTAGTCGAACCGATCTCCCTTCGGTACTCCCACGCCGAGGAGAATATCGACGCGCCTATCAGAAGATACCTCCCAGGATCTGTCGATGCGGGCGATGACCGTCTTGGCCGTTTCATCGACGATGGTCAGTCGATACCGCTTTCCTTGATCGTCGAAGGCAGAGATGGTGTCACCCCGTTTCAGGCGGAGAACCCTCTTGATATGCCGTGCCTCCTCTTCGGCGAAGGTTGCCATGTTCCCGCCAATGTTTTTTCCCCGCAGGAAGAAAAGAGGCATCTTCATTCCTTCTTCAGGGTTACTGCCGACCAGATGCCGAGGAAGGAAGTTTCGACGAGGTTCAGGCCGGTTCTGTGAAACTCATCGGTTAACCATTCGGTCTTATCGATGAGGATACCCGATAGGACCGCCCTCCCCCCTGCTGCGAGAAGGGAGAAGATTTCTTCCTTCATCGAAATGAGCGTTTCCGCGATGATGTTGGCCGAGAGAAAGTCGAATTGTTCCCTGATAGTGCCAACGGGCCGGTCGATCGCTCTGAACGTAGTCTGCGTTCCGTTGACACGGGAGTTTTCGTTGGCGGCAACCACGGCCTTTGGGTCGATATCTATTCCCAGGACTTCTCGCGCGCCGAGCGTCGCCATCAATATTCCGAGGATTCCCGTTCCGCACCCGATATCCAGGCACTTTTCAGGAAGGGATTTTTCAAATTCCCTTTCGATGAGTTCGATGCAGAGCCGCGTCGTTTCGTGGGAACCTGTTCCGAAGGCTTCGCCGGGATCGATTACCAGGACCGTATCCCCAGCGGAAGCCCGGCGTTTTTCCCAGGAGGGAGTTACCGTTACGGACCTGCCGATCCTGATGGGACTGAAAAACTCTTTCCATTTGTCTGCCCAGCCGAAATCCTGGACTTCTACCGACTCTATTGCGTAACTTCCGTCCATTCTCGGAAGGCCGGACACGAAATCCCTGAGTTCTTTCGCGATCTTCCTCGAGTCCGACGTGAATGAAAAGTAGGCGGTAACATCGGTGAGGTCGTCCTCTTTCTGCTCCGGCAGCGTCGCGTTTTCATCGATGGTGGTCTCGTCGTAGGAGATGCCCATGCACCCTCTCGGGTAGAGGAAGCCGGACAGGGGATCGATGTATCGCCGTTTCACCCTTATTTTGAGGGCTTTCCACTGCGTCATAGGCACGTGTCATGTTCCCTTGGTCATTGTGGTATTATAACGTAACCGGTGCAAAGAGGGGAGCGGGGCAAATGGAAGTGCTCGAAATAATTAAGGGGGAGGCCCGGAGCTTAAAGGGAGAGCTTGGTGCCATCGTCAACTCCCTGTACGCAAACCCCGAGGTGTCTTTTGAGGAGCACAAAACCGCTGAAACCCTGGCGAGTTTCCTTCATCGCTGGGGGTTCCACGTGGAGAGGGGGATCGGGGGACTGAGGACGGCCTTCGTTGCGAGAAAGGCCGGGGGGAGGAAAGCCCCCTCCGTGGGGTATCTTGCGGAGATGGACGCGCTTCCTCAGATCGGGCACGCCTGCGGGCACAATATCGTAGCTGCAGCTTCCCTGGGCGCCGCCGTCGTTCTTTCCCGGGTCATGAAAAAACGTGGTGTGAAAGGCTCCGTTCTCTGTTTCGGCACCCCTGCCGAGGAGAGCGGTTTCGGGAAGGTGAAGCTGGCTTCAGAGGGGGTATTCGACGGCCTCGATGCTGCCATGATGATCCACCCTTCATCGAGAAGGGTTGTGGACAAAGGATATCTCGCGCTTAAGAAAGTGACCGTCACCTTTCATGGAAAAGCGGCGCATGCCTCCGCATATCCCGAGCAGGGCATAAATGCTCTCGATGCCCTCATACTCTTTTTCAACTCCATCGGCCTGCTGCGGCAGCAGCTCTCAGATGATGTAAGGGTGCACGGAATTATCACCGAGGGGGGTGTTGCCCCGAACATTATCCCCGAGCGGACCTCGGCCTACTTCTATGTGAGGGCTCCCTCCGTTTTATCCGTCGAGGAGACGGCCAGAAAGCTTCGAGGCTGCGCCAGGGGAGCGGCGAAGGCAACGGGGTGCAGGTTCTCGGTGAAAAATCTATACTACACCCTGGAACCGATGAGGATAAATCCCGTTCTCACGGAAATCTACCGGGGGGGAATGGCACGTGCGGGCATCAAAGAGGACAGGGTGCCAAAGGATAGAAACCTCGGTTCCTCGGATATCGGGAACGTATCGAATCGCGTTCCCGCCATCCAGCCTCTCGTTCCCATCGTGCGCGGAAAGAGGGTGGAGATACACACCCACGAGTTCAGGGAAGCGACCGTTGCGAAGGATGGGTTGCGGGGCATGATGGAAGGGGTCGTTCTTCTCGCCTACACGGGGTACCGGGTCATGGCGGATGCGAAACTCAGGAAAAAAGTGAGAAAGGCCTTCCAAAAAGGGTAAAACCAGTCAAG
>JABAOH010002712.1_pt1 | contig 21685 bp, 19 predicted proteins | sample 7062181 | NCBI WGS metagenome assembly JABAOH01 (sample SAMN14538630, study PRJNA623070) | marine sediment metagenome | biome: marine biome [ENVO:00000428]; feature: marine pelagic biome [ENVO:01000023]; material: deep marine sediment [ENVO:00002113]; isolation source: pool of 5 deep marine... | reverse complement strand
GGTGTCTTCAGGCTCTGGGCCGGGGCCCGGTCCGGGCTGTTCACCACCGTCGCCACCCCCACCAGCCAGTAGCGCCACCGCCGCCCCGGCGCCCGCCACACCCAGCAACGCGATTGGCCAGGGGAACTTGCCCTTCTTTGGTGTAATGGCCACCTGGGCTGGCTGTGGCAGGGCCTCCACCGGCACGCTCAGCTGGTCAGCTATCTGGGACCGGACGGTGAGCTCCGTCCGGCGCAGCACTTGCTGGTCCAGCACTAGCTCCAGCTGGTAGCGCCCCATCGGCCCGACGTACGTGAGGGGCAGGAGCCCCGTGCGGGCCGTCTCCGGCCACTGCCAGCTCTCCAGGGGCACAATCCGCGCCATCACCCCAACCATGCTGGAGCTGATAGCCACCGAGCCGTAGAGGTGTCGTTCACGCCGTGCCACCTCACTGGCCGCGAGCAGTTGCTGCACGCGGACGTTGCGCCGCGCCTGCTGCAGCGTGTTGTCGGCCTGGGTCACCGGCACCGCCGAGCGTGGACTCACGCCGAGACCAATGACGGCCCCTGTGCGATCAATCACCGGACCACCCTGGCCCCCGCCTGGCAGGCTGTCACTCAGCTCCAGCATCCCCCGGGGGCGGTTGCGCCAGGCCGTGACGCGGAACTCAGCCATCGTCGCATTGCCACACTCGGGATAGCCTAGCCCCCAGGCGAACTGGCCTTCGGTGATATCCCGGGCCAGCACCAGGCTGTCGGTGCGGGGTGCCGGGACTCTGATGACCGCTACGTTCCGCCCCACGTCATAGTCGGCCACCATCACCCCCTGGCTGATCCGCCTCCCGCTGGCTAGCTCCACCTCGACCGTCTGCGCGCCTCGAATGGCGTGATACGTGGTCAGCAGCAGCCCTTCACGCCCCACAAAGACGCCGGCTGCGCAACCGGGCTCCGATCCAAAGCGGTGCACCGAGAGCCGCGCCAGTTGACCAAGGCTCCGCAGCCTGACTTCCTCGGGCAGCACCGAATCGGGGGGGGTGGGCCGTGGCTCCGCTTCCACAACCGCAGCCACTGGCAGGAGATCGAACGCGAGGGACGTGGTCACTCCAGGCAGGACTTCCCGGGTGACCACTGCTGTGAGAAAGCCGTCCGCCGCCGCCTGGATCTCATAGCTGCCCGGCGGCAAAGACACAGCGCGGCCGGCGCGGAGCAGTCCCACGCGTTCCACCAGCGCCCGAACGGGCTGCGCTGAGATCTCGATTGCCAGGACTCCGAGCGTGTCCGTGCTGCCCGGAGGAGGCCAGCTCCACCTAGTGCGCGCGACCTCGTCACCCGGAGTTCGGCCTCCGGCGACCCGACGGGCCGTCTCCACAGCGGCAACCACCTCGGGCAAGAAGGTGAGTCTATCCACATGCATCGCCGGCGCCAGCCGCGTCGCCCAGCGCAACCATGTGGCCGCCAGCTCTTCCTCTCCGTCCTCGAACAGGATCTGTGCCAGCAACTGCACCCCTTGCGCCCACAGGCTGTCCGGCGGGCCAGCCGCAGGGTCGAGTGCCGCCAGGAGCAACTCACGGGCGCGCTCCGCCTCGAAATCGTTGTACGCCGTCATGGCGCGGGTGAGCATCTCGTCCCGCGTCTCTTGCGCCGCCACAGACCTAGGTAGGCAGAGGCACAGCAGACACAGAACCATCCAACCGCTGCGAAGTAAGCGCATTACGGGTTTCCTCTTTCCATGCGGATCCGCAGTTCCAACAGCTGACCTGGCCTCACGGTGACGGTCGTGTCTTTGGTGCGAAACCCAGGCCGCTGGAACCGCAGAGTGTGGGCGCCGGCCACCAACGTGTCCACCAACTGGGTGCCCCGGCCCCGATTCACTCCATCCAGCACGACAATGGCCCAGGGCCGCACGAGTACCCGTAGCACCCCGACTTGCGGCGCAGCTGGGGGCGGCCGCCGTGCCGGCTGGCGCACTACAGGCTGCCGCGGAGGCTGCTGCGGGCTCACCCGCTGGCCTGTGAAGGGCACCGTCACTCGCTCCCCGGCAGCGAGCACGACCGTGTCAACGACCGTCTCAAACCCAGGCGCGGTCATGCGGAGGACCCGGACGCCTGCGGGCAGCTCGAAACTCGTCCCGCTGCGGCGCCGTCCGTCGATTGCAACCGCTCCGCCTGCGGGCAATTGGCTGACGATGAGCCGGCCCGTTGTGGGGCGAGCCGGGGTCACGGCCCGCGGTGGGGGCTCGGCCGGGGGCGGTCGCTCCGTTGGCTGTGTCACTGGCTGCTGCACCGGTTCCGGCTCCACCGTTGTGTCACGGGCGGCGCTAGTGTCCTCTTGCAGTACGGCAACGACAGGAGGCGCGAGGCTCGTGTCGGGACCCTGGGCAACAGGGGGGAGCTGCCCACGACGCTCCTGCGAGGCAAACCACCAGGCCGCACCCGCCGTCCCGGCGATGGCCACCACGCCGAGCACGGCACTGAGCATTCTCCGCTTGCGCTTGCGGGGTACCGAGATCACCTCCGTGCTGACGCGGCTGACCTCGGGAGCAATAGGGGGAACCGGCGGCGGTGGGGCAGGAGCCGGGGAGAGCGACGGCTCGCCTGGCACGAGGACGGTGGCCGCATCCTGGGAAGTCGCTTCCGCCGTGGGTTGCCTCAAGGCGTCCACGAGGTCAGTCACGCTCGAGAACCGGTCTTCGGGCTGTTTCTCCAGCGCCTTGTGAACAGCCACGTACACATGGGGCGGCAACCCGCTTTGGATCACCGATAGCGGCGGCGGGGGCACCATGCAGTGTTTGTGCAGGATGTCGATGGCCGAGTCGCCTTCGAAGGGGACCTGCCCGGACAGCATTCGGTAAGCCATCACGCCCACGGAGTACTGGTCCGACGCGCCGCTCACTGGTTTCCCCATTCCCTGTTCAGGCGACATGTAGTAGGGCGTGCCGACGATCGAGCCCGATGCCGTGAGCGTGCCTTCCGTCAGCGCCTTTGCGATGCCGAAATCCGTGACCACCACCCGTTGCCGCTTGTCCAGCATCACGTTGGCGGGCTTCACGTCGCGGTGGATGACGTGATGCTCGTGGGCGTATTCCAGTGCGTCCGCAACCTGGCCCAGGATCCTGATAGTCTCGCCGAGGGAGAAGCGGTGGCGTTCCTTCAGCATCTCATCGAGGGAGCGTCCTTCGAGGTACTTCATCGCGTACCAGAAGATCTTTCCCCCGGATGCAATGCGGTAAATCGGGATGATGTTGGGATGGTCCAGGGCTGCAGCGGTCTTGGCTTCCCGCTTGAAACGCTCGACGCCATGACCGAAGGTGAGCTCGGGGGGGAGAACCTTGATGGCCACCTTCCGGGCCAGGTGCACCTCGGTGGCGAGGTAGACCACCGCCATCCCGCCCTTGCCGAGGGGCCTTTCGATATCGAACTCCCCTTCAGTGTCTTCCCGGAGGAGCTGCTCCATGTGGCGGAAGGCCGCAGCGTCCATCGCGGCAGTGGCCGCCGCTTGTCCCTCCGCATCTGACACCTGGGATCCACAGTTCGGGCAGAACCGAGCCGTGTCCGGAACGGGAGTGGAACAGTGGACGCACTCCATGCGTGGAGCGTCCCTCCTCGTGGTACTAGGCGCGAGGGCGAGGTTCTCGCAACTTGCCGTGCGGCCTGGAGGCCGTCAAGAAGGAGGACAGTCGCGATGCGAGAGGGCAATTCAAGAACAGGACGATACCTGTCAGGATACTCCGCGTCGCGCGACGAAGAATGGGGCGGCCGGCAACCTGAGTCCCGACCGCCCCAACTTGGCGGCTCACTCCCGCCTGCCGCGCGCCATTCCTAGTTCACTGCACCAACACGAAGCTGAACGGCTGCCCGATGGCCTCGATCTTTACCAGCCGCCGTGGCGTGTCACGGCTGACGAAGAATGCCAGCGGTTGTTCTCCACCAGTGAGTTCCACGCGAAAGGCGGAAAAGGTGCCCGCCGGCACCGTCACCTCTTCCACGCCGGTGACCTTGAGCGTCATCGGCTTCGTGGTTCCCTCGGAGCCGGCGAACACGTTGAGGGCGATCGACGCGCCCTCGGCAAGCAGGAGCGCAGGGAGCAACGCCTGAATGGCGTTCTCTTCCACCGCGCCCTCCACTACCGTCGTATCGATATCAATGGCTTTGAACTCGCCCGTGGGCTGAGGCGACTCGGCGTGTCCCGTCACCCGGCCCTCGGAGAACGCCAGGTGCGTTTCAGCCTTCTGGCCCCCAAACTCGATGGTCTGGTCGACCTTACCCATCGTGACCGGTTCGATCGCCATCTCCACGCGGGTTTCCTGACTCATGCCGAACATCGCAATGGACAGAGTCTCCGTGTACACCACCGTGCCGTTGGCGCGACTGAGTTCGGTCACCTGGAATCCTATGGGCGATCCTTGCGCTATCATTTCGAAGGAATCCCGCCGGGCGACGAGCCGGGCCGCGTCTACTTCAAGGGCAACGGCCGTCACGATGAGGTCATCGGCCGTGAGCGGATTGCCCTCCACGTCGATGATCCGGACCGGCGCGACCGACGCGAGCTTGTCGTAGATCGCTTGTCCGTCACCCACCACCACGATCACCGCTGAATCGGGGTGGATCACCCGACGGGTGGCCTGCATTGCGTCCTGTGCCGAGACCGCCGACAGCCGCTCGCGGTAGGTCTGGAGATAATCGTCCCCGAGGCCGAGGAGTCGAGTGGTCGAGACCTGGCTGGCAATCTGGCTTGGCGTCTCGATCTGCCGCGGGAAGGATCCCACGAGATACCCCTTAGCGGCGGTCATCTCGCTATCCGGTGGCGCCTCGGCTCTGATGCGGCGAAGCTGGCTCAGCAGCTCAACCAGCGCGCTGTCGGTCACCTCGTTGCGGACTTCCGCGTTGGCCTGGAAATAGCCGATCTCCTGCGGCCGGGTCACGCGGCAGTAGGCACCATAGGTCCAGCCCCGTGCTTCCCGCAGGATCTTGAACAGCCGGGCGTCTGACCCGCCACCCAATACTCGGTTCGCGATAACGGCCGCGTAGTACTGGGGATCGCCCGGACGCATGGCCAGGTTTCCGACCAGGATGTTGGACTGTGCAGATCCGGGACGGTGCACCAACAGGATATCGGTTGGCCTGGCGCGGGGTGGGGCCGGGAACGTCTCTGCCGGTGCCGCTCCCCTCCAGTCCCCCAGATACCGTTGGGCGAGTTCTCGCGTGCGGCTGAGGTCAATGTCCCCCGCCACGACGAGCAGGGCTCCCTGGGGACTGAGCCGCGCCTTCACGAAGTCCCGGATGCTCTCTCGTGTGACGGCCTTGGTCGAGGCTTCGCTCGGCTGCCGGCCGTACGGATGATCTCCGTACAGCTCTCTGGCGAAGTATCGGGCGGCCAGGGCACCGGGGCTGGATTTTTCCGCCTGCAGCGCCGACAAGAAGCGCGTGCGCGCCAACTCGATCTCCTCCTCAGGGAACGTCGCCCGCAGCAGGATGTCGCTTGCCAGGTCGAAGGCCAACGGTACGTAGTCCGTAAGCACGGTTGTCGAGATCGTCAGGAAGTCCCCGCCCGGCGCCGCGAACAGGCTGCTGCCGACGCCCTCAATCGTCTCCGCTATCTGCTCGGCGGTCCTGGACTCCGTGCCCTTGGTCATGAGCTCGGCCACGAAGCCCGTCAGCCCCTCGAGCCCCTCCGGCTCGTACTTCGAGCCGGCCCGCATGGTGAGCGAGATGCTGACGACCGGCAGCTCGTGATTCTCGACCACCAGTAGCTCGAGACCGTTGTTGAGCTGTGCCAGCTGAAACGGCGGGAACTCGAGTCGCCGGAGGGGGGCGGCGGGTGGCGGAGTCGTAGGATACTGCGCTTCGAGCGGCAAGACTGCAGCGCCCAGCAATGCCATCGACAGACCGAAGGTGATGCGCTTCATCAGTATGTCCCTCCCGCACCCGCCGCCGTGGCCGGCACGATGATGATGGTCAGGCTGTTCTCCGGCACGAGATACTTCTCTGCGACGCGCTGGATATCCGCCGCCGTCACTTGCATGTACCCGTCGAGGTCCGTGTGAATCTCATCCAGCGACTCGTGAAAGTGCGCGAAATGCTGCAACTCCTCCGCTATGGCAAATGTCGTCTGCCGGCCGAACACATCCTGGGCGCGAAACGAGTTCTTCGCTTTGGTGAGCTCTTGCTCGGTCACTCCTTCGGCGAGCACCTTCGCAACCTGCTCCTGCAGCTGCGCCTTGATGGTATCCGTGGTGAACCCCTGGTTGGCGATCGCGATGGCGGCAAATAGCCCGGGTCCGCGCCGCGAGCTCATCTGCACGACGGAGACCACTGCGGTCTTCGCGTCGCGCACCAGCGCCCGGTTGAGCCGGGAACTCTCCCCTGCTCCCAGGATCGTGCTCAGCAACTGGAGGGCGCGCGTGTCTGGATGAGCGTGCGGTGGGGCGAGGTACGCGATGATGACGCCGGGCAGGGTCGCCAACTTGTCTTCCCACACCCGCTCACCCGCGCCCTGGCCGTATGTGACCTGACATTCCGGACGCGGTGCATCTCGACCCCGGGGGATGTCGCCGTAGTACTGATCGATCAGGCGCTTGGCGTCGGCGGGCTCGAAGTCACCGACCACGGTCAACGTCGCATTGTTGGGCGCGTAGTACAGATCGAAGAACGCCTGAACGTCCTCCACTTGCGCCGCGTCCAGATCGTCCATCGACCCGATGACGGAATGGGAGTAGGGGAAGCAGGTCGTCGAGTCGAACAGCAGCGTGGTTCCCTCGATGATCGCTGGGGTGTAGGGCTGGTTGTCGAGCCGGAGACGGCGTTCCTCCTTCACGACGTCGCGCTGGTTCTCGAAGTTCTCGGTGGTGACCGCGAGCGAGCGCATCCGGTCGGCTTCCAGCCATAGGCCCACGTTCAGGCGGTTCGCCGGAAGCGTCTCGAAGTAGTTTGTACGATCCTCGTTCGTGGTCCCGTTGACCGTGCCACCCGCGCGCTGGATTGTATTGGTGTGCTCCCGCTTCTGCACATGCTCCGAACCCTGGAACATCATGTGCTCGAACAGGTGCGCGAAGCCGCTGCGCCCCAGCAACTCATCCGCGCTTCCCACGTTGTACCACACGCTGACCGTCACAATGGGGGTGGAGTGATCCTGCGAGAGGATTACCCGGAGGCCGTTCGGCAGGGTGTAGCGATCGAACTCAATTCTCTGTTGAGCGGAGAGGGACACTGCGGTACACGTCACCGCGAGCGCCACTGGTATTGCGACACGTAACATGGAGACCCTCCGGAGGAGCCAAGTGTCGAGACGAATGTCTACGCTATCGTCGCGAGCCGGGTCCGTCAATTCTGCGGTGGCTGCAGGATCTGCCCCCGCTGCCGCGCACCCCGGAGCTGCTTGAGGTCCCGTTTGGCCAGACGGGCCTTGCGGCCGAAGTAGAAGAAGGGAACGAGCGATCCAGCACCCACAGAGGCGGCAGCGACCACCTTCGCGAGCTCCATCGACTCGGTACCGGCGATCAGCCAGATGACCACGAACTCCGCCGCTATGAACACGGCGCCGAAGGCGTCCCGCAGGTACGCCATGTCCTTGCGGTAGACACTCAGGCGGCGCTCCGCGTCGGTCTCAATCGCTCCGGCGGCGAGCAGCTCACCCTCGCCCGAGTACATCGCTCCGCATTGGGGACAGATTCGGAGCTGCCCGGTGAAGAGACTCGTGACCCCCCGCCACCAATAGCGGGTCCACCGCAGCCGCCGCACGGGCTTCCTCAGAACCCGCAGCGCATGACCGCACCGCTCGCACCGCTCGGGTGTGCCCATCTGGACTACCTACGCACGGCCCGCCCGGGCGGTTACACCTCAGCCGGTTTTCGCCCGGAACAGCTCGAGAAGACGCTGCACCATGGGGCCGGGCTTGCCATCACCCACCGGCCGACCGTCGGCGCACACGACCGGCATGATCTCCACCGTGGTACCCGCCAAGAACATCTCTTCGGCGCTACCGAGCTCGCTGAGGAAGATCGGTGCCTCTTCGGCTGGAATCCCGTGCTCCCGGCACAGCTCCAGCGCGACACCGCGGGTGATGCTCGGCAGGATGTAGTTGCTCTTCGGGGCGGTCCGTACCACCCCGCCAAACACGCCGAAGAAGCTCGTGTGAGTCCCCTCGAGCACAACGCCGTCCCGCACCAAGACCGCTTCATCGGCCCCGGCATCAAGCGCCTGCTGAGCGGCAAGACAGTTTGGGAGCAGGGCAACAGACTTGATGTCACAGCGGGTCCAGCGCTGGTCTGGTACCGTGATGATCGACACGCCGGTACGGGGATCGCCTTTCGGCTTGAACGGCTTCGTTACCACGTACACCGTCGGCGCAACGGGAGGGTTGGGAAAGGCATGAACACGAGGCGCCGCTCCCCGGGTGACCTGGATGTAGACCATTGCATCCGCCTTCCCGAGGCCGTTGCGCTCCAGCAGACCGCGGCACACCGGCGCCAGCGACGTGGCCTCGACGCCTGCGATCCGCAGCGCGGTGAGTCCCCGAGCCATGCGCTCCAGATGCTCCTCGAGGGCGAAGAACTTCCCCCCGTAGCTACGTGCCACCTCGTATACTCCGTCAGCAAACAGGAACCCCCTGTCGTCCGGCGACAGGTGGACCTCCTCCCGGGGCAGGTATGATCCGTTGAAGTACGCGACGTCACTCATGATTGTCACATCCAGTGCTTGCGGCCGCGGGTAAAAGGCGTATCTCGGGCATCGTGATCGCGAATGAACTCACGATAGCACTCCCGCAACCGAATATAACGCCGGTCATCAGTGTGAATCGGGCGGTGGGGCACCTCGATAAGAAACCGCTCTACCTTCCACACGTTGCGATCCGACAGGCGCCAGTCGTAGGGATCCAGGACCCGCAGGTCCACCAGCGCGTACCCGACGATCCTGCCAGTGAGGTCGACATACGGATCGTAATAGCTGCGAGCCAGCGCCTCCACGGAACGGAACACGGGCCTGCGACCCCACAGCCCCATGTCCCGGGAGCCCCCAATCGCTCCCCAGCGCCCGTTGCTGCGGAACGCGCACACTACGTGGTCCAGGCCGTCCTGCGACTCAAGATCCAGCAGCAGCGGCGGACGCCCGTGCTGTTCCAGGACCGTGGCGGCGGCGAGCGCTGCCTCCAAGCAGTGTGCCGACTGGTGTGCTACCACCCCCCGGAACGAGCGGAGCGTTTCGCCGTCTTCTTCCCAGTTGTAATTGAGTGATCGAATCCAGCGCTGCGCAGCCCGGGGCGTTGCGCACCGAGCAATCACACGCCGCTCCGCTGCAGTGAATCGCTGACGGGCGGTCACCGCCTTCTGAACGGGAACCGTGCTCGCACGACTTGGCCAGGGGACCGTCTGGCCACATCGCTCTCGGCGATGAATGGTGAGGCAAACTGGCCGGCCAAGCCCGCCGTGTAATGCCCCGACTGGGGAGCCGGATCAACGAGGATGCCGTTGGCCTCAACATTCCCTGCCAAGACGACGTAGTTGAAGTTCCCATCGTCTGATCCAAGCAGGCCAAAGCTCACCGAGAACCCGAAGAACTCCCCACAGACGTCGGGGAGCAGGAGCGCCACGATCTCGAAGACACCCGTGTCAACGTAGCGCCCCACTGCACCGCTGTCCGCAAGGGACGGAAACCAATCCAACCCGATCACGTACTCGGCCCGCGCGCCGCTGGACAGAGTGGGATCCAGCGTGGAGAAGAGCGCGTCCTTGAGGGTGACGAAGCCGGTGGTCGAGTCTTGGTCGAGATCGAGGTCGAGATACGCAAATGCGTTGTTGGCCGAGTCGGGCTCGAACTGGCGGGGGGTGGTGAATTTCAGGACGCCCAGTAGTCGCCCGGTCTCTGCTCCAAGGCGAATCTCGACCAGATCGGCTGGTGACGCGCCCGTAGGCTGGCCAAGGGCGAAGAGGTCATTGGTGGAATCGAGTTCGGTGCCCGTGGCAGCCGTGAGCTCGGTGATGAAGCACCGCGTCAGACCCTCCTCCACAGGATTGCCCGCAGCATCGGTCACCCCTGGGAACCCGATCGTATAGATCGCGTTTTCTTGCAGTGCCTGTTGCGGCACGAACGTGGCGGTGAGCGAGTCGGCCGAGAGGGTGGTTGCGCCGGCGACCGAGAGGCCCTGGTTCACCAGCTCGAGCGCACCGGCGCCGGTCAATACCACCGGTTCGCTGAATTGGACTTCCACGCTCACTGCGGTGCCGGCGCCGTCTCCCTCCGGTGTCGTGGAGACAACGGAGGGTGCCACGCCGTCGTGCTCGACGAACACCGTGTCGGGCAGGCTGACTGCGCCGCTGGCATCCTGCGCCGTGAGCACGATCTGGTGCCGAGTATTCGGATTCAGCGATACCTCGACGGTGAACCGGCCACCCACACCGGCTGTATCGCTCGCTGCCGTCTGACCACCGGCGGCCGTGACGATGATGGTGGTCTCCTTGGCCGGCGTGCGGGTCACGAGGCCGCTGATGGCCACCGTTGCCGACCGGACCGGCGACGGGACGTCGTCCAGCGTGATTGTGAGGACGGCGGACGGTTCGGTGCCGCAGGCTCCCAGTAGCAGCACGGCACCGAGGGACAACCACTGGCCCCTGGTGGTCACGGCTCGCCGGGGCATCGCGACCTCACGGCGCCAGTCATGCCGGAGGCTCACGTAGCCGATTCCTGGTGCGTCACCGTGATCTCCCTCGGCTGGCTCACGTTCCCGTCGACATCGCGGGCCGTCAGCACCAATCGGTTTTCGGCGTTCTTGGTGAGGGGAACGCCTATCACGAACAGTCCAAACTCGCTAGTTACGGTATCGACGGTGGCCGCGCCACCTGTTACGGTCACGGTAAACACGAGCGGCTGCCGAATAGGGGACCGTATCACCTGGCCAGCAATCTCCAGCGTGTCGCTCGACGTGACGGAAGGGGGCTCGGGGTCAATTGCCACCAAGACCACGCCCTCCGGACCCGTCAAGCACCCAGCTGTCAAGCAGACTGCGGCGATCCAGCCTAACTTCTTCATCATGACCACAACCCGCTACTCGCTAAAGTACTCTCCTGGTACCTGGCAAGGGCCCGGATCAGCGCGACGCTACAAGGACGCCCCACACAAACAGCCCCCAGCCGACTAACAAGCATACACCGCCAATCGGCGTGATCGCCCCCCACCACCGGGCACCACTCAACGCCAGGACATAGAGGCTACCTGTAAAGATTACCGTGCCGGCCACGAACAGCCAGCCCGCCCACACGAACCAGGAGCCGCCCCAGCGGCTGTACGCCAACGCCACCGCGATCAGCGCCAGAGCATGGTACATCTGGTAGCGGACGCCCGTTTCGAAGATCGAAAGCAGATCGCTGGACAGCCGGGCCCTCAAGCTATGGGCGCCAAACGCACCGGCGGCGACCGCCACCAGGGCCGAGATGCCGCCAAGGGCGCCCAAGAGACGATCCGGCGTCATGTTGCTGCCGCAATCATCACAGTGTCAGACCCCTCCACCTCCGCGCTCACGCGGTCCAGATCCATACGGCGATGGTGACGATAACAACGGCAACTACGTTGAGTCCTACTCCCGCCCGCGCCATGGACGACGGCGTCACTGCACCGCTGCCAAACACGATGGCATTGGGCGGCGTCGCAACCGGGAGCATGAATGCCATCGAGGCTGCCATGGCGGCGGTCGCCATCAGAGGCAACGCAGCTACGCCGAGCCCTTGGGCCACCCCCGCCATGAGGGGCATGCCCAATGCCGCGGTGGCCGTGTTGCTGGTGAGCTCGGTGAGCAGCACAAACAGGCCGGCTGTCGCAGCGAGTACTACCGGAAGCGGGGTGCCTTTGAGACCGGTTAGGCGGCCCCCCAGCCATTCCGTGAGTCCGCTCGACGCAAACGCCCCCGCCAGCGCTAGCCCACCTCCGAAAAGTAGCAGGATCCCCCACGGTACCTTCCGTGCTGACTCCCAGTCCAGTCCCACCGGGAAGCGAGATCGGCGCAGCGGAACCACGAAGAGAATCAGGGCTGCTGCGACGGCGATGGCAGCATCCGAAATGCCGGGCAGCACATCCGACAGCCCCGGAATGCGGACATCGCCCAGGGTCTTTGGGGCCCGGAAGATCCACGCCAGCGCCGTCAGGCCAAACACCGTAAGCACGAAGCGCTCGGCCCTCGAGAGTGCACCCAGCGTCTTGCTCTCCCGCTCAACAATCGACGCCAACCCGGGCACCGAACCCCGCACCCCGAAGAGCCACACGAGGAACAGCCAACATCCCGCCAGCATCAGTGCGGAAATGGGAAATGCCACCGCCATCCAAGACGCGAACCCAATATCAACACTCAACAGCTCGCGGGCGGCTCCTGCGAAGATGGCATTTGGTGGCGTGCCTATGAGGGTGGCTACGCCACCGATCGACGCGGCATAGGCCACTCCGAGCATCAAGGCAGTGGGGAAGCCACCGCGGGCCGACGGTTCGGCGGTTCGGCGGCCCGGCGGCCCCTCGCTGCGTCCGCCGAGCACCGCCATTGCAATCGGCAGCATCATCACCGTCGTGGCGGTGTTCGAGATCCACATACTCGCCACGGCAGAGGCGAGCATGAACGCGAGGACCACTCGTGGCGCGTCAGTGCCGACCGCCCGCACCGTTGCCAGTGCGAAGCGCTTGTGCAGGTTCCAGCGCTCCAGGGTCGCCGCCAAGAAGAAGCCACCCAAGAAGAGGAAGATGATGGGATCGGCATAGGACGCCGTGACTTCGCCTATTGGGGCGACGCCAGCGAGGGGCAGCACGACTATCGGTAACAAGGCCGTCGCCTCGAGGGGCACCACCGCGCTGAGCCACCAGGTGGCCATCCAGGCCGCCAGGCCCGCCACGTGCCAGGCGGACTCGGAGAGGCTGGCCGGCGCCGGCAGCGCCAGCGCCGCAGCGAATACCAGAGGGCCGACCACCAGTGGCAGACGGCGCATCATCGCTGGGGGAAGAGTTCGAGGGGCGTGGTGCGAGTGATCCGGTCTTTTCCCTCGTCGGACAGCGGCAATGCCAGAAACTCCTCCAGGTTGAGCCGCAGATCCCTCACACCCGGACTGGGCCAGTCCGTACCCCAGAGCACCCGGTCAGTGATCTCGTGCAGCCGTGGGAAGTATTCCAGCAGCTTGGACGGCGGAATGCCTGAGATCTCCAGATACACGTTGCGATGTCGCCGCATGATGAAAAACGCCTCGTCCATCCAGAGGGGCCGTCCGCCGTGGGCCATGATGATGACGAGATCAGGGAAATCCAGGGCCACGTCGTCGAGCTCCATGGGACGTCCGTACTTACACCGCGCGCCCGGAAAGATCGAGGTACCGGTGTGGATCATCACGGGGAGCCCTCGCTCCTCACAGCGCCGGTAGATCCGGCCCAGGGCCTCCAGCCCCATCGTGTACGCGTTGGCGGGGAACAGTTGATGCGGCGGATGGATCTTGAGGCAGCGGATGCCGAGCTGGAGGAGGCCCTCTACCTGGCCTTCCGGGTCGTTGGTGAATCGGGGATGCACTCCGCCGTACGGCAACAGTCGGTCGGGAGCGGCGGCAGCATACTGGGCCGCAAACTGATTGGTCTCGTCCGTGAACCCCATGAGATCGGGACTGGGGTAGTTCACCAACCCCACGCGCCAGATCCCGGCAGCGTCGAGGATGTCGAGGAGCGCCTTAGGGTCGTCCATCATGGCGATCAGCCGCTCCCAGTGCTCCTCCTTGCCCCGGCGCATGGCCTCTGCCACCGCCGGCTTCAGCTGGTGCCAAGGCTGGATATGGACGTGGAGATCCGTGACCCCGCGTCGTTCGGCGCTGCTCATCGCAGCCCGCGATGCAGGATCATCTTCCCGTGAAGTCCGGCTGGCGCTTCTCGAGAAACGCCTTGATCCCCTCTTCCTTGTCCTCCGACGAGAACGCCAGTCCGAACAGGGTGGTCTCGAGTCGTATCCCCTCGTCCAACGGAGCGCGCACGCTGGCCCGGACCGCCTCCTTGATGAGCTGGAGCGCCACCGGACTCTTCTGCGCAATCTTGCTCGCCAATTCCTGTACGCGTTCCCGAACCGCCTCGTGCGGCACCACTTCGTCGACCAGGCCCATGCGGAGCGCCTCAGCGGCGGGGATCAGATCGCCCGTGTACAACAGCTTGAAGGCATTGCCCAGTCCAACCAGGCGAGGCAACCGCTGGGTACCCCCGCCACCAGGCAGAATACCGAGGTTGACCTCCGGCTGGCCCAACCTGGCCTTGTCGGATGCGATGCGTATGTCGCACGCCATGGCCAGCTCGCAACCACCCCCGAGGCAAAAGCCGTTGATGGCGGCGATGGTTGGCTTGGGGAAGGCATCGGTGGCCTCGAAGATCTCGAACCCCTTCATGACCCGAAACTGCTCGACCGCCGCCCGATCCTCGAACTCCTTGATGTCCGCGCCCGCGACAAACGCCTTGTCGCCGGCCCCGGTCACGATCACCACACGAACCGCATCAGTCGCCTGGAGCAGACCGAGTGATTCCACGAACTCCCGCCGCACGGACGCGTTGAGGGCGTTGAGCTTGTCGGGGCGATTGATTGTCAGGGTCGCGACCGGAGGAGCGATGTCGACTAGGACGGTTTCTTGGTCGGCCATTCGTAGAACCCCTTCCCGGTTTTCTTCCCCAGCTCACCTGCCTGCACTTTGCGCCGCAGCACCTCGGGCGCAGCGTAATGAGCCCCCTTCAGCTCTCGGTGCAAATAATCGGCAATCGCAAGCCGTACGTCGAGCCCAACCAGATCACTCACCTTGAGGGGTCCCATCGGATGACCGTAGCCAAGCTCCATCGCCTTGTCGATGTCTTCGGCCGTCGCCACCCCAGCTTCCACCATGCGCATTGCCTCGAGCCCGAGCACCACGCCCAGGCGGGATGATGCGAACCCCGGGCTATCCTGCACCACGACGGGATGCTTCCCCATCTGGACCACCATGTGCTTGGCCCGCCCCAGGGTCGCCTCATCCGTTCCCCGGTGGACCACGAGCTCCACCAGCTTCATGATGTGCACCGGATTGAAGAAATGCATGCCCAGCACTCGGCCGGGCCGCTTGGTAGCTCCGGCGATCTGGGTGACTGAGAGTGACGACGTATTAGTCGCCAGAACGGCGTCGCTGGCGACTAGATCATCCAGCGTCGAGAAGAGCTGCCGCTTGGCCTCCAGGTCCTCGATGATCGCCTCGACCACGAAGTCGGCATCCCGTGCCGCCGTCTCGACGTCGGGAACGAGCGTGATACGGCCAAGTGCCGCCTCGGCCTCATCCGCCGTGAGCTTGCCGCGCTGGACTGCGCCCTCGAGGTTCGCTCTGACGCGCGCCAAAGCGGCATCGAGGGCCTCTGCCCGAGCATCCGTAACGACTGTGTCACAGCCGGCAATCGCCCCCACCTGGGCGATGCCGTGACCCATGGTACCTGCACCCACCACGGTCAAGCGTGTCATCCCACCACCCTCCTTCCCACGTCGGGCCTATTGGTGCAGAGAGCGTCCACTTCCATTTCAATGAGTAAGCGCATTCGCTCGGGCTCGTCCACCGTCCAGGCATACAGTTGGTAGCCGCGCTCATGCGCTCCCCGGACTAGATCGCGATCGATCAGTGATTCCTGCTGCCAGAGGACGGCGGCGCCGACTTGCTCGAGGGGGGCGAACGGCAGGATCGGATACGACGAAGACAGGATCCCGCCCGGGAGGGCAGGGCGTTGAGCATGCAGTCGCTGCACAATCCGATGATCGAATGAGTGCACCTGGTATCGTGCTGGATGCGGCCCGCGGTCCAACACATCCAGCAGCACGGCATCGTGCTCCGGCGCTAGGCTCTTCACCTCGACGAAGACGCTGAGGTCAGGTCCCATGACCCCGAGTGCCTGCGCCAATGTGGGTACCGGCTCCCCGTTGGAGAGCCGGTACCCAGTGAGATCTTGGTAGTCGACGGCGGCGATAAGGCGCGGGCCGGCAGCGGGGTCGTGGTGTACCACCGGCACGCCGTCGGCGGTCACATGAACGTCGAGCTCCACGCCATCCGCACCCATGGCGCTCGCGGCTCGAAACGCGGCCAGGGAATTTTCGACTTCATAGGCCGACGCGCCCCGATGGGCGATGACGAGGGTCAACTCTGCGGAAGGCTGCGCTCCTCGATCCAGCCTGGATTCTTGCATAGGTCGCGGACGGTCCGGTAGTCCTCCTCGTTGGGGAGCACCTCCGCTAGGTACGCCTTGTAGCGGTCGGCGCTCATCTCGTTGCCGTCGATATCATAGTGCTGGCGTGCATACTGCCCGATACGGCGGTTGAACTTGATGTCAGGAAGCTTGAGCCAGCGCTCGCGCTCCGGAACATACCGGTTCAACCTGTCGACCAACCGCTGGCACTCCTGACGGTACAGCTCCCGGGCGTGTTCGTTGAGGCGGCCCTTGTCCGCCTCCCTCGCGTTCTCCCGCTCGTCAAACCGGCCCTTGAGCCCCCAAACGTACGCCCAGTGGGCCGACGACGACTGATCGTTGCCGAACAGGTCGAACGCGGTGGGAATCCACTTGTTGAAGAACTTCTGGACCAGCTCGGGCTGGATGCGGCCGGCCTTGATGATCCGCATCAGGCCGTGGTTGCCCGTGCCGAGGTGGTAGCTCTCCTCCTTGAGCATGGGGCCCATGGAGCGCGCCAGCGGGTCGAACGCCGACGTGGACAGCATCTTCAGCTGGAACTTGCCGTCCCGGTCGATGAACTGGGTGTAGGTGAAGAAGTCGAGCCAATTGTCGACCAGCTCGTTGAAGCTGCCCAGCAAGCGCTCGCCTTCCTCCGCGCGGCGCTCCAACAGCTTCTGCGCCTCGCGGCGACCTTCGTCGCCGAAATGCTCGCACAGGAGATACGACATCTGCCAGCCGTGGCGCATCTCCTCGCACATGACCCGCATGATGGAGTACAGGTCGTAATCGCTGGGCGGATTGACCAGCAGGTTGCGCTGCTGTTCGACCGAGGCAAACTCCGTGTCACCCTGATACACGATCAGGTTCTGCAGCGTGTCACGAATACGCTGATCGGGAATGTGCATGATCGTCGGCCACTTCCGCTGACCTCTGTAGTGTCCGAACTCGATGGACTCCGCCTCCGGCGGCCCGAACAGCACACCGAACCTGAACTTGCGAAGCTCAGCGCGCTCGAGGCCGATCGAGTCCTGCCAGTAGTAGAAGTAGTCAGTCCAATCATCCCAGTTGCCGACTTTCCGCATAGCAGACTCCCGTCAGGTGCCGTGGAAGGTTGGGGCGCGCTTGTCGAGAAACGCTCGAAGTCCTTCTGATGCGTCGTTGCTTCGGAAACACTGGAGCTGGTGCTCGAGCTCGATCTCGAGCATCTCCGACAGTTGCCGACCACCGCTCTCATAGACGGCCTGCTTCGCCAACGCCAGGGCGATAGGCGGCTTCTCCGCCAGCATCCGGGCGAACGCCTCGGTCTCGGCGGTGAGCTCGTCGTGCGGCACTACCCGATTGAACAGCCCGAGCCGATGAGCCTCGTGGGCGTCCACCATCTCGGCAGTGAAGACCAGCTCCAGGGCCTTGGACGGACCCACCAGCCGAGGCAGGAAGTACATCCCACCCCAGTCGGGGTGGAGGCCGATCCGGTTGAACGTCTGGCCGATGGAGGCCCGATCGGACGCGATCCGCACGTCGCACGCGAGAGCCAGATTGGCACCGCCGCCCGCTGCTGGCCCATTCACGCTGGCAATCACCGGTTTGGGAACGGATCGGATCGTCGTCACCACCTGCCGACCGGCCTCGACCAGCCCCTCGGCTGCCTCCCAGTCCTCGCTCTCGAGCACCTCGCGCATGTAAGCGACATCCGCGCCGGCACAGAAGGCGCGTCCCGCGCCTGTGATGACGACGACGCGGATGTCATCACTATCGGCTACCTGTCGCACCGCCGTGGCAAGCTCCTGCCGCATCAACCCAGCGAAGGCGTTCAGCTTTTCAGGCCGGTTGAGCGTGATGGTGCCCAGCCCGTTGTGTCTGGAGACGAGGACGTGCTGGAAGCCGCTCACAACCGCTCCACCACCAGGGCGATCCCTTGGCCGACGCCGATACACATGGTGGCGAGGCCGTACCGGCCACCGGTTCGCCGCAGGGCGTGCACCAGCGTGGTCAGGATCTTCCCCCCAGTGGCACCGAGGGGATGTCCCAGGGCAATGGCGCCACCGTAGATGTTCACGCGGGCGGGATCGAGATCGAGCTCCCGAATGCAGGCAATGGCCTGCGCAGCAAACGCCTCGTTGAGCTCCACCAGATCGAGATCATGTACCGAGATCCCGGCTCGTCGCAGCACCGTCCGGGTGGCCGGTACAGGGCCTAAACCCATCCATGATGGTTCGACACCAGCCACGGCCGTCGCAACCACCCGCGCCAGGGGCTCGGCACCGCCCAACCCGTGCGGGGTGGGACCCATAACCAGCAGTGCTGCAGCACCGTCGTTGATCCCGCTGGAGTTGCCAGCCGTTACCGACCCGCCCTTCAGAAATGCCGGCTTGAGCGTTCCCAGCTTGTCGAGGGTGACATCGGGCCTCGGGTGCTCGTCCGTGTCTACGGTTACGGTCTGCTTCCCATGCCGCACGCACACCGGTACGATCTCCTCCTGGAACGAGAGCTGCTCGAGCGCTGCCTTCGCCCGTTGCTGACTCTCGAACGCGAACTCGTCCTGCTCATCGCGGCTGATGTCGTACCGCTTGGCAACCAGCTCGGCGGTCGCTCCTAGGGGGATGGTCCACTCGGCAGGCATGTCGGGATTCACGAACCGCCACCCGACGGTGCTATCGGCCATGTCCGGCGGGCGCCGATCCCAGGTGGTGCTGCGCTTGAGCATCACGTACGGCGCCCGGGTCATGCTCTCGACGCCGCCCGCCACGAAGGCATCACCCTCTTCCGCCTTGATGGCCTGGGCGGCGCTGGCCACCGCCTGGAGGCCGGAACCACACAGGCGGTTCACCGTCTGTCCCGGGACTTCAACGGGGAATCCCGCCAGCAGGGCAGCCATCCGGGCCACGTTCCGGTTGTCCTCACCAGCCTGATTGGCGCACCCCAGGATGACATCGTCCAGCTTGGCCGGATCGAATCCCACGCGCTCCACCGCCGCTTTCACGACCAGCCCAGCCAGATCGTCGGGCCGAACCTCCGCCAACGCTCCACCATGGCGACCCACTGGCGTGCGGACGGCTGAGCAGATGAACGCATCTCTCATTCTGGCAGCCTCCCCTCCGCCGCCGCCGGATCGGCGAGCAAAGGGAGGTGGGAGGAGGGAGGAGGATGCTCCCAGTGCCCGGAGGCCCACCCATTCGTCAGCGGATCCTCCTTCCCCCTCCATCCTCCCCCGCAACCGCGGTTCGCCGGCCGAGCAGAGCGACGACGCGTTCCGTCCTTCTGTCGTTCCCTCGTTCCGTCGTTCCGGCGACCCGCCGAACCGCCGATCATTGCAGCCCCATCCACACGGTCTTCGCCTCGGTGTAGCCGTGCAGGGCTTCGCGGCCGAGATCCCGCCCAAACCCGCTGTCCTTGAAGCCACCGAACGGCGCCGCGGCGTCGTACAGGTTGTAGGTGTTGACCCAGACGGTACCCGCCCGGATGCCTCGGGCGGCCTCAAAGGCCTTCTGGATATCCCTCGTCCAAATCCCCGCCGCGAGGCCGTACACGGTCTGGTTGGCCAGTTGCACGCCCTCCTCCAGGCCGTCGAAGGTGATGACAGAGAGCACAGGTCCGAAGATCTCCTCGTCCACGATCCGCATGCCGGGGCGAGCATCGTCGAACACGGTGGCCTCGATGAAATAGCCCTTGCCGTTCACCGTTGTGGCATTCCCGCCCGCAACCAGTGTCGCCTCCCCCTTTCCAGCCTCGATGTAGGAGAGGACCGCGTCCTGTCGCTGCTTGGACGCGATTGCTCCCAGGCGGGTGTTGCTGTCGAAGGGATCACCGGGAACCAGTTTCCTAGCTCGAGCGGCGAGCTGCTCGATCACCTGGTCGTGCACCGATTTCTCCACCAGTAGTCGCGAGCCCGCGGCGCACACCTCTCCCTTCCCGTAGAAGATGCCGCTCTGCGCGCCGCGAACCGCCGACTTGAGATCCGCGTCGGCGAAGATGATGTTGGGACTCTTGCCGCCGAGCTCGAGAGTCACGCGTTTCAGCGTGTCCGCCGCTTGCCGCATGATCTCCTTCCCCACGGCGGTGGAGCCTGTGAAGGCGATCTTGTCGACGTCGGGATGCCTGACCAGCATCGCGCCGGTGGTGGAGCCTCCGCCCGTAATCACGTTGAAAGCCCCCGGGGGGAATCCCGCTTCCTCCATGATCTCCGCCATTGCAAGGGCCGTGAGCGGAGTCTCCGACGCCGGCTTGAGCACCACAGTGCACCCGGCCGCGAGGGCTGGGGCGAACTTCCAGCTCGCCAGATTGAGGGGGAAGTTCCACGGAACGATGGCGGCCACGACCCCGACGGGCTCTCGAGTCGTGTACACGAAATCGGTACCATCCACGGGTATCACGGACCCTGCCACCTTGTCCGCCCAGCCGGCGTAGTACTGCAGGACTTGCACCGTCATGGCGGCATCGATCTTCGACTCGAAGAGCGGCTTGCCGTTTTGGCGCGACTCCAGCTCAGCCATCTCATTGCGTCGGGCGGCAAGCAGCTCACCGGCACGGTGGAGCAGGGCACCGCGGCGGCGGGGTGAGAGCGCCCTCCACTCGTCGCTCTCGAAGCAGCTCCGGGCGGCGGCCACGGCGGCGTTGACATCGGTTTCCTCGGCCACCGCCACGCAGGCTAGGACCTCCTCGGTCGCCGGGTTAATGACCTCGAGCGTCGCCCCCGAGGCAGGCCGGCGCCACTCGTTGTTGATGTAGAGCCCGGTCCGCACTACTCGCCCTTGAACTGCGCCATGCGTTTCTCGACGTAGGCCGCCAGCCCTTCCTTGGCGTCGTCGCTCTGGAACAGGAGCTGCTGCAGCTCACGCTCGATGGCCAACCCACTCTCGAAGGGAACCTCCAGACCGGAGCAGACGGCCCGCTTGATATGGCCCACGGCCCTGGCCGCCTTGTTGGGCGTGCAGAACTGCTTCGCGTACATCACCACTTGATCCCAAAAGCTGTCCTTGGGAAACACGTCGTTGACCAGACCCATCTCCTGGGCCTTCTCGAACGAGAACGTCTCGCCCTTCATCATCATCTCCATCGCCCTGGCCTTGCCGACGAGCCGGGACAGGCGCTGGGTACCCCCCGTTCCCGGTAGCACGCCGAGGTTGACCTCCGGGAGGCCGATCTTGCCGGCGTCCTTGCAGGCGAGCCGGATGTCGCAGGCCATCGCGATCTCGAGACCACCGCCCACCGTGTGCCCGTTCAGCGCGGCGATCACGAGCTTTGGCGTGTGCTCCAGCCGGTTGAGGGTCTCATTGGCGTGGAGACAGAAGTAGTACTTGAAGCGCGGCGTGACGTCATTGAGCATCCTGATGTTCGCGCCTGCGGAGAAGAACTTGCTCCCCGTGCCGCGGAGGATGATGACCTGGACGCTGTCATCCATCCGTGCCTGGAGGATGCGATCGTCCAGCTGACGCATCATCTCGTAGGTGTAGGTGTTGGCCGGGGGATCGCTCAGCTCCATGATTGCCAAGCCATCCTCCACGCGATACTCGACCAGCGTATCCGTGCGCGTTTCCATTTGCTCAGTTG
>JABAOH010079551.1_pt2 | contig 21688 bp, 18 predicted proteins | sample 7062181 | NCBI WGS metagenome assembly JABAOH01 (sample SAMN14538630, study PRJNA623070) | marine sediment metagenome | biome: marine biome [ENVO:00000428]; feature: marine pelagic biome [ENVO:01000023]; material: deep marine sediment [ENVO:00002113]; isolation source: pool of 5 deep marine... | reverse complement strand
TCGCTGCGGCCCATGAGCACGTCCACCAGCGACACCTCCACCCGCCCTACGATGCTCAGCCGCCGCTCGGCAGGATCGGTGACCGAGGCGAACGAGTCGATGGCCGACACCTCCAGCGGCAGCTGGGAGCTTCCCACCCCGGCGAGTTCGGTGGCCAGCACCAGCAGGTCGGGGGCGTTGGGGAGTGGCGGCAATCCCCAGTTGAAGAACAACGGCAGCCGGTACATGTCCTCCGGCTCTTCGAAGTCCCCCTCCATGGCGTCCACCCGGTCCTCGAACGCCAGCAAAACGCGGGGATCCACCTCCAGCGCCAGATGCAGGTCGAGCGGGCCGCCGCAGGCCTCCGCGGGGTGCAGGTCCACCTCCCAGGACTGGCGCAGCGAGTAGGTCTCGACGAAGTGGCGCTCGTCGTGAATGTGGAAGCCATGGTCTTGGGCGTGATCCTTCAGCTCGGCCACGAACCCGGCGATGTCGACGGCGGCCACCGCAGCTTCTCCCTTCGTGCTTGCACTCAGGGTTGCACACCCGAAGCGGTACGGCAATGCTCCTGTCGCGCCGGCGCCGTCTCGTCTCGAGGAGCGAGTCGCCGGTCATGCTCCGATCGGACCGCCGCCGCGATGGCTCGGATGTCGCTCGATCCCCGTAGGGCCACTGTGCGTTCTGCTGGGCGACGCGGTCGCGCGCCGGAAGGCGGCGCGGATGGCACCGCGGCCGGTGCAGTAGCCTGCTGCCGGCGGCAGGTCGGCGAGAGTGGGATGTAGGAGCCGGAGCGGCAAGGAGTGACCATGCGCAGAGTCGTCTGCCTGCTGTTGGTGCTGGCGGCTTGTGGCGGAGCCGGAGAGGAGCCCACCACGGTGGCCACCACGACCACCGTCGCTCCCACCACCAGCGCCACCACTACGACCACTACCACCGCGGTTCCCACGAGCGGACCGGACGAGACCGCCGGATGGTTCGCCGTCTACTTCTTTCTCCCCACCGCGGGCGAGGAGGGCGCACGACTGGTGCCCGTGTACCGGGCCTGGGCGGACGTGCCGGGCACGGAGGCGCCGGAAGCCGACGCTCTGTTCGAGTTGTTTCGCGGACCCTCCGCCGACGAAGCGGCAGCCGGGGTGAGCAGCGAGATCGCCTCCGGCACCAGCTTGCTGGGCTTCACCGGTGAGGGAGGCGGGTTGGCCACACTCGACCTGAGCAGCGAGTTTACCGCCGGCGCCAGCGCGCTCTCGCTGCAGGCCCGCCTCGCCCAGGTGGTGTACACGGTCACCCAGTTCCCCGGTGTGGAGAGGCTCCGCTTCGCGCTGGACGGGGAGCCGATCACCGTTTTCCCCGGTACCGGCCTCCGGCTCCCAGGTCCGGTGGGCAGGGTCGATTTCGCCACCGTGGTGCCGGTGGTCCAGGTAGAGGAGCCGGCGTTCGGTGCCGAGGTACGGCTGCCGCTGGCGGTGCGCAGCCTGGCGCGCGCCCCGGATCGACTGGGCTACGCCCTCACCGATTGGGACGGAGTGATCATCGCCGAGGGGACGGTGGCGGTGGGCACCGAGCCGGTGAGCTTCACCATCGAGGCAGAACGGCCCGAGCTGGGTCTGGGCTCGCTGGTGTTCTGGAGCGTCCTCGATGACGCTCGACGGGACGTGCTGGAGTACCCGTTGCGACTCGTCGACTGAGCCGCCCGGGGGCGCCGCCCGGTGTCGGTAGAGTGGCCTCGCGGCGGCCCCGCCCGCGGGGACGCCGCACGCCGGCACCGCCCCCGCCCCAGGAGCCAGCCATGGTGCGCAAGACCAAGATCATCGCCACCCTCGGTCCGGCGACCTCCACGGCCGAGGTGGTTGGTGAGCTGATCGACGCCGGTATGGACGTGGCCCGCCTCAACTTCTCCCACGGCGATCACGACACCCACCGCCGCTTCGCGGCGTGGGTGCGGGCCGCCGCCGAGGTGCGGCAGCGGCCGGTGGCGCTGCTGCAGGACATCCAAGGGCCCAAGATCAGAGTGGGATCGTTCGCCGGGGGCGAGACGCGTCTGGAGGCGGGGACCAGCGTCAACCTGTTCCCCGGTGAAGCGGAAGGCGGGCCCGCCACCGTCTACGTGGACTACGAGCCGCTGCTGGAGGACCTCCAGCCCGGCGAGCAGATCCTGATGGCGGACGGCATGATCCGCCTCGAGGCGACCGAGGTCTCCAGCAAAGGCGCCACGGCGCGGGTGCTCACCGGCGGGGTGCTGCGCGACCGCAAGGGGGTGGCGCTCCCCCAGACCCGGCTGCGGGTGGTGCTGCTGTCCGACAAGGACCGCGCCGATCTGCAGCTGGGCCGTGAGCTGGAGGTGGACTACGTCGCCGCCTCCTTCGTTCGCTCCGGCGACGACGTGAGGGAGGTGGCGGCGCTGGCGGAACCGGGCACTCCCGTCATCGGCAAGATCGAGCTGGCGGTGGGCTACGAGAACCTCGACGACATCCTGGAGGCGGCGCAGGGCGCCATGGTGGCCCGCGGCGATCTGGGCGTCGAGCTTCCGCTGGAGCGGATTCCCCTGGTCCAGGAGCACATCTTGCGACGCACCAACGAGGCCGGGCTGGTCTCCATCACCGCCACCGAGATGCTGGAGTCGATGACCTCCTCTCCCCGTCCCACCCGGGCCGAGGTGACCGACGTGGCGCACGCGGTGAAGTCGGGGACTGACGCGGTGATGCTCTCCGGAGAGACGGCGGTGGGTGCCTATCCGGTGCGCGCGGTGCAGATGATGGACCGCATCTGCCGGGAGGTGGAAGCGGAGATCGAGGAACATGGCTACCCGGAGGTGGACCTGCTGGCAACCCACCGCACGTTTGCCTCTGCCACCGCCAAGGCGGCGGTGGAGGCGGCGGTCAACCTCGACCTGCACACCATTGTCGCCTTCACCGAGTCGGGGAGCACCGCCCGCCTGCTCTCCAAGTACCGCCCGGCCGCCAGCATCATCGCCTTCACCCCGGTGCCCGCCACCTACCGGCGGATGGCCCTGTTCTGGGGGGTGGTCCCCAACGAGTTCCAGCGACGGGACTCCACCGACTTGATGATCGCCGCCGCCGAGAAGCACCTGGAGAAGCACGGAGTCTGCGAGAGGGGGGAGGGGGTGGTGATGGTGGCGGGGATCCCTCCCAACCAGCAAGCCTCCACCAACCTGATGAAGCTCCACGTCGTGGGGGAGCGGTCGCGAACGTACCGGTGACGGGGGCCGCGGCCTGGTTCGCGGCGCGGCGGTGACCATGTAGCATGCCGGCGGCACGGAGGACCGCGTGGGCCAGACCATCGAGATCACCAACACGGTGTTGCTGAACGAAGTGGCGTTGATCGACACCGACCGCAGCCTCAGCGGACAAGACGGAGAGGCCTACGCCTCGGCGGCGGAGGCCGCCGCCGGGACGACCTTCCCGGCGGGGCTGGCGACTCGGCTCTTCGCCACCGACGATCGCATCGAGCACGTCTACGTCTTCTCCAACACGCTGTCGGTGCGCCGTGCCGGAGGATGGGACGACGGGGCGGTGGAGGCCGCCGCCGCAGTGATCCGCGCCTTCTTCGTCTACTACGGCGAGACCACCAGCAACGAGGGCGCCGGCGACGCGACCAGCGGCGACGACTGAACGCGGCGGTTCAGCCGCCTCCCGCGGTGGTGGTAGTAGTAGCGGGAACGGTGGTGGTAGACGTGGTGGTGGTGGAGGGGGGGCATTCCTCGCCGGTGTAGCCCTCGGCGCCCTCGGGGATCATGCAGGGGTGCACCTGCACCCGCCGGGGGTTGGGGCGGTAGCGCACGATCCACTTCTCTTCCTCGCTGCTTCCGTCCGGATAGGTGAGCGTGCGTTGCACCGTCACCGACCAGCCGACGACCCCCTCCCTGACCACGTTCTCCAGGGCGGGATCCAGCTCGGGGACTCCCTCGTACAGGGTGGGTGGGTCGGTGTAGTTGTAGCGGCCCGACACCGAGGCTTCCACCTTGAGGGCGGTGCCGTCTCCTTCCGCGGTCACCTCGATGTTGGTGCTTCCCCGGCGCTGTTCGCCGACGACGATGCGCCCGCCGTTGTTGCCGAAGAACTTCACCGTGATCGAGGTGTCGGTGTAGGCGGTCTTGATGAGCACCGCCGTTTCCGTGTCGTTGCGAAATACCAGGTTGGGCGCCGGCCACGAGATGGTGGCCTCGATGCCCTCCGGGTAGCGCCTGAAGTAGTAGCTGTGGGGGGAGTGGGTGATGTCTTCGTAGCCTCCCCAGAACACCGCGTTGTAGAAGGTGGTGGCGAACTGGCTCACCCCGCCCCCCACGGTGTCGACCAGCTCCCCGTCGACGATGGTGCCGTCCAGGAGGAAACCGCGCTCGCGGGTGCGCTCGCCGACGTGCTCATTGAGGGAGAACTCCTCCCCGGGGAGCACGAGGGCACCGTCGACCTCGTCGGCGAACAGCTGGATGTTTTTGACCCGGTTCTGGCAGCAATCGTGGTAGGTGGTGAACCTGGATACCAGGTGGGTCACCCCGAGCTGTTCCAGGTCTTCGGTGCTCACCTCGGGCGGCGCTCCCTCCTCGAAGGGAAGCACCCCGGTGCGGTCGGCGCGCATCGCCGCCTCTTCCAGCCCGGCGGTCACCAGCTCGGCGTCTACCAGGGTCCCCGGCCGGCCCGGCAGGATGGAGATGTTGTCGTCCTCGTCGACGACGAACTCGGCGTTGCGTGGTGGCGCCTCCAGCTCGCTCACCAGCGGGGCGATGCGGGTGGCTATCACCTCGGCATCGAAGCCCACCACCAGCCGGGGGGAGGAGTTCTCGGTCACCCGGCTCATGAAGGCGGCGGCCAAGTCGTCGACCGTGAACGTCACCGAGACCTCGGGGTCATCGTGGCTCAGGGTGACGGGGCCCGCCAGCAGCAGGCGAGCGCTGGACACCGCCGCGTCGACCTGTTCGTCGGTGAGCCGGGGAGCCACGGTCACGACCCTCAGGGCCCGCGAGCTGCGCTCCGACGCGGCGAGCGCCTCGAGCATCTGTGCCTCGGCGTGGTCGCGGTCGATGCCGCGACCGGAGCGCGGGTAGTCGGGAACGGGATCGGTGCCTTCGAGGACCACCGCGCCGGGGAAAGGAGGGTCGGCGATGGCTACGGCCTCCCAGGAGGCGAGCACCGCTTCGAGGTCGTCGCTGCCCAGCGAAACCGGCGGAGGGATCACCTCGTCCCGGAACAAGTGGCTGAGCCACCAGCCCAACTGGTCGAAGAGCGATCCCTCCCGACCGACGCGCATCGCCGCCATCACCGCCGCGTCCTCGTCCAGGTCGAAGCCCACCGTCAGCGGATCGAGCTCGAAGCTGGTGCCGTTGACCTGGAAGTTGGCAGGAGAAGTGGCCAGGGAGTCCTCCAGTGCCAGGATCGCCACCTCGGCGGCGTCGGCATCCCACCCGGAGACGTCGGCCTCGCCCACCCGCACGTTGCGCAGCACCTCCCCGCCGTGCAGCGCCCTATCGAGGCCATAGGCGGCGGAGAACAGCGCCAGCACGCCGACAACCGGCGCGAGCGAGAGGATGAGGATGCGCTGTCGACGGGACATAGGAGATCGGTTCCCCAGAACGAGGGCGAATTGTAGCGGCTGGCGAAGAGCCCGTGATCGGGTTCGGGGGCAGATACCATCGGCCCGTGATCGACTTCCCGGCGGTCGAGGCGGGTGACCCGCTCCAGGTGTCGGCCTCGCTCTTCGTCGTGTTCGGGCAATGTCCCGATGCGGCACTGGCACGGTTGGAGGGGCGCTACGGGCCCGAGTCCCGGGCCTCGTTCACCGGGGGGCTGGCCCATCGCCTCTTCGCCCGGCACTTGCGCGGCGAGGAGATTTCCCCGGAGCGCCTGTCACAGGTATGCCGGGAAGAGATCGGCGCCTCCAATCTCAACCTCAAGATGGGGGCGCTGGGGATGAAGCCGAGCAGCTTGGGAAAGGTGATCGAGGAAGTGGGTGCCCTCTACGAGCGGTTTCGCCGCTTTCCCATGGAGGGTTTCAGCTCCGCCGAGGTGGCGCTGGAAGCGGAGCCTGTCGACGGGGTCCGCCTGCTGGGCACGGTGGATGCGGTGTTCGAAGAGAACGGTACCGCCCGCCTGGTCGACTGGAAGACCGGCGGGTTGGGGGACGCCCTACCCCAGTTGCTCTTCTACGCGCTGCTGTGGGCGCTGTCCCGTCACGAGGTCCCCGCCACGGTGGAGGCGGTGTCCGTGCGCACCGGCGAGCGACTCGGCCAGGTGCCGAGCTCCGCCGATCTGGCGGAGACGGCGGCCGCCGTCGCCGACCTGGTCAACCGGGTGCGCCGGGCGTGGGCCGGCGACGGGCAGATCGCCCGCCACGGAGGGCCGTGGTGCCGCTACTGTCCCCTCCTCGCCGAGTGCTCGGAGGGCAGGTCCGCCGCCGCGGTAGGAACGGCGGCGGAGGGCTGAGTCGGTTGAGGAGAGGGGCGCGGCGGCACCGCCTCAGGAGTCTCCCAGGTCCTCCTTGAGGGTGACGTCGAGGGCGTCGTGGACCCACTGCGCCTTGAACTTGGAGACTTGGTCCCCACGCTGGAACTCGACTTCGACCTGTTTGGGGCCCGTCTTCTTCACGTAGGTCTGGTAACCGGCACGGGGTACGGCTGTGACGAACTCCACGAAGCCGAAGCCGAAGCGGATGGTGACGGTGCCACCGTCGAGGGCGTAGGTCGCCTGCTCCAGATGCCCGCCTTTCGTGTCGCCGGTGAGAGGCGGCTCGTGCTGGGGAGTGGTGACGGTGGTGGCGGACTGCTCGGTGGCCGGGGGAGCCGTGGCGGCAGTCGACTCCGGGCCGGTGGCGGTGGTGGACTCCGCGCCGGTGGTGCCGGTCATCGCCGGCACCTCGTCGTTGAGGCTGTCCTCGAGCTGGAGCAGGCTTCCCAGCAGGTCGGCGGACTCCGACGCTGCCGACTGCGCCGCCGGGGCGCGGCGCAGCACCGGCATGGGCCGTTCCACCACTTGGTCGCGCACCAAGTCGACGGCCTCGTAGGCGAGCGCCACCGAAGCGGTCGTGGCGACCAGCCACGCCGCCAGCAAGCCGATACGTCGGGTGTTCATCCCCAGCAAGTATGACGCTCCGGGCGCTACTCGCCAGCTAAGTCGTAGTTAACAAGGCGTAAGGCGGGTCCAGGGTGCATGAGCGCGGTGCGGCGAGTATATGGTGGTGGCGCATGGCTGTGGTGCTCCTGATCGAAGACGACCAGCGGATACGGGAAGCTCTGGCGCGGGCGCTTGCGGAGCGGGGCCACGACGTCGAGTCGCTGGCCGAGGGTATGTCCGGGGTGGAACACGTGGTCTCGGATGCGCCCGATGTGGTCGTGCTCGACTTGGGGCTCCCCGACGTCGACGGCCGTGAAGTGCTCAAGCTGATCCGGGCGGTGAGTCAGGTACCGGTCATCGTGGCCACGGCACGCGATGACGAAACCGAAGTGGTGCAGGCTCTCGATGCCGGCGCCGACGACTACGTCACCAAGCCGTTCTCTGCGGAGCATCTCGACGCTCGCATTCGCGCCGTGCTGCGACGGGCCGTACCCGACTTCGAGGAAGTGCCCATCAGGGTAGGGGAGCTGGCGGTGGACCCCCGGGCCCGGGAAGTGAGGCTGGGAGAGCGGCTGCTCGACCTCACCCGCAAAGAGTTCGACCTGCTGCTCTACCTCGCCGAGCGAGCCGGCACCGTGGTGAGCAAGCGGGAGCTGCTGGCCGAGGTGTGGCGCCAGCCCTACGGAGGGGCCGACAAGACCGTGGACGTGCACCTGTCCTGGCTACGGAAGAAGCTCGGTGAGAGTGCAGCCGATCCCCGCTACCTGCGGACCGTGCGGGGCGTGGGGATCAAGCTGGTCGCACCGGAGCCGTGAGGCGACAGCTCGTTCTCGTGACCGGCGCCGTCACCACCATGGTGGTGGCCGCTTTCCTGATCCCGCTGGCGTTGTTGGTGCGCGATCTCGCCACCGACCGGGTGCTGGTCTCGGCGGAGCGGGAGGCGCAGACCTGGGCGCTGCTGATCTCGGTGACCCTGCCCGAGCAAGGAGAAGCGGGGGTGCGACGGCTGGTGGGAGACGGTGAGCGCCCGTCCGGGCAGCTGGTGTCGGTGATCCTGCCCCACGGCGAGGTGGTGGGGGCGGCCGCGCCGGTCGACCTCAACGTGGCTCGAGCCCTAGGGGGGAGGGCTTTCCGGCAAGAGGTCGAGGGCGGCGAGGCGATCTTCCTGCCCGTGGTGCAGGCCGAGGGAGGGACCGCCGTGGTGCGGTGGTTCGTGCCCGCCGAGGCGCTGGCCCCCGACGTTGGCTCGTCATGGCTGGTGCTGGGGGTGCTGGGAGTGCTGCTGATCCTGCTGGCCATCGCCGTCGCCGACCGCCTGGGCCGCTCCATCGTGGAGGGTTCTCGCCGGCTGTCGGCCGCTGCCCACCGCGTAGCGGCAGGAGACCTGGAGGTACGGGTAGAGACATCGGGCCCTCCGGAGCTGGTCGAGGCGGGGGGAGCTTTCAACCGCCTCGTCGAGCGTATCGGGGGGCTGCTGGCTCAAGAGCGAGAGATGGTGGCCGACCTGTCTCACCGACTGCGGACTCCGCTCACCGCGTTGCGCCTCGATGCCGAGGCGCTCAGTGGCGTCGAGGAGCGGCAACGGCTCGCCGACGACGTCGACGAACTGGAACGTACGGTGGATCACATCATCCGGCAGGCGCGGCGGCCGGTGCGGGAGGGCGCCGGTACCAAGGTAGATCTGAGGGAAGTCGTGCGCCGTCGTGCCGAGTTTTGGGGGGCGCTCGCCGATGAACAGGGCCGCCGCTGGTCGCTGGAGGTCTCTGGTGACCGCCACCACGTAGCGGGTTCCGTGAGCGACCTGGAGGCGGCGGTAGACGCCTTGCTCGGAAACGTGTTTGCGCACACGCCGGATGGGACGGGCTTCGAGGTGCACCTCGAGTCGACGGCGGGAGGGAAAGTGGCGCTGGTGGTTGAGGACCACGGCCCGGGCTTCGCCGGCGTGCCGGCGCTGCGCCGCGGGGCCAGCGGAGCGCAGTCCACCGGATTGGGCCTCGACATCGTGCGGCGCACCGCCGAGGCGAGCGGGGGAACGGTGATCATCCGCCGGCGTCGCGGCGGAGGTGCCCGGGTGAGGGCGGAGTTCGGAGCGGGCGGCTGAGGCGGAGCTGCCGGACTCGAGGCTCAGCCGGCGCTGCGCAGGTCCACCACGGCGGCGCTGCCGGCCACGCCCTCGAAGTGGCGAGCCAGGTCGTCCACCTGTGCCAGCAGCTCGGCGCGCATCTCCTCGAGCGACCCTTGCACGTTGTCGACTGAGCCTTTGATCTCGGTGAGGGAGCGCCGGTTGCTGGAGAAGAGCCGGGCGAGGGAGCGGAGCCGTTGCAGGCGGTCGAGCACCAGGGCGGTGTCGATGCCGTCGCCGGCGGCGGCGCCCGCTTGCAGTGAGGCGGCCATCCAGCGCAGTCCTACCGCCGTCATGGTGCCGTCCCCGTCGTCGACTACGAGCACGCGATTCCCGTAGACGCCGAACGGCCCCACCTCGCGGGGAAACGCGTCACCCGCCGACACGCACAGAGCCGCGTCGGCCCGCCGGTTGGCCATCGCCCGGTCCAGCTCGGCGAGGATGCCGTCCTTCCCCGCCAGATTCACTCGGGCGGTGTTCTTGGCCTCGACCACGATCCGCCGGCCGGTGGGCAAGGTCACCACGAAGTCCCCCACGACGGCCTCCCCGGAGAGTTCCCCAGGGGTGCGCCCGGTCCGCTCCACCACGCTTCCCGGGAGGTGCCGGGCAGTCTCCCGCAGCCGCTCTTCCAGCACGTCCTCGAAGTCGACTCCCTTGCTGGTGCCGCGCTCGGCCTCCTCTTCCCGACCGCGCTGGTGCACGATGAGGTCGCGGATCTCGGTGAAGCGGTGATCGATCGAGGCCGCCAGCCGGGCCAGCGCCGAGCCGTCGGCCTCCGGATCCAGCACGCTGCGCAGCCGGGTCTCGAGCAGACCTCGCGGTGCCAGCAGATCCTCGACCTGCTCCAGGAAACGGGCGGTGTGGCTGTCGGCGAAGTCGGGGTTGAGTGTCTGCAAGAACCCGTCCCGCCAGGAGGTGAACTCGGCCAGGGCGCGGGCCACCGCCGAAGACCGATGCTCGGGATCGAGGTGCTCGGCAAAGGCGCGCCGGGCGGCATCGAGCACGGCCTCCACCTGACGGTGGGCTTCACCGGTGACCTCCGTCACCGAGCGGCGTACCCGGTCGTCCACCTCGGCGAGGTCGATGCCGAGGCCCATCGTCAGCAGGCCCCGGGTGCCCACCGCGAGAGCGCGTTCCACCAGATCGGGCCAGCGCGACACCGGGTGGGCCCGCAGCAGCTCGACCAAGCCGGGGTCGCTGACCGTCAGGTTCTCGATGCGCACGGTGCCGTCTGCGATCCGCACCGTGGTCGCGTCGGGGGGAGCGACGGCCGCGCTGTCGGTGGGCGCCGGTGGCCTGGTGGACCAGGCTCCGTCCGCCCGAGCTGCTGTCTCCGCCCGGTCCCCTATCTCCGCCCGTTCCTCGTTCATGGTGCCGCTCTGGTCTCGTTCAACGTCCCGTGGAGCCCCAGCAGTGGCCTCGTCGTGGCTCCGTTCGTGGCTCATCCACGCTTCTCTTGGTGCCTCGGGCATCGTGGTTCACTGTATCCCTGGGGTGTGACATTCCCCCGCCTTTGCACCGCCGGCCGTGGCGACGGCAGCGGCCCCGCCGGCGTCGCCGCGGTGGCCGGACGTGGGCAGGGGACGGTGCCTTCCGGCCTGCCGGGGGTTGGCCGCGGCGGCGGTCAGAGCGGGGCCCATGTGCGACAATCCCGGCGATGAGAGCCGCACTGGCCACGTCCGCCAACCTGCGGGCGGCATTGGACGCGCTGGCGAGTGAACTCGCCGAGGCGCACTTCGCCTTGCCCGGTCCCCGGCTGGCGGCCCGCCGCGAGATGCGCGACCGGACGGCATGGACCATCCGGGAGTACTTGCTGCCCCGGCTCGGCGATCTGGAGGCGCCGGTGGTGGCGGTGGTCGTCGGCTCCACGGGAAGCGGCAAGTCGACGATGGTCAACTCCCTCGCCCAGGCCCCGGTCAGCGAACCAGGGGCCATTCGCCCCACCACCCGGGTGCCCGTCGTGTGGTGCCACCGCCGCCACGCCGCTCGCTATCGCGACGGATTCCTGACCGGCTACGGAACCGGTCCCGGCGCCACCCGTCCGCTGAAGGTGGTGCCCGCCGACCATCCGCTCCTCGAGGAACTCACGCTTCTCGACGCTCCCGACTTCGACTCCGTGGTCGAGACGCATCGGGAGATGGCGGATCAGCTGCTGTCGGTGGCCGACCTGTGCATCTTCGTCACCAGCGCGCAACGGTATGCCGACGCGGTGCCTTGGGAGTTCCTCGACCAAGCCGGGCAGCGCGCCCTGCCGTTGCTGTTCGTGATCAACCGCCTTCCCACCGACCCGGCGCGGGCCGTCGCGGACTACCGGCGCCTGCTGGAAGAGCGCGGGCTGCTCGGAGGCCGGGAGCGGGCGCGCTTCATCGAGATCGCCGAGCAACCGGTCAGCAGCGAGCACGGAGGGTTGCCGCCGGCGGCGGTGGGGCTGCTGCGGGAGCATCTGGAGGCGCTGGCCGATCCGGGCCGGCGGCGCAGGCTCGTGGAGCAAGCGACCCGGGGTGCCGTAGCCCAGGCGGTACGGGACGCGGAGCGGGTAGCCGCCGAGTTGGAGACGGAGCACGCCGAGGCGAACGCGCTGGCCGCAGCGGCGCAGCGCAGCTACGCCACGCAGACGGAGGAGATCGCCGGCTCGCTGCGCCGGGGCACCTTGATCCGCGCCGAAGTCCTGCGCCGATGGCAGGAGTACCTGGGAACCGGCGAGCTGGTCAAGGTCGTGGCCGAAGGGGCCGGCCGGGCGCGCGATTGGCTGCGACGGGTGCTCGGGGGACGGACCGTCGCCGGCCCGGTGGGCGGTGAGGCGACGAGCGAGCTGGTCACCGCGGTGCTACGCCGGGCCGACCTGGCGGCGCAGGGCGCGGCCTCGGCGTGGGAGCTCGATCCTGCCGGGAAACGTCTCCTCGCGGAGGCTCCCGGTGGCGCGTTGTGGCGGGCCGCCGAAGACACGCCGCGGCGGGCCCAGCTGGCGGTGGAGGATTGGATGGCGCAGCTGGGGCTGCTGGTCGAGGAGCAAGGGGCCGGCAAGCGGCGGCGAGCGCAGGTCGCCTCCTACGGGGTGAACGCCGCCGCCGTGGCGCTCATCCTGGGTGTGTTCGCCCACACCGGGGGGCTCACCGGTGCCGAGGTGGGCATCACGGCGGGGGCGGCAGCCGCCCAGCAGAAGGTCTTCGAGCACCTCTTCGGCAGCGCCGCCGCGCGCTCTCTGGCCGAGCAGGGCCGCCGCCTGCTCGAGGAAGCTCTGGGAGAAGTGATGGCCGCCGACGGTGCCCGCTTCACCGCGCTCGTGGAGGGAAGCGCCAAGGAATCCGGTGCGGCGCGGCTGCTACGGCGGCGCGCCGCAGCGGTGGCCGTTGCGGCCGAGGCCCTGTATGCCGGATGACCTCGGGGAGGCTCTCGAAGCGCTCGATCTGGCGGTGAGCCGGGCGGCGGCCCTGATCGATCCCCAACCGCTGGAACCGTACGCTCGCATCGCCAGGGACGCCCGCACCCGCACCGGGTTCCTGGGGGAAACGGTGGTTGTGGCCCTGGCCGGTGGCACCGGTTCGGGGAAATCGAGCCTGCTGAACGCCATCGCCGGGGAACAAGTGGCGGAGACAGGGCCCATCCGCCCCACCACCGAGCGTCCGCTGGCGTGGCTGCCCGCTAACCCCGAACCGGGACTGGTGCGCCTGCTCGACGAGCTCGATGTACAGGAGCGAGTGGGCCAGACCCGCCTCCCCCATTTGGCGGTCATCGACCTCCCCGACACCGATTCCGTGGTGGAAATGCATCGGGACACCGTGGAGCAGCTGCTGCCGCGGGTGGATGCCGTCATCTGGATCGTGGATCCCGAGAAGTACCACGATCGCCTGCTCCATGCCGAATATCTGCAGCCGCTGGCCGGCTATCAGGGTCAGTTCCTCTTCGTGCTCAACCAGATCGACCGCCTCGATCGCCGTCAGCACGACGAAGTGCGTCGGGACCTGGCGCGGGCACTCCATGACGACGGAATCACCGCCCCGGTGGTGTTCTCGGTGGCGGCGGATCCGCCGGGCAGCCCCCCCGAGGGTGCCCGCCGCCTTCTCACCCACCTGGAGGGGAAGATGGAGGGCAAGCGAATCGCCCTGGGGAAGCTCGTCGAGGACATCCGGCGGGCGTCCGCAGGCATCGCCGAGGTGACCGGGGTGACGCCGGGCGCCGGGCTCGACTTCGATCGCCGCTGGGAGCAGGTGGAGGAGCGCGGCGTGGACCGGCTGGCGGAGATGCTGGCCGGAGGCGAAGTGACAGCCGCCGCGGAGGAGTCTGGAGAGCGTCTCGCCATGTCACAGGGAAGCGGGCCGCTGGGCCGGCTGCCGGCGGTGCTGCGCAGAAGTCGCCTGGGTAAGGCGCTGGGAGCCACTCCGCCCGGGGATGCCATACCCAGGGCGAGCCGCGGCTGGGCTGGTCGCGCCGGTCTGGAACAGGTACTGGCGGACGCGTCCGGTCTGGTTGCCGAGCTGTCCTTCGAAACAGGAGGGGCGTTCGGCGCCCGGCTGCGGCAGGAGTGGGAGCCGGAGCGCCTGGAGCGAGAAGTGCGCGCCTCGGTGGAGGGCGTGCTCGCCCACTCCGCCCGGCCTCGCCCGCCGCAGCCGGTGCGGTGGTGGCGGGCCGCAGCTATGGTGCAGGTCCTGCTACTGGCCGCGGTGGCTGCAGCAGCAGTGTGGATCTGGGCACAGCCCGAAGCGCTGCAGCCGGGGCGCTGGCCGTGGCCCCTGCTCGGTGGCTGGGTCGCCGCCGTGCTCGGAGCGTCGCTGGCGGCTCTCGTGCGGCGCAGCGGCCGGGCCGCCGGCCGCCGGGCGGCCGAGGAGTATCGCGCCGAAGTGCGCGCCGGCCTCGAGGAACAGCTGAGCCGGCGAGTGGCCGGGCCGCTGCGAGCCCTGTTGCGGGCCCGCGCCGAGCTCGGCGCCACGCTGGCCGAGCTGGGGGTGCTGACGGCGGCCGCCGGGCGCCGCCTCCGTTGAAAAGCGGGGCGGCAGCGCCGCAGCCGCCTACGCTGCAATCATGCTCGACTGGATCGAATCGCTGTGGTCCACCCGACAGGAGGAGCTGACCAAGACCGCCGTGGTGCTGGCGGTGGCGGCACTGGGGTGGTGGATCTTCGTGCGCATCGGGCGGCGGATCACCGGTCGTATCGGCCGGGGGGAAGGGGTGGAGGCGGCGGAGCAACGGCAGCGGGTGGTGACGTTGTGGAGAGCGGTGCGCCGCGTGGTCGCCATCCTCGTCTTCATCTCGGTGGTGCTCACCCTGGCATCAGTGTGGGGGATCCCCATCGCTCCACTGCTGGCCGTCGGCTCGGCGGCCGCAGTCGCGGTGGGCTTCGGCGCCCAGAGCGTCGTCAAGGACGTGATCGCCGGCTTTCTCATCCTGGCGGAGAACCAATACGCCGTCGGAGACGTGGTGCGGGTGGCCGATGTTGCCGGCAAGGTCGAGGACATCCGGCTTCGCGTCACCGTGCTGCGCGACCTGGAGGGCAACGTGCACTACGTGCCCAACGGGCTGATCGCCGTGGCGTCTAACCTGACCCAGGAATTCGCCCAAGTGGTCATCGACGTGGGGATCGCCTACCGCGAACAGGTGGACCGCGGGCTGGCCGCATTCGCCGACGAGCTATCGCGGATGGCGGCCGAGCCAGAATGGCAGGAGCGCATCCTGGAGGAGCCAAAGGTGCTGGGCGTCGACCAGCTGACAGACTCCTCGGTGGTGCTGCGCGGCACCCTTCAGGTGGTGCCCGATGACCGGTGGACGGTGAAGCGGGAGGCGCTGCGCCGGGTGAAGAACCGCTTCGACGCCGAGGACATCGAGATCCCCTTCCCCCACCTCACCCTCTACCTGGGTGACGAAGCCGTGGTTCGCGGCCTGGCGCCCGGCAAGGACGCCGAGCCCGACGGCCCGTAGCCGGCCGCCCGCGGCCCCCCACTAGCATGGCTCCACCAGGGGCTTGCCGGGCGACGTCGTACGGAGGTCGAGGTGAGGTCCGAGCTCGGGGAGGGGATGCCGGTGCCGCGCCCTGCGGGCACGGCGGGGCGCGGGCGATGTCCCGGTGCCCGCTGCGCACGGCGGCCTTCCGTGTGCTGCCGGCGGCCGGGCGGTGCGGGGACGGATGATCCGGTCGGTGCCCGATGAGCGAGTGGCGGCACTGGCCGGCGTGGCGCCGGGTGATGGCCGCCGCCGAGGATCGAGTGGGGAGCGCGGCGACGGTAGGTGAGGCGGCTGCGCGCGCGGTCGCGGCGCTCGCCGAGACCGTGAGCGAGGTGGACCCCGAGGCGTTTCCTGCGGCAGTCTTCGACGCCGTGGATCTGCTCGGTGGCCGCCAGGCCGCCATGGCCCCGGTGGTCAATCTGCGCAATGCCGTTTACCTGTCCGCCCCGCGCGGCCCGGAAGCGGTGGTCGTGGGCGTGACCGAGCTTGCCGACCGGCTGGCGGAGGCGACGAAGCGGATCGGTGAGGTGGGAGCCGACCTCGTCGAGGCGGGGAGCACGGTGCTGGTGCACTCACAGTCGAGCTCGGTGCGTGCCGTCTTGGAGGAGGTGTCCCGGCAGCGCGGCTTCCGGGTGTGCTGCACGGAGGCACAGCCGGTCGGCGAAGGCGTGGAGATGGCCAGCGAGTTGGCGGCGCTGGGCTTCGAGGTCGAGGTGCTCTCCGACGATGTGGCCATCGAGTTGCTGCCCGGTATGGATCTGGTATTGGTGGGGGCGGACGCGCTGGGACCCGACCGGGCCATCAACAAGGTGGGGACCGCGGCGCTCGCTCGCGAGGCGCGTCGGCAAGGAGTCCCTTTCTATATGGTGGCCGCCACCGACAAGGCGCTCCCCGCCGCTCTCTTCGAGCGAGCCTCAGCGCGGTGGGGCCGGGAGGAGCTCTCGGAGGTGGTGGCGCTGGAGTTGGTCACCGCAGTGGTGACCGAGGTCGGCGTGCTGGAGCCTGCCGAGGCGGGCAAGCTGGCCGCCGGCCGCCGGGTGGCTCCCGAGCTGCTGTGAGCCCGCCGCGCCCGCAGGCGGACGGCGAGGCGGCGCAGCACCGCGCCCCGACCCGGGGGCCGGGTGGGGACTGCGATCCGCAGCGCTCCCGGCGCGGCGCCCAACTCGAGGTGGGTGGCCTCGCCGAGAGGCTCGCCGTCGGCCTGCACCGCCGCCGGCGGATCGGCCTGGATGGTGACCCGTGTCACGCCGTCCCACACCTGCAGGCCCCGCACCCGATCGAGTCGCTTGCGGAGGAGGATCATCGCCAGCAATCCCGGCAGGCGCCGCGCCGGAAGCGTCTCCATGGCCAGAACGGCCAATCCGTGAGGGGGCCGGTCGGTGATGCTGAGGGGGAGACTGCCGAAATAGGTGTAGGGCCAGTGCACCTGTACCAGTGCCGCCACCGCGTCGGCCTGGCGGGTGCCGTCGCAGATCCGCAGGTTGGGCAGCCGATGGCGGTATTCCGACCACAGCACGGTGACCGCCGAGCGAGCGTAGTGCAGCCAGCCCAGGCGGTACTTGCGGAATGGCTCCAGCTCGGCGCGTCGCACCACGTCGGCGTCGTATCCCACCCCGGCGGCGAAGGTCGCGAAGAAACTGGACTGCTCCCCGGCGCTCTCCATCAGCGCGCTGATGAGGGGCAGTGCGGTAACGGCGTGCTCGCCACACAGCAGGGACGCTGCGGCTCGCGGATCGGGCGGTATCCCGAGGATCCGGGCGAGGACATTGGTCGTCCCGGCGGGGATGATCCCCAGCACCGTACCGGTGTTGGCCAGGCCATTGGCGGCATGGTGCACGACCCCGTCGCCGCCGAAGGCCGCCACCATGTCGGTGCCGGCAGCGGCGGCCGCGGCGGCACGGGAGCGCGTCTCCTCGCCGCTCTCCGGCCACGAGGTCCGTACTTCGTAGCTGGACGCGAGCACCTGCACCACTTCCCGGTGCATCCCTCCGGTGAGACCCGACGCCGCCGGGTTTGCCAACAGCAGCAGGCTACGCATGACGCCGAGGCTACCGTCCGTCGCGGCCGCCGGGACCGGGACTCAAGACCGCACGGGGCCACCGCCGATGCATAATGCATGCTCACAGATCGCGCCAGGGGCCTCATGACGTCGAGAGTGGCCGTGCATAGGGATGCCGGAGCCGGGGCGCTGCTCGGCTTTGCCGCCGGCGATGCGCTGGCCAACGCCGGCAGCGGTGAACCCTACGGGTACCTGACTCAGCAAGGCGTTCTGGTGGCCTATCACCTGTTGCGGCACGGGGAGGTGCTAGCTACCGAGCTGGCGGCCGAACTGGCCGCTTTCGCCTACCCCGAATTCGGGCGCGGCCTCTACCGGCAGCCGTCGGCCCGCTTTGAGAGCTTCGTCGGCGCGTTGCATGCAGGGCACGACGCCATCACCTCGCGCCCCGACGCGGGAGCTGCGCTGCGGGTGATTCCCTTGGCTACCTGGTATCGGCGCGAGGCCCCCGGCCTCGTCGAAGCAGTGATCGCCGCTTGCTCGATCTCCCACTCCCACCCCAGCGCCATTGCAGCCGCCTGTGCCCTCGCCGGCGCGGTCGCCGCCGCCTCGCTGGGCCAGTCCGGTCACGATCTGCTGCGGGGAGCCGCCGAGGTGGCGACGGCCGCCCGCACCCGCCTGGGGAAGACGCCACCGCGGGGGGAGCGGGACGACAGTGTGAGCGAGGCCTTCGCTCGCTTGGGCCCGCTGGTCGGAGCCCCCGTCGCGGATGTCGTGGCCGAGCTCACCGCCGATGGCGACGTCCCGCCCGCCGATTGGGCGGTGGGAGCGATTGTGGTCGCGGCACCCTTGCGACTGGACGCTTCGCGGGTGCTGCACGCCGTCAGCGAGATGGGAGGCGCCGCGCTGGGCGCCATGGTGGGAGCCATCCTGGGCTCCCGGCTCGGTCTCCTCAAATGGCCGTGGAACGTCAGCAACGAGATGTGGTTCGCGGAGCTGGGACGCCGGCTCGCCCGACGGGACCGCCAGTACCAAGACCTGCCCGATCCCTACGCGGTCGAAGCCCATCTCGACGGTGGCGGTCTCGGTGGTCCCTGAGCCGCGGCAGCTCACGCGGTGAGGTCGCGGTCCTCCTCGCCCCATACCCGTTCGGCGTCGCTGACCGGCTGCAGCACGATGCGAGCGCCCACCAGGTAGAGAATCAGCGTCGCCACCGCCACCCGCCTTCCCAGGCCGGCGACGTCGGCGACCAGGGCCCACAGCAGCGGGCCGAGTACCGTGGCGAAGCGGCCCACCGTGGCGTAGAGACCGTAGAACTCACCGTAATGGCGCGGCGGTGAGATCCTCGCCATGTAGACCCGGTCGGCCGACCAAGTACCCCCCAAGGCGAACCCGCCGGCGGCGCCGACCAGCCAGCCCAAGGGCTGCGCACCGGTCACCGCGGTGGCAATGCCTACGGCGAGCGCCGCCATCCACGTGGTCAGCATGGCGTGCAGGAACCGCCGCGGCCCCACCCGGTCCACCAGCCTGCTGCCGGTGAGCCCGCCGGCGATGGCGGCGACGATGGCGGCGCCGGTCAGCAGCTCCACCTGGGAGGCGGAGAACCCCATCTCCTGGACGGCGAACACGGCGAGGAAGCCGGAGATGAGGGTATTGATGGCGTCGGTGTAAAGGAAGCGCCCTACCAGGAAGCGCACCACGCCGGGGTAGCTGCGGGCCCGCCGCCAGGAGGCGAGCAAGTCTCGTGCCACGGATCGCAGCCGGGGCGGTTCGCCGCGGCGCGGCGGGCGGGGACGTTCCCGTACCAGGAAGAAGGCGGGCAGCGCGAACGCCAAGAACAGAGCCGCCAAGGTGCGGAAGACGGCGGGATAGCCGAAAGGATGCAACACCAGCCGGCCGGCCAAGAGCGCCACGAAGGATCCCAGGTACCCCACCCCTACCCCCATCCCGGACACCAGTCCGCGGGTATGGGCGGTGCTGACGTCGGGGAGCATGGCGTCGTAGACCACGGTGCCGAGATTGAATCCCACCAACGCCACCGAGAACAGCATCAGCGACGGCAGGACCGGCACGGAGCCCAGCAGCCCCCCGGCACCGACGGCTACCAACGTGGCCATCACGAGATAGGGTCTCCGCCGGCCCAGGTGGTCGCTTCTCGCTCCGATCCACGGCGCCGTGGGGATGACGACGATCATGGCCGAGGAGATCGCCAGCGCCAGCGCCTGATCCGGCCAGCGCTGCACGTCGGTGATCCATAGGGCGAAGTAGAGCCCCTGCACCCCCAGGGCGAAGATGGTGTTGGCCAGGTCGTAGCTGATCCACGCCGCCACGCTCAGCGGCGTCGGCGACCACTCCTCAGGGCGCTGCGACACAGGCGGACAGTAGACGGGCGGGCAACCGACCCGTTGCTCAGAACGTCACCGCCACCGAGACGAGGCTCTCACGGCCCAGCAGCCCGGCAGCGGCGAGGATGCCTCGATCGGCTTCCTGGAGCGGGAACTCGTGGGACACCAGCCGGTCGAGCCGGGCATCGACGGCGAGCTGGCGGGTCGCCCAGTGATAGCCGGCGGAGCTGGCCCCGAACGCGCCGCGGATGGTCAGCTCCTTGAGCACGAGCACGTCTGAGAAGAGCTGGCTCACCGCGTTGGCGCCCTTGGTGGAGGCGAGCACTACCCGCCCCCCGGCCCGGACCAGGTCCAGGGCCATGAAGATGGCTTCCGGATCGTCGCTGGTGACGTCCACCACCACATCGGGGCGGCTGCCGAGGCTGTCGGCTACCGCCGCCCCGACGTCCTCCCGCTCGGCGTCGATGGTGACGTCGGCGCCCAGATCGGCGGCCAGCGCCAGCCGGTCGCGGTCGTGGCTCAGTCCGGCAACGCCAACCCAACCAGCGCCGGCCGCTTTAGCGGCGATGAGCGCCGCCAGCCCGCGGGGCCCGGGGCCGAGCACGAGCACGTTCTCGCCGTGATCCAGCGAGGCCAGCTCCACCGCCCACGTGAAGCCGGCAGCGAGGGCATGCGCCGCGGTAGCCCGCACGGCGGGGATGTCTTCACTGACGCCGTGAAGCCTCGCTCCCGGGTCCAGGTAGAGAAGCTCGGCCAGACCTCCCCACAGCGCCGGCGGCTCGGTCGAAGGGAGCCGCCCATAGGCGTTGACGGGCTTGCGCAGGTTGCAGCTGGAAAGGCCGTTGGTGCAGCGGCGGCAGGCTCCGCAACGTATCCCGCTCTCCACCACCACCCGGGCACCCACCGAGAAGGGGAAAGGGCCGTCTATGACCTCGGCGACCCGGCCGACCACCTGGTGGCCGGGGATCAGCGGGTAGCGGATCGACTGCATGGTGCCCATCCAGGCCTGCACGTCGATACCGGAGAGTCCGGTCGCTTCCACCGCCAGCCAGCCGCCGTGGTCCATCGAGGCCACGGGCAGCTCCGTGGAGCTCATGCGGCGCGGCTCCACCAGCATCATGGCTCGAGCAGTCGCCCCTATCACCATCGCGGCCGCCTCCGGTCCCTGCTGGCAGGCAGTGTACCGGCCCCCGGTCGTCAGGAATCAGGGGCGGCGGAGCTACTCCTCGGCCAGGGTGGCGAAGCGGGACAAACCCTCCTCCAAGTCCTCATCCGAGAGTGCGTAGGAGAACCGGGCGAAGCCGGGAGCGCCGAACGCTTCTCCCGGGACGATGGCCACCCGTGCCTCCTCGAGAGCCAACGCGGCCAGCTCCAAGGTGGTGGCGGCGGTACGTCCCCGTAGGGGCCGCTCGAGCAGCCCGGCGAGTGAGGGAAAGGCATAGAAGGCGCCCTGCGGCTCGACGCAGCTCACCCCGGGAATCGCGTCCAACATGCGATGCATGGTGCCGCGACGGTGATCGAAGGCAGCCCGCATCTCGGCCACCGACGCCTGGTCACCCGACACCGCCGCCAGCGCCGCTGCCTGCGCGATGTTGGACACGTTGGAGGTGGAGTGGGACTGGAGGTTGGCCGCCGCTCGCACGACGTCGGGCGGACCGATCATCCATCCCACCCGCCATCCCGTCATGGCGTAGGTCTTGGAGACGCCGTTGACCACGATGCAGCGGTCCTGCAACTCGGGCACGAGTGCCGGCATCGAGTGGAAGGTATTGTCCCCGTAGACGAGATGCTCGTAGATCTCGTCGGTGATCACCCACAGCCCCCGCTCCGCTGCCCAGCGACCGATGGCCTCGATCTCCTCCGCCGGATAGACACTGCCGGTGGGGTTGGATGGCGACACGAAGATGAGGCCGGCAGTGCGCACACTGACGGCGCGCTCCAAGGCGGCGATATCCACTCGGAATCCTTGCTCGGCGGTGCTCGGCACCGGCACTGCTTCGGCGCCGGCCAGCGCCAGCGCCTCGGGGTAGGTCACCCAGTAGGGCGCCGGCAAGAGCACCTCGTCGCCGGACTCCAGCACGGTAGCGCAGGCGTTGAACACGGCGTGCTTGCCCCCGTTTGTGATCAACACCTGCGAGGCCTCCACCGCGTAGCCGGAATCGCGCTTGGTCTTGGCAGCTACTGCCTCGCGCAGCTCGGGAAGCCCCGGGCTGGGTGTGTAGTGATGGAAGCGGGCCTCCCGACACGC
>JABAOH010006415.1_pt1 | contig 21689 bp, 16 predicted proteins | sample 7062181 | NCBI WGS metagenome assembly JABAOH01 (sample SAMN14538630, study PRJNA623070) | marine sediment metagenome | biome: marine biome [ENVO:00000428]; feature: marine pelagic biome [ENVO:01000023]; material: deep marine sediment [ENVO:00002113]; isolation source: pool of 5 deep marine... | reverse complement strand
CGAGCGGGTGCGTGACCACGAGGCGCGCCATCTCGAGCTCTCCACGCTCGGCGTCGGCGAACGGGATGAGGACCTCACCGGCGATCCAATCCCCTGACGCGGCCAGGGCGACCGATGAGTCGCCGCTGACCTCTTCGGCGGCGAGAACGCTGTCCGCCATCTCCGCCGATGAGAGTACGCCACCGCCGTAGGCCAAAGTGACGCGGAGCTCCTCGCCGCGCGCCAGACGCGCCAAGAAGCTCCGACCAACGGCGGTGCCGCCGACGAGGGTGAAACGCCGGCCACCCATACGTACGGAATCGGCCCGCACCAGGGCCAGGAAGGCGCCCTCCGGCGTGCGCGCCCTGGCCAGCGCCAGACCGCCAGGCACAGTTCGCAGAAGCTCGGGCAACTCGGGCTCCAGCCGGTCGTACTCGTTACGGAAGTGGCCCGAGCTAAGGATGCGACCCGCCTCATCCTGTACCTGAAGCATGGAAAGACCGGTCAGTCGCATCGCGGTCCCGGCGAAGTCGAGGAGATAGCGGCGGTCCGCATCCATCCGATCAACCGCTCCGCGGCGAAAGCGGTTGTCGTTGGTCACGACATCCCTCAAGCCTTCCAAGGTCCCTTCGATCACGTCGCTCTCGCCCTCGAGGTCCTCTTCGATGACGGCGACGAGCGAATTCACCCTGCGCTGGTACTGCGCCGTCAGTCGACCCGCCACCTCGCGTCGCACCGCAAAGGCGAAGACGACCATCGCGACCAGTATGACAAACAGGAAGGCGAACAACAGACGGACCCGGAAGCTCACCGGCGACTACCTCCCGGCGCGTGCCGGCTCGTTATGAGAACCGTGCCATCCCAATCGAGGTAGAGCCCGATGCGCTCGCTGGCAGCGACCACATGGCGGCGTGTGTCGACAAGCGGCACCAAGGACGCTGCGAGTTCGAGCAGATGAGGTGCGAGCCACTCGACCCGGCCCGCCAGCTTGCGGGCCGCGAAGCAGGGATCGAGAACGATCCGCGGCAGCGGGACGATATAGGCGAACTCCTCACCGTAGCGCAGACTCGTCTCTAGCTCCTCGCCCGAAAGGCCGGCGGTCAGCAATTGTGTATCCTCCGCCCCCACGAGCCCAGGGATGGCAGCCGTCAGCGACGCCGCTCCCTCCGAACCGACACCACCCTCCGAGGCTAGAGCCACGATACGGTCGGCCAGGTCCCGGGCCACAGGATCGGCCTCCGGATACACGATCCGCTTTGGACCAGACGTTCGATAGGCACCCGGTGGGATGCGAGGCAGACTAACCCAGGACGGTGACAATTCGCCGCACGCCCCGAGATCGTTCCACCAGGCCGGCGACTCATGGCCGCGCGCATCGTTGCGTACGGCGTCCCGGGCGAGCGCCTCGAGCAGATCGATAGACAGTACGTCCGGCTCTCCGCCCGTGCGAAGCTCTCTGACCCGTGTGGTCGAGAAGAGTACGTACGTGCGATCCCAGGGTAGCGGAACGGAAACGTAGGAGGGCTGAGGCGCCGCGTAGTCGAGCGCCGACTGGTCACCGGTTACCAGAACATCATGCCCACCGCGCAGTACGTCTCGTGCGTCGGCCCCCGGGAACTGACGGAACCGGATGATCGGCCAGTCGGCTGACGGCGGGCGAAGCCGAAACTCGCCGTCGATACCCTCGGGCACACTCCCCTGGGGCCAAGCCGGAGGATCGACGCTCCGTGCCACCGCGAACTCCGGATCGGCGAACATGCGCGGCACATCACCGTGCGATCGGTCGAGGAACACAGCGAGCCTGCGCGGGCCCTCCACGACGATCGAGTCGATGCCGGCGGCGAACGCCAGCTCCTCGGCTGCACCGCCCGTCCAAGCGGTGACGACATCGTCCGCCTTCACCGGGACCCCGTCCCAGAAGCTGGCGCCGTCCCGCAAGGTGAAGATCCAGACTCTGCCGCTGCGACCCGAGCTCCACGATTCCGCCAGTCCGGGGTGTACCGCGCCCCGGCAGTCCACGCGCAGCAGGGTCTCGTAGAGATGGCGAAACAGGAGCCGCTCGCCTTCATTCTGCGGCCAAGGGGCGTGGCCGATCGCCAGCGGGTCCAAAGTTGCGACGGTTATCTCGCCGGGTACCGCGTCCGGCTCGGCGAGTAGCTCGCACTCGTGCTCGGCAGTGGCCGACGGCGGCACCTCCGGCTGCACAGACGGCGGCTCTGCCGCTGGTCGCGCGCAGCTGAGGGCTGCACCTGCAAGGGTTACGGATAAGACGATTCGCCTGAAGTGAGCTAGCAATGGTCAGCCGTCGGATCTGATCGCGGCCTCCGCCTTTTCGATTAGATGTCGATTACCCAGATAGAGTGGCGTGCGCTGGTGCAACTCCTGAGGCTCTATGTCGAGAATCGAACCGTGGCCGTCAGACGACGCACCGCCCGCTTCCCCGATGACCATTGCCAGGGGCGCCGCCTCGTATAGCAACCGCAGCTTGCCCGTGGGGTTGGCGGAGTCGGCAGGGTACATGAAAACGCCACCATAAAGCAACGTGCGGTGGAAGTCTGCCACGAGCGAGCCGATGTAGCGGAGGCTGAACCCGTCATCTTTCAACTCGTCTACCGCCCTTTGCTGACCGGGTGACCAGCGCTTGTAGTAGGCCTCGTTGACGCTGTAGATCTTCTTGCCCGGATCGGGGATCTTCATGCTGGGGTGCGACAGTAGGAACTCGCCGATGGAGGGCTCGAGTGTGAAGCCGTGCACGCCTGCACCGGTCGTGTAGACGAGCATGGTGGACGACCCGTAGACGACGTAGCCCGCCGCGACCTGCCTAACCCCGGGCTGCAGCAAGTCCTCCATCCCGCCACGCTCGCCATTGGAAATCCTCCTGTGGATCGAGAAGATCGTTCCCAGCGAGACATTGGCCTCGATATTCGAGGAACCATCCAAGGGATCGTGCAACAGCGCGTAGTTGCCGCAGGGGAATTTCTCGGGAATGGGTATGGGATCCTCGACCTCCTCCGATGCCATGACACAAAGGTTCCCCGAGTGGTCGAGCGCGTTGAAGATGACCTCGTCCGCAAATTCATCCAACTTGCGCACATCTTCGCCGTGGACGTTGAGTTTGCCAGCGCTGCCCACAATGTCCACGAGTCCGGCCCGGTTGATCTCACGACTTATGATCTTGGCGGCGATCGCTATGTCGAGGAGGATGTCGGAGAAGGCGCCGGTCGCCTCGGGATAGCGCCGCTCCTGCTCGATGATGTGCCGACCGATCGTGATTACGGGCTCAGCCATCCGGGCCTCCAGAATCCACGGGCGTTTATTTTCGCGGGTCGCGTTTTCACTCAAGCTAGGGCTGCTGCCCTCGGACGCCAGCCCCACCTGTGGCGCGTCGGCGAGAGTGTGACACGGAACAGCCGAAGGGGCCGTGAGGCCCCCTCGGTGTGCCCCGAATCAGTGGCTCTGCGGGCCGCTATCGACGCTCACGTCGGGTAGCGGCGTGTCGGCGGTGTGCGGCGGTAGCAGCGGATAGACGACACTCGGCTGCCGGCCGGTGAGCGCAGCCAGGAAGGCGGCGATCGCCTGTGTCTCGTCGTCGGCCAAGCGCCGGCCCAACTGGGCCGAGCCCATGATCCCTACGGCCTGCTCCAGGCTCCAGACACTCCCGGAATGGAAGTAGGGTGGCGTCAGCGCGATGTTGCGCAGCGACGGCGCCTTGAACACGTACTCGTCGCTGGCCGTTTGCGTGACGGCGAAGCGGCCCTTGTCTTCGGGCGGCAGGATGTCGGCCCCTGGCTTTTCGACGACACCGAACGGGAAGTAACCGGTGCCACCGAGGTTGGCGCCGGCGTGGCAGGCGGAGCAGCCGCGGTCCATGAACAGCCGCAGTCCCGTCTTCTCCATCGCCCCCAGCGCGCTGCTGTTTCCTTCCAGGAACTGATCGAACTGCGAGCCCGGGGTAAGCAATGTCGCCTCGAAGGCCTCGATAGCCCTCGCCATGTTCTCGAAGGTCAAGGGCTCATCGGCGCCGGGGAACGCTGCCTCGAACATCTCCACGTACTCGGGGATGCTCTTCAGGGTCGCGACCGCCCGCTCGGGCGTGCTGTTCATCTCGACGGCCGCCTGAACTGGCCCCATGGCCTGTTCCATCAGGTCCGCGGCACGCCCATCCCAGAACTGGGCGATATTGAGGACGGCGTTGAGGACCGTCGGCGCGTTGCGTGGACCCTTCTGCCAGCCGTGCCCTACCGACGTCTCGAGTAAGTCCACTCCGCCCAACCCCAGGTTGTGGCACGTGTTGCAGCTGATCAGCCAACTGGACGACAACCGCGGATCGAAGTAGAGCAACTTGCCCAGTTCGATGCACTCCGGAGTCAGCGGTGTGTCCTCGAGTGCGGGTGGCGCCGTGGGTATCGGGTCGAAGACGGCCAGAGCCCGCTGCCTGAGCTCGTCTTCCTGTTGCGAAGCCCCGAGTACCGCAAGAAGCGGTACGGCGAGAAGAAGCTTCTTCATCGTAGTTCTCCCGTGTTATCGGACTCTCTAGTCTGTTCTCTCCTCACCGCCCGGTCCCGTAAGCTCGTCGTACCAGGCGGCGTGGTGTTTCTTGATCTCCTCCCTGCTCATCTTGCCGGTCATCCACGCCCAGTTCATCGGGTACGCATCGGGGTGAAACATGACGAAGAAGAAGTGCCAGACGATAATCGCCAGTGTGGCGAGCCAGGCCTCGTAGTAGTGGATCGTCTGAGCTGCCGGTACCAGCCACCACGCCGGCCAGAATCTCACCGCCTCGGTTGGGAACCAGAGCACGAAACCGGTGATGACCATGATCACCGTGCCCCAGATCACGGCCCAGTACTCCGCCTTCTGCGTGTAGTCGTAGCGCCCGAACCTGACCTTACTCTCACGTTGGAACAGGTAGAAATCGATGCTGTCGCTGAGGTCGACGAGGTCCTGACGGGCCGGTAACATCGCGCGGAACTCGACCCGACCCCGTGCGGTGAACGCGATGTAGTAAAGGTGGTAGAGGGCGGCAGCGATCATCACAACAGCGAAGATGCGATGCAAATCTCCACGGACTTCCTCGGTCATACCGACGATGCTCAGCGCATGGACCCACCAGGCCTCCGGGAAGCGAAGAGCGAAGCCGGTGATCACGAGCATGACGAACGAGATCGCCAGCAGCAGGTGCTGGATCACCTGCGAGCGATCGAGCCGCATAACGGTGCCGAGCTGCCGGTCGTCTCTGTGTTTCTTGACCATGAAGTAGTTCATGATCAGCAAGTTGTGGACGGCCATTCCGCCAATTACCAGCACGATGATCCAGATGTAGATCAATCTGATTATACGGTTGACCGGGTTGGCAGAGATCGACGTCGTGGCGTGCGTGTAGCTGGCGGCGAACGCCTCGTCCGCATCTTCATGACACTGCCCACAGGTCGTCACGACGTTGGCCGGGTGGACGCTCGAGGCCGAGTCCGCGGTGGGAAGCACCAAGTGCGTCGTATGGCAGCTCACGCAGGTCGCCGCCGCTTCACCTCCAATGTGAATAGCCCAGCCGTGATAACTGTCCTCATAGGTACCTATCACACCGCCCTGCATACCGTACTTGGCAACGATCTCGGGATCGTCATGGCACGGCCCGCATGTCTGAATGGCCAAATTGGCCGCATAGATTCTGGCGCCCGGGTCTTCGTGTGAGAGGATCAGGTGCTCTCCGTGGCAGTCGTTGCAGGCGGGACTGTCGAGAAGACCCGCCCTCAACGCCCGGCCGTGAATCGACTGCTCGTACTCCTGCTGGATTTCTCCATGACACTGGCCGCAAGTCTGGGAGATGCTCTGCCGGTTGATCCGAGACGTTGGATCGGCTGGTCCCTTCAGGTCGTGCACGCCGTGGCAGTCCGTGCAAGTGGCTGCCGCTGCTCCGGCACCGCCCGCAGCACCGTGCACCGATTGGGCATAAGAACCTGCAGTTCGGGGCAGCTTCACCAGTTCTTCGGTCAGCAGACCCGCCTCGCCGTGGCATTCGGCACAGGTCGCCGGTTGGTTCAGTCTGAAGGTCCGCGACTCCAGATCGGTGCTGCCTAAGATATTGTGCTTGCCGTGACAGTTGGCACACGTGGGGGCGCGGGGGTTCCCGCGGACCCACGAATAGCCGTGCACGCTCTCCAGGTAGACAACCGAGATGCCACCGTGACAGCCGGAGCAGTCGGGAGACTCCAAGTCCGTGGCGTGCGGCAGTTCGGTGCTCGCCAGGTCCTGGTGGCACATGATACAGGAGAGGCCCAGCGAACCGTGCACCGACCGCGCGAGTTCCTCCTGATCCACCACCATCCGCTCGGGCTCCTCGAGGTGCTGGAACATCGAAGGTGAGGAATGGCACATCAGGCAGGTCGCGTCGTCTTGGGCGCGCGCGATGGAGGCAGGTCCCAGAATGAGACTCGTTACAAGTAAGGTACGGGCCAGAACGCCCCGATTGGCAGTCATCGCACTACTCCAGAGGCCAAGCAGCGATTGGGGCGGAACTCGCAAGAGGACTTTACAGCAGTATAGCGGGGCAAGCGGCGTGCCGCCTCCCGCGCGCCGGCAGACGGCCGGCGGCGGTGGTAGAGAACTTCCTAATCCCCACCCAGCTCTAGCGCCGACTTACCTCCACCTGGAACAGAACGTCGTACGGTCCGATGCTACCACGATCGACAACCAGGTGCTGGTGGCCGAGCTGGGGTCCGCCCGTCCGCACGTAATCGCCGGGGCTCGCCGATTTTACATCGGCGCGGTAGCGCTCGTGGAGGTACTGGCTGAGCTCGATGGCCGAGACACCGCCGTCCCCATCGGCGTCGGCGAGGCCGTCGCCGACACCATCGGCAAGGAAGACCGCCAGGTAGCCGCCAGCCCTGAACTTGGCTGCCACGGACGAGGTCACGTCCTCCTCGGAGGAGAAGAGCCCCATGCGGCCTGGCGCGGAGATGACGTCTTTGGCGAAGCCGCCACTGAAGCAGGCATCGAGGACGACGAGCGAGACTCCCGCTCCCACATTCTCGAACATGCGGTTCATCTCGTCGTCCGTCAGGGGCCCGTCGTAAAGCTCGATGGTTTCATCCATAGCGTCCGGATCGGTGGTCTCGTAGCCACCGGAGCGCGGCAGCCGATTGCCGTGTCCCGAATAGAAGAGGACGAACATATCGTTGGGACCCATGCGCCCGGAGAAGTCGCGGACTGCGTTGTACAGATTGCCGATAGTGGCATCGTCGTCGGTGAGTACGACCGCGTCGCTACGTCGCATGCCGGTCCGTACCATGGCATCGTGCACCCGTCCGGCGTCCTCGGCGGTGTAGGCCAGGTCATTGTCTTGGCCGGGGTAGTCACTGATCCCCATGAACACGCCGTAGATCCGGCCGGCGTCGGAGGCGACCACTGGCCCCGCTGTCACCACCTGGACGTCAGCCGCCGAGCCCGGCCTCAAGGCCAGCTGGTAGCTGCCCGTCTCGCCGGGGCTGTAGGATGTCGTTAGGATCCGGTAGCGCCCGTTCTCTCGCAGCGTCACATCGATCCGCGAATCGGATCGACCCTCGTAGTCGTCGTTGTCGATCTTTTCGCCGGCGGGGGTCTGGAGCTGCAGGTAGGTGTCGAACTCGGTTGAGGACAGGTCGATGCTCACGGCCTGTCCCGTCGCACCATCAAACACGTATAAGTCTCCGTACTCGCCGCTGGTCAGCTGTTGGTCGCCGGCCTCGAGACGGCCGCTGGTGCTCTGGCCCATTTGCAGAGCGACCACGTCGCGCTGGCGCGTGGCACCGGCATCCCGGCCGCCGAATTCCATCCGCAACTCGTAGGATCCCGTTTCGCCCACCTTGTAGGATGTCACGACAACTCTGTAGCTGCCAGCTTCGGTGATGTCGGTCTCGATCACACTGTGGCCGGGCATCCCCTCGAAGTCGTCGTTCTCGGTCTGCTGGCCGGTGGGATCGATTAGCATCAGGTAGGTGTCGAACTCGGACGAACTTACATCGAGCCGCGCCCGCTGGCCGGGGCGACCTTCGAACTCGTAGCCGTCGGCGTACTCGCCGCTGCTCAACGTCTCGTCGCCGGGCGCCAATGATCCGCGTTCCACACGTGGCCCCGCGCTTGCCACAGTGGGGCCGCCCCCGCCGATGGTAAGGGCGTAGGAACCCGACTCACCGGGCTTGTAGCTGGTGACGAGCACCCTGTAGTCGCCGCTCTCGGGCAGCTGCATGGCCAGCTGCGAGCGTGTGGCGTCGCCCTCGTGGTCGTCGTTCTCGAACTGCTCGCCGCTGGGCGCGATGAGGATCAGGTAGGGGTCGAAGTCGCGCGAGCGCAGGTCGACGACCAGGAACTCTCCGCTGACGCCGGACAGATCGAACGAGTCTACGTACTCACCGCTGGTTAGCTGGTTGTCACCGGTCGCCAGCGTGCCCCTTTCGCTCCTTCCAGCTGCGGCGACAGATGTAGCAGTGCCCGACCTCGTGATCTCGATCGACAGATCGTAGGCACCCATTTCAGCGGCTTCGTACGACGTGACCAGGACGCTCCACTCACCGGTCTCGTCGAGCACCTTCTCGATCCGTGACTGAGAAGTCGACTCCTGGTAATCGTCGTTCCGGGTGCCGGCACCAGAGGGAGCCAGGAGAGCTAGATAGGTATCGAAGTCGGACGAGTACAGGTCGACGGCCACCACATCGCCGGTACTGCCCTGGAAATCGTATACGTCGTAATACTCGCCCTCGTCAAGCTGGCTATCGCCCTTGTCGAGCCGCCCCTCGTAGCTCCGCGTCGAGGGACCAGCAGCGCCGATCGCCGCGCCGGCGCCCGCCGCCCCCTGAGCGAAGGTCGCAACGCCATAGAAACACGGCTCGCTAGTACACGCCGCCATGTAGACGTGTACACGGTACGAACGAGTAATCGAGGGGGTAACCTCCACCATCGGGACGGCATCATTCTCGTAGTCGGAATCGATCTCGTTTCCCGCCTCGTCGAGCAGCGCGAGGTCGATGTCCGGGCAGTCGTTGTCGCAGACGCCGACGAGGATGTAGCTGACCCCTGCCTCGAGCGTAAGGTTGAGGTCCTCGGAGGTCTCCTCTTTGAGCGAGCCCGAGCGCGTTTCGCCCACCTGCGCAAAGCCTTCCGAGGCGAACAACTCACTCGCGGTGCGGATCTGCTCGAGCACCTGCTGCTCCCACTGGCTCTGCGCTGCTAGCTGACCGGGGGCGATGGACAGCACCGCCAGGACGGTGAGGAAGCGACCTCTGTTCATTGGATGCTCCAAAGACCGAAGGTGGAGGGGATGCGCGGGGGGGCGAGGCAACGGAAGAAATATGCTTTAGGCGGTTCGTCGAGGGCAAGCCCGAACAGCGGAGGCGGAGGCGCTCTCCCCACCGGTAATCGGGATCCCGGTGGGGACGGCGCTCCGCCTTTGTAAACGAGCGCAGCGATCCTATCGGTCAGCCGCCTCGCTTCGAGAACGGTGCGCCGGACGAGCTGGTCGTTATGCTCAGCTCGTAGGCGCCGGTCTCTCCGGACTCGTAGGACGTTACGAAGACGGTCCAGGTGCCCGTCTCGTTCAGCACCCTCTCGATGCGCGAACGGTCCAGCGACTCGTTGTAGTCGTCGTTCTGTGTGTCGGCCCCCGAGGGCGCCATCAGGATCAAGTAGGTGTCGAAGCTAGACGAGAAGAGGTCGATGACGACCACGTCACCCGCGTTCCCGTAGAAGTCGTAGGTGTCGTAGTAGTCGCCGTCCAACCGATCGTCACCCGTATCGAGTTGTCCCCTGTAGTTCTGCGACGACGGCGTATAGCCCTGTGTGGTAGACCCGGACGCCGCATCGGCATAAACACCGACACCGTAGAAGCACGGCTCGTTGGTGCAGTCCGCCATGTAGACGTGCACGCGGTAGCTCTGGGTCCGGAATGGCGTGGCCTCTACAATGGGCACGGCGTCCGTCTCATAGTCGGAATCGACCTCGTTCCCTGAGTCGTCGAGCAGCATGAGGTCGACATCGGGACAGTCATTGTCGCAAACGCCGACCAGGATGTAGTGGACCCCGGCCTGTAGCGTGAGGTGGAAATCTTCCGACGACTCGTCGTGCAACGACCCCATATGGGCATCGCCGACCATGGCATAGCCCTCCGGAGCGATGAGCTCGCTCGCGGTGCGGATCTGCTCGAGCACCTGCTGTTCCCACTGGCTCTGCGCCCCTGCCTGCAGGGGGGCAAACGCCAGCATCGCCAGGACGATAAGGAAGGGACCTCTCTTCATCGGGCTAACTCCAAGTGGCTGGTAGGCGTCCGCGGGGGGGAACGGGGCTCGGGCCACGCCTCGGTGGCCACAGAAGTTCTACACGGCGCCTGCCCCGCGGTTCCGCCTGCTCCACGCCGCGTAGCCGGCCCAGGCGACGCCGGCCAGACAGACCAGGAGGAGGACCCTCAGGAAGAACCCGGGGGTCTCGGAAGTGGTGGGCTCGCTGAAGGGAAGCTGGATGGTGGCGGGCAGGTCCTGGATAACTGCGTAAAGGGCTGGCCCGGGACCCCACTGAAGAGGCGGTACGGCGTTCTCCGGGTTCGTTTCGGACGGGGCGCCGATGATCTCGAGCTCAACCTGTTCCAAGCCCGGGGTGGAGGGCACAGCGGGCACGAAGACCGGGATGCTGGAGAAGTTTTCCTCTACCCTGTAGCGGATTCGGAACTGGGCTGTTCCGGGTGGACTCGCCGGTGCGGTAATCCGGCGCACCTCAACCAGCTGCTCAACCTCGAGCGCCGCCTGTGGCCCGACTGCCCTGTCGACGATCACGACCTGGCCAGGCAGGCGCAGTGCCTCGAAGACGACGGGCACACCGGTGCGGTCGACCTCATACCGGGCCAGGACTAAGGCGTACGAACCCTCAATGACGACCCGGATGTGAGCCCCCTCCAACCTCCCGGCGGCGCTATCCGATTCCTGGGAGTCGGCGCCCATCACAAACGCCAACAGACATAATAGAGCGCCGGTCATCGAGCCGTTCCGAGCTTGGACGCCAGTTCCTCCAGGAACATGAGGTTGCCCTGCTGGACTTCGGCGTCGCAGTAGGTCGTGTAGATGTTCACGCTGCTCGGTGTCACGTTCAGCTCGTAGGGATACGTCCGCGTCGCCACTTCGAAGAAGCGATGAAGCAACTCCGGCGTGAAGACCTGCGCGAAGCGATCCGCGTTCGTCCCAATGGCGGCTACCTTGCCTCCCAGGTTATCGGGCATGGCCACGTACGGCTCGAGGGTAGAAACGATGCCACCGGTGGACCGTCCCCTGTCGCTGGCAAGACCCACGTCACCGAACGGAAGCGAGAGGAACTCGCCATGGATCACGTGGGTCGCCCGCCACTCGCGCTCGAAGTACCTGGGCTTCTCCCAGCCGATCATCAACGAGCACTGGAAAGGTGGTTCACGATCGAGCTCGATGACGAAGGCGAGCATGTAACCGACCTCGGCGCGCTTCACCGCAGGGTCGAGCGAGCCCTTGTGGGTCAAGACGTTCCCCACCCAGGCCGCCCGGCCATCGATATCGCGACCCACGTCCCAGCGCCCGGTCCGCGAATCTTCCCGGAGCTCGGTACCCCACTGCTCAGCCAGCCGACGCAAGCCTAATCGCGTGCGTCTCTTCATGTAGCGAACGGCCAGCGCCCGATAGGGAAAGAGCACCAGCGCGGCGCCGGCGATGGCCATCGTCAGCCCGACGGAGCTGTGCCAGGCCAACGGCACGACGAGTGCCAACCCAATCAGTCCCCAAAGCGCGCCGACGAGCGAGCGTCGCCTCCAACCGCGCGGATAGAGGAATCCGCGCACGAGTAGCATGCCGATCAGTGCCACCGGGATCCTGAGCAGGTAGTCCATCCGCTCCCTCGCATCTGCTAGACCTCGCCTATCGTGCCTAATCTGGCGCACCTAATCTGGCGCACTGCCGCCCCGGGGCGCCAGCGCCCAGCCGCCCACCCCGCTAGCTGCACAGCGCGGCGACATCCTATCTTGTGTCATGGCTCGCGCGGCATACTTGAATCTGGGGAGCGACGAGTTGCACAAACGCGCCCGCGCGGCTGTCGCCGGACTGGCGGACTGCCGGGCTTGCCCGCGGGACTGTCAGGTCAACCGTCTGGAGGACAAGTGGGCGGCCTGCAAGACGGGGCGCTACGCGGTTGTAAGCAGCTGCTTCCCGCATTTCGGGGAAGAGAACCCGCTACGCGGCTGGAACGGTTCCGGCACGATCTTCTTCTCACACTGCAATCTGCGCTGTGTGTTCTGCCAGAACTACGACATCAGCCAGGGTGTGAAGCCGGGACCGGCGCGACCCGGCTCGCCCCCGCAAGAGCTCGCGGCCATGATGCTCTCGCTGCAGCAGCTCGGTTGCCACAACATCAACTTCGTCACACCTGAGCATGTGGTGCCGCAGGTGCTGGAAGCGCTGGCGCTGGCGGCTGACGCGGGCCTCGAGCTGCCCATCGTCTACAACACGAGCGCCTACGACGCGATGGAAAGCCTGGAGCTGCTCGACGGGCTCATCGACATATACATGCCCGACTTCAAGTTCTGGTCGCGCGACTCGGCCGCCAAGTACCTGAAGGCGGAGGACTATCCGGATGCGGCGCGGTCTGCGATCGCGGAGATGCAACGTCAGGTGGGGGCGTTGCAGATCGATGCGCAGGGCGTGGCGAAGCGCGGTGTTCTTCTCCGTCACCTCGTCATGCCGGGCCATCTGGACGAGACGCAGGCGATACTCGAGTGGATCGCCAGAGAGCTCGGCACCGATACCTACATCAACTTGATGAATCAGTACCGACCCGCCGGTCGCGTATGCGCCGAGCACTATCCCGAGATCAACCGGCTACCGACAGCAGCCGAGTTCAATCGCGCCGTGGAGATCGCCGTCGACCTCGGGCTGACACGGCTCGACGAGCGGCGCGTCGACCTGCGTCTGTTCCGCAAACTGCGACCCGACTAGTCAGGCCGGCTGGAAGCCGGTCGTCTCGCCCCCAGACAGATCACAGGACCTGCCGGCCGATCGCCACGAGCGCCGCGCCGCTCGCCACCACCAGTACGACGGTGCGCGTGTAGCCCCGGTCGAGGAGCGGCGCAGTAAAGCCCGAGATCCCAAATCCCAGGAGAATGCCCGGTAGCAGTGCCAGGGCGAGGATCAGCTCGTGGCGTCCGAAGCGGCCCACAGCGACGAGGGCCAGCAAGGCAACGCTCGCGCCCACGAGGAAGATGCCTGAGAGCGTCCCCCGCAGACGAGCGCCGGGCAAGTTCTGGAGTAGCAGCGCCACGGGCGGGCCGCCGAGGGCGGCCGTGGTCCCCATGAACCCGGAGAGTACGCCGACGCTCGCCAGGATCCAGCGCTTCGGCTCGACCCTCACCCTGAACGAGCTGAAGGCGACGGCGAGCAAGACCAGAACACCGAACAGGACGGTAAGGACATCGCCGGCGAGCATGACCAGCGCCGCGGCGCCCAACAGGGTACCAGGTATGCGGCCGACCAGAACCCAAGCCACGCCGTGGAAGTCGATGGAACGGCGCTCGCGATGCGATAGCAGCAGGGTAAGGACGATCGCCACACAGAGGACCGGCCCCGGGACGAAGCTCGGATCGATGAGAAGAAGGAGAGGCACGGCGACGAGCGAGAGTCCGATACCCACCGAGCCCTGCACCAGCGCACCGAGGGCCGCCGCGCCGGCTGCCGCCACTAGCTCGAACGGCGTCAAGTTCGACTCGGTTCGATGATCGCCTTGGTCACGGCGAGCGCCTCGACGTCGACCAAGGCCTTCCCCGCCCCCCCGAGATCGTAACGCCCGCCGATCACCCGCGCGAACGGGAGCCGCTCTCGATGCTTGGCGACCAGGTGGAGCGCGCGGTAGAAGTGATTGAAGTCGAGCCCCCAGCGCCCGCGAACCTCCGCGTGCTTGCGGTTGATGTCGATGTGCGGGTTGATCGTCGCCTCGCCGACGTCGGTGTAGTGTCCCGCGATGACGTAAGTGCCACCGTCACGGAGCAGCCTAAAGCCTTCCGGTATCGCGGTTGGGTTCCCCGCACACTCCAGCGCTACATCGACACCGCGGCCAGCAGTCATTTCACGGACCTTCGATTCGCGTTCCTCCGGCGGCACATCGCTCAGCGAGATGGTGACATCGGCGCCGAGCAGCGTCGCCAGCTCGAGCCGTGCCTGCGGGTCGCCGATCGCCACGACCGTGCCTGCACCGCGGAGCGCCGAGAAGGCGATGGCGGACAGCCCAACCGGCCCCGTCCCCTGCACCAACACCGTGTCGCCCATAGCCATATCGCTGCGCTCGACCGCGGCGAAGCCGGTGAACAGGCCACAACCTCCGCCGATCACATCGTCGGCAGTCAGCGGCTCGGGCAACTTCAGGGTCTGGACCCCGGGCTTCAAGTAGATACGCTCGGCCCAGCCGCCCAACGGACCTTCGTGCGCCGAGTAGGTGATGCCGTAGACGCGCCGCTCGGGACAGCGGTTCGGTTGTCCCGCCACCGTACAGAAGTAGCAGGAGTGGCAGGTCTCATGGACATCATAGAACGCAATGACGTCACCGGGAGCCAGCGGCGTACCCATGCTGTCCGCCTCGACCCCAACGGTCTCCAGCACCCGACCGACGCTGATGTGGCCGGGGATGATGGGAAACGGAACTCCGGCCAGCCGTCCGTGATGGATGTGGACATCGGTGCCGCAGACCTCGCTGGCCACGGTCTCGAGCAGAATTCCGCCGGGTTCGAGCTTGGGATCGTCGAGCTCCCAAAGCTCGATCGCCTGCCCGGGCCCCGTCATTACCGCTGCCTTGATGGGCACTGTGCGCTCCTCCCCTCTAATGTCCTACCGCTATGCCGTCTTTTCTGGGATCCGAACCTGCGGCCCAGCCGCGCTCGAGCCGCATCACCGCCTGGCCACCACCGAACGAGACAGAACCGTCCGGCAGGATCATATGTCCCAGCGCCGCCAACGCCTGGCGCACGTCGTCCCCGATCGGTGTCTCCAGCGCTACCTGAAGCCCTGCGAGATGGCGGAAGCGCGGCGCATCGATCGCTTCCTGCAGGCTCATGTCGAAAAGCAGGAGGTTGAGTAACACCTGCACGTGTCCCTGCGGCTGGATCGAGCCACCCATAACTCCGAAGGCGAGCCACGGTTCCTCACCGCCGTCGGCGGCCGGCCGCGTCACGAAGGCCGGTATGATCGTATGGAACGGCCGCTTCCCCGGACCGACGGTGTTGGCGAAGCCCGGCTCCAGCGTGAATCCGGCACCGCGGTTCTGGAGTGCGAAACCGGTGCCCGGCACCACGACGCCCGAACCGAACTCCCAGTAGATGCTGTTGATGAAGGAGACCATGTTGCCATGCCGGTCGGCAGCGCTCAGATAGATCGTCTCGCTGGCGGTGGCCGCCGCACCCGGCTGCACCCGTTCGGCGGCTCGGCTCGGGTCGACCAACGCGCGCCGCGCCTCGATGAACTCATCCGCTAACAGGTCCTGCGGCGAAACCGTCATGTGTTCGGGGTCGCCGACCCAGCCGGCGAGATCGGCGAAGGCCAGCTTCTTCACCTCGATGAGATGATGCAGGTAGCCGGCCGAGTTATGTCCCATGGCGGCCAGGTCGTACGGCTCGAGGATGCGGAGCATCTCCAGCGCCGCGATGCCCTGGCCGTTGGGCGGCAGCTCGTACACACGGTAGCCCTTGAAGTCGACTGAGATCGGCTCAACCCAGATCGGCGTGTGGCTCACTAAGTCCTGCAGAGTGAGGAAACCACCAAGCTCCTGAACGCGCTCAACGATCCTCTCGCCCAGCTCGCCGCCGTACAGGGCCCCCGGGCCTTCCTGGGCGATCGAGCGCAGACTCGCCGCGAAGTCCGGGTTCCGAAACCACTCACCCGCCTCCGGCGCCCGCTCGCCGCCGATCAAGTACGTGGCGCGAGCGCCCTCATCGCGCTTGAGCTTCTCCACCTCCATCGCCCACTGGCGAGCGATGATCGGCGTCACCGGGAACCCCTGTTCGGCAAGCTCGATCGCCGGCCCCAGCGCCTCGGCCAGCGTGATCGTGCCGTAGCGCTCGAGCAGCGCCGCCCAGCCCGACAGCGCACCGGGCACGGTGATCGGCTCGGCCCCGTGGATCGGCACACTTCTATGACCGCGGCGCACTAGCTCCTCACGCGTCATCAGGGAGCCCGAGCGGCCGCTGGCGTTCAGGCCCACCAACCGGTCTTCGTCCGCAGACCATAGAATGGCGAACATGTCGCCGCCCATCCCGGTCATGTGAGGCTCGACCAGGTTGAGCACGGCAGCGGCGGTCACAGCAGCGTCGACGGCGTTACCACCGCGCTGGAGCACGGCGAGTCCGGCGGCGCTGGCCAGCGGCTGGCTGGTGGCGATGGCGCCATGCGGCGCGTAGACGGTGGAACGACCCGCGATGGTCGAGGGCCGCCCTTCCTGTGCATTGCTGTCTGAGATCATGACGATAAGAAGGGTCAATGCGGTGGCGGCCACTGTTGTTCGCATACTCGATCCCTCGGGATTTAGACCGGCTAAGCCGAGCGCGCCGCCTCTGCGGCCCCGGCGGGCGGGGCTAAGGTAGGAAGCGAACGCCCCGCAGGAAAGACGAGGTCAGCTACGATCGTGCCGCGAACCTTCGGTGCGCACGATCTGGAGTCCTGCCCGCGCGAGGATGCGCGGCAAGCGTCGGATGAAGAGGCGGTCGTTGTCCTTAGTATTCTCATCCAGTTCGTCCCAAGGGACGAGGTACGGGGTTGTCTTCTTGATCGGGTCGCGCGGACCTGGAGTCCACTCGTTGCGCAGCCGCTCCTTGACCCAGCGTTCATGCTCCATCACGGCCAGTTCTTCCAGTTCACCGTTATCCTCATCGAACCGGAAGGACTCCGGGTCCCAATCCCTGAGCTGAGCGAGCTCGCAACCTACGGCTTGCAGCTTCATGCCTACGTGGGCAGCCTGGTCACGATTCGAATCCTTGAGCGATTCCGGTAGATCGTCCCAGTCGGCAAGAGAAGGGTCATCAGGCGGCAACTTCTTCTTCGCCTTTTGCTCGATCACATACTCCTCGTGCGCGGCACGAGCGATGATCTCGTAGGCGCCAGCAGTTAGAAGCCCCGGATTGCATATCCGATCGATCAGTCCGAAAGCGTGCAAGCCGGCGAACTCGCCCTCGTCCTCACGCGAGTCACCGAGCAGAGCCGCGAGCCCGGTGCTGTGCGTCATGCGAACCACGACGGGTATCTCCTTCCCCTTGACGTGACGGTGGATCGCCAAGGCAGTAGAGAGCCCTCGCGTATCATCATCCAGACAGACATACACAGCGCTGATGGCGGCCGGCCCGCCAGAATCTGACAGGAACTGGGCCTCACGGAATTCTGCCGACTCAAAGACCATCTGCTTGGGGGTCACCTCGCACAACTTCTCCAGCCACGGATTGCTGGAACACAACGCGTCTGTCAGGGCTTCCGCGTGTTGATCGACGACAATGACCTGCAGCGGATCGGCCGATTCCCCACCGGCGGTTCGCCAGTCGAGCGCCGCCTGCAACACGAGGTTCGCACCGAAGTAGCCGAGGCCGACGACGACGATCCTACCGCCTGTCGCTTCGGCGCTCTGCGAGGGCTGGACCACAGGGTGTTCTCTCAGCAGCACCCGGGAACCGCTCTCGAACACGTTGAAGAAGTCGAGCCGGAAAGCCTCGTCCTTCGGCCGTCCAATCTCCTGCATGCGGAGCAGCGCGCAGAGCTGCGGGTCGACGATGTGGACGAGGCATGACAACAGCTTGCCGTCCCGACCACCGGCGAGCCCGCGAGCCCGCACGGCGACCTCGGCGTTCACGCCGTCGTCACCGACGACGGAGACAAGGTGTCTGGCGGTGTCAACCCGGGCACGGCGCAGCATCTGCGGGTCCCGCAAATCGCCAAGCAGAACGACCGCACCGTGCCCACGCGCGGTCGCAATCAAGTCGTTCTCCGCGTCCAGCTCAACGACTACCACACGGTCGCCGCGCGCCCGAAGCGATCGGGCCAGCAGCAGGCCCTTGCGGCCGAGGCCACAGATAACGACGTGCTCTCGATAGAAGCGCCCCCGCAATTGCTCGAGACGCTCACCGAATACGATGGCGATACCCTTAATGAAAGTGTATATCGCGACCGCCGGTACGAGCAGCCTGGCTACCTGGAGCTCCCATGGTATCGCTCCGCTGGCCTGCGAGCCGGATTCGAGATTGATCAACTGAAGTGCGAGATAGAGCAGGTCCCAACGCGACTTCGACACCCCAGCGATGGCGAAATACTTTTGGAACCCGAAGAATCCCAGAGCTAGGGCTGTGACGAACAATACGCCGACCAGCGGCCACTCGATTTCGCCCCACAGCTGCCGCAGTCTTCCCAGCACGCGGCCAAGAAGCCGGCGCTCCTTGTTCATTCCACTACTCACACCGTGTACCCCATGCAGTCGCGGTGGCCTCGAGGCCTAGCCCGCCCAATAATCGGCCAAAGCCTCGCCGTTACGGAAGACAATGTTGTACCGCGCCAACTCATCGGGGCCGATCCAGGCCCACTCGCTCGATTCCGGGTTTATCGTCAGGTCGCCTGAAGCCGAGCACTCGAAGTAGAAGTTGATACAGTGCATGCTCCCCGGTTCGGGCGGCAAGCTGTCCTGGTAGAACAGGAACCGAGCGCTCTCGCACTCGAGTTCAGTCTCTTCCCGTAACTCCTTGGACACCGCCTGTTCCACGAGTTCGCCGTAGTCGATCTTGCCGCCGGGCAGGCACCAGCCGCCCTCCCCATACGCGGTTCGCGCGCGTCTGAGGATCAAGACTTTGCCCTCCTCGTTCGGGATGATCAGCCTGACGACGGGCACTGGTCGTGCGATCGACGGATCCGCGGCCATGGAAGTTCCTTTCCGATTACGGTTTTCTTCGCACCGTCAACCCGACCCTGGCCAGAAACTCCGGGATCTCGCGGACGGTCTGGCGATCCCACTCGCGTACGTCGTCGGGCAGTTCGGCCCACGAGACCAGATGGGGGCTGGTCCTGCGATGGTCGTCTTTCACCTCACTCCACGTCCACCCTTCGAGGAGCCGCTCGGCGTTGTATCGGCCGTGCTCCATCTCGGCCATGCGCTCCACCTCATCCGGCGTGAAGGTCACAGCTCGGTCGTCCGGCTCGGCGCTGACCACAACGCAGCCGATGTCGCGGAGCTTCTCTTCGATGTGCCGGGCCTGAGCGCGGTTCGATTCCTGGAAGTCTTCATCGAGCCGATCCCAAGCCACAATAGCTCGACCCGTCGGCGCAGCGCTGGCCGTCTTGGTGGCCAGGAACCTCTCGTGTATGGCCTGGGCGATGGTCTCGCAATCACGCTCGGTCATCTCGAAGAGCTTTGAGCCGAAGAAGGCCCTGACGGTTTGCGCGTCGCGAGGCAGAGTGATGAGCCTCTCCAGCGACGACCACTGATCATCCGTGAGGATTCTTCCCGCCTCGCGGCCGCTCTCTGAGATGACACCGACAACAGCACCGAGGGCCAGAGCGATACGGTACTCGGCGCCGGCTATCCTCCCACCGTTGATCCCGACGACGCGGACTTTGCCCACGCTGACCCCCGAGACGACCAGGTCGATCCAAGTCTGGAGCGCCTCGAGTGGCGTGAAACCTCGGCCATCGGTATAGCAGAGCTCTCTGTACCGTTCAGGGTCCTCGTCGACCGTCGCTGCGGCCGCTTCGCCGAACCCCGCGCCCGGGACGTAGCCGACCGTGTGGATGCGGTCGCCGTACCGCTGGGCCGCGTCTCCCACCAGGCCGCATATACCCTCGGTTGTACCGCCTGATATGATCGTCCCGTCGAAGCCGGCAAGCCCTTCCATCAGCAGGTGTGAGTACTCGCCGATTTGCGCCTGCACCCTGGGGTCGGTGCCGCCAGCAACGATCCGCACAGGCAACCGGAACCGCGGGCGGTCGGCGGTAGCGAGTTGTCGGAGATCCTCCAGCGCCTCCGTCGAATCGAAGCGGACGGCTAGCCCGAGGGTGAGCAGCCGGCGAACCCACTCGAAGCCTTCCAGCTCGAGGCTGACCTCGCCCAGCCGGCTCAGTGAACGCAGCGATGTGCTGATCATCCCCTCGGCCGGGCTCAGCTGAATCGCTTTCGCGTAAGCATCCAGGCTTTCGAAGGGCTCGCCGAGAAGCAGCTGTAGCTTTCCAAGGCTGTAGAGAGCCCAGGGCAGGTTGATGCCAGCAGCGATGTGGGCCTTGCATCGTTCGGCGGCTCTTTGAATCAGCGGCCTGGCGGTCTCCAGCACCGCCGGGCCGTGGACCAGCTCGCGCTCCAGGTGGTTCTCCAGCGCTTCGGCGTCGAGCGGGTCAGCCTGGAAGGCCCGGCGATAGCAGTCGCCCGCCTTCTCTTCATCGATCTCCTTCCAGGTCTCTGCCAACGAGCAGATGGCATCGACGTCGCCATGTTCGGGCGCACTGGCGACTTCCAGGTAGCGCTGCCCCTGCGTGTACATTCGAGAGCCGGGCGGGTACTTCTTGCAGTAGGTCACTCCCAAGTCACGGAGAATCGGCTGGGGCGCCTCTTCCGGCTCCTCTGGGTTCACAAACGGCTCGAGGATCTCTTCGGCCTTATCCCAGTTTTCCTGGAATGAGGCCAGCTTGCCGAGCTTGGCCGCCAGCTCTGCGTCGTCAGGGACATGCTCGAGGATGATCTCGAGTCGGTCGATCTCACGCTGTCGCTCTTCCTCGGAGAGATACTTGCCGTAGCTGGTCGTGTACTCGCGCAACCTGTCCTCGATGCGCGAGAAGGTCTGGTCGACCTCTTCCAGAGCCGCGGCGACGCTCGCCAGCTCGCGTTGCCAGGCGATGGGGAGAGCGAAGGCGCCTTTGTAGGTGAGGTCGTGCCCGAAGTCGGCGTAGGCATGTTCGACGAGAGTCCGAACCTGGATCTCGGCCTTCAGACAGAACACTTCCTTGGGGATCTTGATCCCGTAGTCCACGTCGGGCCGGAACTTGACGATGTAGTGGATAGAGCGATAGCCGAACTCGGAGGGGGTGAGGCGCTGACTGGTGTCGAGGCTGTTGTCCCAATCGATCTCGAAATGGCTCTTGATGTATTCGCAGTACGCGTCGACCTCTGAGCGGGTACGCGTAATCACCCGAGCACCGCATAGGTCCGTCAGCTGGTGAACTGGGTCGGAGTGCTTATGCATCTTGCGCAGGGCCTTCTCGGCGAAACTGGCGATCGCCTTCTCCCGGGTCTGCACGATCGCTAGCGGCGCCAAATCCTTCCTTGCCAGCCGCAGAACCTCTCCCAGCACCTCCGCATAGCGTTTGTAGCGCGGGTACTTCTTCTTCTTGTACTCGTCGACCTGCCCTGCGAGCCACTTGCGGACTTCCTCGCGGCTTGCGTCCGTCGTCAGCTGAGTTTCCCCAGGTGTTTCTTCACAAGTCTCGGCCCGACGAAACCATGCCTGCATATTCGGCCTCACTTGTTTGAATTCCTGCCCTCTGCCGTTTCCGCCTTCACCGCCCCGCGTATGCCCCCACCTGCTCGATCAGCGAGCGGACCTTGACCGGATCCAACTCGGTGAAGCTGCTGCTGATCCCGGTGGCCACGAGGAAACAGTCGGCGACGTCGAGATAGTCGCCGACGTTCTCGGGCGTGATCCCGCTGGCGATGGCCAGCGGGAAGCCGCCCACCGCCGC
>JABAOH010001040.1_pt1 | contig 21692 bp, 20 predicted proteins | sample 7062181 | NCBI WGS metagenome assembly JABAOH01 (sample SAMN14538630, study PRJNA623070) | marine sediment metagenome | biome: marine biome [ENVO:00000428]; feature: marine pelagic biome [ENVO:01000023]; material: deep marine sediment [ENVO:00002113]; isolation source: pool of 5 deep marine... | reverse complement strand
TCTGGCGTTCGATCTCCGCCATTATTCGACCGATTCGCTCCCGGTCGAACTGAAACCCTGCCCAGTTGGTCATTTGGTCTTATCCTCCTTGCGCATGATATGGATCGCTACGTTCTGAGGATCCCTCTCCTTGGCCACGACATTCGCGGACAGTTGGAGAACGATCTTCTCAGCCTCCTCGTCCGACCCGAACGAGTGGGACAGGAGGTCATATAGGGTTTGAATCAGAGAATAGGCGACGATTCGAGTTGCGTTCGTTACCGAGAACTTCTCGTCGTCGACCAACTTCTTGTACTTCGCTTTCATCTCCTCAGTGGTCTGAGTAGATAGTGAGAGTGCCCTCTTCACCCAGTCATGGTTCATTGACCCTCCTAATTGCGCCTTTGGTGTGTGCGCAGGCTGTCACTTACTTCTCTTAGTTGGTTTTGGCTTCCAATCACGATGTGATCCTTGTCTTTGGAAACCTCTACCGAACAAGGCGCACAGTAGATCTTGGCACCCTGTTTCATATACCCCAGCGTGTTTTGGCTCACCCAGACTTCCTTCCCGCATTTCATGCACTTCGACTTCGAAGCGTTTTTGGAATGCGGAACGGGAAGCTCTGCAATAAGCCGACAGATGATGATGCTAGGCTGCATGCTTGATACCCACCTTCCGAATGAACTCCTCGTCGCCCGAGACAATGTGGAGGAGTTCCTGGATCAGGACGTCGGTAGGGGGTACCTCGCTGCTCACGATGCACAGGCGATGATCGATCTTGTCCTGGTTGAGGACCTCGATCATCTTGCCGGCGCGCAACCGATACTTCGCGCCCGAGCGGCCTACTGCATCCAAATATCCTCTCTTCTTGTACTGCCGATATCGACGCCGGCCGATGATGTCGTACAGGAGGCGGTTGGCCTTCTTCTCGGCGGCCTTCCGCTGTGCCTCTTCGGCAAGTCGCACACGACGCTGTTCGGCCGTTTCCTCCGGCCACGTATGCCAGCCGCCTATGCGGAACTGAGCAGCAAAAGCACTTGCCATACCAACAGCGGCTTCTACAGCACCCGCACCAACTATGGTGGTGGTGCCCCCGTAGATCGAGCCGGTCACGCCGTAGTCGTCACCAAAATTCGGAATCAGATACCGAGTCCAGGGATCAACCGTTCCGCCGGCCGTCCCGGTTCCATTGTCCGTCGGGGCATAGATGCTCACGAGATCAGTCGCGGTCTGCGTGAGATCGCTGACGCCACATAGATACGTCGTGGTTGCGGCCGTGGTAAATCCGGAGTAGTCCCCCACCATGGCTTAACCTCCCGAAAGCGCCATCGGCTTCGAGAGCGTTATGCGTCTTGCGTTGGGATCGAACTCCGTGATCTCCTCGGCGAGATCGTTATCATTGCCACCGGCCTTGATCCGGTGAGCACGATAACCTTCCTTGATGAGTTGCTCGAAGCGCCGGCGAGCTTGCTCAACCTCAAAGGGCTTTTCGGGGTCCCATTTGAGCTTGGTGTCGCCAGGGCGCCCGAGCACAGCCAGTTCGCCCATTACGACCTCCTTTCTTCGCGACGATCTTCTTCCGCCGAATCGATATCGGCTTCCGCCTTGGAGAGCCAGCCTTCCATCTTCTTGAGATGCTCACCGCACGTCTTGGCGATGCGCTTACCGATAGATTTGTCGACTCCGAGCGAATTGGCGATCTCGAGCGCAGCCAGATCTTCCTTGTCACTCGAAAGACGATAGTCGAGAAGTTCGACGTCAACGAACCCAGCCTTGGCGCCCAGAATCTTCTTCAGGACGTGCAGGAGGAATTTGCGCTGATCGAACTCCGACGGGAAATGGTACTTCCGGGGTTGAGGCAACTTCTTCTTCCGCTTCTTTCCTTGTTGTTCCTCGATGGCTTGCACGCCTTCGATGACCGGTCCCTTGTCCGTCGCGCTCGTGTGATCAAGGGAACGGTCCCGCTTGGCCTCGAACTTCATGCGCCTCACGAATTCCTCGGTCATGACCTCCGACATGTCTCGCTTCTTGCTTTCCTCGAGAACGCGCTTGCGGAGTTCATAGTCGTAGGTGAGAGGCCCGCGAAGGCTCATCAGCGGAACAATAAACGTCTGCTGATACTCCTGACCACGGAAGATGCGCTTCATGAAATCGTACTTCGCGGTAAGAACCGGATTGCCTTCTGCCGTCTTCTTGAACTCGTCGGGGAAAACGACGTAGCACGCGAAGTGCTCCGCGAAGTCCTCCTTCGGATTCGTCGAGGCGTAGGCGGTCATGAACTTGCCCTCGCGCTGATCAGTCGGATACCCGGTCTTGGCCTCTGAGAGCATCGCCCAGGTACTGATGATCTCGGGGCTGTTCAGATGCACCGCGTGGCCTACTTCGTGGGCCACTGTGTAGAAGTAACTGATATCGCTGGCGGGCATGATGATATCCGCGTCGGGGTCTTCGCCCTTCGGCGGCGGGATGACGAGCGTGAGGGTCTTGTCGTGCTGGGTGTAGTATCCGCTCTGCCTCGTCCCCGTCGTCATCTCCTCGTAGAGGCTTCCGCTAGCACGGCGTTCGATCTTCTTGATGCCGGCCAGGAGCCTCTTCGGGATCTTGTCGAGAATCATGTACACGTTGAGGAGATCCCAGTAGCCCATCTTGACGGTATACCGAGTCTCTTTTCCGCCATACGCGGCTGCGCCCTTGTCCTTGAACTGCTCCACGCCCAGGGCCACATCGATGTCGAATCGCTTTTTGATCTTCGTCGCCAGCTCTTCGATCATCGTCGTCGACCGCTTCTTGCGGTTCTCAGTCTGGATGCGCGCGCGGATACCGCGGAAGACATATCGCCAGATCGCATTCTCGCGATCGATGGCCTGGGACACGTGGTAGATCTCAGTCTGGGCGTAGTGAGCCGGGAAGGGCCCGAATGGCACGTACTCGATCTCGGCCAGCGTCTGCGGGTCCAGGAACATCACGCCCTTGCCGGATGGGATGAACGCGGTGTACTGACGATCAAATACGCAGTCGGGAACTTCCTCGAGCATCCCGAAGAGCGACACGGCCTCGAACGGTTCGAGGACGGTACCTTTCATGATATTGATGATCGAGTGCGACGACAGGAACCTGAGAATCTCGGGCTTGAGCTGGCGCCCAAGCTCATCGCTGGCCGCAACGCCCTTGCGCGCCGCGAACTTCCTCAGGATGTTCGTGTCGCCAGAAAGGAGTAATGCTGTACCCAGNNCGTCCGATACCATGGCGAAATACAGTGTCTTGAGCGCCAGGGTGAACTCGGGCTTGAAGGGCGTGAAGATGGTATCGGATCTCACGCCGGTGATGCCCAGGGCCTCGTACGAATCGCGTACGCGCCTCTCGATGGAATCTCCCTGGGAGAGGGTATCAAGACCCCATTCGACACCGTCGAAGAAGTAATCGAGAATGCCGGGGACCGGTCCGAGCTTGTGCTCGTAGATGATACCGGGAATCCCCTTCGTGACCGACAGCCACGTCACCTCCTCGGAGGACAAGCTGGCGGCAAGGTCCTTCGACTCTTCCTTGGTAAGGTTCTTGCGCTTCGCGGCCGGGTTGTGATACGTCTCCTGGATGAGCTTGATGAGCTTGAAATCGAGATCGAAATGCTTCTGGCTGCCCCGAAGCCTCTCGAATCCCTTGTCGAACGACAGCATCTCGAAGATGGCCTTCTCGGCCTTCTTGCGCGCATCGCCTGCGCCTGACTGCCGGCGCATCCTCTCGAGCGTGTTGTACTTCGTCAACAGGGAAGGCAACCGCGTCTGCACGTTGGACGGGATGAGACCCTTGGGGATCTCCGGCCTGCGCTTGGTACGGCCGTAATAGCTGTGGATCTCGCTCAAGGTCATCTCTCGCGCGGGCGTCTCAAACCGGCGCCGGGCCGCCTCGAGCTGTTCCTTCGAAACAAGTTTGCCACCACCCTTTGGATCAAAGGGGATGATGTCACGAGCCATTCATTTCCTCCTAAGACTTGGAAACGGCCAATTTCGACATATCAACGACTTCAATCCCCGTCCGCGGCCACTTGGACCAGGCTTCGATCCGCTCTTCGCAATTCTTCACGAAGCCCTTGATCGCGTTCTTGGGATCCTTGCGCTCCATGAACTTGCCGGCTTTGAGGTCGTTTCTCGCACGCTCTACGTGGGGTAGCTCGGCGATGTCGCCCATGATCCACGCGACGATCCCCTCATAATAACTGCCCATGATCTGGTAGTTCATGTAGGTAATCGTAGGATCCAGGCACGAATGGACTAATTGCGCCTGGTGCTTGACGTCCACGACCGCGTAGCGAGTTATGGCCTCTACTTGAATATGTCCCTTGTGGCACACGCTGCCCATGTTTTTCAGGGATTCTCTCCAGGCATTCCTGTACTTTTCGAGATTCATCCGGATCACAGGATGAACCCGCTCGAGCGTCTCGCCCTGCACTTCGGCAATAACCTGGGCGAGGAAATCCTCATCCGGATAAATCTTCTTTTTCTCGAGCTTGTTGATATCCACTTCGATGACTACGCACTTCTCGGCCTCGGGTGACGCCATGGCATTGAACGCGAAATACAGCGGGTAGGCGGTGGTGAGGTAAACCATATCGTCACGGCTTTTGAACTTGTCCCAGTTCGACTTACCGGTGACAGACCGGGGACGGATGCCGTTCTCAAGAATATCATCGAGCGTGGCGGTCGAAGTTCCGTGGTAACCTTTCTTTGTCTTTTTGCGTGGCATCCGTTCCTCCTTTTGTCCGAAAAAGTGGAGGGGGCCCGGAATAGAACCAGGCCCCCTCCGAGATAGTCACTTAGTTAGAATTAATTGCCGTTCCCTCCCGTGGGAGCCAGACGCCGACCCGTCGCGGCATGATTGACGTCGCCCTCCTCACGCTGGAGGGGCTCCCAGGAGACCACCTGGAAGCGGCCGTAGGGTCCGCACTTCTCGGGGCGCCAGTCCCCGATACCGACCTTCGTGCCGGCCTCCTCGAGAATCCGCTTGCAGTCGGACGCTTCGAGAACCGTTGTATCGATGTCCACCTCGAAGGTGATCGACCACTGCTCCACCTTCGGCCGATGGCGCATGACGCGACCCTTCGTGGCCGGAATCACCACCGGGCACGAGAAGACCTCGAAGTCCTTGACCTCACCGTCGAGCGGCATCTTGTCGCCGACCGTGATGAAGCCACCAGCAGCCACGTACTTGAGACTCTTTCGAGTCCCACGTTGCTTGTAGTTCGAGGCCGCACCCTGGAAGGACCGCATGACCGCAATCGACGGCATGTAGAGACGTCCGTCCTCGAGACGGTACGCGCACTTCTCCGCCTCCTCGCGGGGAAGGCTGTCCTTGATGTTCGCCGCGCTGCGAATCGTCTGCGCGGCCTTGGCCTGTGCCTCCTCGCTGAAGCGGTGCATGAGGAGGGGGGAAGCGCCCTGGATTCGAACCTTGAATCGCTGCATCTGGGATCCTTTCAAACGTTGCCAAACCAAACCAAACCAAAACACGAACAACAGGTCGCTGGGAGGTCCACTCTTGAGACCGCCTCCTTTCTGTTGGTGTCTGACCTGACCTTGGGGGAGTCGGCGCCCAAGGTCAGGCATCTAGAAATGGGTTATCCGACTCGCAGAGTGGACTTCTTCGGCCGCCAGGATACGATCTCGAACTTGCCTTCGCCGTTCCCGCGACCGGCAAGGCCATATTGATCGCCGGCCTTTGCGACGGCCTTCTTCAGGGTATCGGCACTGATGGTGCGCTCATCGAAGAGAATCCGGAAGCTCAGCTTCCAGGATTCCACATAGGGAAGATGTCGCACGATGGCATGACCGTTCCCGCCCACCTTCATCTTCTGGGTATCGATCTTGAATCGCTTTTTCTTCAGATCGAGCATCGTGGGCTCGATTCGAAATGGAGTCGTGGGGGTTTTGACATCCAACAACGCCGACATGTCCTTCAGTGCCGCCATGATCGGCAGCGTCATCATCGGCGCCGGGACTGCGAGATGGCCGGACGAGAGCCTGTGGACCCTCTTTTCGGCTTCTTCTTTCGGAGTGATCTCGTGCCCGTTACGCACGCACGAGAATCGATTCATCACGAGGCGTGTCTTCCCTTTGACGGATACGCTGATAGCGGAGAGCTTCACATCATCCTCCTTCCCCGCATGGGGGATAAAAAAACCGGGTCGTCCCTCTGGTGAAGAAGGACGACCCGGTCCGAATAGGGAAGAAAAAGACTTATGTGCAAATATGGCGTTCCAGGACTGGAACGTTAGAACCGCAGTTATTGCAGCGGACGCGATTGTCGCCGACGCCATTCGGGCATCGATGCGTGCGTCCAATCTCAATCCGCGAATCGCACTGCGGGCAAGAAACGTACTCCTGCCTCTGATTGTCGGACCGACTGGCCAGGCTGCCAAAACACAGACGTCCGGCAAAGCCGAGGATTCCCATGACGATCGCGTAAACCACATACCCAGGCCAGAGGACGCTCCTCTGGATAAGAGCGCGTGCGCGTTTCCCGCGCTTGGAGGCAGCGATCTTCGCGCGTTCCCGCTCGATCAGATCGGGACTCTGCGAGGGAATCATAGGCGTCGCCTCTTCGATGTCCTCCCGCCGGAACCTGGAAAGGAGTATCGAGAAAGTGGCCAACGCGCCGGCAAACCACGCCAGGCCCACCCAGATGTACCAGTAGTCGAGAACGAAGTCGGGGACCTGGCTCCAGTAGGACTCGGCCTTGGCGACGACTTCGTCTTTGCTCGGAATGACGTCTTTGATGTCCTGTATGTCCTGCATGCTATCCGCCTTTCTCTTCGTACGCGTTTGCGAGATCCCTCAGATACTGGGCAAAAGTACGACGCTTGTCTTCGGGGGCACTCCCCTCGAGCGCCTGGAAACATTTCCTGACCTGTTCGATATGTGCGGTTTGAAGTGCAAATATGAGATCCTTGGGATCAGCTTTTATAGTCGAGGCGAACAAAGCCACATCGGACGAACTGTCCAACGCCGCCTGATACTTCTCCAGAAAATCTTTGGCCGGGCCCTCCATGCGAACCTCCGTTAACGGGGACAATAAAAAAAGCGCCGCAGCGGAAACTGCGGCGCTTTTAGATACTCGGTCACTTACTTGATCGGATCACGCGATAGCTGGCAAACCCCATTCTGGCATTCACGCTCGGCGTCCGAGACCATGGCGAGACCCTTGCGGGATGCCTTCTGGAAGGTCTTCTCGTCGATGCGCTCGAGCGGCGTCTGAGGCCGCGCGCCGTTCTCCGGCATCAGGGTCGTCCCCTTGAGGTGCGGGAGCTGGACCCTGAGGGCGCGCTCGATCTCGAGCGGACTTACCTTCTTGGGATCGAAATTGATCGTGTACGAGATGCAGTTGTCGGCATACTCGTTCTGGAGCATCGACTGAACGGCCAGGTGATCCGACAGCGAAACCTCACGCTGTTCCTCGATGAGAGCCGCGTCGAGGCCCTTCTTTTCGCAATTCGCGACCAGCGGGTCCTTGCAGAAGAAGGACACGACCTTCGTGTTCGGCGTGTACTTCGAATCCTCAACCGGGTACTTCTTGTACTTCTCGAGGTTGCGGTCGTTGGACGCGAAGTTGACGCGCCGGATGAAGTGCTTGGCGAAGATGGGCTGGCACCCCGAAGTCGTGCCGGGCAGGTTCGAGATCGTACCCGTGGGCGCGATCGTCGTCACCTTGATCGGCTCGGGAATCCGGAGTGCGAAAGCGTAGTCGTGGGCTTCCTTCCGGCAGATATCGAAGAAGCTCTTGAGCTTCTCCCGGATGGCCTTGTTGTGGTGGCTCTCGGAGAACCTGACACCCTGGTAAACGAGCCAGGGGTGGAATCCGAAGAATCCCACGCCGATCCGACGATTGCGGCTGATGACGGACTTCTGGTCTGCGTTGAGGATGTCGCCGAAGGTCGCCCTGACGAGGAACCGCGTCATGAGGCGGAAGGCCTCGCGGGCATCGTTGTCGCGACCGGCGAATTTCTCGAGATTGATATGCGCCAGGCAGCAGACGTCCCACTGGCTGAAGGCGATCTCGCCGCAGGGGTTCGTCGTGAACGGCTTGTCGATCTCGCCAACCGACGACAGCGAGGAATTCCAGAAGCCCGGCTCGCCGTTCTTGTGCATCCCGCGGCTGACCATCTTAAGGATCTTCTTGGTCTTCTTGTCGCCCTTGCGGTAGGCGCGGAAGAAAGCGTCGTCGACCTCCACGCTGATATTGGTCGACCAGTGATGGGACGCGTCCTCCTTGCAGCGGATGAAATCGAAGATATCCGCATCGTCCCAGTACTTGATGGACATACGCGCCGAGCGCCTGATATTGCCGGAGACGACGCAGGCGGCGATCTCGTGGTCGATGGACATGAAGTCGAGACTCGACAGTTTCTTGCCGGTCTTCGAGTTCAGGGTCTTGGCCACGTTGACGATCATGGACACGAGCGGCGCCGGCCCCGAGGACACGCCACCGAAACTCTTCAGGGGTGCCCCGCGCTCGCGCAGCATCGACACGTCGATGACGACCGGCCCTTCATGGCCGTCCCAGGCCGCGCGCAGAAGCTCCGAGAGCGCCGCACACCAGCCTTCGCGACTGTCGTCGACGACGTGACGCGTCCGCTCCAGGTGCGTGAACTTCTTCGACAGATAGCCCTTGATCTCGTCGATGTTCTTGTGGCTCGGATTGCACACCAGGTGCAGGTCGATTTTGGAGAAGAGCGGGGGGAAGATCCCCACGTAGCGATTCGAGTAGTTGGATCCGACGCCCCCGCCCTTCATAAGCTCGTCGAAGGTAAAGGTGAAATGCGCCGTCACATCCTTGCGGGAGAATCCTGCGCTGTGGCAGTTGAAAAGGAACTGGCGACCAGGCACGCCCGTCGCCCACAGGTGGCGTCCGGCAGGCACGGCCATCATCTGCGAGACGAGCTTGTAGAGCTTTTCCCGCTCGTTGTGTTCGTGATATTTCGAATCGACGAGCGCCAGGTTGCCGTCCACGACACGCCTGACCGTCTCGGGCCAGGTCTCGTGCGTCTGGTCGGGTTTGACCCTCGAGTACGTCCGCTCGTAGACTTCCTTGCCGATCGGCCCCCAGGCAATGCCGTCGGAGACCTTGATGGCGCTTTCCTTGTTCGTGACCAGCAGGCGGCCGTTGTCCGGCTTGAGAAGCGGATGACCGTTCCCGTTGCCATTAGATCCGGCCTTCGTCTTGAAATGTTTCGCGATCTTTCTTCCCACCCTCCGCTTGGTCTTTGTCCTCGTCCGCATTTGCTTCGCCTTTCTATATCATCAAGCCCTAATCGTCATCCTCGTCGTCATCGCCAACATCACCCGCCGGCGGGGTACCTTCCACGCTGCCGCCATTCGCGCCCTCCTTAATGTTTTTCTGGAACTTGGTAATGGCCATCAGGCGCTGCGCCTCGACCTGCGTGGTCCCCAGGCGGCGTGCGATGGCACGCTTCGCATCGTCACCGTACCCCAGCTTGGTAATCTCTTCCTTGACGACCGGGATGTTATCGTCCTCTTCCGAGTAGCGGGAGAATCGCAGGGTTTCCCGATCGAGGATGAGCTCGATGGGCGGCGGCTCTTCCGCGTCCCGGAGTTCGTATTCTACCTCAATGTACTTCTTGCCGCTGGTCTTATTGAAACACTTCCGGAGCAGCATGTGCGCGTTGCCCCAGTCGCCGATGACCGACGCACCCCGGATGCGATGCACGCCTTCGCGTTCGCCGTCGGCAACGGGCTTCCCGTGGTGGTGGACCATGATGGCGCCGAGGCAGCCCGCGTCGCGCTTGATCCGGTCGATATTGGCGAGCACGTTCGCCATGTCGTGCTGGCGATTCTCGTTTGCGTGGTGGAAGCGGGCCAGGGGGTCGATGATCAGGTAATCGGCCTGGACCTTCTTGAGGCCGTTAACGACCGTCTGGACGTGCCGGGGATTGCCGAGATCGAAGCTCTGGTTGAGGAAGAAGATCGGCAGCTCGCGCCGGTTCTCGATCCCGCGCGCCTTGGAGATGACGTGCATGCGGTATTCGAGAGATCCCTTGGAGACCTCCGCCTGGCAGTACACGACGTTGCCGGTCTTGTTGACCTTGAACTGCTCGGCGAAGCGTCCCTCGCCGCCAGCCAGGAGCAGCGCCAAGTCATTGACCAGCAGACTCTTACCCGTCTTGGCCGGCCCCGAGATCGTGAGCATGCCGCCGATCGGCAGCAGCCTGTCAATGGCGAACTGGAGGGGCGGCGCCTTGGCCAGATCTTCCCATGTCTCCAGGACGAGCACGTCGCCGATCTCGTCGTGCTGGAGGCTCCGCTTCTGGAATTCGAGCTTGGCGTTATCGGCCGTGCGCCCCAGGTAGTTCTCGGCATTGCCACTCTTGGCTTCCTCGCGGACCTTGGCACCAATGCCGTACTCGGGATTAAGGAAGATGGCCCTGATCTCATCCTCGCTGTACCCGAATTGGAAGAGATCGAGCATGACCTTGAAGTCGACCTTGGACCGGTCGTTCTCGCCCGTCTCCGCGTCACGCGCGTCGTAGTGACCGGCCGCGGACTCATGCCCGGCCGTAATGGTATTGCGGAGATCCCAAGGCAGCTCGAAGACACTCTTGGGTTTCTTCTTTGTGCTCGACTGCGCGACGTCCTCGGCCTTGACGCCCTCGAAGGGTTTCTGGTCGAGATCGATGTGCTTGAGGTCGGCCCAGGAATCGTTGTCGGGATGCTTCCAATTTTTCGTTCCCGGCACCCTGAAGATGCGCGCCGGATCGCAGGTATTGTCGCCTCCGAACTTCTGGCGGATGAGCTCGGCGTCGGCGGTCGCGCGGCTGATGTCGACGGCCTCCTGGTACAGATAGTAGAAATGCGCGCCGTTGCCCGTGAAGACCACCATCGTCGGCTTGGGCTCCTGGGCCAGTACCATCTTCCACGTGGACTTGTCGTAGTCCATCCACGCGCAGGTGGCGTGCGATACGTCTTCGTTCTTGCCGCTGCGGGCGTAGCCGCCAGCGCCACGATCCATCTTGCGCCGCGGGCAGATGCCGAAGTAAATATCGTACTTGAGGCGGTTGTTGCGAACGATCCAGTCTGCGATGTGGTTGTCGAAGCTCTGCTCGAACATCTTGACGGGCACGACCTCGACGAGGATCTTCTTGGTTCCCTTGGGCGGCGACGTGTTTTTCCGGCCCGGGTCCCACACGCACCGGAATTCGATGAACTGGTCTTCGGGCGCTTTCTCGAACAGTACCTTGAGGAACAATTCCGCGTCGTAGAGAGAGTGTGACTCCGGGAGCACGGCTATCCTCCTTCTTCCCTAGCCTACCTTGACCAGCGGAGCGCGCTTTTTCTTCTCGCGCCTGTAGGTTGTCAGGCCGGTTCTCGACAACTTGAGGCACACGTCGTCGAGTTCCTTGCGCCCGTACCAGGCGCCCATGCCGGCCGCCATCAGGATGGCGGAGTTGAGCGGCTTGTCCGTGCGGCAGGCTTCGCGCACCACCTCGTTGACGACCGTATCCGGGCACGTCGGGTGTGCTTTCTCGACCCAGGCCCGGCAACGGCGCTGCTGCCAGTGGCCCTTCTCGATCAGCGTCCTCATGTACGCGCCCTTGTTCTCGACGCCCTGGCGCGGCTCCGTCATCCGGATCGCCCATTCGATCTTGCCGAGCTCGTACCGGATGAGTTCTTCGCGCGCCTGGATATCGCTGAAGCCGGCCTTGAGCAGCTTCTTGAGGGCGCCCATCGCGCGCTTGACGATCTTGAGCATCAGCTCAGATACAATGGTCTTCTTGCCGACCCTAAATTTCACGCGAAACTGGAGATTGTGGAAAGTTTTATTGAATCCCAGATCGGTGATCGTCCAGGACCGACGCCCGAGAGCGTCCTTCCCCCACTCGCACCAGTTCATCTTCTTGGCACGTTCGAGAAGCCGGAGCATGCCCTGGTTGGACATTTTGACCTGCTTGGCGAGCGACGTTGAAGTATGCGGCTTGGAGTGTTCGGAAATGGGTTCGGCGAGGATGGCCATCGTGTGGAGCATTTTCCACGTTATGTAATTCCCGTACTTGGCCACCCTACGGGAATATAGTGCGCCTCGAGGCAAGCTTCTCGACATCTGTCCCCCAGTATGTCCGTAGAAACAAAAAGCCCCACTTACGGGGAGTAGTGTGCGGGTGAGTAGTGCGCATTGACCCAGGACAGGTCAAAGATCACTGTGTGTGAAGAAGAGAAGGGATTCCTCCCCACACACCACCCCCGTAAGTGGGGCTGGCCTTTTCGGCGCTTCTAATTGTCTGTCCTGGGTTAACGGTCGCTAATCAAGCACACACCCTTCTCTTGTGTGTATATACACATCCTGGGGTAAGGTTGTCAACGGAAAAATTAAAAAAGCTGGAAAATAGATCTGGGTGACCTGGGAATCGGCGGCCGAGCCGCCGCGCCGCGCGGTGGGTCCAGGACCCACCTGGGACACGAGAGGCAGGTAAAAACCTACGGGTTACCGGTACCATGTACGTTTTCTTACTGAGAACATTGTATTCGAGCCCCCCGGAACGGGATCACCGGAGGTAGTTCTCAGTAAGAAAAGATACATGGTTCGTGCTAGGAGCTATGGCGCGCGCCGCGCGGGTTTCGACAGCACCGGTGCCAGGGGAATCTTATCGCCCTTGACCTCGAATCCTTCCCGCTTGCAGGCTTCCATCCTGGAGACCGAGTGCCGGACAACATAATGGCAACCGGTATCGAAGAAATCATGGATCTCGCCGAACGCCTTGCCGGGCCGGCTGCGGATCGCGCGGCCGCAGCGCTGGATGAAGCGCGAGGCAGACTTGCCGCCGGCGGCGATGATCAGCACGTCCAGGGCCGGGATGTCGACTCCCATGTCCCAGATCGGGGTCGAGATCATGATCTCCAGGGCTCCGGACTTCATGTCCTTCTTGGCGTCTGATCGTGCTCCGCTGGCGTGCTTGCCCGTGAGGAGCCTTGACCGGACGCTCTCGCCCCTGATGACCTCGGCGATGACCTTCGCGTGCCGGATGGTGTCGCAGATGACCAGGCAGCGTTTACCCTCCTTTGCGGCCTTGATGGCCAGCTCGATGATCATCGCGTTGCGCTCGGAATTCTCCTCGATGAGCATCCTGCGTGCGGTCATCCAGTCCACGCGGTACAGGGGGGCGTTGACGACCTTGTGGTAGTAGACGATCGCGGGTACGACCTGGCCGATCTTGGCCATGTCACCCGCGCGTTTCCTGATCAGGATGGGGCCTGTGGAGGCCTGGAGGCGCAGTTCCCGCACGGGGTCTCCGACTTCGGGCGTGCCCGTGAGTCCGATCCTGAAGTACGCGGGGATCATCTGCACGATCTTGAACCACCTGTCGGCGGCGCTGGCCGTGTGGGCCTCGTCAACTATAAGGACCTGGGCGTCCTTGACCTGGTCCTGGAATGCGATCTTGTTCTTCATGGCCGTCTGGGGCATCACGACCATGAACTTCTTGTGCAGCATGTTGTCGTCCCAGGCGCCGTCACCGACCATGACGGCCTTCTCGCCAGTGCGCTCCAGGATACGCTCGTAGGTCTGGTGGAAGATATCCCGCTTGTGGGTGACCCATACGCAAAGCCCTGGGGTGTGGCAGGCTATGGCGATACCGCATTCGGTCTTGCCGGCACCCACGGACAGGGCCAGGACGCCATTGGCTTTATCCAGCGCCTCCTTGACTGCTTCGCACTGGTGCTCAAAGAGTTCCACGCCGTCGAGGATATCGGGCCTGAAAGGGCTCGTGTGGGGCTTCTCGCGCTCGTCCAGGATATGCGACAGGGGAACGATCTTTCGAACGGCGCCGACGAGCCCGGTGGGGAACACGCCTGACACGCGATCCATGGGATGCCATTTGCCGTCCCAGCCAGGCCGGTGCTGTTTGGCGTACTGCGCACCCGGCACTTCGGGAGAAATCTGCTCGTCGACAAATCGCATTGTCTCGCGATCTGCCTCCAGGCGGCTTACGGCATTCCAGACGCGAATTACGGGGTAGCTCATAGTCTAAAATGGTCTTCGGCGGAGATCATTTTTACCCGAAAAACTGTCTCTGCCGGAGGACACTTTAGACCGGTGAAACCCGCAATCCTCCACGCGCATACCGAGTACAGTACCAGGGATTCGCTCATCAGGGTAGATGAGCTTCCCGAGGTGGCGGCCAAGAACGGCTGGGGCGCCTGCGCGATCACCGACCATGGTGGCGTGGAGGGCGTGCCGGCGTTCATGAAGGCGTCCAAGAAGCTTGGTATCAAGCCCATTGCTGGCTGTGAATTCTACGTCGCNNGAGGAATGCATCATCCTCTCTGGATGTTTTTCCAGCCCCTTCTGGCGCGGAACTGACCAGGCCGCGGACGACCTCGTGCGATTCGCCAATCGCTTCCGGGGCGACTTCTACCTCGAGGCCCAGCCCCACCACGACTGGGACAAGCAGGTCGAGCTCAACGGCATGATCCTGAGCATCGCCGACAGCCTCAAGATCCCCATCGTCGTGACACCCGATTGCCACTACAGCCACGCGAACGAAGAAACATTCCACGACGCGCTCATCGCCGTCTCGTCCAGGATCGCCAAGGACGACCCCAAGCGCACCTGGCGGTTCTCGACCAAGGAGTGCTACATCAAGACACCCGAGGGCGCTGTTCGTGACCTGACGGCCGCGGGGTTCTCGCCGGATGCGTCCAGGGCAGCCCTGCTCGAAACGGGCAAGATCGCGGACAAGATCGAGGACTGGGACTGGGACGACCTGCCCAAGCCCGCCTTCCCTATTATCAAGGGAGACCTGCGCCAGATCACGATGAACGAGATGGCGCGTATGGGGCTCAAGGGCAAACCCGAGTATGAGGAGCGGGTGGCCAAGGAGCTCGACACGTTCATCAACGCCGGGCCGGGCATCGACAAGTACCTGCTGCTCGTCCGGCACTGCATCAGGCTTTTCAAGGACCACGGGGCAGAGATCGGCCCCAGGGGATCCGTGGGCGGCAGCCTCGTAGCCTACTGCCTGGGAATTACTCCCCTGGACCCCATTATCCACAACCTGTCCTGGCAGCGCTTCTATGCCCCGGGCAGGACGAACATGCCCGACGCGGATATCGACATCGACGAGGCCTTCCGGGTCAAGGCGCCCGAGATCCTCCAGAAGGAATTCGGCGAGGACCGCATCGCCCAGATTTCCAACTACACGACGTTCGGAAGCCGGATGTCGGTCAAGGACGCGGCCAGGGCCTACGGGATCAAGATCGAGGACCGGTCCCACTATGATCTGTCCGAGAAGGAGATGGCGGTCGACGAGATCGAGCCCGGAAAGGAACTGGCCAGGAAGAGCCCGGACGCGATCGCGTTCGCGCGCAAGATGGTCGGGCGTATCCGCCAGTACGGGGCGCACGCGGGTGGCTTCGTCATCTCGAGCACGTCCCTGTACGGGGGTCGGTCGGCGGTCGTCTCGCGCGGAAAGGGAAAGGCCCTCTGCTGGGACATGAAGACGGCCGAAAAGCTCGGGTTCATCAAGCTCGACTTCCTGGGGATCGACAGCCTGTCAGCGATCAGGGCCGTAGGCGAGATCACCAGCATCGAGTGGAACGACGTTCCCCTCGATGACAAGCAGGTTATGGACGACTTCTCGGGCGGGCTGACGGCCGGCGTGCCCCAGTTCCTGTCCCCGGGCCTCAAGTCCTTCTGTCGCAACCTCAAGCCCAAGAAGTTCAACGACCTGGTGTGGGCCAATGCAGCCTTCCGTCCCGGCGGTCTCGAACAGATGTCGCCCGAGGAACTGGCCAAGCGCTACAACGATGACGGCGCCGAGGGCGTCATGATCTTCCAGGAGGAGGTCATGGACGCGTGCGTGAACATCGCGGGCTTCACGTGGATGGAAGCCGACAAGATCAGGAAGAAGATGTCCAAGTCGGAGGGTAAGGCCGAGATCGAGAAGTTCCGTACCAAGTTCGTTGCTGGTTGCCAGAAGACCGTCGGGTGGTCCGAGAACGAGGCCAACAGCTTCTACGATCTTCTGGTGGGCTTCGGCAGGTATGCCTTCAATCGCTCTCACGCCGTCGCGTATTCCTGGAACTCCTACCGCATCGCGTGGGCCAAGCGGCATTATCCGAAGGAAGCCTTCGCGGCACTCCTGAACTGCAACGAGAACCAGAAGCACGAGCTCCAGCGCGAGGCACCCAAGTACGGCGTGAAGATCCTGCCGCCGGATCCCAACATCTCGGGCCTGACCTGGCAGAAGGACGACGAGGGCATCAGGACGCCGCTCACGGCGATCGGTGCCATTGATCTCCGCGTCGCCAAGAACATCATCAAGAACAGGAAGGCCGACGGGCCGTTCCAGGACAGGGTCGATTTCGACACCAGGGTCAAGTGCCCGTCTGTAGGCGCCGATGATCTTTACTCCGGCCAGCTTCCGGACGAAACCTTCAGGCTGCCGCTCAAGGACGTGCCCAAGGAGTACACGAAGTCGTTCCTGGAGAGTGTGAAGAAGGACGTCAGGGCGTGTATCAAGTGCAACCTGAGGATGACCTGCCGGAAGGTCGTGCCGCCTGATTTTGGCAACACCAACGTGCTGGTGGTCGGCGAAGCGCCCGGCAAGGACGAGGAGCGCCTGGGACGGCCATTCGTAGGCGCGTCCGGCAGGCTGGTTGACGACCTCCTGATGGACCGCGGTATTACGGCCAAGGACCTGTCGTTCTCCAACGTCAGCCACTGCAAACCGCCGTACGTTCCCAAGGGCCAGAACCGGGACGAGATCGACGAGCTGATGGCGGCGTGTCCGTGGGTGGACGACGTCATCAAGATGCTCCAGCCGCCGCTTATCCTGCTCCTGGGCAAATTCGCCTTCCAGAGGTTCAGCGGCGAGAAGAAGAAATCGATCATGAAGGCCAACGGGTCCGTGTTCGAGAAGAACGGCTCGAAGGTCGTCGTCAGCGTCCATCCCTCGTTCGTCCTGCATTCCCCCGGGCGGCGTCCCGAGATCGAGCGTGCGTTCGACGAATTCGCGCACCATTTCTCCAATCTCGTGCCGCCCAAGGAAGACCCGGAACGACGCAGCCCGGACGCGCCGTCGGCGATGGCGCGTGCCCGCCAGTTCTTCAACGCGTAGGTCATTTTTATCCCAAATAGGTCCCTGGTCGGGGACCACTTAACTCTGATGGCAAAGGAGGCCAAATGACACCCCGGGACGAAACCATCAAGGTGATCGTCAACGGTCAAAAGATCGAGTTTTCGATCCAGGAAGAGCTGACCATTGACCGCCACGATATCGACAGCGAGATCCTGCGCCAGTCGGCGCATTACGCCTGGTTCGAGGTCATGCGCGAAAGGTGCCGGGCCGAGAAGGTCCAGGCCGAGGCCGATCTCGATGATCTTACCTACGATCTCGACGAAGAGGTCCGGTCCGAACTCAGGGCCGAGAACCCGAAGTTGAAGTTGACCGAGACGGCGGTGAAGAACGCCATCCGGCGCCGCCAGGAATATCGCAGCGCATACCGGCGCATCATGAAGCTCGAAGAGTACGACCGGCTGCTCTTGTCCATGGTCAAGGCGCTCGAGCAGCGCAAGGAGATGCTCAAGGAGGTCTCCCGCAGCCGCCACATCGAGCTCTCGGGCCTGAATGCCGAGGAAGTCGATCGCATCAAGTCGAACCTGGGAATGAGTCGCTAACTTTTTGGAGGTTACGATGGCTGGAAAAAGCGACTATGCGAAGTTGCGCGAACGGTTTGTCGCGCGTCAGAAGGCCCTGGAGGCCGGGGCGGACGAACGCTGGTGGAAGCCGGACCTGACCTCGGCAGGACAGGCACCGGTGAAGTACAAGATCAGGATCCTGCCGCCGTTTGACGGGCACAACTTCTGGTACCTGGAGTACGGCGTCCACTACCGGGTCAAGAACGAGGAGGGGAACTTCATCCCCATCACGTGCCCGCAGAAGACGCTGAAGAACCCGTGCCCGATCTGCGAGTTCACGAAGGGGCTTTGGCGGGGCGGCGATGCCGACAAGGCGATCGCGCGCGAGATCGGGTCCAAGACGCGCTTCGCGTCGAACGTCCTGATTCTCAACCACAGCGCCAACGACGTGAAGATCTGGAGCTACGGCACCAAGATCTGGTCTCCGCTCTCGGAGCTCTGCGTCGGCAGCGGCGAGGACGACTTCGTGCCCATCGACGATCCGAAGCAGGGGTTCAACATGAACCTGTCGATCGCGATGAAGCAGACCGACGCCGGCAACTTCCCGGACTACACGGTGACGCCCGAGATGAAGGCCACGGCGCTCTCGGACCCGAGCGCGGTCGATCGTCTTCACAACCTGGCGGAGATCATCCACGGGCAGGTCAAGGCCTACGACGAGATCCGGGCCATCCTCCTGGGATCCGATTCCGGCGCGACGCCTGAGTCGGCACCGGTATCCAAGAAGGGTGCGGCGAGTACCGCTACCGCAAGCGCACCCAGGCAGAAGGCGGCACCTCCTCCGGCATCCGATTCCGGGGACGAAGAGGTGATCGAACCCGTGACGGGCAATGAGGAGACGAGCGATGGGACGTCCGAAGAAAACGAAGGAACCGGCGAAGACAACGCGTCGGCGCGGAAGACCCCCGAAGAGCTCGTCAAGCTCGCCCGGGCAGCCATGCAAAAGCGCGCCGGCAGCAAGTAAACCCGGCAAGCGCGGCAGGCCCCCCGGTCCCGGCAAGAAGAAGGACAAGCCGCAGAGTCTCAAGCAGTACCTTCTTCAAAAGCACGAGTACCGGCCGATCGAATGGATCCGTCTGGGTATCCCGGCCATCGACTTGATCGTCGGTGCCGGGATACCCCGGGGCCGTATGATCGAGGTCTACGGCGATCACTCGACGGCCAAGAGCGGCCTGGGATACGCGGCCATCGCCGCCTTCCAGAGGGCCGGGGGCATCACCGTCCTGATCGACTCGGAGGCCAAGGCCGACAAGACGTTCGTCGAGCAGCTTGGCGTGGACTGGAGCAAGATGACGTACATCAAGGGCGAACACATCAAGGAATGCGTTCAGCTCCTGGGGCGCGTCGCCCAGCTTGCAGACCCCGAGACCCCGACGCTTATCGTCTGGGATTCCATCGCGGCCACGCCCGGCTCCGAAGAGCTTGAGCTTCATACGTCCGACAAGGAATACACGGGCGAGAAGGCCATGCGGGCCAGGTACCTGTCGGCGGCGTTCAGGGCCACGATGGGCGATCTGTCACGCAAAGGCGTGACGATGCTGGCCATCAACCAGGTGCGCACGAACTTCAACTTCATGGGATCGACCTTCCTCGAGACGCCGGGCGGCAAGGCGCCCAAGTTCCATTCCGCCGTCAGGCTCAAGATGAAGACGCGGGGCCGCATCAAGCACAAGGCGGCCGACGTCGTCGTCGGCATCATGGTCGAGGTCGAGGCAACGAANNCGGAGGTCAGGTTCAATTTCGACTCGGGTTTCGCGCCCTATTCGGGACTGGACAGCCTTCTGCTTCGTCACGGTCGTCTCAACCAGAAGGGCGGCTGGCTGACCTACGAGGACAAGAGTTTCCATGCCGGCGACATCGAGCGCATCATCTCNNCGGAACGCTCGATCAGCCTGTCGATCCCGTCGATTTGGGGTCGGGCACCGCCCCCATCAGCGAATCCGAAACCAGCGTGGTCGGTCGGACGAAAGATGGCGACGAGTAGCAAGGAAGCGTCCAAGAACGGCAAGGTTGCCTTCGACGAGAAGAGCCATACCTACTGGCTCTACGGCAAGAAGCTGCCGAGTGTCACGACGATATTGCGCGAGGCGCGTCTCTTCGATTACACGGCCGCTGCATCCTGGCACGCCGACAAGGGCACGAACATCCACACCATTACTGAACTGGATGACGCCGGCGCCCTTGATCGCGAAAAGGTCATCAATCCGCTCGTGCCCTACCTCGACGGCTGGCGCAAGTTCAAGGAGGACATGAAGATTGAAGTCCTGGGGATGGAAGAGGCCGTCCATCACCCGCTCTACATGTATGCCGGCAAGCTCGACCGCAGGGTCATCATCAAGGGCAAGGAGGCCGTCATCGACATCAAGAGCGGAATGCGGGCTCCCTGGCATGCCGTCCAGACGATCGCGTACGCCAAGTGCTTCAACAGGCCCATGCAGCGTTTCGCCCTTTACCTGGCCGAAAGTGGGAAGTACCTGCTTGAAGAACACAAGGACATGAGCGACTGGGACGTATTCCGGGGAGCCCTGGCGATTATGAACTGGAAGAGACGCGTGGGGATCCTGAAGTAATGGGTCAGAAATACTTCAACGACATGCCCTGGTATCCCAAGAAGATCCAGACGGTCGTGCAGCGTTGCGGGGAATGCGGACGACCGAACAACGTGTACACGCGTAAGCTGTCGTCGACCATGGCCAAGAACCTGATCCGGCTCTACCATCTGGGTCAGACGGCCGACGGCGTTAACGAGCACTACGATTACGACAAAGCCAAGTTGTATTTCCATGTCCGCCAGTTTGACCGGGAAGCCGCCCGCGGCGAATTCGGCGTTCTCCAGATGTGGGGCCTGGTCGAGGAGAAGGCCAACGAGGACAGCACCAAGAAGACCAGTGGCATGTGGCGGCTTACACCCGAGGGCGAGAAATTCGTGACGCTGGCTTCCAAGATCCCCAAGTACGTGATCATCAAGTGGGGAAGCGAGCATCTCGGATTTTCCGGTCCCCTCGTTTCGATCCGCGAGTGTGTGGAATACGGAAATCGTTTCAATTACGCCGAATTGATGGGCCAGACCGTCAAGGAGAAGAAGTGATGGCGAAGGCAAAGGGAAAAGAGATCAAGACCCTGACGTTGCCGGACACGTCGGAGATCAAGACCATGGCCGAAGCCACGCTTCACGCTGCTCAGGAATTGACCGTCGGGGACAGGCCTGAGTATGAGCTGGCGGGCGAATTCCTTCTCATGCTCAAGAAGCGCGAGGAGGCTATCAACAAGACGTTCGATCCCGTCGTCAAGGCGGCGTACAACGCGCACCAGACGGCGCTGGCGGCCAAGGCCGAGCACATGCTGCCGGTCAGGGAGGCAGCCAAGGTCGTCAAGGGCAAGATGGGCGAATTCCAGCTCATCGAGGAGAAGCGGCTCAAGGAAGAGGAAAACAAGCTTCGGGAAGCTGCCCGGAAGGAAGAGGAAGAATCCCGGGCGCGCCAGGCTGAGGAACTCCTGGCGGCAGGCAGGCCCGAGGATGTCCTGACGCTGCTCGGCGAGCCCGTCGAGACACCGCCCGTCGTGCTGCCCGAGCAGAGCGCCCCGCGTGTCAAAGGCATCGTGACGCGCACGGTATGGAAATTCGAAGTCGTTGACGAGAAGAAGATCCCCTGCGAATATCACCAGGTGGACTTGACGAAGATCAGGAAGATCGTCAGGGCCACCAACGGCGAGATCGAGATCCCCGGCATCCGCGTTTATCAGGAGAAGGAAATCGCGGCCGGCGGACGTAAATGAACTACATCGGGATTGACCTGGGCAAAGACGGCGGCATGGTCGTGCTCAACGATGACGGCAAGATCGTGTCCAAGCACAAGCCCACGCTCATCCGTTCCACGAAGGCCAAGGACGAATACGATATCCCGGGCATCCTGGGAATCCTACAGGGCATCCGGGGGCCGAAATTCGCTGTCGTCGAGAAGGCGCACCCGATGCCCATGCGGATGGGCGGCGTGTCGGCCAACTTCCAGCGC
>JABAOH010163423.1_pt3 | contig 21693 bp, 28 predicted proteins | sample 7062181 | NCBI WGS metagenome assembly JABAOH01 (sample SAMN14538630, study PRJNA623070) | marine sediment metagenome | biome: marine biome [ENVO:00000428]; feature: marine pelagic biome [ENVO:01000023]; material: deep marine sediment [ENVO:00002113]; isolation source: pool of 5 deep marine... | reverse complement strand
TTAGGTGCATCAGCATATCCTCAACAGGTCTCACGAACCCGCGAAGCTCCGCCCGGTTCTCCTCCTTGGATAGGACGTAGGCATCTCGCAGGTCATCAAGGGATACCGCGTCCCCTTCTTGGAAGCTCGCCGTCCTGGTCCTTCTAAGATCCTGTAGATGGGCCCCCACGCCCAGGGCCTCCCCCAGGTCCACACACAGAGTCCTGATGTAAGTGCCCGCCTGACAGCGTACCCTGAACAGGTAGTCCCGCCCAATATGGTCCATCACCTCAATCTCATGGATGCGCCTCACCCTCAGCTCCCGCTTCACCGCTGCCCTTACCGGCGGCGTCTGATAGACGTCGCCCACAAACTCCCTCATCACCTCCCGGACCCTCTCCTCAGCCAGGTCTTGGTGGAGCCTCAAGACCCCCACGTACTCCTTGTCGCCCTCGTGGAGAGCGTCCACGGCCCTGACGGCGTCGTTGAGGGCGATCGCCAACACGCCGGTCACCCGGGGATCCAAGGTACCTCCGTGAGCCGCCTTCCTGACCCCGAGCAAGTCCCTGACCCAGGCGGACACCTGATGGGACGTGGGGCCCTGGGGCTTGTCGATAACCACGACCCCTGCCTCGAGGAGTTCCGCCAGGCTTCGATCCGAGGGTCTCTTCCCATACCTCCGTGGACTGAGGTCCTCCACCTTGACCAGGGATGTCACAGCCCCGCCTTCTCGATCAGGAGTTCCACCACCTCGGAAGGCGTCCTGTCGGAGGTGTCCAGCGTGATGTCGTATACGCTCATATCCCGAAGGTCTATCCCGTAGATCTCCTGATACCTCCTGGACTCCAGGTCCTCCCGCTCCTGCGCTTCTCTCAGGGCCACCTCCTCCGACTTAGACTCCCTACCGGAGATCCTCTTTGCCCTGACCCTTAGGGGGGCATCCAACCAGACCTTGATGGCCTCGATGCCCTCTCTGTTCAGCAGGTGGGACTGGAGGCGGCCCTCCACTACCAAGTCTCTGCCGTTGGAGACCAGCTTCCTGACCTGGCCTACCACCATCCCGTCCAAGGTCGTATCGATGGAGTGGTCATCTGCGGCCAATCTTCCGAACTCCTCTAGGCCCAGGCCCCTCTCCCTCGCCATCTGTCGGAAGAGCCGACCCGCCGATACCAGATGGAAGTCCTTTCTCTTGGCCAGCAGCTCCGCCACCGTGGTCTTCCCACTGCCCGGAGGTCCACCGATGGCGACGACAACGGCCATGGTGGATGCCTCTATACTGCCTCCATCTCCTCGAGCTTCCGGCTGAAGGATATGTACTTGAGAACGCGGGGCAGAACGAGGCTCAGGGGGAGAGTGATGAGGAAGTACAGGAGGACCCAGTGGGGAAAGACGGTCGCTCCAGTGATGGATGCGTTGGTGGACCAGGGGACGGCGACGGTGGGGGGCACAGAGCCGATGAAGATGCTCAGCCAGGAGAAGACGGCGATGAACAGAAACATCGTCACCATGGTGGGCTTCATCTGAGCCATCTGCACTGGCATGAACTCTCTCATCACCTCCATCCTCAACTCTTGGAGCTTCTTCACCTTGGCCATGTTCCTGCTCCTCATGGCCTCCCTCATTTCCTTTCCCAGTGACCTATTCACCTCTGCCATTCTGCCCTGGGCGATCCAGTCCACCATGAGGTGGCGCAGAAAGATGGATATGACCAAGGGTATAGCTCCAGCCAGGAGGATGGTGGGAACTGGATACTTGCCGTCGAAGCCTATGACGGGCTCCAGGACGAAACCCATGGCGGTCCCAAGACCCTGACGGACGGGGCCGACGAAGAGGATGATTAGGCCCATGAATAGTACCAACATCATGAGGGTCGACTGGGATGCCTGAGGAGCCGGGGAGGGCTTCTGGGCCATATGAATCTCCATGAGGGGGCCGGATTTAATCGTTTTGGGTGTCAGCTAGCCCCCGACACGCCGGTTCCGCCAAGAGCTTGGGAGATCTGCTGCTGCATCCTCTCGTACCTGTCAGCCATAGTCTTCTCCTGCTTCTCTAGGGTCTTGACTCGGATGGCGAGGGTCTCCTTCTGATCCTCGAGCTCCTTCCGGACCTCCTCCTTCTCCTCGGCTNNATGCTCTTGTAGATGGGGGCCTTCTCGCCCGCCTTATCCAGTTCCTCAAGCGTGACCTCCACCTCCTTCAGGCGGGTCTCCAGCTGTACTCGCTGAGCTGTTATGACCTGCAACTGCTGCTGGAGCTGCCGGAACTGGTTAATCTGATTCTGCAGTTGAGGCGAGATTTCCCTCATCCCTTCGCCTCCTCGATCATCTTGAGGGCTGTGGAAGCCCACCGAAGGTAAGAATTCAGGGCCGCTCTGAGGGCCGTGGTGTCCTGGGCGACGATCTCCAAGAGGAGGTCGTCGGCGGCTTCTCGGAAGGATACTTCGGTCCTCGGCAAGGGTCGAGAGCTTTCCGGCCTGAGGGCTGCCTCCAGCATGGCCGCCTTCCTCGTCCGAACCCTGACTGAGGCCTTCCTCACCTACCGCACCTTGATGACCTTCTTCACGTTGGGCCGCTCTTTGTAGAAGACCTTGGAGCCACAGTGCTCGCACTGAATCCCGACAGTGTTCACGTTGGCCCGAACGGGTTCCTTGCATACCGCGCACTTGTACATCCCTACTCCTCCTCCACGCCCTCCGGGATCTCGACCTCCTCCAAGGAAGCCCTGCGGGAAACCTGCCGACTTACGGCCGTGGTCACTATGGGCCTGTAGGCGCCCCCTGCGAAGGTGTAGTCGCACCGTCGGCACCTCCAGATTCCAGAACTCACCCTCTTCACGGAGGCGTGATGGCAGCGGGGGCAAGGGTGCCATCGGGACTTTCTCTCCAGGACTTCCCTCACCCTTCTCCTGACCCTGACACCATATCGGGGGCCCAAGGGCCCCGCCGCCCCAGTCTTCTTCGTCCTCCTGGCCATACTCCCTAGGACTCCAAAATGGTCTTTCTCACCTCTTTCCCGATCTTCTGGGAAAGGGAGATGACACGGTTGACCTCATCAACGGTGAAGCTGCCCTTTAAACCTTTCTGCATTGCTCGGATGTTGCCTTCTTCGTCCGTGGTAACGGTGAGCCGTGCATCGGCGATCCTCTCCTCCTCCAGGGAGGGATCGATGAAGAGGACATCCCCGATCTTGCAGGCCGTAACGGAGATGGGGTGGTGAAGGATCTCCAGGGGGAAGTCGTCCCCCTCGCCGAGCTTGGAGGAAACGGGGACGGTTGTATTGGTCAGGGCCGCTAAGGCGGCGTAGTTGCTGGCGTCGAACAGGTTGCCGTCGTAGTCCAGGACATGGATGTCAATGAAGAGGATCCATACCTTTTCGCCTGGCTCGATGGCGAGCTTCGCCATGTCCACAGTCTCGGTCTCCCGGATGCCCCTGTCGACCACCCGGGCCAGCTCGATGGCCTCCGGTTTGGGCGGTCCGGGCTCGAAGGTGGGACTTGCCATGGGTATCAGCTCTGCGTTTGTGACCAGCACGCCGGAGTCGGGGGTGTCTGGATAGGGCTGCCCTACCTCCAGCTTCACGCCTAGGAGGACGTCGGTGTTCCCCAGCCTGACGCGGGCGCTGCCCTCCGCCGTCTCAACGTAGCCCTTCTCGACACTCACAGGCCTGTAGTCTTCGAGTTCCCGCCCGTCGATGCGCTTGCCAGCCGCGGCCAGCTTCTGGATGTGGCTTCTGGTGAGTTCGTGAACCACTTCCGCCATCTCAGGCCTCCTCCTCGATGGGCTCCTCCTCGACCTCGTCGAGGGTCACGGCGTACTTCCGCTTGAGCGCGTCTTTCTGCATCTGGTAAATCTGCTTACAGGCGTCTATGCCCATCTGGAGTCCCTTCTCGAACTCCTTCACCGTCAAATTGCCATCCATCTGTAGGAGGACCACATCTTCGGTGCGAGGGATAATGGCCAGGGGTACGTCTGCCTCGCCATAGTTGTCCTCCTCCTTGTCCAGGTCGAGGACCACGACGCCTCCTACCTTCCCGAAGGCGCAGGAGGCCACCAGGTCCCTCATGGGAATCCCGGCGTCCGCCAGGGCAACGGTGGCAGCCGTCAAGCCTGCGCACCTCGTGCCCGCGTCGGCCTGGAGGATCTCTATGAAGACATCGATGGCCGTCCTGGGGAACTGCTCCACGAAGACCACGGAGGAGAAGGCCTCCCCTATCACCTTCGATATCTCCATAGAGCGCCTGTCGGGACCCGGCCTCTTGCGATCACCCACAGAGAAGGAGGCCATGTTGTAGCGGCACTGCACCAGCGCCTTGGCGGGATCCTGTAGGTGCCTGGGATGGCACTCCCGCGGCCCGTAGACTGCCGCCATGACCCTATTCTTCCCCCACTCCAAGTACGCGCTACCGTCGGCCCGCTTGAGCACCCCCGCCTCGATCTTGATGGGGCGGAGCTCTTCGGGCTTCCTTCCGTCCATCCTGCGACCTTTTGAGTCTATCAATTCAGGCTTCTCAACCATGACATCACACCGAAGACTACTCACTCTTCCCGTACACGCCTTCCAGATAGGACCTGACCGTCTCCGTCAGCCCCAACACCTGGGCCTGCTCCTCAATCATCCTCACGGCGGTGACGGCGTTCACAATATTGTCTATGTCGCCATCAACCCATATCCTGCCGTTCTGGCCCACAAACATCCTGCACTTCGTGTAGTTCTTGATCAGGTTGATCATGCTCCCCTTCTTCCCTATGACCCTGGGGACCTTGGCATGGGAGATCTCAACGATCTGGCCCCCCGTGAGCTTCCTGGAGGTGTGGTTCTTCATGGTGAGGCTAACCCTACGGGTCTCGTCCACGCTCAGCACCTTGGCCAGGATAGCGTCTTCCACATCTAGGTAGCGGGCGGTGTCTCCGAAGTCCACCCTCCACGGCACCTCGTTCACGTGGAGAGGAGCCGGATAGGGGGAATTCAAATCCACCAACCAATAGGATGAGCCGACGTCCACCACCTTTCCGATCACCGCGTCTCCAGGACGGGGGATGTACCTGCCCCCCAAGGGGATGACGTTTACATATCCAGACCGCTCGTTCCTTATGCCGAGGAGTGAGGCGTAGATATGGCCCTCCTCGCTGAAGGTGCCGACCCCCGGCTTGAGGCCGTCTCCATCAAGAACATCTCCGGGAACCACAACTTCCCGTTTGACCGGAGTCTCCATGAAGTCCACTCTTTTTGTGTCGATAGGTAATGGTTTACTTAAGAATTTTCGTCTCGGCCTCGCCGTGGGTTCTCTGGTTCAGACGGTCCAAGAACTCGCCCTGAAGGCCCGCCGGCACCTCGACCACACCCATCCACGACCCGTCGGCCTGCCATTCTTCCTTTAGGATGGTCCCATAGGAACGAATCTCCCCGTAGGATCTCCCCACGTCGGAGGGCAGTAGTTTGATCGCTATCTTTGCCCTCTCGATGCGAATGGGTATGAGGGGCCGGAGGGCGTCCATGGCGGGACCCACCTGTTCCTCCACGGACTTCAACGGATCGATCTGGACCTTAGCTTCTTCCAAGGCTAGTTCAATCCGCTGAGGAGGATGGGGGGTCCCCGTCTGAGGATTCACCGCGTTGGCGGCGATGTAGGAGATGATGCGCTTCCTCTTCAGCTCCTGCAGTGCTCTCCTCTGCTCAGTGCTTAGGTGAATCTCCCCCTTCTTGATGATGAGCTCCGCTACCTCTATTGGATTCTCAGTTCCGAAGAACTCCTTCATCTTCTCCTCCGATGCCCTCAGGCCTTTCTTGGCATCGCGGAAGACGGCGTCGATGGCCAGGCTATCCACTAGTTCAACGTCCTCACCCGCCCTGATCTTTTCCACTGCCTGGGGCTGAACCAGTATTTCGAACGTCTCGCCACCGTGCTCGAGGCGGGCGGTCACCATCTCGTCAAAAAGCTCTCCGCGGCCTGTTCGGAGCTCCTTCGGCATGGCTGGACCCTAGGTCTCTGTCATTCTGTGCAGGTAGGTCTCGACCTCATCCACCGTGAGCATGCGGAACTTCTTCTCCGAGTCGACCAGGCCCACTTCGACAGCGTCGGGCTTCAGCTTCTCGTCCGACGCACTCTGAAGGGCCTCTAGGCCCAGAAGGACGGCCGTGTCCTCATCCATGCCATCCTTATACTTCTCTTCGAAGACCTCCCTCACTGCGTTACTGCCGGAGCCGATGCTGCCCGCCCTGTAGGAGACGAGGGCGCCGCTGGGGTCCGTCTCGTACAGGTAGACTCCTTGGTCGTCGACCCCGCCAATCAGGAGCGCGGTGCCGAAGGGCCTCACGCCGCCATACTGAGTGTAGTTCTGCTTGTAGTCGCACACCCTCTTCACGAGCATGTCCACGGAGATGGGCTCCTTGTAGGTGACCTTGTTAATCTGGGAGACTATGCGGGCGTAATCCACCAGGACACGGGCGTCTGCGACGAGGCCAGATGTCGCACAGCCGATGTGTTCGTCAATCTGAAAGATCTTCTCGATGGAAGATGGCTCCATCAAGCGGCTGCTGACTCCCTTGCCCGCTAGGAGGACGACTCCATCCTTGTACTTGAGTCCCGCTGTGGTCGCACCTCTGGTGACCGCCACCCTTGCATACTCTACCTGGAATAGGCGGCCGTCAGGGGAGAAGACTGTAATCGCGCGATCATAGGCCATCTGACCTGGTTGCATAGACTCACCCTTCCTCGACTAACATCCCCGAAATAATAAACCTTCGGTCATGTGCCTGGGGGCCTGATAACCAACATTCAAGGGCCCTCGCGCCTGGAGAGGATGGGGCCGACGTACTTCCCCATGGCCTTGCGAACCGTCCCGGATGTCCCCAGCGTCCTCACGTGAACCTCCCGGCTCCCCACCCTTCGGATGGTCTTGAGCAGCTTGATCACCTCCTGCTTGTCGCGATGAGCACACTTCACGATTCCCACACCCCGCTGGAATGACACCAGCCAGGGACGCGACTCCTCAACAAGCGTGGGGGACGCCTCGCGGAGGGATCGGATCACTTCCCCCGGCTCCAGGTCCTCTCCTCCCTCAATCTGGAAGACGATATAGCGATGCCGACCGATTCTGTCTTTGACGACCGTCGTGACCCCGACCCTAACAGGGTCTCATAGGATAAGGTCTAGCTCGCCTTCTACCAGGTGAGTTGTCTCCTTCCCCAAGAGATAATCACCCACCACTCCAGTGAGGACGACGAGGACCCGGACCTCCTCCCTCAGGTTCGGGTCTACCGAACACCCCCATATCAGCCTGGCCGTAGGGTTGATGCTGTCACCTAGCAGCTCGGCAGCTAGCTCTGCCTCAGACACCGTCAGNNAGGGGCGATTCCAGGGCCTCGGCCACGGCCCCCTCGATTCGATGACGCCTCCCAAAGCCCTCCCCCATGCCTATCATGGCCGTACCGCCTTCCTCGATGATTGTCATCAGATCGCTGAAGTCGATATTCACCAGCCCGGGCTTGGTGACGATCTCCGTCATGCCCTTTATGCTCTGGGCGAGAATCTCGTCGGCCACCTTGAAGGCCGAGTCTAGGGGGAGGTTCGGGACAAGCTCTAGAAGCCTGTCGTTCTCTATCACGGCGGTGGTGTCGCAGTAGCGACGTAGTTTCTCAAGACCGCCTTCGGCGTTTTCCCTCCTCATTCTCCCCTCGGCCCTGAACGGCATGGTGACTACACCCATCACCAGGGCGCCCGTCTCCTTGGCTAATCTGGCGACTATGTGCGCGCTGCCCGATCCCGTGCCCCCGCCGAGGCCGGCCGTCACGAAGGCCACGTTGGTGCCCTCTAGGAGGGCCCTTATATCGCCTTGGCTCTCGGCCGCGGCCCTTTCACCCAGTTCCGGTATCGCGCCGGCTCCGAGGCCTCGGGTCACCCTTCGTCCGATGAGCAACTTCTTGGGAGATCTTATGTGAAGAAGATGCCTGGCATCAGTGTTGATGGCGCACGGCTCGGCGCCGGCTATGCCGGATTCGCAGAGCCGGCCAATGGTGTTGGACCCACCTCCCCCACACCCGGCAATCTTGATACCCACGTTCAGGGAATCCACGAGCCTCCTGAGCTCCTCATCCTCCTCTGCCGGCGGAAGGTGTGTCGAGGATGACGGGCTCCCTCCGTTGGTCTCCTTGAGTCTCTCGACGGCCCGGTTCACGATGGACCTCATGGTGCATCCCATCCTTAGGGGGGGCGGATTTTCCTGGGGCTATTTAAAGGTAATTCGACTTTCGGGAATTCTCCGCGGCCGCAGCCGACTCCCGGCGGGGCCCCACTAGGTCTCCTGAGCGTGTACGATGATGCCCCGCTCGGTTATCTCCATGGGGACGATGTACTCCAGGTGACTGGAGCCCTTGTACTTCTCTATGGATATGAACCTCTTGATGCCGTTTTCATGCCGGAACTTGTGGAGGCGAACCTCTCCCCTCGCCAGGAAGGTCTCTAGTTCAGAGCCAGAGTTGTCTGGGGTCTCCACCGTCATGAGGGACGTCTTCCCAGCCTCCGTCAAGAAGCGTATGAAGGACTGGGTGCTCGAGTGCTCCTCGAAGTCCCTCATGCAGAACTGCCTCAAGGCCGTGATGCTGTCCACAACGACCCTCCTGTAGTTTTTCCACTTGAAGATGTTCTTCAGGGCTTGCTGCAAGGAGTGGACCGTCACTTCCCTAGACTCCCCCTCCGGGGTCTTCCTGATGGTGAAGGGCACGTTCTTCATGGGAACGGGCTTGAACTCGGAGGAAATCTCTAAGATGGGCTTGGGCTCGAACCGTCTGACGTCGGAGTTCGCGTCCAGGATCTCCACTTCTCCGACCTTCCAGCCGTAGGACTCCGTGTTGTACCTTATCTCGTTGGGTGGCTCCTCGAGGGCTACGAAGAGAACCTCCTCGTCCGACTTCAGGCCCTCCAAGAGGAACTGCATGCAGAGAGTGGTCTTCCCACTTCCCGGCGGGCCGGAGACGATGTACGGTCTACCAGGGATTAGACCTCCCTTCAGCATGCGGTCGAGTCCCTCTACCCCTGTAAGAATCTTTTCCACTATGGGCTACCCCCTGGCCGGGACGGGGAGCTGCGCCCTGTCCTTCCTCTCCTTGAGGACTTCCAGCAGAGAGACGGCCTGCCGGAGGACGTCCTCGTGCCTTCCCAGCTGCAGGTGGACCATGGCCCTGTAAATTCGGGGTTTGATGTCTCTGATGTCAATGCCCTTGGCCTCGCAGTCCTCCCAAAGGAGTATGATATCCTCCAGAATCTCGCCGGCTTCGTCGGCCATGATGTTACGGACGAACCGGCCCAGAACGCCATCGGTCCTCCGACCGTGGAGGGCTACCTGTCCATTGGCCTGCACGAAGATCCCCTTGCTTCCTATCACCATGGGCCTGTAGTGTTCGTCGAAGGCCGAGCCGCGGAACTTCTCTATGGACACAGCCCTACGAACGGCGCTGGACTCGAACCACTTCTGAAACCTGATCTCCCCCCTGGCCAGCAAAAACTCGGTCCTCAGCTCGCCGGGATGGGGTAGGCCAGTGATGATGAGAGTCGTGGCCTCCAGCTCCGACAGGAAACGCATGAAGGATTGGGTGAGGATGCGGCTGTCCTCCCCCTTCATGCCGAACATCTTGAGGCTGGACATGGAGTCTATGACCACCCTGGTGTACCTCTTCCCAGTGGCCTTGAAGTGTTCCTGGAACTCCTGCTTGAGCATCTTCTGGACGGAATGTATGGAGACCTCCATGATTCGGAGCTGTTGACTCTTCCTCATCTCGGTCACCTGCTCCATGTCCCTGACGTCTAGGGTGGTGCCCACGTCGATGATGGACTTGCTCTTGCTGTGGGAACGAATGTCGGGTGTGGCGTCAAGAATCCGGAGACGGTCCAGGTTCCACCCGAAGTGGGCCATGTTGGTCTTTATCTCGTTGGGTGGCTCGTCGACCGCCACCATGATAACGCTCTCCCCGTTATTGATGCCGTCTAGGAGAAACTGGACTCCCAGGATGCTCTTCCCACCCCCTGGAGGTCCCGAGACTATGTACGGGCGTCCCGGGATTAGTCCGCCGAGCAACATCTTGTCCAGACCTTTGGCACCCGTGGAGATCCTGTTCATTGGCAGCAGCCTGGGCTCATGTGTTGGAGCATTATGCTGATAAGCCTATCCTCACGATTCTTAATGTCGATAAGGTGAGCAAGTCTGCTCAGCGAGAGCACTGGGTTCCAGCGACGTCGAATCTGACGATAGAGAGGCGGGATGCTCTCCCCTACTTTCTTGAAACGATGGTCAACTCAAGAATGCTAGGATGATAGCAAGAGCGTCATGTAGGGAGGAGGAGAGAAGATAGCGGGGCCTGGAGACTCAGTCCGGGGACAACGGCATGAGACCGCCCCCGGGCCTTTGAACCAGGGATCTCCGGGTTATGAGCCCGGCGGGATTTTAGGCTCCGGCTCCCTGGAAGGGCTCTGGGATCCGGGGTTTCCTAGCTACCCCACCCCGCTTCAGCTCATGACACTGAAGCCATCGATATTAACCTATCGGGTCACACTGCTGGCAAGGGCCGAGACAGTCCATGCCTGCCTTTGCACGATGTGGCGTGGGCAATGGGCGGGGGGATGCAAGAGGACTCCTACGAGAGAAGCTTCCTGAGGCGGACCATGTCCTCCAAGGAGGCTTTCACCTTCAGCTTCCCTGTGGCGATGGCCTTGAAAGGGGCAATCCGCTTCTCGATGACTCCCCGGAGGGTCTCCTCGTCGCCTGATATGGTGAAGTCAGCCGACTCCAAGTCTCCTTCTTGCAGGTCCCCAATCCTGCAGTCCTTCAGGTTCATGTGGAAATGCTGCTTGTCCGTGACCACCTTGATGCTCTTCTCTAGCCCCTCAAGCTCCTCCCTCAGCTTCTCGTCTCGCCCAGCCCTCTCGTTGAACCTCGCGATCAGGTCTTCTAGCACATCCCTCATATCACTCCCAATCCGTCAGTTTCCTCGTTCTCAACCTCGCCAGAATCCGCTTCGAGGTCCTCCAGCCTCTTCGGGCGTGGGGGGGCATCTCTCCGTGGGTCCCCACCCACTGCTCCAGGAAGGCTTGTGTCTGAGGATCATGGGCATACCCGCTTCCCACGGACTGGCCAAGCTCCTCCCCAATGAGACGCATCTCCTCATCTCTCCTGACCTTAGCCACTATGGAAGCCGCGGAGACGACGGGGTACCTCTCGTCCGCTCGATGCTCGACGTTCACGGTCAACTCGTATCCAAGGTGCTTGAGAATCTGGTTCTTGAATCTGTTCTCGGAGGTGTCGCAGCAGTCCACCCAGACCTCATCCGGGGCTAGGTCTCGCATGATCTCGGCGAAGTAGCTAGCCTCGAGGAGGTTCAGGGAAGCAGAGTCCATGCGGGTGTCCAACTCCGCGGCGCTTATGACCAATACCCTGCATTCAGCCGCCGTTCGAATCTCTCCAGCCAGGCCCATCCTCCGCTGCGGGCTCAGCTTCTTGGAGTCCCTCACTCCTAGAACCCTGAGCTCCTCCTGGTCCTCGCACATGACGCCCGCGATCACCAAGGGACCCAGGACGGGCCCACGACCCGCTTCATCGATACCCAGATACCTCATGGCCCAGCTCCTTCCTGAGAGCCTCAACATCCCCTCTCAGCGCATGCAAGTCCAGGGACTTCAGCACTCCGTTCTCCACCACCAATCTGCCCTCGACCATCACGTCTCTGACCTGAATGCCCTCTGCCAAGTACGCCAAGTAGGAAAGGATTTCCGTCGGGTCGAGGGGCCACGGGACGTGGCGCTTGGGATCCAGGACGATCAGGTCGGCGACCTTTCCCTCCTCCAAGCTTCCGCCATCCAGTCCGAGAGCTTCGGCGGAGTTGACGGTGCAGAGGTCCAGCAGCGTCTGAGCCTTGACGACCGTGGCGTCCCACCGTTGCCCCTTGTGGAGAAGGGCACAGCTCCTCATGTGGTGGAAAAGATCCATCGTCCCGCAGAGGGCTGGGGAGTCCGTTCCCAGGCCCACTACGACCCCAGCCTCCAGCATCTCGGGCAGGGCCATGGGGCCCCCTGCTCCTGTCATCTGATTCGAGGCGGGGCAGTGGACAGCCCTAGCCCCGGCCCTGGCCATGGACCTGATTTCGTTCATGGTGAGCCAGACGCATTGGAGGGCGATGAGACGGGGAGAGAGAATCCCACGTTCTTCCAGCAGCTCTACCGGCCTCCTGTCCTCCGCCTTCTGAAAGCGATACACATCGCTTCTCCTCTCCGAGAGGGGGACGGTCCACCTTATTCCACCATCGTTAGAAAGGGCAGCCACCTGCTCGAGGAGGTCCACTTCTGCCATGCTCGCGGAGCCGACCAGAGGAGTGACCCTCTCCCAGGAGGCCACGCGGGAGAGGTATCTCTCACAGGCACTGAGGTCCTCGGAACTCTTCGCCAGCCAAGCCAGGAAGCCCCTGTTGCCTACCTGCGTCACAGCCCTGGCCACCTCCTCCTCCCACAGGAAGAGGTCGAGGAAAGAGGTCGTTCCCTTCAGAAGCATATCCGCAGACGTCAGGGCCGCCGCGAGCTGCACGTCTCTATGGGTCACCCTCTCCTGCAGCGTCTCCATGCGTTCGTAGGCGACCTCTGCTGCGTCGTCTCCAGGCGGTCCCAGCAGGATATCGGCGGCCCTGGTGTAGCAGTTCATGAGGCCCGGCATCACCACACATCCCCTCGCATCCACCACCAGATCTGAGGACCTCTCGGGTCCTGCCACCTCCCTAATCCTGCCACCCTCCACGTAGAGGTTGCCCTCCAACACACGGCGGGACTCGTCTTGGGTAACCAGCAGACCGTCCCTTACGAGAATCGACACTCGGGAGCCATCCTCCGTAGCGTATTTAAGTCGTGGGAGGGGAAGCCAGTCATGAGGTCAGCGACGCCCACTGGCTCTCAAGGTTTATTGCCCATCGGCAAATGGTGATCTGTGGACTTCCGCAGTGAACTACGGGGACTCCTGGAACAGGTGCCCAAGGGAAGGGTGACGAGCTTCAAGGCCCTAGCGGAGGCCCTCGGAGATAGGAGAGCGGCCAAGGCCGTCTATGAGGTCCTCAGAGACACGAGAATCTTAGGCTGGCACAGGGCGGTGAGATCCAACGGTGTCGTATCCTTCCCCGAGGCCGCGGATATCCTGAGGGGAGAGGGTATTCAGCTTGCCGGCCTCAGAGCGGAGGGCTTCCGGGAGCTGGAGTTTACCGAATTCCGTTCGTCGAGGCCGCTGGAGACCCTGCGGCAGGAGCAGAGGTCCTTTGCCAGGGATGTCATCCTGGAGGACGTTCTCGAGAAGACGGGAAGCGTCGTGGGCTTCGATCTCTCCTATGAGGGCATGAAAGCCTATGCCGCCGCCGTCGTGATGGACTGGCAGGGCATGGAGGTACGGGAGGAGGTTGGGCTCCGAGCAGAGGTCGGCTTTCCCTACATCTCCACCTACCTAGCTTACAGGGAATTCGAGCCAATCTCCCTCTGCTACGGCCGCCTCAAGCACAGACCATCCCTCCTCTTGGTCGACGGGAACGGCATCCTCCACCCGGCGGGGTTTGGGATTGCCTGCCTGGTGGGCCTCAGACTGGAGAGGCCGACCATAGGCGTTGCCAAGAGCCTGCTCCTGGGAACCGTCGATTCAGAGTTGAGGCCAGGCGAGACCTCTCCGATCCACGATAAGGGCAAGCTCCTGGGTTACGCGTACAGACCGGGAAACCGCAAGCCGATCTTCATCTCACCGGGACATATGGTCAGTCCGTCCACGGCTGTGGAGGTGGTTAAGGGGCTCTGCAGGGAGAGGATTCCGGAACCCCTGCGCCTTGCTCACCTCGCCTGTGGCCAGCTAAAGAGAAGCGCCGGCGGTTAGCGGATATTTTTATACGCCTCGCCCATGGGCAGCCTGTGAAGTTCCTGGTCTTCGGAGCAGGGGCCCTAGGCAGCCTCTTCGGAGGCCTGCTTTCCCAGAAACACGAAGTGACGCTGGTGGGAAGGAGGGCCCATATGGCTGCCGTCCGGCGGGATGGGCTGAAGATCCGAGGGAAGACGGAGCTTGTAGCCCATCCGGCGGCCCTGGAGGATATCTCAGAGGCCGGCTCCCAAGACACCGTCGTCATGACGGTCAAGGCCTACGATACTCGAAGTGCGGTCGCGGACTTAGAGCCCTTCTGGAGGACGGCCACGTTTCTCTCGCTGCAGAACGGGCTGGGAAACGAGAACATCCTGGCGGAGCGGGTTGATCGAGTACTGGGAGGGGTGACTAGCCAGGGAGTCACCTTTGTCGGCCCCGGAGAGATCCACCACGCTGGCATGGGGGACACTTACATCGGGCCCTACAGGGGCACCGAACCTGCAGAGGCGGCAGAGGTTGCAGGGGTCTTCGAGAGCTGCGGACTCCCCTGCACACCTAGCGACGACATCAGGAGAGAACTCTGGCTGAAGGCGTTGGTGAACGCCTGCATCAACCCGCTGACGGGTCTGCTGAGGGTGAAGAATGGCCGGCTCCGAGGAAGCGGACTCCTCGCAGGACTGGTCCGGGAGATCGTGGAGGAGGGTCTCCAAGTGGCAACAGCCGAAGGTGTCCGACTCAGCCCTGAGGAAGTCCTCCAGTGGGTATGGTCCATCGTGGACGCTACGGCCGACAACGAGTCCAGCATGCTGCAGGATCTGGAGAGGGGCAGAAGGACGGAGATAGACTCCATCAATGGTGCCATCGTCGAGCGGGGGAGGGGGCGAGGCGTCGCCTGCCGGGTCAACTCCCTCCTCACCCTCTTGGTCAGGGCCGCTGAAGAGGCCTCCCGTGTCAGATGACCTGGAGGTCTCTGGTGTATTGGTCGAACCTTCTTGCCCGGCCGCCCTCCACTTGGACGATGTTCTCTATCCTGACGCCAAACCTACCCGGGAGGTAGATTCCAGGCTCGACGCTGAAAGTCATCCCGTCTTCGAGGGGTCGGCGATTGCCGTCCACTATGTAGGGCTCCTCGTGAACCTCCAGGCCGATACCATGGCCCGTCCTGTGAATGAAGCTGTTACCGTATCCTCCTTCCTCAATGATTAGTCGTGCCGCCCGGTCCACCTCCTGAGCTGGTGTCCCCGCCTTCGCGGCTGCTACGGCGGCCTCGTTGGCCTCCTTCACGAGGTTGTACACCCTCTCCTGCTCCCTCTCCACCCCTCCAAGGAAGACCGTGCGGGTCACGTCGGTGTAGTACCCGCTGAACAGGCCGCCGAAGTCAAGCACGACGGAGTCTCCATTGCGGAGTCGCCGATCCCCAAACCGGTAGTGGGGCTGAGAGCCGTTTGGTCCGGAGGAGGCGATAGGCATGAAAGAGGGCGCGTCGGCGCCGCACCTCATCAGAGAGGAACGGATCACTTCCGCCACCTCCCGTTCCGACATCCCCGTTTTCAGGGCGTCGATCACCATCTCCATTGCCCTATCGGTGGCCTTGGTGCCCCTCCGCATGGTCTCGATCTCCTCCTCTCCCTTGACGACTCTGAGCTCGTCCATAATCATAGAGGCATCCACAAGCTGCGAGGCCGGGACGATCTGCTGGAACATGAAGACGAAGCGCGCCCACATCCTCGTGTCCAGAGCCACTTTTCCCCCTGCAACTAATCCGGCGACGGCCGTTGCCAGCTCCTTCATCGGGTCTCCGGAGTCCTTCCAAACGCGCAGGCTGTCAATCCATGTGGAGCCTGCGACTTGCTCCTCGTAGAGCTCCGGCACTAGGAAGAGGGGCTCCCCCTCTCTCGGAATCAGCGAAGTCAGAAGCCTCTCTCCTGGTTCTTCCATGAACCCGGTCATGTAGGTCATGTTGGGGCCAGGCGTCAGGGCGAGAAGGTCGACGCCGGCCATCTTCATAAGGGAACGACAGCGAGCCAGCCTTCCATCATACATACTGCTCCTCACCTCGCCTCCTCCAAGGGGATAGCCGTCTCGTGTCAAGACGTTTTCCGCGCTCCGCTCTCCAGTCGGATGGCGAGGTGCCAGGCCCCGGTGATTGTATGGATGATTCCCATTCTAGTACGATTCAAGGCCAGATTCACCGGAAGTGGAGCACGAAACTGACGAAGTATTAATAAAGACCCTTGAAATACAGGTGAAACAGCGGGAACTTTTTTTCCGCGTGGGAGGAAAAGCTTTGGCTAAGATAAAAATAGAGAACGTGGTGGCGTCGACCTCCCTTGGGGGGGAGCTTGATCTTCAGGCCATAGCCCTCGCCCTGGGAGGAGCTGAGTACGAGCCCGAACAGTTCCCCGGCCTCATTTACCGGCTGAAGGAGCCCAAGACAGCCACCCTCCTATTCAGAAGCGGCAAGGTTGTATGCACCGGCGCGAAGAGCCTGGAAGACGTCAGGACAGCGATTCAGACTGTCGCCGGGCAGATAGAGTCGGCTGGAATCGAAATCGATAAGGACCCCGATATCGAGGTTCAGAACATCGTCGCCTCCTCTGATCTGGGGCAGGAAATCAACCTTAACGCCATCGCCATCAGCCTGGGGCTGGAACGGGTGGAGTATGAACCTGAACAGTTCCCAGGGCTGGTGTATCGCCTGGATGATCCGAAGGTCGTCGTCCTCCTCTTTGGGAGTGGCAAGCTCGTCTGTACCGGCGCGCGAAAACCTGCGGACGTGGAGAGGGCCGTGGAGAGGATTACGGAGGAGCTTCAGGCGGCTGGCCTTCTCCGGTAGCGCATGGGCATCAAGGCCCACGAAAGAGCCTGGGTTTCATTATGGAGGGACTTCCCGGACGTCCCGAGGAAACCTAGTGTTGTCCTCAACCTGGCACGGTTCTGGGGCGTTGTTCAGGGCTGTCAACGACCGGCATCGTCTCCCGAGAAGTCCTCTGCAGGATCCACTATGACAACGTCCGGGAGGTTCACGGTGTCTGGGTCAGCGGTGAACGTCGAACGCCTGGGACTCTCCTCGAAACTCCTCCCAGGACACTTTGGCCTCGGCGACGTTGGCGTAGGGCTGGCTGGACTTGCACCAGTTGATGAGCTCCTCCACCACCTCCCTGGGCCCTTCCATCACTGCCTCCACAGAGCCGTCCCTCAGATTCCTTACCCAGCCGGTCACGCCGAGCTCCTCTGCCTTCCGGCGGGTGTTGTCCCGGAAGAAAACGCCTTGGACCCTGCCAAGGAAGATGACGTGAGCTCGGACGTTCACCGGGATTCCAAGGATGAACCACCTTATGATTGTGTCGATTCCCCGCAAAGCCTTATAGGGAGGCGGCGTTCGAAACCCTCCGGACCGTGATTCAATGGAGCGGGCGAGCATCCTGGACTACAGGGTGGGCGACTTGATGTCCAGGAAGCCCACATCAGTTGGCCCCGAGGAGGAGGTATCCAAGGTCCTGGGGATGATGAAGAAACACGACCTTCACGAGGTACCAGTGGTCGAAGATGGCGAGATTCTCGGTATGGTTTCCTACAGCACCGTCCTCAAGCGGAGGAACCTGCCCATGACCACCAAGATAGAAGGCCTCCTCGTGAGGCCCCCAAGGATAGAGGCGGGAGACTCCCTTCCTAAGGTGGCGGAAGTACTCATGTCGTCGGGATATAGGGCGGTTCCTGTCGTGAGCGATAACAGCCTGGTGGGCCTAGTGTCGAGGGCGGACCTAGTGAAGGCCATCACCCAGACGGAGGATTTCGCTGATCTCAAGGTTATGAAGATCATGACGCCGGACCCGCACGTCTTGGAAGAGGAGGACACCGTCCTGAAGGCCAGGGAGTTGATGCGGGCCCTCGATGAGAGGGCGTTGCCTGTCGTAAATCGCTCCGGAAAGGTAAAGGGTGTCGTGGGTCTCAAGGACTTGGTGAAGGTCCTGGCTAGGCCGAGGAAGAAGGTGACCAGGGGGGATGTGGGGGGCGAAAAAACCACCGTGGACGTCGAAGTCAAGGGCATCATGAGCGTACCCCCCGTCACCATCGGTCCAGACGAGAGTGCCACCGAAGCAGCCAGGCTCATGGACAAGTTCAACATCTCCAGCGTGGTGGTCGTCGAGGAGGGCGAGCCAAGGGGGATCGTGACCCAGGTGGACCTCCTCGAGCAGGTGGCCTCCCTAAGGATCCGGGAGGAGGCCTTCGTCCAGATTAGCGGCCTGGAGGAGGATGACTGGTGGTCCTATGAACTCCTCTACACGGCCATTGGGAGAGGGCTCCGCAGAATCGCGAGTATTGTACGCCCTATCATCTTGAACGTTCACGTTGTGACTCACAGAAGTCGGGGGGATAGGAACAAATACTCCATAGGGGCCAGGCTTTCCACCGAGAACGGTCTCTACGTCGCCCGCGACTTCGAGTGGGACCCGTCGCTAGCCATGCACAAGGTCATGAACCAGTTCGAGAGGCGAATCAAGAAGGAGAAGGAGCAGAAGGTGGATCTCAAGAAGCGTCGACGGCATCAAGGCTAGAGGGTTCATCGGAGGCCGCCGATGTCGGGACGCCTCGGCGCGAGCTAACGATCAGCCGATCTCTACCGTTGGAAGGTCGGTGGCAGAATGGAGATTCGCAGGGCCTAGTCACATTCAAATCTGTCTGAACTCTCGGGTCAAGAGGGCCCGCTGCCGCTCCACTAGGCTTAGGAGATCGATGGGTATGACCAGCTTCGCCCCTCTATCAGGCATGGCATCCTTCAGGTTCTGAAGCAATTTCATGACCTCGGTGAAGCTGTTCTGCACGAAGAGGTACTCCACCCCATCGAGGAGGACGACGCCCTTCTCCTCCTCTTCTAGGAAGCTGTCTATCCTCTCGGAGAGAGCCTGAAGGGAACTTACTGCCTCCTCATCCTGGGACTGCCCATTGGCCAGCCAGTAGACCATAGCACCCTCCAAGTCCCAGCTCTCCTTCAGCTTATCTGGATAGGTTCGTGTGATGCAAAGCCCCTTGTGCCCTTTCTTCAACTCCTGGCTGAAGACCTTCAGGGCCCTGTTCTGGCCCTGAGTGACCAGATACGCCTCACCGGTTTCCAGGTCTGGAGGTTTCTCCACCTTGGGACCCTCCGGCCTCAGCTCGCTCCCCCAGAAAGTGCGGCTGCTCCGCCTCAGGTGCCGGACGGCCGCGTAAAGGCCGACTAGAGAGGTGATGAAGAGGAACAGGAACATCGTCGCGGCCCTCTCTGGGGAGTCAGTCGCGAGGCTAGCTCCCGACTTGGACACGTAGGCCCTCAGCATGTCGGCATCCGGAGGGCATACGCTCAGAGCGGCCCCATTGGCAAGGGACAGGATTCCCACTGTAAGCAGGATTGCAGAGAGCCTCTTCATCAGCCCTCGAAACCATTGGAGGGTCCACTTAAATTGGTGATGAAACCATTCTCTCCGCTGATTCCCTCTATCGATATGCGCAATCACGTTCGAGAACAGACCTCGCAGCCTTTATGACTGTCCAACTCTTGACTTCTACAGAGGCCTATGCCCAGGTGCTACAAGTGCGGAGCGAACATCAGGGAGCCAGCAGACTTCTACTACTGCCCAACCTGCGGGGACTCCCTCTGCTCTGAGTGCAGGCAGAATCACGATCACGCTGACTAGATCTCCAGCAGCTCCTTGGTCGCAGGCGTGAGCACTTCGACGCCCTCACGGGTCACGAGGACGTCGTCCTCGATTCTCACTCCTCCGAAGTCCGGCAGGTAGATGCCCGGCTCCACGGTGATGGCCATGCCCTCTTCCAGTGGCAGGCTGGCGGAGGCCCTCATTGCCGCACCGTCGTGCACCGACAGGCCTATGGTATGGCCGAGGCCGTGGGTGAACCGGTCCTTAAACTCGGAGGAATCGATGATTCCACGAGCCACCTCGTAGACCTCCTTGCCATCGACCCCTGGTTTCATGGCATCCAGGGCGGCCTGCTGGGCATCGAGGACGACCTCGTAGATACTCCTCTGCTTCCGGCTCGCCCTTCCCATCACCAGGGTGCGGGTCATATCGGAGGCGTACCCATGGAAGAGGGCTCCGAAGTCCATCAGCAGGAAGTCCCCCTCCTGAATGCGCCTCTCACCCGTGGCGTAGTGCGGGAGGGCAGAGTTAGGACCGGAGGCGATAATGGGCGTGAAGGACGGGCCAGAGGCCCCCTTACCCTGCATGAGGTACGTGAGTTCGGCAGCGATCTCGGACTCCGACCTTCCCACCTCGATGTAGGGAAGCAGCTCCTCGAAGGCCTCCACCGCGACTCTGCAGGCCTTCCTCAGAGTCTTCATCTCGACCTTATCCTTGACCTGTCTCGCCCTTATCACGGCCTCGGAAACGTCCTTGACTTCGGCCTCTGGGCATGCGGACTGGATGTCCTTGTAGGCGGAGTAGGTGATCTCCTTGCCATTGATGCCTATGGACTTGATATCGGCCAGTGAAGCCGCCAGGGCGGCGTCCCTTTCCTCTTTCGTGGAGAAAACTTCAACGGGGCTCCCAAAGGCCTTGGCAATATCGGCCTCCAGCATCGAGGAGAGGACGCGACACGCCCCGTCAGGACGGAGGAGGGCGACGCAGCCCTCGAAGAGGCCCCCGTGGATGCCGGTGGCGTAGAAGAACGTGCGGTCGATATGGGGCTCCACCCCGTTCACGATGGTGATGGCGTCCACCGGTTCCTCTAGGTGATGGAATATTCTGAGGACCCTCTCCTTCATGGCGGAGCCTAGGTGAGGGCTAAGGATAAAGGTTCTGAGGTCTTAGGCCAGGAACGTCGAGGGAGAATGCCCAGGAGAAGGAAGGGGCTCGAGAGGAGAGTCGCCAGGGAGAGGATAGACCTCCTCTTCAGTCTGGCCGAGAGGGAGGCAGTCGAGGGTAACCTTGCTCGGGCAACGAGGTATGCCCAGCTAGCCCGCCGAATAGGCATGCGGTACAACGTCCCTCTCCCCCGACCCTTCAGGATGCTCTACTGCCGGGGATGTGGAGGTTACATGGCCCCTGGTTCCAGCGCCTCAGTCAGGCTGAGGCGATCGAAGGTCGTCGTAACCTGCAGGGCCTGCGGGCGGATCTACCGCTTCCCCTACCTGCAGGAGGCCAGGGAGAGACGCCGGATCGTCAGTAGGCGGTAGTCATATCGATCTTCCCCTTCTTCCTGGCCAGGTACTCGGCAAAGTGGAACACCGCTATGGAAACGAGGATCAGGGCGGCAGTTGCTCCTGCCAGGTAGACCAAGAGGAGACCGTTGGGGATCGAGATGAGAAACGGGTCCTCCAGGCTATACGGGAGAACCGCCCGACGGAGGCCCTCAAACCAGTAGGTCAGGGGGATGTATCTGCCGATGGTTTGCCCCCAAGGTGGTAGAATGGAGACGGGGAAGATGACGCCGCAAAATATGTAGAAGATGCCAGCCACGCCCTCGCTCATGCCACCTCCATGCCTGGCCGTGAGGAAGGTCACCCCTGCCAGGGCCACGCCTATGGCCACGGTGCAGAGGGCGCCCAGGATCAGCACAACCAAGAAGAAGGGCACCCCAGCGAAGGGTAGGCCGATGGGTATCCCGAGGACGTACTTCCCGAAGAAGAGGACTATCGTCACCCCGAAGGCGGCCACGGCCATCTGGGTAGCCCCCCTCCCCGCGACGTAGGTGTAGTAGCTGACGGGAGAGATGTAGATGTACTTGATGGTCTGAAACCATTCACGGTCTCCCTGGATAACCTCGAAGAGGCCCCAGAAGGCCTGGAAGACGAACATGTAGAAGGCACTGCCCACGTAGATGAAGCCCAGATGATCGAGGCTGACTCCGCCGCCCGCC
>JABAOH010121427.1_pt1 | contig 21693 bp, 25 predicted proteins | sample 7062181 | NCBI WGS metagenome assembly JABAOH01 (sample SAMN14538630, study PRJNA623070) | marine sediment metagenome | biome: marine biome [ENVO:00000428]; feature: marine pelagic biome [ENVO:01000023]; material: deep marine sediment [ENVO:00002113]; isolation source: pool of 5 deep marine... | reverse complement strand
CCTGGGGGCCGGCCCCATCGGTCTCGAGTTCGCCCAGATATTCCGACGCCTGGGAACCGAGGTGATCGTCGTGGAGATGGCCGATGCCATCCTGCCGCGCGAGGACCCCGAACTTTCCGAGCGGTTACGCGAGATCCTAAAGGCGGAAGGAATCCACATCATGGTCGGACATCGGGCCGTCTCCGCTGCCCGCCACGGCGACACGACGGAGCTGGTCCTGGACCGCCCCGACGGCACCCGCGAGCGGGTCAGCGGCGATCACCTGCTCGTGGCCACGGGCAAGCAGCCGCACACGGCGAATCTGGGTCTGGAGGAGGCTGGCGTCGCGCTGGACGAGCGCGGCGCGGTCCGGGTGGACGACAGGCTGCGGACCACAGCGTCGGGCGTCTGGGCGGCAGGCGACGTCACGGGAAAGCTCTTCTTCACCCACGTGGCGGACTACCAGGCGCGGCTGCTCGTCCGCAACATGTTCTTTCCGTTTCCCGCCCGCGCCGACTACTCCCGGATCCCCTGGGCCACCTTCACCGACCCTACGCTCGCCCGGGTGGGGCTGACGGAAGCGGAGGCCCGGGCGCGCCACGGCGACCGGATCGGAGTCTATCGATATTCGTTGACCGACCTCGACCGAGCGGTCACCGACCGCGCCGCGCGCGGTCTGGTCAAGCTCGTCACCGACGCCCGCGGCCGTTTGCTGGGCGGCCATATTCTTGCCAGCCACGGCGACTCGCCGATCCACGAGGTGGCGCTGGCGATGCGAGCCGGCGTAAAGATCGGCGGCCTGTCGCAGATGGTGCACGCATATCCCACCTGGCCGGAGGGTCTGCGGCGTGCGGCCGACACGTATTATCGAGAGAAGTTCAGCGGCGGGTGGATCCCCCGGCTGCTTCGCTGGTGGGCCCGGAGATAGGCGCCGGCCGGGTCGGTGGCCGTACGCCCGCCGGACAGTCGACTTCTACAGGTTCAGGATGGCGCGATAGTCCGGGTTGATGCGGTCCGGTGTCCAGAACGGTTCCCACACCAACTCGATGTTGACCTCTTCGACTCCTTCTAGATCCTGAACGACCATCTTCGAGCCGTTGAGGATCTGGGGGCCGACCGGGCAACCGGGGCTGGTCAACGTCATCCGGACGTTCACCGTGGCGTCCTCGACATCGATGTCGTAGACGAGGCCGAGATCGACGATGTTCAGCCCGATCTCCGGGTCCTCGATCTGCTTGAGCGCTTCTCTGACCTGGTCTTCGCTGACCATGAATCGTCTCTACGGTTGGGGCCGAGACTCGGCCGGGGCACCGCCGGGTTCCGCGACGGAATCCCGACACGTTGACGACAAACTATTCGACCCGCAGCCGGCGATCAATCTTGTGACCTGGCCGACTCATGTGCATGTTGAGCCGGCCCCGTCATCCACCGTCAGGTAGAAAGACCGCAGCGATCACCCAGATGCGCAGGCTAACGATCGACGACGGGCAACTCGAGATCAGCTTCCGAGACGTGGGGAGCGGTCGCGGCGTCGTGGTTCTCCTGCACGGTTTCCCGTTCACGTCGGAGATGTGGACCTCGCAGCTCGATGCGTTGGCGGACCGTTACCGCATCATAGCGCCGGACTTCCGCGGCTTCGGCGGATCGCAGACGTCGCCCCACAGCTACACCCTCGCACGACTCGCCGATGACATCAGCGAGCTATTGGTGAGCCTGGGAATCGAGCGCGCGGTGATCGGGGGCCTATCGATGGGCGGCTACGTGGCCTTCGAGTTCTATCGCCGCCACGTCCAACAGGTCGCCGGCCTGGTTCTGGCCGACACCCGACCCGACCCGGACAGCGCCGAGGCACGGGCCAACCGCCACCGGATGGCGGCGCTCGTGCAGGCTGAGGGTGTCANNTGTCGCCGGAGACCCGAACCGAGCGGCCGGAGGTCGAGCGGCGCTTGCGCGCGATGATGGGGTCGGCGACGCCCTCGGCCATCGCGCACGCCCTCGAGGCCATGGCGAGCCGGAGAGATGCGCGGCCCTTGCTCGCGAGCGTATCTGTCCCCACCCTCGTCGTGGTGGGGGCCGACGATCAACTCACACCTCCGGACGAGTCGCGTGCCTGGTCGCGCGCGATCGACGGCGCGGTATTCGAGCGGATCGACGGCGCCGGGCATGTCTCGAACCTCGAGCGTCCGCAGACGTTCAACGCCCGGTTGCTCGCTTTTCTCGACGCTCGGGTGACGACGAGCGACCCGCCTTCACACGAAAACCGAGCGCTGACTGGAAGGGACGGATGATCCGGGTTGGGTGCAAGACGTCGGTGACGACGAGGGCCGGGCAGGGCCCCGCGGCGCGAATAGGAGCGGCTGCGCTGCTCGCTGCCGCTCTGTTCGTCAGCTGCAGCAAGGCGCCGCCACCTCCCCCGCTTCCCATGCCTGCGCCGGCCGTGCCCCGGCTCGAGAGCATCAGCTTGGCCGAGGGGCCACTCGCCATCGAGCCGCCGCGCTCGCTGGCGCCGCGCCTGCGCTGGACGCCGGTCGAGCCGGGCGAAGGGTCGCTGACCGTCCTGACCATCGAGCCGTCACCGCGAGGTCAGCCGATCTTCGAAGCCCGGGCCCAGACCGGCGACAAGCCGATCCCTTTAGCGCCACTGCGCGGGGGTGGCTTCTTGGGGCTGGTCGCGGCGCCCATCGGCACCCGGGAGGTGCCGATCCAGATCGACGTCACGTTGGTCGATGGGACGCGGCTCTCGCAGTCGCTCACGCTACGGGTCGCGACACGAACGTTCCCCGCCACCCGCCTCAGCGTCGCGCGGCGCTTCACGGCCCCGGACGCACGCACCCTGGAGCGGATCCGCCGCGAGCGCGAGCTGGTGCGCGCGGCGTTGAGTGAGGTCAGCCCGACACCGCTATGGCAAGGTGCGTTCGACCTTCCCCTCGAGGGGCCGGCCACGAGCCCGTACGGGCAACGCCGCCTGTTCAACAACGAGCTGCGTAGCCGGCACACCGGCCACGACATCGACGGTGACACGGGAGACCCGGTCTACGCGTCGAACAGCGGGCGCGTCGCCCTCTCGCACGATCTGTTTTATAGCGGTCAGGCTGTGTACCTGAACCACGGTCTCGGCTTCTACACGGCCTACTTCCACCTGTCCGAGCGCCTGGTCGATACGGGCCAGTGGGTGGAGAAGGGCCAACTGATCGGGCGAGTGGGCGCCACCGGGAGGGTGACGGGGCCGCACCTTCACTGGGCGGTCTACGTGCGTGGAAACCACCTGGATCCCCTGTCGCTGCTCGACGCCGGCTTCGCCCGCGAGAGCGCGCGTTTGCTGGTCGAGCCCACGCCTCTGGCGGTCGCGCCTTAGCGCGACCGCCCCGCCGACTACCTACCGCTCAAAAGCTCCTCGAACAGTGAGAGGGCCCGGGGATCGTCGGATTGGGCGAGCCAGAAGAAGGCTTGTTTGCGCAGGGTCGGGCTCGTGCTCTCGCGGGCGATCTCGATCAGCGCCGGCACCCCTTCATCGGCGGGCCGCTGGGACAGGGCAAATACCGCGGTCTTTCGCACCTCGAGGTCGCCCGACTCGTCGTCCACCAACTCGGTCAGACCGGCCGTCGCGGCCTCGCCGGCGGCCTGGCCCAGCCAGAACACGGCGCTCTTGCGCGTGCTTCGTGGCACCGATCCGTCCCGAGCGATCTGGAGCAGATCGGGCCAGACGGTGGCGCTGTCCGCGAGTATGGCCGGCAGGATCGCCTCTTTTCCAACGTGCGCCTCAGAGCGCCGCGCCAGGGCCAGAAGGTAGCGCGCGGCGCTGACGGCCCCCACGACCCCGAGATCCGTGGTGCCTTCACCCGCCCGCCAGCGACCGCCCACGTAGGTATCGACCTCGGTCACCACGCCGTCTTGAACCCGCAGGACCACCCGAACCGGACCGGGTTCACACTCGCTTTCCCAGTCCTCGCTCCACCGGCGCGACTTGCGGTCACCACTGATGTGCAGACCGCCGCGGGTCGAAATCCAGCCGTGGCCATCTCCGCACACGCCCGCCCGGGCCGCAAAGCTCAGACGGATCTTCCCGTCTCGCACCTCATCGACACGGTCGGCGATCGACTGGGCCGAGGCCAGCGACGCTGGCGCCAGCCAGGCCACGGCAAACAACGCGGCCACCCACACTCGCGTCTTCATTTGCCCTCGATCAGCTCCATCAACAGTTCGACGACGCGCGGATCGTCCGACTGCGAGAGCCAGAAGATCGCCTTCTTGCGCAACTCGGCGTCCGTTTCATTCCGCGCGATGTCCAGCATCTTGTTCACCGCCGCCGGCTCACTGCGTTGCGACAGTGTGAAGATCAGCTGCTCTTTTATCTCACGATCGGGCAGCCGGTCGTAGAGGCCGGACAGCTCTTCGACCGACACCCCGACCTGTCCGGCCCAGAAGATCGCTGCCTTTCGAACCTGCACGGGCTCGTTCGTGTCGACGGCACGATCCAACAACCAGCGCGCGTTCTCGCGGCCGCCCCGCTGCGCCACTGAGAAAATCACCTTCTCGCGCAGCTTCGCATCGCTCGTGCGACCGTACAGCTCCCGCAGGAACCGTCCCGCCGCCTCGCCCTGGCCCTGGCCGATCCAGAAGATCGCATTCTCGCGCAGCTCCAACGGGGCGTCCTCGCGCAGCGCATAGTCGCGCAGTACCTGGTTGGCACGCTCGCCGCCCGACTGCGAGAGCGCGAATATCGCCTTCTTCTGCAGCTCCAGGTCGTCGGACTCGCGCAGGATCTGCTCGAGCGCGGTCACGGTCCGATCGCCCGGCACCTGCGACAGCCAGAAGACGGCCTGGGCGCGGACCTCGCGATCCGGATCGTTCCTCGCCAGATCGAGCAGCAGATCCAGATTCTCCTCGCGGACGTGCTGAGCCAGAAGGAAGACGGCCTTGCGTCTGAGCGCGACCGAGCACGCATCGTCGTCCCGGTTGGCGAGCACCTTCTCGATGATCGGCAGCGCTCGTTCCGAGCTCATCTGAAGCAGGGCGTTGAGCGCCGCCAGACGCATCTCGTCCTCGCCCTCGCACGCTTCGCCCTGGCGCCCCGTGCGCGTGCGCTCCCTGATCTCTCGGGCCTGGCGGGCGATATCCTCCGCGGCCCGCGAGTCGCCGCGCCGCGCCAGCGCACCCTGGATACGCGCGGAGAGGGTCTGGGCCTCGCTCAGAGATCTGTACGCATCGGCGTAACGATCCTGCAGCAATCGCAGCGCGTCGAGTCCGGCCCGCAGATCCTCCTCCCGGCCGTTTCGGTAGAGCGCGAACGCCTGATAGTAGAGCGCCTGTGCCGCGTAGTTCGACCGCGGATAACGCTCCTGGATCCGGGCGAACATCTCGGCCGCTCGGCGGTAATCATCCTGGTTCAGCCGTTGAACAGCCGCTCGGTAGAGCGAGTCCGCGGGATCCTGCGGATGCTCCGCTTCGAGCGCGACTGCATAGGGCCCGCCGCTTCGCGCCTCGTGCCTTTGAGGGCTCGCCTCCGCGCTCGCGACGCCGAAGCCCAGCCAGGCGACCGCGGCAAACAAAGACAACACCCGATCCATTTCCCACATCACGATGCTCCTTCTATTCCAACTGCCGGACCCGCCGGGATCGCCGCCCGTAGCTTGGTCAGCAGTCCTCTGTTCTCGAATCCTTCCGTCACCAACTCCAGATCGCCCACCCCCTGCTGATAGGAGAGCTGCGCGATCTGCACGAGCACCAGCTCCAGCTCGTTCAGCAGCTCTCTGAACACCGGGTCGTCCGCCGCCGGGGAATCCAGCAACAGCCGGGTGCTGGACAGCAGGTCTCGGGCACCGGACCAGAACGCCGCCGCATCTTCAGCCTTCGGCGACGCGCGGAGCGAAACCAGAAAAGCCTCCGCCCGGCTCAGGTGCTCGGTCGTCGCCAGCCGGTAGGCCAGGCGGTTAGGCGGCGGCGGACCGCCCTCCGTTGCTTCGGTCGTGGCCAGCGGCTGCGGCTCCGGTTCCGAATCGAGCGTAAGCCGCCCGATGCCGATGCCGATCAACAACGCCGCCGCCAGGCCCAACCCCCAGCGTGTCCACGGCGAATAGAGGATGCGGAGCTGCTGTCGCCGCCGGGCGCGCTCACGCCGGATCGCCTCGATCCGCGCCCACATCAATTCACGCGGCGTCTCGGGCGGCGCGTTGTAATCTCGAGCCACGTCCTTCAGCAGCTCGTCGAATCGGTCGTCATTCATGACGCCCACTCCTCCGCGAAATCGGCCAGGGCCTCTCGCAACTTGGCGCGCGCCCGGGAGAGCTGCGCCTTCGAGGTTCCGGGCCGGACGCCCAACGTCCTGGCGATCTCCTCATGCTTGTAGCCTTCGACATCGTGCATCACGAAGACCGTGCGATAGCCCCAGGGCAGCGCTGCGATTGCCGCAGCGAGCCGCTGCTTCAAGTCGGGCTCCGTGCCACGCGGTAGTTGACCCAACGCGTTGCCCTCGTTGAGGTCCACATGTCGCTCGTTCAACCGTTTGATCTTTCGCATACCGTTGTAGACCACCGATACCGCGATCGAGTGCAGCCAGGTCGAGAGCGCCGCATCTCCACGGAACTGCTGGAGGCGGTCGAAGGCGCGGACGAACGTCTCCTGGGTGAACTCCTGAGCCAGATCGTCGTCCCCCGTCATCCGGTAAGCCAGCCGGTAGACGCGGTCCACGTGCGCGTCGTACAGCTCACGCTCCGCGGCCGGATCGCCGTCCAAAACCCTGCTGACTAGCTGCCGATCTCGCACGGCTCTCCTGACTCCAGGTGCCCGCTGCACCGCTTCCGACCGTATGACACAAACTCGCCGAAAAGGGTTGCGTGCCGGGCGCTCCGCCGCTTGCGCTTCGATGCGCGGGCCTCGCCTTCGGCCTCTGGATGCATCAGGGGCCTGCCTTCGGGCTCGAGCCCGGAAGCAGACCCCTGGAGAAGGAGGTTGCCCGGTCCCGCGGTCGTTCTACGCACCCTCCGGTCGCCAGGCGACGATCCGGCCCGCCAACGCGCTCGCCGCCACCGTGTAGGGGCTGGCCAAGTAGACTTTGCCGGGGCCGCTGCGGCCCGGGAAGTTGCGGTTGATCGACGAGATCGTGACCTGCTCCGGCGAGCGGCTGACGCCGGGACCGGCGTTGATACACGCCCCGCACCCGGGCGCCAGCAGCCGGGCGCCCACTTCAGCGAACAGATCCAGATAGCCACGCCGCCGGCAGTACTCTTCCACATCCAGCGAGCCCATCTGGATGTAGCAGGTGACCTGCTCGGGAATGCCGCGGCCCTGATCCCGGGCTGCCTGGAACACCCGGGCGTACATGTCCATGTCGTCGCGCTTCGCGCCGGTGCACGATCCGATATAAACGATGTCGATGGCCACACCGTCATCCAGTTCGTCCACGAACACGCCGTTGCCCGGATCGCCCGGGGTGGCGACGATCGGCCGCAGCTTCGAAGCGTCGACCTCGATGATGTGCGCGTAGTCGGCGCCGGGGTCGCTTCTCAGACCCTCACAAGCGCGTTCGGCTTCGGTTCGACTCAGCCCACGGCGTTCCATCAAGAAGTCGACCGTCTTTCCATCGGCCTCACAGATGCCGGTAAAAGCGCCGATCTCCGCCGACATGTTGGTGAGCGTCGCCCGCTCGTCGACCGACAGCGCCGCCACCGCGGGTCCGGTCCACTCGAGCACCTTGGCCAAGGCGCGGCCATGCTTCACGTAAGGGTGGCGCAACACCTCCAGCACGAGGTCCTTGGCCGTCACGTTTTCGGCTGTCTCTCCGACGATGGTGATCTTCACGGTCTCGGGCACCTCGAGCCGCACGTCCCGCGTCACCCACGCGTTGGCGATCGCCGTCGAGCCCACCCCAAAAGCCACCGTGGCCACAGCCCCCGAGTGCGGTGTGTGGGAGTCGCTGCCCACGATCACCTGGCCGGGCAACGCGTACGTGTTGTACACGATCGTGTGGCAGATGCCCTCAGAGCCTTTTCGGTCTTTCAAATCACCGTGCAGCCTCAAACCCTGAGCGGCGGCGAACTCGCGCTGCTTCTTTGCCAGGCCGCCGGCCAAGTCCAGCAACCCTTGCTTCCGCTTTTCCTCCGGCATCACCAGATCGAGCATCCCCAGGTGATCACGGAACAGCAGCACCGAGTCTTTGTCGCGGATTTCGTCTTCGGGCGTGTAACCCTCGTAGAGGCCCGCGGCCATCGGCGTCACGTACTCGTGCGAGAAGCGGACATCGGTCTGTACGAAACCCGTGTCGCCGGGTTGTACGGCGGGAACGCCGATCGCCTGCTTTGACAGATCGGCAACCCAATGTCGGGCGAGGATCTTCTCCGCCACGGTCATCGGACGGCCGGCTGGCGTCTCGGGCAGGGGTGGCTGGGTCTCGCCCAGACGCCGCGCTTTGTTGTAGGAGAACAGGCCGCCGCGCTGGATGATCTCGCGCGTGATCGGGTCCGCCCCCTCGGTGAACTCACGCAGCGGTATCGCCTCTCCCCGCCGGATCCGGGGGATGAGATCGAAGTCGGTCGAGGTCAGCAGACCGAGATTCTGGCAGTTCTCCCGATAGATGCGTTCGATGTTCTCGGCGATCACCACCCGGATCCCCGCCCTCAGCTCCGCGAACGGCGAAGCCTCGCGGCTCGATCCTTTGCCGCGACGCTTGCCCGACACACAGGCGACGAACCCGCCGTCCTTCACAGCGTTTCGGCCTACGGGCCGTTCGCCGCGGCACTCGAGGCCGACATACGGATACTCGCCCAACTTCTCGTCGTAGTGATAGCAGACCCAACCCGGCGTGATCTCGTCCGTCGATATGTCGTCTCGCAGCTTGATCGATGGATCCCAGTCGAGATCCTCCCCCGCCAATTGACGGCGGACCAGCTCGGGATCTTCGGTCAAAAACAGGATGCGGCCCCCGAATCGTACCGAGGGCCCGTCCACTCCGCCTTCTATGCTCGGCATGTTATCTACCCTTACGCATTCAGAAGATGCACCGGCAGGGGCCGGCGACCCGCGTAACCCGCGTCCAACTCGTGCCACCACTCGATCGACTCTTCGCCCAGCTTCCAGCAGAGAAAGACCGGACGCCCGTCCAGCGTCGAATGGAAATCGACCAGCCCCTCGTCGAAGCCCTTGAAGAGGGCGCCGATCGCATCCAGCTCTCCGATGAACCGGTTCACCGTCTCGGCCAGCTCTTCGATCTCTGCTTCCAGCTGACGCCGGCGCGCGCTAGCACTCCCCTCCGGCTCCAGCGAGCGCAGCTCGTCCAGGCGCTCGACCAGCGACCGGTGCGTGCCGACGATATCCGTCACGATCCGGCGCACCAGAGGCAACGTCTTGTTGGCCTCGTCGACGGTGAAGTTCCTCGCCATTCTCAACCCTTTCGTCTGTCGTCCCGCGCCGTCAACTGGCCCCTAAGGTATCCCGACGCGAGGCGGCGGATCAACGCCTCCCGCCGACTCCGCCGTCGCCCGCCAGAACCTCGATCGCACGAGCGTTGTCCTCCGTCGTGTTGTAGAAATGCGGCGACAGCCGCACCGCGCCCGGGCGGTAGTCGACGACGACGCCCGCGTCGGCCAGCCTCCGCACGGCCGCGGCTGGATCCGGGTGCTCGATCATCACGATCGCCGATCGGGCTTCGGGTTCGGAGGCCCCGCGAATCCGAAGCCCGGCGGATCGGGCCCGCCGCCTCAGATCTTCCGTCAACGATGCCAGCCGCCGTCGGATCCGGTCGACGCCGATCTCGTGGACCAGCTCGAGCCCCGCCCGCGCCGTGTAGACCGTCGGTACCGCCGGGGTGCCGAGCTCGAAGCGCCGCGCGTCCCCACGCAGCCGCAGAGTGCCGGAGTCGAAGGTGAACTGGTCCTCGGCGCCGAACCAGCCCACCGTCGTCGGGGTCAAGCGCTGGCACAGGGCCCGCCGCGCGAACATGAAGGCGAGACCCTGGCCGCCCAGCAGCCACTTCAACGACCCGCTGAGCAGGAAGTCGACGTCGAGGTCCCTGGCATCGACGGGAACCTGGCCCGTAGATTGGTAGGCGTCGACGAGGCAGAGAGCGCCTTTCGCGTGGGCGGACCGGGCAACCGCCCCGATATCCTGGATCGCGCCGGTCGTATAATAGACATGAGAGGTGGCGACGAGTGCCGTTCGTTCGTCGATCGCCGCCTCGAAAGCTTCGACCGGGACGCTGACCCCGTCCGGCGACTTCAGCACCACGGGCTCGACACCGAGGCGGCGGCGGGCGAGAAAGTGGTAAACGACGGTGGGGAAGTCGAGTTCGGTCGTCACGACGCGCGGGCGCGCCTCGAAGTCGATCGCGCTGACGATCGACGCCAGGGCGGCGGAGATGCTCGCCGCGAGTGCGGTCTCATCTTCGTCGACCGAAATCAGTCGGGCGAACGCGGCCCGAACATCCTGCGCGGCGTCGAGCCAGTGCTCGTACCAGGCGGCGGCGCCCCAGCGATCCCAGAGGTCGGCGAAACGATCCAGCGCCGCTCGGCCCCGCCGGGATAGGGCGCCCAGAGAGCAGGAGTTCAGATAAACGGCGGAGCGAAAGACCGGGAATTCGGGCCGATAGCGTTCCGCGAGTTCGTATAGATCCGCTTCAGGCATTGCAGGTTTCGAAGGATACTATGACCTCTCCAGAAGATGCCGGTCCACTTTACGAGGCCGATCACGCCGCGAAGCTGATAGAGGCCGACCGCGGGAACCCCATACCCGGCGGCGAGCCGGCTTGCCCGGTGTGTGGGGCCAAGACGGTCCGGCGCGTCGAGGAGCACCAATCCCCTACCAACGGTGGCTCGCCGTTCCGCGTCCGCCTGGCCTGCACCAACGACGACTGCCGCCGCTGGACCGTATACAATTGGTGAGCGACCGGGCGCGTCGTGCCCTGCAGGGACCGCGACACCGGGCGCCTCACCCTTCGAAGCCAACCTGCCGGTAAAGAATGTCCTCGCCCTCCCGCCGCACACAGCAACGGCGCAGCTCCGCCGACCGCAGCGCCCGCTCCAGCTCGCCCTCCGCCCCCGTCGCGGCGACGTGCTCGGTGAACTCGAGGAATCGACCCGGCAGCGCTTGATCTTCGTAGAGGCGGACGGTGGCCCCGGCCGCCTCCGAGGCGCGGGCGTAGCTGTGCCATCGCTCCAGATATTCGTCGCGCCGGTCCGGCCTTACGATCGCACGAACGGCGCGAAGCTTCAGCACCTTGCCCATACTCCCTCTCACGTTTGCCGCCCCCGGCACGCCCAACTTACATTGCGGCAGATCGAACAGCACCTCAGCCTACAAACCGGGTCGTCGACTGCCGCTTATGCCTGAACAAAACTCGAGCCGACTCGCGGCCAAGGCCAATCAGTTGTATTGGCAGACCAGCCGGCCGGCCGGCCATCTGGCCGACGAACTGGGGATTTCCCGCTCCAAGTTTTACGCCCTGATCGAGCCGCTCCGCCTGGAGGTCTCGTGCCAGTCGTGCGGTGCCGCACTGGCTTTCAGTAGCCGCTCCGACCGCGAGGCCGGACGTGGGCGCTGCCCCGAATGCGGCGCCTTGACGCAGGTGACCAGTGAATCCGGCGCGCCCAAACCCGCAGCTACGGAATCGGCGCCCCCGGCGGCGACGGCCGGAGAGGACGGCGCGGACATGATGCCTCAGACACGCGTGCTCTGGGCGACCGCGATCGCCGGGACCGCCCTGGGGATCATGTTCGCGGCCTGGTGGCGACGTCGTTGAGGCGCGGCGCGTATCCGCCGCTTTCGTTGCAAACCTTTACGAATTCATGACATGGAGATCATCCGCGAGCCGAAGGTCACCTTGTTGGCCCGTCAGCAGTTCCTCGGTCACCCCGATATCGATTGGACCAGCGACACCGACAACGCCCCCCAGCAGCTGGTCGAGTTCGCGGGCCGGCTGTGTTACCTGAGCTTCGGCAAGGATGTGCGGGTCATCGGGGGCCACAAGACGATTCAGGGACGTACCAACAACAAGGAATACCTCGCCAATCTCCTGCAGGTCAAGCACGGCAGCGTCCTCGAGCACGCCGTCTTCACCTTTCTTTTCGAGGGCGTCTCCCGGGCGCTCACGCACGAACTGGTGCGGCATCGCGCCGGCTTCGGTTACTCTCAACTCTCGCAACGCTACGTCGACGAGTCGGAGATCGGCTTTGTCTTGCCCCCAGAGATCCAGGAGGGCACCCGCGCCTTCGAACTGTGGAAAGAGGCCTGCGAGAACGCCCTCCAGTCTTACCGCAAACTGCTTGACGAGGTCACCGAGCAGGTTGCCGATGAACCGAAGGCCACGTTGCGGCGCAAGCGGGCCCGGCAGGCCGCCCGGGTGGTCTTGCCCAACTCTGCGGAGACGAAGATCGTCGTGACCGCCAACGCCCGGGCGTGGCGTCACTTCGTCGAGCTTCGCGCCGCGCCGACGGCGGACGCCGAAATCCGAACGTTGGCGATCGCCGTACTGCGAGTGCTGAAGAAGGAGGCGCCGGAGATCTACGGCGACTTCGAGATCGCGCCGCTCCCTGACGGCACCGAGACGGCGTCGACCCCCAACAGCAAAGTCTAGCCCGGGACGCTGGCGATCGGTCATGAACCGCCTTTCCGAAGGCGATCTCCTCCCGCGTATCGTCGTTCCGCCCCCGGGTCCTCAGTCCCGCGCGCTGGGCCAGCGGTTGCGAGAGCACGAGTCACCCAACATCACCTTCGTCTCCGACGACGGCCCCATCTTCTGGCGCGAGGCCCGCGGGGCCAACGTCATGGACGTGGACGGCAACGTCTACATCGATCTCACCGCGGGCTTCGGCGTGGCGGCCGGCGGCCACCGCAATTCCCGCGTCATCGGGGCGGTCGAGGCCCAGCTGAATCGGCTGGCGCACGGCCTGGGAGACGCCCACCCCCCCGAGATCAAGACGGCTCTGCTCGAGCGGCTCGCCTCGATCACGCCCCCGGGGCTCGGCCGCACAATCCTCGCCAGCTCCGGCGCCGAGGCGGTCGAGGCGGCGCTCAAGACCGCGCGCCTCGCCAGCGGGCGCCCGGGGGTGCTCTGCTTCAGCGGCGCCTATCACGGCCTGACCTATGGGGCGCTGGCCGTCACCGATGGCCGCCTTTTCCGCGAGCCCTTTCAAGACCAGCTCGGCATCCCCATCGTGCGCGTCCCGTTCCCGAACCCCTATCGGCCCCCGCCCAGGCTGCTCGGATCAGACGACCTCGCGGGTGCCGCTCTCGAGATCGTCTCGACCGAGCTCGGAACCGGTCGGGATATGATCGGAGCCGTCATCGTCGAACCGATCCAGGGCCGCGGCGGCACCGTGATTCCACCGGCGGGTTTTCTGGGCGGCCTGCGCGAGCTGTGTGACCGTTTCGGTGTGACGCTGATCTTCGATGAGATCTATACCGGATTCGGACGAACCGGGCGCTGGTTCGCCTGCGAGCACGAATCGGTGGTTCCCGATTTGCTCTGCCTGGGTAAAGCGCTCAGCGGCGGATTCCCCTTCTCGGCCTGTATCGGGCGCCCGGATGTGATGGCGGCCTGGCCCGAGAGTACAGGCACCGCCATCCACACCAGCACCTTTCTCGGTCACCCACCCGGCTGCGCCGCGGCCCTCGCCCAGATCGAAGAAATCGAAAACCGCCGGCTGGTTGACCGGGCCGCCCGCCTCGGCGAGCGGCTCATCCACGGACTGTCACGCCTCCGCCCACGGTACCCCCGGGTCGGCGACGTGCGCGGCCGCGGGCTGCTGGCGGGCATCGAGCTGGTTGACCCGGACAGCAGGGCGCCCGATCCGGCCGCGGCCGCTCGGGTCGTCGGTTTCGCTTTGCGGGAGGGGCTCATCCTGCTCGCCGACGGGCCCGACGGCAACGTCATCGGCCTCTCACCACCCCTGACGATCGCGGAAGCGCAGCTCGACTTCGCCCTGAGCACGCTGGAGGGGTGTCTCGGGCGCGCATGAGCGATTAAGTTCCCCCCGCGGCACCGATCTCCGGAGGTGAAAGGAGACGCCATGGTCGATCCGCAGGTCACGGTTCAGGGCACACCTAACCCCAACGCGGCCAAGTTCACCGTCGACCGCAGGTTGGTGGAAGGTGGGTCGAGCGTCTCCTATTTCGATCCGGAAACGGCGAAAGACGACCCGCTGGCCAGTCAGCTTTTTGCCCTGGACGGCGTGGAGTCGCTGTTGATCGCCGAGGATTTCGTGACGGTGACCAAGGCGACGACAGCCAGCTGGGACGATCTGGTGCCGATCATCGAAAACGTCATCAAGGAGGCCTTATCCTGAGCCGGTTTCTCATCGCAACGATCGCTTTCTGTGGGATTACGTCTCTGGCCTGCCAACCGAGAGAATCGAGCCCCGATACGGAAGCGGGTTCCGCGCTGCTGTTGCCCGAGGAAAGCCACCTGCGAAACGCTCGACAACTGACGTTCGGCGGTGAGAACGCCGAGGCGTACTTCTCCGCCGACGATCGCCAGTTGATTATGCAGTCGACTCACGGCGAGTACGGCTGCGACCAGATCTTCACGCTACCGCTTTCCGGTGGGGATCTTCAACTCGTAAGCACGGGTCTGGGACGCACCACCTGTGCCTATTTCTTTCCCTCGGGTCAGAAGATCCTCTACTCTTCGACGCACCTGGTGAACAGTAGCTGTCCACCGCCACCGGACTACTCTCAAGGCTACGTCTGGGCGCTTTATCCGTCCTACGACATCTTCGTAGCGGATCCGAATGGCGAAAACGTCGTGCGGTTGACGGACACTCCCGGCTACGATGCCGAAGCGACGATTTCACGGGACGGCCAGAAGATCGTCTTCACTTCGCTTCGAGATGGCGACTTGGACATCTACACGATGGACGCCGATGGGAGCAACTTGAAGCGGTTGACCAACACGCTGGGCTACGATGGCGGACCGTTCTTCTCGTACGATGGGACCAAGATCATCTATCGGGCCTATCACCCTGAAGCGGAGGATGAGAAGGCCGATTACCAGCGCCTGCTCGGTCAGAACCTGATCCGGCCCACTCGGCTCGACATCTTCGTGATGGACGCGGACGGTTCGAACAAGCGGCAGCTAACGGACAACGGCGCCGCCAACTTCGCGCCCTACTTCTTCCCCAGCGGCGACCGGGTGATCTTCTCCTCGAACATGCATGAGCCCAGGGGCCGCAACTTCGATCTGTACGCGATCAACATCGACGGGACCGGGTTAGAGCGCGTCACGTATCACGAGGAATTCGACGGGTTCCCGATGTTCAACTCGGACGGAACGAAGCTGGTGTGGGGCTCCAACCGATTCAACGCCGAGCCCGGCGACACCAACATCTTCATCGCCGATTGGGTGGAGTAGCGTGCTCGCGCCCCGTCCCCGCAGCGCGCTCTTCCTCGATCGCGGCCGGCAGACCGACGCGGAAGCTCGGGTAACGCAGCTCGACACCGAGCTCATCTGTTAGACGCGCACTCCGCACGCGCTTGCTGCCCAACTTGCGCCGCAAGCGGTCCTCGCCGAAGCGCTCGCGTGCCTCCTCCTCCTCGATCCAGACGGGTCGAGGCAACCCGTGCAGGTCCGCGGCGCGGAACGCGAAGTCCGAGGCGCGGTGCGGCTGCCCGTCCCCCAGGTTGTAAACGCGACTGTCGCCCCCGCGTCGCCAAGCAGCGATCAGGCCACTGACCAGATCCTCCACGTGAATGCGGTTGACCCAGGTGTCACGACCGCGAATCAGAACGTACTCTCTGCGCTCGAGGACGCTCTTCAGGGTCCGGCCGGGCCCGTAGATCCCGGTGATCCGGCAGATCCGCGTCGGCGTCTGATGCTCCCAGCCGGCCGCGAACACCGTGCGCTCCGCCGCCAGCCGCGCCTCCGGGCCCTCCCCTTCCGGCTCCGGCATCGTGGTCTCGTCCACCCAGTCGCCGTTCCGGTCGCCGTAGACCGAGGTGCTGCTGGCGTAGATGAACCCTTCCAGCGGCGCCCGGGCCGTCGCCCGAAGAACCCCGAGCAGTGGGTCGGCTCCGCCGGTCACGGGCGGTACGAAGTAGAAGACGACGCCTGGACCGAGCCGATCGATCTGCAACAGCATATCGCGCTCGCCGAGATCGCCCACCAACGGTCGGATACCCGATGCTTCCAAAAGCTCGCCCCGCTCCGGGCTCCGGGTCGTACCGGCCGGCGCGAGACCCAATTCGGCCAAACGCCGGCCGAGGCGCAGACCCGTGTAGCCGCAGCCCACGATCAACGGCGGATTCACCCGGATCCTCCGCCGGTGTAACCGATCGTCTTCAACACCTCCTCGAACTGCGACAGGATCCTCAGCGTCAGGCCCCAGATGACGTGGCCGCCGTACTCGATCGTCGGAAAGTCACGATCCGGGATCACATCAAGACGTAACCGCCCACGATGCCGCTCCTCGACCACCACATCGAGGGGCAGCCACACCGCTCGCTCAACCTCCGAGCTGGTTCGCGCCTCTACATCCGGACCGACCGCCACCACGAACGGGCTGATGGCGATCGATGGGATACGGCGGCTGCCCGGCACCACATCGTCCAGCCGACCCAGCAGCGTCCCCGAACGCAGCAGGTCGACACCGATCTCCTCGCGCGTCTCCCTCACCGCCGTCATCCACAGGCTCTCATCCTTCGGCTCGCGCCGGCCGCCCGGCAGCGCCATGTGGCCGGACCACGGATCCCGCTCGTTCTCCGTCCGCTTGATAGCGAGGAACTCGAGATGCGACTCGAGCGGCCTCAACATCAGGCTCACGGCCGCCTCGGTCTCGAAGCTGCCGGCCGAGGCCCGCCGGGGCGCGCGCCCGGCGAGCACGTCGGCGATCTGGACGATGATGGAGTCGGGGCTCACCGGAACGCCCTTACCTGAACCGTTGTCTGCGTTCGCCTGGGCGCTCGTCAGCCCGCTCGCCGAGGATCTTCAAGTAGCTCTCGTACCTCTGACGTGGAATCTGACCCGCATCGACCGCGCCCGAGACGGCACAGCCGGGCTCATGATCGTGCTGGCAGTCGTCGAACCGGCAGGCGCCGAGAAAACGGCGGAACTCCGGGAAACACCGATCGAGCTCCGACTCTTTGACCTCCCAGAATCGAAGCGTTCCCAGCCCCGGCGTATCCACGACATAGCCGTCCGGGCTCAGAGGGTGAAGCGTGGCGGTAACCGTCGTATGTCTCCCCCGCTCCAACGATCGGCTCACCTCGCCCACCCGCAGCCCCAACCCCGGTTGAAGCGAGTTCAGCAGGCTCGACTTTCCGACGCCCGATGGACCCACGAAGAGCGTGATGTGGCCCGAGAGAAGCTCGCGCAACAGCTCAATGTTCGACCCCGATTTCGCGCTGACGTAGACCACCTCGTAGCCGGCGGCCTCGTACAGCGCGAAGGAATCCCGCGCGGCACCGGCGCTCGTCAGGTCGATCTTGTTGACGACGACGCAGGCGACGATCCGGTTCGACTCGGCCAGCACCAGAAAGCGGTCGAGCAATTGAAAGACCGGCTCCGGGCTTGTGACCGCGAACACCGCCGCCAGCCGATCCACGTTCGCCGCGATGATCTGCTCGCGCCGCCCGCTGCCCGTCCGTCTCGACAAGCGCGCCCGGCGCGGCAGCACCTGTGTGATCACGCAGGCACCGTTGCGCAGCCGCTCGACCACCACCTCGTCACCTACCGCCACCCGGCCCAGACCACGCTGTCGCTTGAGGCGTCCGCGCAGGGCGCATTCCAGCAGCTGGTCACCGACCTCTACATGATAGGTCCCTCCCACACTCCGCAGGACGCGGCCGCTCAACTTTGCTCGGCCCTCTCCCGTCATCGCGCCACCAGCTCGTCCAGCACGTTCTTCACTTCATGCAGGGTCAGCCGTTCTAGGGACTGTCGCGCCTCAGCCTCCGTCTCCGCCTCACTCAAGAAGTCGCTCTCGACGTGTCCCACCGGCTCGCTTCCCCGCCAGCGGAGGAAGAAGAGATACCCGCACCAGGGACCCTCAGTCTCGTCCGGCCGGTCGACGACGATTTCCACGGTGTACGAATCACCGTCCGCCCCCTCGAAGGCCGGGGGCCGTAGGTGCTCATGCAGATAACCGCCCAAGGTTGCGTCTTTCATAGTGCCCGCTAGAACGTTAGAGGGGCCGATTCAGCGGGTCAACGCGGCAAGCGGCCCTTCGAATAGTGATCCGCAGCCCGCCACGACCCGGATCGACGCCCGATCGGACTGGCCGTCACAACGTGCGAATCGTGGACCGAACCATCCTGCACGCTGACATGGACGCGTTCTTCGCCGCCGTCGAGGCGCGGGAGAACCCGTCCATCGCCGATCGTCCTATCGTCGTCGGCGCCGACCCGCGTGGCGGGAGGGGGCGTGGGGTAGTGGCGGCGTGCAACTACGCAGCCCGTCGATTCGGCATCCGCTCCGCCATGCCCATCTCCGAGGCGTACCGCCGCTGCCCGCACGCCGTCTATCTGCGCCCACGCGGACGTCTGTACGCGGAGATCTCCGAGCGGATCATGCAGATCTTCGAGAAGTACACCGAGCTGGTTGAGCAGCTCAGCATCGACGAGGCCTTTCTGGACGTCACGGCCTCGTCCCGATTGTTCGGCGACGGCGTCTCCATCGCTCGCCAAATCAAGCGCGACATCTGGAAACGCGAGCGGCTCACCGTATCGGTCGGCGTCGCCTCGAACAAGTTCCTGGCCAAGCTCGCCTCCGATCTGGAGAAGCCTGACGGCCTCGTCGTCGTGCCGCCGGACGGCGTGCGGGCGTTCCTGCACCCGCTGCCCGTCGAGAGGCTTTGGGGCGTCGGGAAGAAGACCGCGCGGCGTCTACACTCCCTCGGTCTCAAGACGATCGGGGACGTGGCCGCGGCGCCGGCGGCGCGCCTGGAGCGGCAGCTCGGACATGCCCACGCACTTCATTTGAAGCGGCTCGCCGATGGCGAGGACGACCGGCCCGTGGAACCAGGGCGCGAGCGCAAACAGATCGGGCGGGAGACGACCTTCGACACCGACCTGGAGGACCGCGAACAGGTTCGCCGCACCCTGCTCGCACTGACGGAAGAGGTGGCCGCTCGTCTGCGCCGCCGCGGTCAGGCCGCCCACACCGTCACCTTGAAGCTGCGTCTGGCCCCTTTCGAGACCCGCACCCGGCGAACCACCGTCGAGACATCGCTGTTCACCACCGAAGCGATCTACCCCCTGGCCAAGACGCTGCTCGCCGCGGCCGACCCCGGTGGCCGGCCCGTACGTCTGGTCGGGATCAGCGTCTCGGGGCTCCACGAGCTGCCGCCCGAGCGTCAGCTCATGCTGTTCGCCGAGGCCGGTGACGAGGGCGGAGGCGCCCGAATCTCCAAGGCGCTGGACGAGGTCACGCAGCGCTTCGGCCGTGGCTCGCTTCGGCGAGCGAAGCTCATCAGCGACTCCCAAGACGAGCCGCTGGAAGACGAAGACTGACCGACCCTCGACCGAGGCGAAGGGCCGCTCTGTCGTCGCCGACACGGAGCCCAAAAACAGCGCGGAGGCCCGAGGAGGCCTCCGCGTTCGAGATTCGCGTCGTGCGGCGCGCGCCTAGGGCTCGATCTTGGTCCCCAACACCTTCAGGAAGTTGGCCAGCCAAGCCGCATGGGCGGGCCAGGCCGGCGCCGTCACCAGCTTGCCGTCCACATGCGCCTCGTTCATGGCCAGACTCACATACTCTCCACCGGCCGCCTTGACCTCGGGTTCAACCGCCGGATAGGCCGAGACCGATCGTCCCTCAACAACACCCGCGGCCGTGAGCACCTGAGCCCCGTGGCACACCGCTGCGATCGGCTTGTCCGCTTTGGCGAAGTGCTTCACGACCTCGATCACCCGCTCGTTGAGCCGAATGTACTCTGGCGCCCGTCCCCCGCTGATCACCAGCGCGTCGTAGCTCTCGGGCTTGACATCGGCGAAGGTGGCGTTGAGCGCGAAGTCGTGACCGCGCTTCTCGCTGTACGTCTGGTCGCCTTCGAAGTCGTGGATCGCGGTCCGTACCCGCTCGCCCGCCTTCTTGTCGGGGCAAACCGCATGAACGGTGTGTCCGATCATCTGCAAGGCCTGAAAGGGCACCATGACTTCGTAATCCTCGGCGAAGTCACCGACCAGCATCAAGATCTTTTTTGCAGCCATGTCACCCTCCTAGCTGAAGAACTCCAACGTCCAGCTCAAACCTTCGAACAGCGCGTCCACATCATCTCGATCATTATAGAGATAGAACGACGCCCGGGTCGTTGCCGGTACGCCCAACCGCCTCATCAGCGGCTGGTTGCAGTGATGCCCGGCGCGGACCGCCACACCGCGATCGTTGAGCACCTGGGCCAAATCGTGGGGGTGGATCCCTTCGACTTCGAACGACAGCACGCCCGCCCGCCCGCTCTCGGGCCCAAAGACGCGAAGACCGGCCACCTCCCCAGCCCGCTCCAGCGAGTAAGCGATCAGCTGCTGCTCGTGCACCTCGATCCGCCCGCGCCCAATCTCGTCCAGGTAATCCATGGCCGCGGCCAGGCCGACGGCATCGGCGATGTTCGGCGTGCCGGCCTCGAACTTGTGCGGCGCCGGCTTGTAGGTCGATCGCTCCAGCTCGACCCGCTCGATCATCTCGCCCCCGCCCTGGTATGGCACCATCGCCTCGAGCAGCTCGCGTCGCCCCCACAACACGCCGATGCCCGTTGGGCCACACATCTTGTGGCCGCTGAACGCGTAGAAATCACAGCCCAGCTCGGGAACGTTCAGCGGCAGATGCGGGGCCGCCTGAGCGCCGTCGACCAGCACCCGGGCGCCAACGCTTCGAGCCGCCGCCACGATCTCCTCGATGGGATTCACCGTACCCAGGGAGTTCGAGACGTGCGTCACCGCGATCAGCCGCGTTCGGTCCGACAGAAGTTCATTAAGCTGCTCGAGCCGGAGCCGGCCTTGATCGTCGATGTCGAGGGCGCGGATGCGCGCACCCGTCCGCTCCGCCAGCAACTGCCAGGGCACCATGTTTGAATGGTGCTCCATCACAGTGAGCAGGATCTCGTCGCCGCGGCGGATGTTCTGCGAACCCCAGCTCCAGGCGGCCAGGTTGATCGCCTCGGTCGTGCCACGCACGAACACGATCTCGTTCGCATCCGCCACGCCGATGAAGCGTGCCGCCCGTGCCCGCGCATTCTCGTAAGCCTGCGTCGCACGCATCGAAAGCTCGTGAATGCCACGGTGCACGTTCGCGTGATCGTGCTGGTAGTAGTGGTCGAGAGCGTCGACCACCGCTGTCGGCTTCTGCGAAGAAGCCGCGTTGTCCAGATAGACCAGCCGGTGACCGTTCACTTCCTGATCGAGAATTGGAAAGTCCCGGCGGATCCGCTCGACGTCGAGCGGTGTGTGTGCCCCCAGCTCGGCGGTACGCATACTCATGAGTCTATCGCCACCATGATCTCACCGCTTTCGACTCGAACCTCATAGGTCTTCACCGGCTCATAAGCCGGTGGACCCAATACCGCCCCCGTCCGCACGTCGAACCGTGCCCCGTGCAACAGGCAAACCAGCTCGCCGTCCTGGAGGTTGCCCTCGGAAAGTGGGAAGCACTCGTGCGTGCACTCGTCATGGACCGCAAAGAACATCCCGTCCAGGTTCAGCAGCGCCACCGGCTCGCCCTCAACCTCCACGGCCTTGATCGTGCCGACCGGCACGTCCTCTGTTGCTGCGACCCTCACGAACCGTTTACCCGCCATATCTCGC
>JABAOH010000264.1_pt1 | contig 21701 bp, 22 predicted proteins | sample 7062181 | NCBI WGS metagenome assembly JABAOH01 (sample SAMN14538630, study PRJNA623070) | marine sediment metagenome | biome: marine biome [ENVO:00000428]; feature: marine pelagic biome [ENVO:01000023]; material: deep marine sediment [ENVO:00002113]; isolation source: pool of 5 deep marine... | reverse complement strand
CACATCTAAAACATTTATCTTTGTGTTCACAAGCTCTTGACTCCGCTGTCTTCTAAAACTCTCATCCCTAGATCATAATTAAGAGATCAATAAACGTTAGCAACTTTGGCGATTGCTAGGCTTTATTACAAATAAATTTTGAATATTTTTTGATGAACTCGAAGAGCCTTCTCAGCCACCCCACTATCCGAGAATCAAGGCTTTACGAGGTTCTGGCGGGGAAGAGGGTGAGGTGTATCCTCTGCGAGAGGAGGTGTGAGCTGCGGTCAGATCAGAAGGGACACTGCAAGACTAGGATTAACCTAGGCGGCAAGCTCTACACACTGGTTTACGGCGACATCAGTGCGTTGGAGAGCAGACCTATTGAGATCAAGCCCTTCTTTCACTATTGGCCCGGCACTACAGCCACCACCTTCTCTACCTGGTCCTGCAATCTGAGCTGCCCTTGGTGCCAGAATCACGCCCTTTCCAGGACTGAGCCAGACCCAAAGAAGGCTCGGTACATGGAAGACATGGAAGTCGTTGGGTTCGCGGAAGAATGTGGCGATGAGGGGCTCTGTATCTCTTTCCAAGAGCCCACTCTGCTTACCGAGTTCGCGGTAGATGCTTTCACCGTTGCATCTTCAAAGGGTCTCTACTGCTGCTTTGTGTCAAATGGCTATATGACTACTGAGGCGTTGAAGCTGCTCAGAGATTCCGGAATGACGGGGCTCAAGATCGATGTGAAAGGCGATGAGGAGACATATAGGAAATTCTGTGGAGACGTCGATGTAGAGAAGGTCTGGCGAAACGCTAGGTTAGCTAAGTCTATGGGTATCCACGTGGAGATCGTCAACTTAGTCGTTACAAACATTAATGACAGTGAAGAGTGTATCAGAGGCGTCATCGAGAGTCACCTTAGAAAACTGGGGCCCGAGACTCCACTCCACTTCACGCGTTACTATCCGACCCACAGATTTAAGAGTCCTGCGACTAAGGTATCTACTCTCGAGAAGGCCCGTGAATGGGCCGCAAAGATGGGGTGTCTCTACCCTTACTTAGGGAACGTCCACGGCCATCCTTATGAGAACACCGTTTGTCCGAGCTGCGGCTGTCTGCTCATTCAGCGATATGGATATGAAATTGTTCGTTACAAGGTGACCGAGGAGAAGTGTCCAAGATGCAGACTAGAAGTACCTATCACAGGCCGATACAAGAAAAAATACTAGCCCTACTACATGCTATAGAAAGTCTGAAAGAGCAGTAAACTTTGGTGTCACATATCTTGCTATAGACTTTCAGCCGATCGAGATGTGTTCAGACTATACGGTCAAACCTTGACATTACCCGAGGAATCTCTACTAGCAGGTCCTCAGCTGTGAAGTGGAGGCCCCACCTCCTCAAGGCGCGCTCGCCGGCTGCGGAGTTGATGTAAGCCGCCGCGAGGGCGGATTTGAATGGCTTGACTCCTCTAGCTAAGAGAGCAGCTACCACTCCGCAAAGTACATCCCCTGTGCCTCCCACAGTCATGCCTGGGTTTCCCAATCTGTTGATTGCCACAGCCTCCCCGTTGGAGATTATATCTATGATTCCTTTCAATAGCACGGTGACTTGGAAATTGCCCGCTGTCTCCTTGACCACAGCTATTCTCTCCTTTAGGGTTGTTCCAGGCCTGATGCCAAAGACCCTGTGAAACTCTCCCTCGTGGGGAGTGAGAACCAGATTGGCTCCCTTAACTTTATCCAGGATGCCGCTCTGGAGGGCTCCCCCGTCGAGAACGACTCCCACATCCATCCTGCTAAACTTATAGGTCAAGAGACCTACCTCTTTAGCCCCTGTCTTACCCATGCCCGAGCCCACTGCGGCGGAATCCACGTTGATCCTGCCCCTCTCCAGATTTTTCACGATCTTATTGACGCATCCTTCTGTTAATCTGAGGTCTGGTAGGGGCATGACGATGAGACTTGGGGAATAGGCCCTGACGGGGGTCACCAGAGGCTTGGGCACAGCCACGTATACCAGGTCTACTCCGCATCTATAGGCGGACAAGGCGGAGAAGACGGGTGCCCCATGGTATAGGTGACTTCCTCCCACCACAAGAATCCGGCCGTTGTCTCCTTTGTGAGAAGTCTTTCTCCGCGGTGGAATGACTTCTCGAAGGATCTTGTCCGAAGCCTCTAAGAACTCCATCTCAAAAGTCACTCGTTTGATAACATAAAAAAGGTTTAGACTGATGACAAGCCTTTACATATTTGAACGATAAATCACTGAGGTAACCAAATCCGTAATACCTTGTGGGAGATAGATCGACCGATTGGCAGGTTAAAGCTCAATCATACTCTTCTCGATACCTGCTGAGCCTCAAGATGATAAAGGCTAAACCCGATGTTACTATGCTCACTAGATAGTAACCTACTCCAACGGCTAAGCCAATCGAAGCTGTGACCCATAGTGAAGCCGCGGTAGTAATGCCTCGTATCCTATCCTTCTCTTGTATATGGCTCCAGCTCCTATGAATCCTATACCTGCAACCACATAAGCGGCTATTCTTGAGGGGTCGGAGCCAGGAAAGGCTTCTAAAGATAAGACGGTAAAGAGGCAAGAACCTAGACAGACTAACATGTGAGTCCGCAAACCGGCTGGTTTATGAACCCTCTCCCTTTCAAAGCCTATGAGGGCGCCGAGCCCAACGGCTAATAAGAGCCTTACTATGATAATAGCTTCTGAAGTCAACACTATAACCCTAGTGTCTATTTTTTTTATATATTTTCCATTGTGTCCTTCTAGCTTTCTAATTCTTTTTAATTATTCTTTGGTTTCTTTATGGTGACTGAAGGAGCCGATAACCTTTGAGCAAGAAAAATCTTCAGCTACGGCATAAAAAATCAGAAAATTTCTCGAGATGGTACACACAAATCATAGCCAGATCTGAGCTCGCAGACTACGCACCAGTCAAAGGCTGCATCGTCTTCAGAGAATACTCTTATGGTATATGGGAACGAATCCAGGCCGCCCTCAACGAGATGCTAAGGAAAACGGGACACAAAAATGTATACTTCCCTCTCTTTATACCTGAGTCCCTCCTAAAGAAAGAAGCTGAGCACTTCGAAGGATTTGTACCTGAATGCGCCTGGGTCACCGTAGGAGGAAAGTCGAAGCTGAGGGAAAGGCTTGCCATCAGACCCACTTCGGAGACAATAATTTATTCGATGTACGAGAAGTGGGTAAAGAGCTGGAGAGACCTCCCTCTGAAGCTCAACCAGTGGTGCAACATCGTGAGGTGGGAGACTAAAGCCACGAGGCCTTTTCTAAGAACTAAGGAGTTCCTGTGGCAGGAAGGCCACACAGCCCACGCGACAAGAGAAGAGGCCGAAGAGGAAGTAATGGAAATCGTAGAAATATATATAAGACTCGTAGAAGAGTACCTCGCCATACCAGTATTGGCTGGGCTGAAGAGCGATAGAGAGAAGTTCGCGGGAGCCGTCTACACCGCCACACTTGAGTCACTGATGCCCGATGGCAGAGCACTGCAGGTTGGTACATCTCACAACCTAGGGGAAAACTTCTCAAGGCCCTTCGGCATCAACTACGTAGGCAAAGACGAAGAGAAACACCATGTCTGGCAGACCTCATGGGGCGTTTCAACCCGCCTAATCGGGGCGCTGATCATGGTGCACGGCGATGACAAAGGACTGATCTTGCCGCCGAAGGTGGCTCCTTACCAAGCCGTGATCATTCCTATTTATTATAAGGGGAGCGAGAAGGAAACAGTCTTGTATAAAGCTCGGGAGGTCATGGAGAGGCTGGAGGAGAACGGTCTAAGAGTCATACTTGATGATAGGGAGGAGTACACTCCAGGCTGGAAGTTTAATGAGTACGAGCTCAAAGGGATACCTCTAAGAATTGAGATCGGCCCTAGAGATATCCAAAGAGCTCAGCTGGTGATGGCCAGAAGAGATAACCACGAGAAAATCACCGTAGAGGAAGAGGAGGTTGTGAAGCGGATTAGAGAGACCCTCGATGACATCCAGAGGAGCCTCTTCGAGAAAGCTAAAAAATACACCGAAGAAAATATCACTACGGTCGATACTTACACCGAATTCAAGAGAGTTCTCAGAAGGAGGGGCGGGTTCATCAGAGCTAGCTGGTGCTCAAAACTGGATTGTGAGCAGAAAATCGCAGAGGAGACTGGAGCCACCATCAGACTTTTACCCTTCAAGAAAGAGAAGGCTTTCTCTAAGTGTGTAATATGTGGCGACGAAGCCTGTATGGTAGCCTACTTCGCTAGGGCTTATTAAAATTTTTTAACAACACTCCCTTGTGTAGAGGGAGATGAGAGGAATCAAAGATCGAGACATAAGATTCAAGGGATTTAAAAAACTAGAGACTGCAAATAGCGCTCTTACAAAATATCTGGCAGTGCTAGATTTAAAGCCTACTCCTTTAGTGGAGGTTCCACTCCGAAAAGCAAAAGACAGGGTTCTAGCCGAGGATGTTACGAGTCCTGTAGACGTGCCGCCCTTCAACAGGGCTTCTATGGACGGATACGCCGTCAGAGAGGTAGACATCCGTGGAGCCGTAGAGACGACCCCTCTAAGGCTGAAGGTGGTGGGTAAATCCCTCACTGGACAACCCTTCAAGGGACAAATGAAAGAAGGGGAGACCGTGGAGATTGCCACAGGGGCCGAAATACCTGAAGAGGCGGACGCCGTTGTCATGTATGAATCCACGAAGAGATTTGAGGATGAGGTTGAGATCTATGGGGCTGTGACACGATGGGAGAATGTCTCTAGGAGAGGAGAAGACGTTAGGAAAGGAGATCTTATCGCTAGAGCCGGCAGATCCCTCACTTCCTTCGATCTAGCTCTGATTGCCTCTCTAGGCATCTCAAGGGTTCCTGTTAGGAAGAGACCTGTTATTGCGCTTATCGCCGTGGGCGAGGAGTTGGTCGATGTATATAAGACTGAGAGATCTCTCCACAAGATCATTGAGACGAATAGACTTATGTTGAGCGGCCTTGTAGAAGAGTACGGAGGCGAACCTCTCGAATTTGATATCGTGGGTGACAACATAGAGGATATTGAAAAGGTGCTTAGTAGGGCCTTGGTGGCGGTCGACATCGTTGTTTTTACGGGGGGAACTTCCGTGGGTGAGATGGACCTCTTACCTAGACTCATAGGTGAGAGAGGAGATATCTTCGTCCATGGTGTAAGCATGAGACCTGGAAAACCCATAGTTCTTGCCCGGGTAGAGGAGAAGCCTGTGGTCTGCCTACCGGGATATCCTGTGGCTGCTGCCGTCGACTTCCTCTTCTTCGTGAGGCCGTTAATGGAGGCCCTAGTCGGCGTTAAGGGAAGGTATCTTTGGAGGAAGATTCTGGCGAAGACATCTAAACGGATACCTTCAAGACCGGGAATCCGTCACTATGTAAGAGTTAAGCTTATAAGGAGGGATGGAATGCTCTACGCCCATCCTGTGGGGATTGGCGGCGCTGGCATACTTTCAACCCTTACCGAGGCCGACGGGTTTGTCGTCGTTAGAGAAGAGAGGGAGGGAATCGAGAAGGGAGAGGAGGTCGAGGTCCAGGTTTACAGGAGTTATGTTGATGAGCAAAGTCTTTAAGGATCTCACATCTATTGAAGAAGCCCTCCGTATACTACGGAGACATATACTTATCGAGCCCTTGGGCTCGGAGGAGGTGAGCCTCTACGAAGCGAGTGGCAGGGTTCTAGCCGAGGATGTTACGAGTCCTGTAGACGTGCCGCCCTTCAACAGGGCTTCTATGGACGGATACGCCGTCAGAGCTGAGGACATCAATGAAGCAGGTGAGAACAACCCTGTCTTGTTGAGGGTGGTGGAGAGGATAGAGGCCGGTTCGACTCCTTCAAAGTATGTCTCTGGAGGGGAGGCCGCAGAGATCGGTACAGGGGCTCCGATACCTGGTGGAGCAAACGCCGTGGTGATGGTGGAGTACACTGAGGAGAAGGAGGGACAGATCTACGTTTACAGAAAAGTGGTGGCGGGAGAGAACATCCAGTCTGCCGGTTCCGACGTAAGACTAGGGGAGACGATACTCCGTAGAGGAGACCTCCTAACTCCAAGAGAGGTGGGGTTGCTGGCCGCGGCAGGAAAGAAAAAGGTGGTTGTCTCTAGGAAAACCAAGGTGGCCTTCTTGAGTATCGGAGATGAAATCGCACCTCAGGGAGTTCCACTCGACCATGGAAGGATCTATGATGTCAACGGGCCCGCCCTCTCCGCCAGTCTCTCAGAGCTGGGAATAGAGGTTCGATACCTAGGTGTTGTGGGGGATGACCCCAAGCTGATGGAGAGAAAGATATCCGAGGCTCTGGCGTCGGCCGATGTCGTCCTGACATCAGGCTCCACCTCAGCGGGGACCACAGACATCCTTAACAAGGTTCTCAATGGGCTTGGAAAGCCAGGCGTGATCGTCCACGGGTTAAGTATTAAGCCTGGTAAGCCTACGATGCTGGCAGTGGTCAGAGGTAAACCTATATTCGGGCTTCCTGGGTACCCTACGAGTGCTCTGACAGTGTTTAAGGTGATGGTAGAGCCGATACTGAGGGAGATGGCTGGCCAACATCCAAACGTAGCCCCCAGAGTTGAGGCGGAGGTGCGGGAGAGGATCTACGGTGTTCAGGGGAGGAAGTATCTCTTACCCGTCTCACTCCAGAGGAGCGAGAAGGGTCTGGTGGCCACGCCGGTGCCGGGGGGGAGCGGTGCTGTGACCTCTCTGGCCAAGGCAGATGGATACATCGAGATACCTGAGGGAGTGGAGTATCTGGAGGAGGGAGAAGAGGTGGCCGTGGAGCTCTTCAGCCAGAAAGGAAGCATACCCGACGTAGTAGTCATTGGCAGCCACAGCCGGGGGATGGACTTAATACTAGAGCTGATGAGAGACGAAATTCCCGAGTTGGTGGTGAGAGTAATTAACGTGGGCTCGATGAACGGCCTCCTGGCCGTCAAGAGAGGTGAAGCAGATATAGCGGGTATATGTCTCCTCGACGAGAAGACCGGGAGATACAATAAGGATTTCCCTAATCGATATGGGATAGGGGAATCTCTCCTTGTCAGGGGTTACGAAAGGGAGCTAGGGCTAATTGTGGAGAAAGGTAACCCTTTAGGTCTGAAGGAACTCAGAGACATGCTTCGAGGAGATGTTAGGTTCATCAACAGGGACAAGGGCTCCAGTGTAAGGACCCTCATAGAGATGACCCTTAAGAAACTGGCCTCGAAATCAGATAGAAGCTATCAAGAGATCGTGGATGAAATCGAGGGGTTTGAAGTGGTTTCGAAAACCCACAGGGCGGTCGTCGCGGCCGTTGCTCATGGGACGGTGAATCTGGGTGTGGCGGCTAGGCCCTACGTGGAAGACGTGGATGTGGACTTTATTCCTGTAGGTTATGAGTGCTTCGACTTTCTGTTGAGAGGTGAGGCCCTTGAGAAGAAGGAGGCGAAGCTATTTCTCCAAGTCTTAGCCTCGGATAGATTTAGAGAAAGAGCCTCTAGCCTTCCCGGCATACGTGTCACCAACAGATGTGGTGAACCTGTATCGTAGTGATCAGGAAATCCTGAGACCGAGCAATGCAGATACAAATATGTTTATTAATGTCTATTGGTGTTTCTGGAACATTCTACTGCGGGACAGACACTGCAGACCCCTAAAGAAGCTTAGGATATCCGTCATCGTGGACTCCGCGCTAGGCAACCTAGGCAAAGGCATAGTCAAGGCTAACAGGGAGAGAGCCCTACTTCCAACTAGTTGCAGTGATGAGGGGCCACATCTATTGCTCTCCCGTATAAAGTCCCCAAAGGCTTTCTGAAACAGTCTACAAGAATTCTAAAGACTTTTAACAGTCCTTATCTATTTACTACCAATCATCGGCATATGTGGAGATGTTCTATGTCTAAGGAGCCATGGAAGACGGAGCAATGGTGGGTTAGTCCCCTCAACTTCGCTGAGGAAGTTAGATCGGGGATGAGCCCTCCCGATAAGGTGTTGATCCATGACGTCACTCTGAGGGACGGTGAACAGCAGGCAGGTCTCGTCTTCAATAAGGAAGAAAAGATAGAGATCGCCCAAAAACTAGATGAAGTCGGGGTTCAAAGGATCGAGGCCGGCATGCCAGCTGTCTCCGAGGAGGACAGAGAGGCCATAAAGGCCATAGCCAACCTGGGCCTTGACGCCGAGACTTTCGTCTTAACACGATGTATGACCCGAGACATCGACTTGGCCCTAAGCTGTGACGTTGACGGAGTCGTGTTAGAGATACCATCCAGCGAGCATATGATTAGAGAAGCCTATAAGTGGTCCTTTGAAAAGGCCCTCGCCCTTCCAGTGGAGGCGACTAGCTATGCCGCGGAACATGGCCTCTACGTATCCTTTTTCACGGTGGATGGAACCAGAGCCAACCTAGATTGGTGGCTTCGTATCATCGATGAAGTCTCGACCAGGGGCCATATGGACTCCCTTGTCATCGTCGATACCCTAGGAGTTTGCAACCCCGAAGCGATGGCCTACTTTGTGAGGAAAGCCAAAGAGAGGTTTAATGTACCCATTGAAATTCACGCTCACAACGACTTCGGCCTGGGCGTTGCGAACACTCTGGCTGGAGTCTGTGCTGGTGCCCAGGTTGTGCATACGACGGTGAACTGTATTGGAGAGCGGGTAGGAAATGCTTCTCTTGACGAGGTCGCTCTATCCCTCGAGTCGCTTTATGGTGTGAAGACAGGTTTGAAGTTAGAAACACTCTACGAACTCTCGAAGCTCGTTCAGAGGAAGTCGGAGGTCTCCATGCCCGTACACAAACCTATCGTAGGTGATGGAGTCTTCAGGACAGAGTCAGGATTGGTTGTTTCTTGGTGGCTCAGGGCTGGTCGGCAGCAACCCCTCCTACTGTATCCCTTCCTCTGGGACCTCGTAGGTCAGCAGAGTACCGAGATAATCCTCGGGAAGAAGAGCGGCTTAGACTCAATACGTTATGAGCTGGACAAGCTTGGCCTAAGCGCCTCTGAGGATCAGGCGTTGGAGATCCTCGATGAGTTGAAGAGAGAGTCTGTTAAGAAGAAGAGTCCCCTATCAGACGAGGAGTTTAGAGAGATTTTCAGGAGGGTCGTCGAAGATCAGTAAAGATTCGAAATACATAAAGGAAGTTTTTCATCTATTCTCTCAGCCGCTTCGAAGACTTTGTGGTTATGTGAATAGGCCTACTTGAGGGCCTCTTCAATCCTCCTCAAGGCCTCCTCCAGCTCCTCAATGGACCTTGCATAGGATAACCTTATGTAACCTTCCCCACATCTTCCGAAGGATGAGCCTGGGGTGGTTGAGACGCGTGCCTCCTCGAGTAGCTTCATAGAGAAGTCGAAGGATGACATTCCAAAGCTCGATACGTTAGCGAAGGAGTAGAAAGCCCCGTCGGGTTTGATGCAGGATATGCCTGGGATCAAATTCAGCCCGTCGATAAAGACCTCTCTCCTCTTCTCATATTCTTTCACCATCTCTCTCACGCAGTCTTGCGGACCTTTGAGAGCTGCTGTTGCCGCCCATTGGGCAGCCGCGTTGACACAGGTGTTGAGGTAGAGGTTCAGTTTGGCCATCTCTTCCACGATCTCCTCGTTGGTGACGGCATAGCCCACTCTCCAGCCCGTCATGGCATAGGTCTTGGAGAAGCCGTTGACGGTTATCGTCTTCTCCCTCATCTCCGGCATGGAGCCTAGGCTGAAGTGTTCGAGGCCTCCGTATATAAGCTTCTCGTATACTTCATCCGCGACAACCAGTATATCGTTCTCTAGGACAACGTCGGCTATGTCTTTGAGTTCCCTCTTTGTCTCTATGGAGCCCGTGGGGTTGCTCGGGTTAGTGATGACCAGCATTTTAGTCTTCTCCGTGATTCTCTTTTTCAGGTCACCGGGATCTATCTTGAATCGATTCTTCTCTAAGAGGGGGTAGTGTAAGGCCACGCCGCCTGCGAGTCTTACGCAGCCTTCGTAGAGGGGCCATATGGGATCAGGTAGAAGGACTTCTTCGCCTTGGTTGACGGTGGCCATGACAGCTAGATAAATGGCGCAGCACGACCCAGCTGTGACGACCACCTCCTTGTCAGGGTCCACGCTTATGTGGTTCTCCTTCTCCATCTTATCTGCGATAGAGTCTCGGAGGTCTTTAATGCCGGCACTGGAGGTGTAGTGAGTGTATCCTTCATCTAGGGCTTTCTTCGCAGCATCTCTTATGTGTGTGGGTGTGTCGAAGTCAGGCTCCCCGATCTCTAGCCTTATGACATCTTTCATCCTCTGGGCTTTCTCGAAAATGATCCTCAGCTGTGTGGGAGGGATACTCATCGTCCTTTCTGAAAGAAGTCGGCTCTTCAACTCAAAGTCACAAACTCCTTTCACCTAGATCTACGTATTTAAAGTTTAAACCTTGATTTTAGTGAATTCATCTTGAATTAGGATTCTGAAGATGTATAAAAAACATCTTAAAAAACCATGATGAATACAATGTGGGGTCTAAGGCATGATGAAACTGATGCCGTTCGAAAAGGCTTCTGATTTGCTGAGTAGGTACGGAATCTCAGTGGCGAAGTCTAGACTTACGAAGACTGAAGTAGAGTGCACAAGGTTCACGGAGCAGACAGGTTATCCAGTGGTCTTGAAACTGATAAGCAGCCAGGTTATCCACAAGACCGACGTTGGTGGAATCTTGACAGGACTGACATCGGAGAAGGAAGTGGGAGAGGGCTTCAGAGGGCTTCAGACACTGGCTCGAAAGCTTGGAGTGAGTGTCGAGGGGATTCTAGCTCAAGAGATGCTCTCAGGCTTCGAGATGATCGTGGGTGGAAAAATCGATGAGCAGTTCGGAGGAGTAGTCCTTGTAGGCTTCGGCGGCATATACACTGAGGTTTACGGAGATGTCTCCCTTAGGATAGCCCCAATAGGTTTGAAAGAAGCCGAAGAGATGACTAAAGAGCTGAAGGCATACAGAATACTAACAGGTTTCAGAGGGAGAAGAGCTAACCTTAAAGAACTGGCCGCAGCCATAGTGAGTGCTTCGAAGATTGTGACCAACGAAGAAATCAAGGAGATGGATATAAACCCGCTATTCGTGGATGAGAAGAAAGCGGTGGCGGCCGACGTAAGAATAATGGTATAGCTTATATAGAACTCATATAGTGTATACTGTCCGACATCACCAATCCTCTTTTGAAACATTTTAACTGGGATAGCTATAGAATGCCCTTATTTTATGTTGACATTCATCTAATAGTTTAAAAGTCATAATATATATGCTAGAATATCAAACGAGGTTTCAGATTGTATTCCGACCAGGAGTTATCAACATCTTTAATGATCTTCAACGCCTTGGGAAACGAAGTAAGACTTAGGATCCTCCTAATGTTGACCGACACAAGAAGACCTCTACACATCAAGGCCGTTGCACAAAACTTGAAGAAGGAGTATTCAGCTGTCTACCGCCATGTTAAGATTCTTGAGCGTGCCCAACTACTAAGAATCCATGAAGTGGGCCGTTCGAGAGTCTTATCGCTACCATATCCACAACTCATTAAACAGTTTATCGATGCATCGAAAGAAGTTTCGGGTAAAGAATAAATTGGATTTATACCTTCGCCCTTACGAGTTTTTTTGACTGGGGACGGTGCAAATACGCTATTTTGAGAGTTGGAGGAATTCTGACGTATATTACATAGGCTATGCCTATGTTTAATGCTCCCTGTATCAAGTTAAAGATTGCTATAAGAGGAAGCAGGGGTACAACTATCTTGAGAGGTAAACCGTAAAACAATGGTAAGAGGAAGTAGTTTGCGACTGTCATAATAGTTATGCGCGTTGCAAGCGAAGAAATCGAGCTGAGATATATCTTTTTTTTAATCAAGGCTTGAAGCCCTACTAGCGTTGATAACTCGGCTATGATCTTGAAGATCCCTCCAAAGATATTCCCTCTATAGAAAATCATAGAAGCACCTATCAATGTGGTGTAAACTGAGGGAATGAAACCGGTCATGAGAAGAGATAGGACGATAGGTATCCCTGATGGATCAAAAGTTATCCTAGGATATGGGGGAAACGGAACATCGAAAGGGAGAGCTTCAAAGACGGCAGCCAAGCCGCCCAAAGCCGAAGACACCGCAATCATCCTAGATACCGAGTATCTATGTTCACCCAACATTCAATCCTCCAGATATTCCCTGTGAAAATGGATATGATGCAATCATATGTAAGAGAAAGAAATATAATATAAATTTTTCGCCAAATTTATATGTTAAAAATGATATAATAATTTAACATAAACATAAACTATTTGAGATTGGATCTTATGTGATGCCGGAAATCTAATGATTGGGTCTGTTGAATGGTCTTAGTGGAGGAACAGCCTCTTACCCCTCCACTGTGAGATATCTCCCCATACTTGGTCAACCTCTTTCTGGATGAGCTCGATTTCTTCGTCTTTCAAATGGGAGAACCTTCTCTGTGACTTTATAAACTCCTTCACAGGCTTTCTATCCCTCACCGTGAAAGTCTGCTTGAAGACTCCGTTCTCCACCTCATATAGGATCCAGAGGCCTGTCTGGACGCCGAGCCTAGCCATCTCTATTGTCCTCTCTGGTGGAAAGCGCCAACTCGTAGCGCAAGGAGTATAGACATGGATGTAACGGAAACCCTTCATTCCGAGGCCCTTCTTGAGCTTCCTCTTATAGTCTTCAAGGTAGGCTATGCTTGCCGTAGCAACGTAGGGTACCTTGTGAGCGGCAACGATCATAGGTAGATCCTTCTTGGGCCGCGTCTTACCCCCAGGAGTAGTAGTCGTCCATGCATAGCGGGGAGTAGTACCACTCCTCTGAATGCCAGTATTGGCATAGGCCTCATTGTCATAGACGATGCAGAGAAAGTTCTCATTCCTCTCAGCAGCTCCTGAGAGAGCCAGGAATCCCATGTCCCCGACACTTCCATCCCCTCCGAACAACAAAACGGGTATGTTATCCCTACCCTTGACATTCAGCCCCCTGGACACACCTGTTGACAGGGAACAACCACCTGGTAAAACCGATCGGCCCATGGGCACACGGGCCAAGGTCTTTCCAGGCTTTGTGGACGCCCAGGCCTGACATCCCGCGGTGCGAATGACTATCACGTCTTTGCCGGTGATGTCTAAAGCGTATCTGAAGACGAGGACCATGGCGCAACCGGGGCACGCCGTTGTCCCAGGGTATATGAGTTTTTCTGACTTTAAAGGACTGGGGCGAATGGTTGTTTTCGGGGGTATCCACTCTACCTTGGGTATCCACTCTAGCTCTTTCCCCATTACCCTTTTGTTGGCAACGTTTAGGGCCTTCTCCGCCGCATATTCGAAGTCTGATACATCAACCTTGACCCCGTGGAGGCCGGAGACGAAACCCATCAGATGTGGCCTACGCTCCGTGTTATAGAGGGTTGATTTAACCTCGGTGAAGAGGGCACCTTCTCCAAGTCCTTTAGAGAGATGTCTATCGAACACTGCAATGACTTTGAGATTCTCCGCAATCCTTTGGATGTCTTCCCTGGGGAAGGGTCTAAAGGTCCTCAGCCTGATGAGGCCAACAGGCTTGTCCTCGTTTCTGAGGTTCTGAACGGCGATTCGAGCGTCGCCTGTCATAGAGCCCATGGTGACTAGGGCGACTTCCGCGTCCTCCGTCATCTCCGCTTTTATCAGTCCGTTTCCGTATCTTCTGTTGAAGATCTTTTCGAACTCGTCGTTTACCTCCTTTATCACAACCTCAGCGTTCTCCATAGCCTTCTGCTTGAGATAATCGAAAGTCATACCGTGCTCTGATGGAGGAACGCCGTACATCTCCATGGGGTCGCTTGGATCGAGGATGATGTGCTTCTGTTCATAGGGCTTCAGGAATCCGTCAATCTTCTCCTGGTCTGGGACATCGATCATCTCCATGGTGTGAGAAATATAGAAACCATCGAGACAGACCATCATCGGCAAAAGCACGCGGCTGTCTTCTGCTATTCTATAGGCCTGGATGATGGAGTCCAAGGCCTCTTGATTGTTCTCTACATAGATCTGCATCCACCCGTGGTCGCGGACGCTCATGGAGTCTGAGTAGTCAGTCCATATGTCAACAGGCATCGCCAGTGACCTATTCACTATGGCCATCACCACTGGCAGCCTTATTCCGGGGATCCAGGCGATATTCTCATAGCCGAAGGCGAGGCCTTGCGAGGATGTAGCTGTGAAGGTCCTCACACCCGTTAATCCAGCTCCTATTATCGCGCCCACAACTCCGTGCTCTCCCTCCGACTCGATGTACTCGGCTTCCAAGGAACCATCCGCTACAAACTTTGCTAGGGCTTCGACTATAGGAGTCTGGGGAGTTATTGGATATGCAGCAATTACATTGACCCTGCAGAGTCTCACACCGTAGGCGACCGCGTCGTCTCCTGTCAAGGCTCTCCTAGTGGACAATCTCCACTTCACTCTCCATGACCATCTTCACGGCTTCAAAGGGGCATTCCACGGAGCAGATCCCACACCCTTTGCAATAGTCGTAGTCCGCGATGTAATAGCCCTCCTCATCCACCAAGATGACTCCTTCAGGGCAATACTTGGCGCAGATGCTACACTTGGTGCACAGCTCCTTATCGAAAACAGGTTTGAGAGTGGCCCATAGCCCCGTCTTTACTCCTCCTATCTCTCTAGTTATGGGAGCAAGGTNNTCCTCTACCAATGTGTTTTCAAAGGCGATTTTAGCCGATTCCACGTTCCTCTCCACCATTGGGCCTTTGAATGTGTTACCAATCGCTCTAATAATTGATTCTAAGCCCACCCATTCTGTAGCCTTCGCGAAGGCTCCGAGCATCGCTGTGTTCGTGATGGGGATGGTAGCTGAGCCGAAGATCTGTGTGGATATGTTGGTAGCGTCGACAACCGCCAGCTTAGAGAGGTTAGCCTCAATGTCAACCTCTCTTAGCCCCTTAGCCGTGTTTAGGACGAGGATTCCCCCCGGCTTCAGTTTGGTTAGATCTAAAACTCCTAAAAGTTTTGGATCTAATACGGCTATGCAGTCGGGATAGTATACTAGGCTACGCGTAACTAGAGGTTTCTCATCCAACCTTACTGCTGAGGAGACTGGGGCTCCCCTTCTCTCGAAGCCGAAGAAGGGGAAAGACTGGGCATATTTCCCCTCATAGTCGGCGGCGACCACTAAGATCCTTGTAGCGGTTACCGACCCCTGGCCGCCCCTCCCGTGAAAGATGATCTCCTTCATTCCCACCAAAACCTAATCGGTTTTCCGTCGTTATTAAACCGGGTCTAACCGTGAAGCGGTAATATGTGCCGATGTAAGCTCTCTACAACGTGTAGCCTTTCTTCCGAGCCTCACCCACCATCTCTCGAAGTATCCTCAGCTCCTCCTTCGTGGGGGGTTCTGTCTCCTCAACTTCGCTCGAGACCCTAAGCTTCCAATCCATGTTCTCCATTATCTCCTTGACGGTTACACCTGGATGGCATGAATCTAGATACATCTCCTTGGACGAGTCATCAAACCTGAAGATTCCTAGGTTCGTCGCTATGACAGCTGGCCCAGTTTCCCTTGGGTAACCCGCCTCAACCCGGCTATTACCACCGCTGAGGTAGCCAGGACTCGTCACGAAGCTAACTCTCTCCGGAAACTTTCTGCGATCATGCTTATCTACAATGATTATGAGGCGCTTTGAATACGCGGCGACTTCGGGAGCGCCTCCCGCCCCCGGGAGGCGGATCTTTGGAGCGTAATAATCTCCTACACAGGTTGTGTTGAGGTTTCCGAAGCGGTCAACCATACTGGCAGAGACGATACTCACATCTATGATCCCTGATTGGAAGTAGATGAGGGCGAATAGGCTGTCATCACATATTGATGATCCCTCAATTACGGCGGAGTCGGCGGGGTAGCTAGGCATCTTCTCAGGCACATTATCCCTAAAGGCAATACTCCCCGTTGAGAGGATGATGTTCGGTGCTCGGGTCTTCTTCGCGAGAAAGGTCACTATGATGGGCCAGAGGAAGCCAGCGTACACGACCTCGCCGTCTCGGATCTCCCTTGCGGCCGCCACTACCATCATCTCTACCGGTGTGTATCCTTCATCACTCATATTTTCACCTCACATCAATATTTTACGGTGCAAATCTGAGTTTGTTAAGCCTCTCCTCACCCAGCTTTCTTAGGTATTCACCTCTGTCGTTCATAGCGTAGATCCATTCATCTAAGAAAGCCTCGAAGCCCTCTTGGGTCTTTGTTGCATCCCCATACATGACGAAGTATTTAATGTCTCTACCATAGAAATCCTCTACGGGAGATGGGTGAGCCCCCCACGGCTCCTCAATAACCGCGTCTACCCGGAGGCCTGAGATTATAGTTTTATAAGGGTTTCTCTTGATCTCTTCGGCGGCGACAACCTTCTCTGCACTTATAATTATCTTTTTACAAGCGTTGATGCCGTATTTGGTCTCGCCAAGCATACCCCAGAGATGGGCGTTTCCCTCCCGGTCGACTCTCTGAGCGTGGATGAATCCAACATCCGGCTTGAGGGCTGATACAACACATACCTTCTTCCCAGTGAATGGACATTGGATCATCTGAGATCTTGTCTTTCTCTCTGGAGGAGAATATTTAATGAGGTCCACGGCTAGGAGAGACTGCATGGGTACGAAGGGCAAGTTTAGGGAGCCCGCTAAATATCTCATCATCATGGAATAATTTGACTCGTCTTCCATCATGATCCGTCTCGGGATACCTTTCTCAACGGCTCTTCTCAAGGCGTACGCCGGTCTAGGACCTAACTCATTCCAGACGTGGGAGGTGATGACACGTTCAGTGCACCCGGAGCCTATGAGCTGGTCGAAGAGGATGCCGCCGACGGCTTTGGTGATGGTAAGATCTCTTTTCTTTTGGCGGATGATTTCATGGGCAGCCGCGAAAACATCGTTCTCTCCTTGACAGCCAAGATAGATCATGTCCTCATCTCTGACGTACCTCTTCACTGCCTCTTTCATTGAAATAAATTTGTCCTCTACCTCCATTGAAATCCCTCCTATAGTTTAATTATTAATTAACTTTAATGGATATCTAAAGAGAGATCTCGAGGTTTTAATCCTAGGAGACCTCTTCATTATTTACAATACGGACCAGGGGTTTCGCCAGATGTCTTCGAGCCCTTGGGGGAACTTCATAGAGACCGGGTTTAACGTCACGAGATTCTTCCTTGAGTTTGGCCTGCTCCTCAGGAAACCTTCTCCTGCACCTTTTACAGACATAACCCTTGTTCCTTCCTGCGGATTTAGTCCGTCTATCGCAACCAGTGCAGATTGGGTTTATCTTCTTCAAGATGGGGCTGAGCTGCAGAACCTCTACCTTCTCCAAGTTAAGGGTTAGCGGGAGACACGCTTTCTTCTTTACTCCGCCATAAGCTCTGATGAGGTCTCCGACCCTGAGCGCTTTGGCTACCTCTCTGAACTTCCTCGTGGGCTCGTAGGCAGCGCAGTCGATCTCTCCACTTTCATCCCTGATCCTCAGGATGACGTGGCCTCCAGGTATCACCTTAGGATTCCGGGAAACCATCCCCTTGATAATAGCTGACCTGAGGGGTCGAGCCTTGTTGATCTTGACACTCCTAAGATGGGCATCCGTAGCTTGATTGGTCTTGTAGATTACCCACCTCTCGATAGGCTCTAGAGCCCTCACCAACCGGTGCGCTTTGAAGGTTGCCCCGGGGCTTTGGGCTCTGATACCGTACAAGAGGGGGCAGGGTGTATGGGGGGTGATCCTGATCTCTCGTGTACTAGGATCAAGGTTATCGAAGGTCTCGGGGTAAGTTACCGCGTCCAAGGCGAAGACCGACTTTTCATCGATCCTCCTTTCCATACCCCAGTTTTTAGGTACTCTGTAGGCGATCAGCTCAAAGGTTCTATCTTGCTCAAGGACCTCGCCTATAGCTGCGAGGGCTCCGACCACTCCTCTTCCTAGCTTGAATCTGTGGACCTCGGCGCCTATCGTCTTGGCAAGCTCCACAGCTTCCTCGATCGTTACCACATCCTGAATCACCCTCCTCGAGTAAGACCTTAACTCCTTTGGGATCGAGGTACTTCTATAAAAAACCACTCCTGGGTTTGTTGACTCGTGGTGGAGCTCGGCTAACCGCGTAACCGTCTCTAGGACCATTTTATTTACGGCGGGAATTTGTTCGTCTTCGACGTCAACTATGAAGGCAATGGCGCAGTTACCTCTGGTTTTTAAGGTCCAGTTAGGATTAAGTCTGATCAGATGAGGGTAGTCGACTAATTTCACGCTCCCCTCCACAAGTTTGTCGACGATTACAGCTCCGATGTACGTGGTACACATGCCTTCCTTGGAGTCGGTGTCGTCGAGACCTATGTGAAGAATCGGCATTGGGGATCCAACAAGGTGTATGAAGGAGTTTGCCTTTAAAATGGAGGGCACATACGTCTAGATCGAATAAATAAGATAGTAAAATCAATGTATGGAATGGTGAAAAACATGGAAAACAAAGCGGTTTTAATAATTGATATGTTAAACGACTTCGTCACCGGCGATTTAAAAACCGAACGTGCAGCAAAAATAGTTTCGAATCTCAAGAAACTTATCGAGGCAGCTAGAACGCATAGTGTGCCCATAATATATTCTAATGACGCTCACTACCAACATGATTTCGAAGTTATTCACAAGTGGGGTGGACACGCTTTAAAGGGAACACGTGGCGCTCAAGTTATCCCAGAACTTGAACCAAGAGAAGATGACTTTATCGTTGAGAAGAGAGTCTACAGTGGCTTTTACGAAACTGGTTTAGAACCGCTTCTCCGAAGTCTTTATGGAGGTAAGGGTGTAGATACGGTCATATTAGGCGGGTTACACACACATATATGCGTTAGACATACGGCTGCCGACGCCTTCTTCAGAGGCTACAAAATAGTGATCGCCAGCGACGGCGTGGAAGCCTTCAGCCAAAAAGACCACGAAGAAGGCTTGAAATACCTTAAAGAAGTCTACAATGCGGAAATAAAGACCATTGACAGAATAACAAAAGAATTTAAGAACAAATGATTAATTCTCTTATCTTTTTATTCTAAAAACACTTTGTGGCTTTTTCAGAGATTATAGAGGTTGTAAGGTAGAGTGAGGTCTCTTAGCTACCGGTAGCTCCTACATCATAATGTTTCAATAAACATAAATAAAGCNNCTCCTACATCATAATGTTTCAATAAACATAAATAAAGCCTCATGTACCTAAATTGATTTGCAGGATAGGAAGTGTTAACAGGCTTTTAACTAGACCGGGAGTTGTAGACGATAGATGTCGGTGGACCTCACCATAAAGATGCTGAAGGACAGCCTTATGAAACCTGTGATCGTGAGAGTTAAAGGCGCTAGGACCATCAGGGGTATACTAACGGGCTTCGACGAGCATCTGAACCTCGTACTGAAAGGAGCCGAGTTCATCGATAGAGAGGGAAATGCCATGGACCTCGGAGACGTGGTCCTTAGAGGGGATAATGTTATCCTGATCTCTCCTCCATCTTGATTAAAAAGTTTGAGTGGATATGGGCCGGTAGATCAGCCTGGTAGTGGGTTAAACCCAACGGATTGATCGCTGCGTTGGCATCGCAGAGGTCGCGGGTTCAAATCCCGCCCGGTCCACCAAAATTTTACTGTTCTGGGGGAAATTTAGATTAACCCAAACTGTAAAGTTCAATTAGGAAGATATTGGTTCTACAGTGTGGGATATTATTTAGTTGCCATCAGTAAAACGATTCTAAAAGGTATACATTTCATTAGTAGGCAGGAGAAGCTTTTCAAGATAAATATGTTTAGAGCAGCTTCACAATATTCAGAGAACGTTAGTTCTTCAATATCAATCTATATATATCGTAGCTTTAGGCGCAACCGCGTTTCAACTTGGATTGGTCAATAGCATTGGGGGACTTTCAGCTGCGGCTATTGCCATACCCATAGGATGGTTTGCGGATAGATATGGGATAAAAAGGATATTCTTGATTGCGACGCTCTTGATGTCTCTTGGAGCTTTACTCTTCGCGTCAGCTCCAGACTGGATGATGATAATTCCAGCGATATTGGTTGCCGAACTTGCCCTGAGAATGTCGATGACGGTTTGCCCCGTAGTGTGTGGTAGCTGTTTGAAAGATGAGGAAAGAGCTACAGGAATGGGGTTATGTGATACACTTTCAATTACTCCTGAATTAATAGCGCCGATCATAGGAGCGATTATAATGAAAATAGTTGGACTAAAGGGCTTTTAACTAAAGTCAAATCCATCGTATTATTCATTCTTGGAGGAGTCGGCATATTAATAGGAGCGGAGCCATTTGTCCACGCACTTGAAGGGGTTGCAGCCGAGATCGGCACACCAGCAGCTGTCGTCGCGGTTATACTCAGTCCGCTGGCAGGGGAGATGCCCGAGAAGATTTCCGTGATGTTTCTCGCTCGAAGAGGAGGAGAAGCCGTCTCGATCTCGATTGCAAACGTTCTTGGCTCGAAGGTTCTAAACAACACTCTCTTGCTATCTTGTATGATTCTTGGCGCAGCATACTTTCATGGATTAAACACATTGATCAATCCCAATGGCCTACTGATGTTTGAGGTGTACTGGACAGGAATCATGACAATCCTTGCCACATCTCTAATGTTTGACAGGAAGTTGACACTATCAGATGGCGTTTCCCTCACTATCCTATACCTTGCCAGCATAGGAATACAATTTCTCGTCATAACGCTTTAAGAAGAGAGCAGAATATTGTTTTTGACAAAATATTACAATGCGAGCCTAGTTCCACTACTCTCAAGAAACTCATTAAGGAAAATCAAGGAAACATTGACGTAAAGGCGTCACAAAGAGATCACTTTGACTTATTGGAAACATCTTGCTTTAACAGCTTCAATAAAATCTTTCGGATTACTTGGCGTAATAATAAAGTTTTCTCCTTCTTCAGTCTTGAGAAGGATCCCATCATTAAAGTTTGTCATGGTAATGAAGGTCCTTCCAAGTCCTGGTACATGATAGTATCCTCCATAAAAACTCGCTCCAAATAATCTAAATCCCAAAGGTATCAGTGTTTTTTCAACTGATTTCACTATAGCCAGTGGAATTCTTTTCTTCTTAGTGAAAGCTATAAGCCTAGAGGTTCTTATCAACAAGTCTTCTTTTGTTAAGACGTACTCTGTTCTACGAAAAGAGATAAGAATCGATAACATTATGATCTCAATAGGTATCAATACAATCAAGGCATAGATTAATTCAAAAGGGGCGATAGAAAAGGCTAGATATGCGAAGGATACAATTAACGCCGCGATAAAGATCACGGTAGCCACATAAAAGCCAAGTATCTTCTTCGAAATAATTGGGCGGTTAATACGTACTTCAGATTCCACTTCTTATTCTCCATTCATCTTATTCCAGTATCTATGTCTATGTTGAGAGTTGTAGTTTCTCCAGATCTTATCTCAACCTGTGTGGGAACATCACCGCTACTATCAATCCCTATTCTATTGATATCTACTAGATAGGTACCTGACTCTAATTCCACTTTATATTTCCCCTGACCGTTTTCTCTTGAAATCGGAACTATATCCACGGTAGCTATCCAATTCCCATCATCATCATTTACAATAATTTTTCTAGCTTCGTAGACT
>JABAOH010049370.1_pt1 | contig 21716 bp, 17 predicted proteins | sample 7062181 | NCBI WGS metagenome assembly JABAOH01 (sample SAMN14538630, study PRJNA623070) | marine sediment metagenome | biome: marine biome [ENVO:00000428]; feature: marine pelagic biome [ENVO:01000023]; material: deep marine sediment [ENVO:00002113]; isolation source: pool of 5 deep marine... | reverse complement strand
ACCTTATCAAGCAAATTAAAAATAAATTCCTGGGAAAGGATGAAATTAATAATATTGCCGGTTGGGCTTCTTCCAATGACATTGGTAAAGAATGGGACAATGAAATACTCAAACTGGAAAAATCTCTGTCTGAGAAGCATTGCCCTCATATTGTTGCAGCGGTTGAAAATTTTGACCTGCTGCTGAAAAAGGACGGTGTTTTTAAAGACAATCGAGCCGCAGGACTGTTACGGAAATTTCTATCGGAAAAATCATGGATTACATTAATCGCCACCACCCTCTACCCGGATATTGAGAGTCATTACGACTATCCTATCTTTCATTTTTTTGCCAGGCACGAACTTAATAACTGGAAAGAAAACGACCACTTGAGCTACCTGGAGAAAGTCTCAAAAAGAGCCGGTGAAAATGGTTTAAATGGTTTTTCAAGGGCTAAAATTAAGGCTTTAACCCGTTTTACAGGAGGCAGCCCACGGGTAACGGTGATTATGGTGGATGTACTGTCCAAAAACCAGTTGGATTCAGCGGCCAAAACCCTGGAACATACCATCGATGAACTTACCCCATTTTACCAGGATTTGATCAACCGGATGCCTAACAAATCAAAACTGCTTTTCGACGCTCTAATCCGCGGGGGAGAGCCTTGCACCCAGAGTGAACTTGCACAGCGGGTAGGAACCACACAAAATATTATTTCACAGCATTTTAACAAGCTCCAAATTAGCGGTTACCTTTTTGCAGAAACTGTTCCGGGCAAGAAGTACAAACTTTATTCAGTTCGAGATCGGCTGTTTGCTCACTTTTACAACATGCGATATATTCTTCATGGTACCGGGAAAAGTATATTAGCCGTTATGAGTGAATTTTTAACTCAATTCTACAATCGCAGCGAATTAAAATCACAGGCATTGGAACTTTCCGAAAAGGGCCTGGAGGCAGAATTCAGGGATCTCATGAAGATTACATTTGAGAGTTCCGGGATACAGTTTGAAAAACTATCATGGAAAGATAACATCGCAGCCCTTAAAAAATCTCTGGTACTGGATGAAAAGCCGCTTAAAGTTGATGAGGCAATAGAAAAATTAAACTATACTCGTGATTTGTTGCTTCATTTTAAAGACTTTCCCGGGGAAATAGATAAACAGGACCTCGTACACAAGTTATTCGGAAGCTTTTCATTCTCAATATCCGAAAAGCTGGGCATTGCTCATGAAATTTTAAATGGTCGTTTTACTGTTGATAATATAGAGACTTTGAATGGGATTCTTGATTCGCAATTCGAAAAACTTCATAATATCATTTGCATTGCCATAATTAATAAAGTTCAAAATCTTGTTGCTTCAGGAGAAGTGGTATTGGAATTTGTCGATGAAGGCACTCTTGAAAGCTATAAAAATAAAGATCATAGCGTGTACCATGCCCTTGTCATTTTGGAACAGAATTCATATATTCCCACTTTGCACATAAAAACAGAAACATATATAGAAGCTCATCGAGATATGGTTGAATGGGCCAGCCAGGAAGGCAATATCACTGCCAGTGCATGGAACCTGGCACAGATGGGTTGGAATTTCGAAAAACTTGGCCGTTATGAAGAGGCCCTGGAGAGCCATCAACAAGCTTTTGAAATGTATAAAAGAATTGAAGACATTGAACAACAGGCATGGAATCTGGCTCAAATGGGTTGGAATTTAAAGGAACTTGGAAAACATAAAGAGGCGCTGGAGAGCCACCAAGAGGCTTTTGGACTTTTCAATAAAACTAATGATATCGGGATGCAGGCATGGACTATGGGGCAAATCGGCTCTAATTTAGGTGAACTTGGGCGTTACGAAGAAGCCATAGCTAATTATCAACGGGCCATTGAACTTTATAAAAGTATAGATAACATTGAAGGTCAGACATTGGATATGGGTAGGATGGCTTTGAATTTCGAAAAACTTGGCCGTTATGAAGAGGCTTTGGAGAGCCATCAACAAGCTTTTGAAATGTATAAAAAAATTGAAGACATTGAACAACAGGCATGGAATCTGGGCAGGATGGGATGGAATTTAATGAAACTGGGGACTCACAAAAAGGCCCTGGAAATTCATCAACAAGCTGTCGAACTGTATAAAAAAATTGACGACGTTGAACATCAGTCATGGAATCGAGGTCAAATGGCAGTCAATGCAATACTATTGGGAAAGCATAAAGATGCCTGGAAAATAATCGATTCGGGATGTATCGATCTTGAAGACTATCGTTATAATATGGTTAAGCAACTGGGAGATGTGGTTACTTTTTATTGCCGGAATCAGCAAATCGCAGAAGCATATAAGGCGGGGAGAGTAATTTTAACGGAACTTTCGAAGCGGGAGGGAGATTTTGAACCTATCCGAACGATGCAGGAATTTTTTTTTGATCTATTTAGTGAAAAATCTGATCTTTCTGTGATTGGTGACCTGGTGGATGAAGCCGTAAAACTCTTCGGAGAAAATATGAAATTGGAGTTAGAAGCAATTACCGGGACGATTGAATACCTTAAATCCAAAAAAGATAAAAAGGCCTTGATGGTAATGGAGCCGGAAAAAAGAAAAGCAGTGGAAGCGATTCTTGAAGAGTTACCTTTTAAGTGAGAAATGAACCGAACGAATGGAAATATTGGATAGTGTAAACTGTGAGGACCACCATCTGTTACAAAAGATAAAGTCTCCCCCGTTCCACCGAGATGACTACAAAAGTTAGTAAAAAAGCTTGACTTTTTTATTATCTCAATTAAGTATGAATGAACGTTCATATGAAAGGACATTCATATATCTAAATGACTTCAATTGCGGTGTATCAACATTGAACATTTCTGTTGTCGAATGTCAAATGTTGACAGGCTGTCCGAGAACTAAATACAGCCGCAGAGATTTTTTGCATGTCACTTTTTTCTCCACCCCAACTTGAAATCACAGATTGTGATTTCAAGATTTGGAATTCATTTTCATTCAATTGAAACATAAAATTCAATCCATGGATAAATTTTATCCGATATTTCTTTCTTCTCTTTGGCAAGAGTTTTTGGCGCCTGGCCCCTTTTTATTTATCCAGTCTTTACAGGCTGTCGAAATAATATCTGCCCCGGTTTTACCTTCACCATCCACGACAACCTCCTGTAAACGGCTTCGGGTATTACTATTTCTTTCCAGAGCGATCTTAGAATTGGGAGTCGATTGATGCTGCATAGAGCAATTAATGGAGATGCATTTGAAATGACAGTTGACATTTAAAGAAGTTCCTCGATTACTTTCGAATCTTCTTCATATTCTTTTTCAGAATAGTGCAAGGGGATTCTCCTCTCTCTGAGAGCTTCCATAAAATCCCATACCGATAAAGCTGAAAGCTGTCGAGCCTGGCCGAAAGATAACATATTCCTCTGGAATAAATGGACTGCTAATTCTTTTTTGATCATATTGGCCACATCCTTGTCCATTAATCCGAGTGCGCGGACAACTTGATTTGGAATTTCAATCTCATACTTATTCAGCACTATTACCTCCAGTAGTTACTAATATAAGGCAAATTGAAAGATTTGTCAACAGTTAGGAAAAAAGAATCCAGAAGTTAGGTGAACAAGACCCGATATCAAGTCAGGGGCTCGTCAAAGTTCTTAAATCCGAAACTCGAATATCGAAACTCGAAACAAATTCGAATTACCGAAATTCAAAACAAAGAATGTATGATGCTCAGATAGTTGAGGTTTTGTTTTGGTCATTGTAATTTGTGATTTGGAATTTGGAATTGACTGCCCCTGCCTTTTTTTTAGACAGGGTCTTTGGAATTTTTTTTTCTTGTCATTTGGATTTGTTTGGTCTCTGCGCGATTTCGTGCCTCGTGCTTGAACTCTGCGCAATTTAGGGAGACTTTGACGTTACCCTGACCGGGATTATTGTCAGGGTTGATATAAGCGGTTTGAAGTGCTATAATTCTCCTATGAAGAATTTACCCCTGGGTGTCCAGACGTTTCGTGATTTTAGCGAAAAGAATTATATTTACGTGGACAAAACCAGACAAATCCACGATCTTTTTGCCCGTGGAGGAAAATATTATTTTTTATCCCGGCCGCGCCGCTTCGGCAAATCCCTGCTGATCTCTACCCTGGCTGAACTCTTCTCCGGGAATAAAGAGCTTTTTAAAGGACTCTGGATCTATGATAAAATCGAATGGACCCAATACCCGGTCATTCTTATCGACTTTTCAAAAATCGACTATGAAACCCCTGAAAAACTGAAAGAATCCATAAAAGAATTTCTCGATAATACGGCAATATTCTATGGCGTCACCTTGAATAAAAAGAAAAGCTATAAAGAGAGTTTTGTCGAATTAATCGAAAAATTATCCGCCAAAGGCAGGGTGATCATCCTGGTCGATGAATACGACAAACCCATCATCGAATATGTGGAGGCGAAGGAAATCGATACGGCAAAGAAGATCCGCAGGGTTTTAAAGAACTTCTATGGAGTGATTAAAGCATCGGATGCATTCCTTCATTTCGTATTCATTACAGGGGTTTCGAAGTTCTCCAGGGTATCGGTATTCTCCGACCTCAATAACTTAACCGATATCACACTCATGGACAGATTCTCGACCCTTTTGGGATATACAGAAGCGGAACTGGAACACTATTTTTCTCCCTATATGGAGCAGATGGTCCAAAAACGGGGGATGTCCAGGAGCTATTTATCCGAAACTATTCATAAGTGGTACAACGGATATTCCTGGGACGGGGAGAATTTTGTTTATAACCCCTACTCCATATTGAACCTGTTCAATGCGAACAAGTTTGAAAATTATTGGTTTTCCACCGGGACGCCCACCTTTTTAACCCGGTTAATCAAAAGCCAGAAAACCGATATCACGGAATTTGAAAATTTGCCGGTAAAAAGTTACACGTTTGACAGTTATGACATTGAAAACCTGGAAATCCCGGCCCTTCTCTTTCAAACCGGTTACCTGACGGTCAAAAAAATCACCGTCAAAGGCGTAAAAGAGACCTTTCATTTATCCTATCCCAACCAGGAGGTACGGGATTCTTTTCTGACTCACTTGTTTGGTGAATTGACGCAAAAAAAAATGAATCTCAGTACCCGTGTCCTCGATCGCATGAGAGAAGCAGTGGAGGCGGATGACATGGAGCGGTTCGTCCAGGAGATCAAAGCCCTGTTTGCTTCGATTCCCCAGCCTATTTTTATCGATGGTAAAGAAGCCTATTACCATTCGATTATTTACCTGGTACTTCGCCTGAACGGTGCCGAGGTCCGGGCGGAAGACCCGACCAACATCGGGCGTATCGATGCGGTGGTGGAGACGGAAAAAAAGATCTACATCATGGAATTCAAGATGGGCAGCGAGCAGAAGGCGTTAGAACAGATCAAAGATAAGAAGTATTATGAAAAATACCTGGGCAAAGGCAAGGAGATCGTTTTAATGGGTATCGGTATCGACCCCAACGAACGAAACATCGGCAATTACCTGCTGGAGAGCCCCTGAGTCCTGCCAAAACAAGGTATGGAAAAGGGGCCGGGTGGAAAAGTAAAAATGTAAAAAGGGGATAAGCAAGAAACTCTTTTGGTCAACGAACTCCGATGTCAGGTTAAAAAGGTTCAACGTTTGCTCTTGTTTCTTCCAGACTGGGCCCTTTTATCTATTAGAGCAAAAATTACTTCAATCTTGCTTAACCTTTCTCTCACTATGGACATTAACCATCAAATGGTTTAAAATATAAGGTTAATTTGTGTTGAGAGGATATCAGACAACAGTGACCGTTCATATTCTTTTTAATGGTGATTTGCCAGAGCTTCTACCGCTGAAAAAGCGAAAGAAAAACCTGACTGTCAAATGTGTTTGCAAACGTTCTGTTAAAGATTTGATTCAATCGCTGGGGGTGCCCCATACAGAAGTAGGAGAAATTCTGGTCAATAACCAAAAGGTGGACTCTTCTTATGTACTCCTGGGCGGTGAGAAAGTGGAAGTTTTTCCTGTGCCTGTTCCTGCTGAGTCTCATCTTCAGCCTTCAAATAACGATCCGCCGCGGTTTATTTGTGATGTTCACCTGTGGAAACTGGCCCGGCGGCTGCGGCTCCTGGGTTTTGATACCTGGTTTGATCAACGTTGGGACGACGAAGAGTTAGCGGATATTGCTCACCGGGAAAAATTAATCCTTCTCACCCGGGACCGGGGACTGTTAAAACGAAACAAAGTGGAACAAGGCCTTTTGATCCGCAATACAGACCCGGAAAAACAGGTCATTGAAATCCTTCAGCGATTGGGAATCGGTAAGATCGTGAATCCTTTCACCCGCTGCCTGTTATGCAGCGGCATCCTGGAACCGGCAGCCAGGGAAGACCAATTTTTCCAAAAAAAACTCAAACCGCAAATCCCTGCCAAAGTACTGGAATGGTGCAGTGAATTTCATTTCTGTGTCTCCTGTGAAAAAGTCTTCTGGAAAGGAAGCCATTATAAGAAGCTAACCAGGTTGATAAAAAAATATCTTGCCGTATAAATCCGAAAGCCTCCGGCGACCAGGTTTACTCTTCGGGTTTTGCTCGGAGGGAATCCCAATAGAGGTATCCCAACAGGAGGGCAAACATAATCACTGCGGCAAGTGTGGCATCCAGGAACCCGAAAAATCGCACCGTTCCTTCATGCCAGGCTTCGGTTCCTAGTGTGGCCATCAGGGACCAATCTTTTCCATAATGCAGCAGTTCTCTGCCGATAAACAAAATAAAGGCGTTCACCACACCCAGGAGTGCGCCGCCAGCAATAAACCCGGAAGCGATGAGTGTTCCCCGTTCTTTTCGGGCTGCCTGGAGTTTTTTCTCCTGTGTACTTTTGGCCACAAAATGAGCAATCAGGCCACCTGCCAGCAGTGGGGTATTCAAATACATGGGCAGGTACATGCCCAGGGCAAAGGCCAGGGGAGGAACTCCCACAAAATTCAGTATTACAGCTACCACGATGCCCACCAGGTACAGGATCCAGGGGGCGGATTGACCGGTCATCAGGGGTTTGATAACCGCTGCCATTGCCGATGCCTGGGGTGCTTCCAGGGGGCTGCCGGGGCCAAAACCAAAGGTTTTATGAAGAATAAGAATGACAAACCCCACGGAAGCGGCTGCTAATAGTGTGCCCAGGAATTTATACCGTTCCTGGTTCCTGGGGGTTGTGCCTAACCAGTACCCAATCTTAAGATCAGTGATAAAGCCACCAGCCATGGCCAGGGCGGAACACACCACACCGCCGATCAACAGGGCAATCAATATTCCCCCAGTTCCCTTTAAACCTATCCCCACCAGGATCACCGAGGATAAGATCAGGGTCATCAGGGTCATGCCTGAAACCGGGTTAGTACCCACAATGGCAATGGCGCGGGCAGCCACGGTGGTAAACAAAAAGGAGATAATCGTTACAATCGCCAATCCCACCAATGCATAAAGCCAATTCCCTGCCACCACACCGATCAAGAAGAAGGCGAAAATTCCCAACAGGGTGGAAAACAGGAGAAGCATGTTGGATTTCATGGTGATATCTGTCTGGCAGCGATCCACTTTCTCTGTTTGAAGTTCTCCGCTGGCTTTGGACTTGCCGAAAATTTCCTCGCCTGCCAGTTTAAAAGCCCCGGCAATAATTTTCCTGGATTTAATGATACCGATGATGCCGGCAGCGGCGATTCCGCCAATGCCAATGGGCTGGACAAATTCCTTAAAAATTTCCTGTGGCATCATCTCGGCAATGGGTTTGCCGAGGCTTAGAATGGGCTCGGGATTAAACTGCCCGATATAAGCGATGGCCGGTATAAAGACCCACCAGGAAAGCAGCGAGCCACACACGATAATGAGTGAATATTTTAAGCCGATAATATAGCCCAATCCCATCACGGCCGCACCGGTGAGAAAATTAAATTCAAGGCGAATCTTTTCGGCAATGGATTTTCCCCAATCGAACATAACCGTAGAAACTTTCGACTTCCATAACCCGAAACCTTCCACCATAAAATTATAAATCCCGCCAATCACCAGTGCTTTAACCAGGATTTTTGCTTTTGCGCCGCCGGCTTCACCCACCACCAGGGCTTCGGTAATAGCTGTACCCTCGGGGAAGGGAAACTCGCCGTGCATATCCTTGACAAAATACTTCCGGAAAGGGACCAGAAACACGATACCTAAAAAACCACCCAGCAAGGAAGCCAAAAATACCTGGAGAAAACTGGCCTCCAGTCCCAGGATGTACAACCCGGGAATGGTAAATATCGCCCCGGCCACAATCAAGCCAGAACTGCCCCCGATGGATTGGATAATCACATTTTCAGACAAAGCGTTTTTTCGTTTTAGCATATTGGAAACCCCGACGGCCAATATGGCAATGGGGATAGCGGCTTCAAATACCTGGCCGATTTTGAGACCCAGGTATGCGGCGGCAAGAGAAAATAACACCACATAAATCATTCCCCAGACTACCGAATAAAGTGTAATCTCCGGCAGTGGTTTATCTGCCAAGACAACGGGCTTATATTCTTCGCCGGGTTCTAACTTCCGATATGCATTTTCCGGTAAACCTTTGGGTTTGGATTCATCATTTGTTTCCATACGAATAGTACCTCCCTATGACATTTGCTGTAAATAAATTTGAAATATTTGTCGATTGATAAACCATGAAAGAAAAATTTACCATAAGGCATAAGTATTTGCAAGTACAAAATTTAAGTAATTTTAATCCCGGAGTATTGGAGTACCTACTCCATCACTCCAGGGTTCCATTTGATGCTTATTGACATTAAAGGGAATAAGTGGTACATTTAAACCATGACAACAATAGCAGAATATCAGCAACGAATTGAAGAGCGGAAAACGATAAAGCAAGAGTCCAAAACTACAGTTATCATAAGCATTTCGCTAATATTATCAACGGCTATATTGGGATTGATATCTTACCTGGTCAAAATTAAACCGGTGATGGGTGAAAAATCACTGGAAAATATACGGGGTGCTGCCAGCCTGGTGGTGGTTATCCTGATGGTGGGCATATTGGCCGCAAAAAGAAGTATCTATTACTCTCCCAAATTCATAAAAGAAGATTTCACCTTGAAACAAGTGTTGCAAAAATGGAGAACCATTGATATCATATTGTTGATCATCGCAGAGACAATTCCTATCTGCGGTTTGGTGTTGGCCTTCCAGGGGATGCCTTTTGATAAAAACTTCCATTTTTTCCTGGGGGCCGGGATTTTAATGTTCATATTAATGCCGATGGGAATCAAGGTCAGAAGCAAACTGGATATACTCAGGCAGCACTTCCCGGATTCGGATATATGATATATGGTATATGAATGGAACTGGTGACGATTTTATTATTACAGACAAAAAATAATTGATTTAGTGTGTAATATATTATAAAATTATAGGGTGGAGTTAAAAATGAAAAAGAAAATTTTATTGGTCGAATATGCGACTTCCACCATTGAGACCATTAAAGAGATTTTATCTCATCCAATTTTTGAGATCACCACTGCCCACGAAGGTGATGAAGCCAAGAAGCGCTTGGCTGAAAAACAATTTGATTTAATGATAACAGCCGCAATGCTGCCAAAATTTCACGGGTTTAGTCTTTGCCAGTATGCAGCGGAAACGTATCCCGGCATTAAGATTATTATTATCAGTCATATATACAAGGGGGTAGAATACAAACACCAGGCAATTTCCCAATACAGGGCAAACGATTTTTTCGAGATACCTTTCGATAAAGAAGAATTGAAAAATAGAGCGCTTGAACTCCTGGAAATAAAGGAAGAGGACCTCATCCTGCGTGCGGATAAGAGCACCACACAAGCTCCTGTTCCCGATACCCGGAAAATCCCCACGTTAAAAAAATTGCAGGAAGAAGAAAAGGAAAACGGGCTGACATCCGAAGACCTTTTTGGAGATATTATCCAACAGGTCCAGAAAGAACCCCCACCTTTCGAAATAAAACTCAACGGAGAAGAATCCCGGCAGCAACCGCCATCACCACCTGTTCCTCCTGTAACGCAAGTTTTAACCAAAGAAGAATTGCCCTGGGAAATGGAGAAAGACGTTTCACCAACAACGCAAGTTTTAAAACAACCACAATCAGCAGCCACCCAGAAGATCGACATGGACCTTCTCAATCTCCTCCAGGCCGACAAAAAAGAAAAAAAGAAAAAGGAAAAAGAAAAACTCAAAAAAATAGAAGATGACATTTCCCAGAAATTGGAAGATACCCTCTCTGGCCTGGGAATAAGCACCGGGAAAACGGCTGTTTCTAAAAAAGAAAAAGAACCGGTAAAACCACCGCAGGTCCAGGTTGAGACTAAAGATGAAGCAGATGAGATCAGTGGTTACGAAATCCTGGGGCAAATTGGCAGAGGGGGCATGGCAGAGGTCTACAAAGCCAAAAAGAAAGGGGTCAAAGGATTCGAAAAAATTATTGCCTTAAAGAAAATACTTTCCGGGTACGGCGAAGACGACAAATACCTTGAGATGTTCGTGGATGAAGCCAAAATCGCGGCTCAACTTTCTCATGCTAACATCGTCCAGATATACGACCTGGGCAAAAAAGACGATTACTACTTTATCGCCATGGAGTATGTTCCTGGTAAAGATTTACGCGTTGTCCTCAATAAATTAGCCCGGGAAAGTGTCACTATTCCCGAAGAACTTGCCATATACCTGGTCATCAATATATTGGCAGCATTAAATTATGCTCACTCTGCAAAAGACAACAACGGCAAACGGCTGGACATTGTTCACCGGGATGTCTCCCCTCCCAATATCCTGGTTTCCTACAACGGCAATATTAAATTAACCGACTTCGGTGTTTCCAAAGCCTCCATCAAAATGCATCAAACCCTGGCAGGAGCACTAAAAGGGAAAATATTGTATATGTCCCCGGAGCAGGCCAGGGGCGAAAACAATATTGATTATCGTTCCGATCTGTATTCCGTTGGTATTATTTTATTTGAATTAATCACCGGTAAAAAATTATTCCTGGGTTCCTCTGAAATGGTCACCCTGAAAAAAGTCCAGGAAGGGAAAATAATCAAACCTTCCCAAATTAAACGTGGCATTGAACCGGAACTGGAAGCCATTATACTCAAAGCACTGGAGAAGAACATAAAAAAACGATACCAAAAAGCCTCTGAAATGATCAAAGACCTGGATGCCTATATGATGAAACATTACGACAGCATGCCCGAATCCAGTCATCTTGCCTATTTTATCTATACTCTCTTCAAAGAGGAAATCACCAAAGAGGGCATCGAGGTTAATATACACGCGATTCCACGTCCCATAAAAAAAATTAAAAGAGAAATAGAAAAAGAGACAGAGCTAATACCAGCAGTGGAAGCAGAAGAACCACCTTCAGACGAAATCCTGGAATTGACCCAGGAAGAGGCCATCCCCCTGGATGAAGAAATGGTTCAAGAGCAGGACAGCGAATACCCGGAACTTGAAGCACGGATTGAAGAGGTGGAATTACCCGAAACAGAGGACTTCCATCCCATTATTGAAATCAATCTTGAGGAAGATCAAGTTAAAGAAGAAGATAAAAAGGAAATCCCTGAAAGAGAAGTGGTGCTGTCGCAAATAGATGCATTGGAACAGGAAAAAGATAGTAAAAAAAAGCGAAATCTCCTGTTAGTACTCTTTTTATTGCTTATCGTCCTGGCTATAGTCATTGGGGTTTTCGTAATCGACAGCCTTACAACCGGGAAAATAGAGACTGGCCCTGCTATGCAGCCACAACCCGCGGAAGCATATACGCCTCCCCCAAAAGAAGGTGAAATAACCACTGAAACAGATACAACTACAGGTACGGATACGGATACTGATTCGGGCATAAGTACAGACGCTCCAACTGGCGAAAAAATATCGCAACCCAAAGACCAGGATAAAGCCCAAAAAGATGAGGACGCGCTTCTGAAAAAATCGAAATACCAGGACCAACCTCAACAGGAGCAAATTGACATTGTTCCGCCTAAAAAACCCAAAAAGAGAGATAAAAAAGAGAAAAAGAAACCAAGCCAATTGACCGAACCGGAAGCAGGGATAGTAAGCAAAGAAAGTCGAGAAAAACCGGCAGCAACAGAACAAGAACAAAAAAAAGACAGCGAATCACCAAAAAAAGAGGAAACTCCCCCGAAAGAAACCGCTGTTTCTCCGCCTCCTGCGGTCAAAGAAGGAGACATTCTTTCCGCCAGTACCGTTGACACCAATGCGGTTCCCATTTCAGAGCAGAAAATTGAGGTTTCTCGCAGTATCCGACGATTAATGCTTACTGATCAACGGGTGTTTGTCACCTTCTTGGTGGACCATAACGGCAATGTTGAAGACGTCAAAATCATCAGAAAATCCAGCTTGAAAAAATTGAATGCACTCATTGTTGAATCAGTAAAACAATGGAAATTTAAACCAGCCACCAAAAATAATGTTAAAGTCAAAATATGGAAAAGCAAATTGTTCGTAATAAAAAAATAAAGAGGAGTATGCGATGACCAAATTAAACGATGAAGACAAGACATTCTACGAAGATACCTTAGCGAAATCCAAACAGCAAATTGAAATCATCGATGCCAAGATTGAAGAAGAACTGGCGAGGGTCAAAGAGACCATTAACACTCTCCAGGAGCAGAAAAAAGCAGTTCGTCAGATTTATGATGGTGCCGCCCTGGTATTGGGTGTTAAAAACGAGTTTGAAGAAGGAGAAGAAGAAGCACAAACATTACCGGAATAAGGAGTTGAATGGACTATCAGAGGGCCCTGAAAGACTTAAAGGCAATTGAACAACAGGGAATTCACCTGGGACTTGAGAATACCCGCATAATCCTGGATCACCTACCCATTGATATCAGTCGCACCCCCTTCATCCAGGTTGCCGGAACCAATGGGAAAGGCTCCACTGCTCATTTCCTGGCCTCCATTTTCCAGGCTGCCGGTTATACCGTAGGGTTATTCACCTCCCCCCATCTCCAGGATGTTCGGGAACGCATTTCCATTAATCAGCGGTGGATTCCAGGAGACGATTTTGCAACCAGTTATTGGACAATCAAAGAAATATCCCTGGACCTCTTAAAAAAAGGTCTAATTGCCCATATGCCCACTTATTTTGAACAACTTTTTCTAACCGCCATCCATTATTTCTCTTTCTCGAGGGAAGTTCCAGGCATCATCATCCTGGAAGTAGGATTGGGTGGGCGGTTGGATGCCACTTCCACCATTCGGCCGGTAGTATCGGTAATCACCAATATTGCGCGGGATCATACAGTAATGTTGGGTACCCGGATAAGGGATATTGCCGCAGAAAAAGCCGGGATCATAAAAACAGGCGTTCCCGTGGTTTGTGGGTGCAAGGTTGGTTCCATTGCCCATCACGTGATAAAGAAAACCGCCCGGCAAAACCATGCACCTTTTTTCAATGTGATTGATGCCAAAAATCACCTGCAGATTCGAAATAACAACAATACCAACGGCGACTCATATCAGTGCACCTATACCACCGAATCGGAAACCTATACCTTTTATGTTCACTTAAACGGGCCCCACCAGGCTACCAATGCCGCAGCAGCAATAAAAACCCTGCAAATCCTGCAAAATAAAAATACCATATCCATCTCCCGGCAATCCATCTGTGAGGGCATAGCAAACACAGTGATCCCCGCCAGGATTGAGATCATCGCTGCCACACCGCAGATCATCCTCGATGGTGGGCATAATGTGGACAGCATCGCAGCATTAACGCATTTTTTAAGGGAAAAGAAAAAACGCAACCTCACATTAATCTTTGGCGTATTGGCAGATAAAAACTACAGGAAAATGATCATGCTGCTGCTGCCCCATATAAAAAATATCATTCTCACAGAACCTCATTCAAAACGCGCGTTGCCCGCAACAAAAATGCTAAAATTCCTTAAACGCAATCATAACCCAAAACCAATTCCCCTGAACAACCATAAGATCTTCATCAAAAACAACCTGGAAGAAGCTTATGCTGCTGCTCAGCAATTCAACAGGGACATTCTCGTTACCGGTTCCTTTTACCTGGTGGGGGCAGTGCGAAAAATGATTATTAGGAGGATAAGATGGCCGATATACTAGAAAAATTTAGAGCCACGGAAGCCCAATATAATGAGCTAAAAGAAAGACACAGTAGGGGGGAATTAACCGCCCAGGAGGTAAAAGCCGAACTAAAACGCCTGATGCTCCAGGATGAAGACGGCAAATATTGGATGTTGGGTGGAAAATCCGGGAAATGGTACGTCCACGACGGCAACCAGTGGCAAGAAGGCGATCCTTATGAACAGTTTAAACCCTTTGAGCTGGAACAGGAACAAATCTTCCCGGACATGCCGGCTTCAGCCGACGAACAAGAACCGGTGATATCAACATCGGGAGAATACGTAATATCAATGGAATCCAGCGAAACTGCATCCGAATCAGAATCAGCGGTATCAAGCGAAGAGGAAGCAGCGGAATCAGAAGAACAACCATTTACTCCGCTTGAAAGTGAAAAAGAAAGCGATGGTGCTTATGAAGATATGGAAGTAGAGTCGCATTCTTATGGGGTTTCCTATTCGGAACAGGATTCCGAGTCCCAAAAAGAAGCAGAAGCTGCCGAAGCCCAGTCCCAGGTAGTAGACACCGGGGAATATTACGAATTACATAGGGAAGAATCAATAGAAAGCGAAACAACAGATGCGATGTATAAGGAAGAGGAAATAGGCGTTGAAATAGAATTAAAAAAAGCAGAAGAAGAACCAGTTCCCGCTGAAGACACAGGCATGGACATGGATGCCGGTGCTGCTGTTGATGTTGATACTGGTGCTGTTCCCGCTGTTATTGACATCGGAGAGAAAGAAAAAGTGCAAGAGAAGGAATTTATTAACTGCAAAATATGCGAATCCAGGATTCCTCCTTATGCCGTATACTGTACATTTTGTGGTGCCAATCAAAAAGAAGTGGATAAAAAGTCCATTGTCAAACCTCTTAAAAAAGGAATAGAAAGTGAGTTACTGGTAAAATACATTAAAATCACCTCACTTTTATTCTTTTTAGGTGGGCTGGGATTAATCGCAGGTGTCATATTAGGGGCTTGTTTTGGCATATTCAGCAGCTTTATGTCTGGTTTAGCGGAGCAATTGCCCATGATGCTCAGTGAAACCAGGGGCGGTGTTGCCGGTGGATTGATATTTGCCGCTATCGGTGGAATCGGCGGATTTATTCTTTCTGCCATTCTTGCTTTAGCCCTCAGTGGAATACACAATTTAATATCCCATATATTTGGAGGAATACGTTTTAAAGTAAAGCAGTAGAGGGAAAGGTTGAGGTTGAGGCTGAGGTTGAGGAAAAGAATTCCCCCTTGAGAGGGAGAGGCCGTAAGGCTGAGATATATCTTTCTTCCTTAACCTCAACCTCAACCTTAACCTTAGATTATTATGGATATCTTGCAGGACGTTAATTTTTATAAATTAGCCATTGCCATTTTTGTACCGTTAGCCATATTTGTCACCATATTCATATTCCTGAATAAGAAGAACAAGTGAAGGAAAAGCGCAGGGGGCAGGGGGCAGGGAGCAGGGGGTTAGCCGGTTTTCTTCTTTGTACGTTTCTTTTGTTTTCCGGTTTCTCGCTTTGCTTTGAATGCTTCAATTTCATCCTTGAACAGGAATTTGGTTTCTATCAGTTTCGCCAGGATAACCTGCTCAATCGCAGGAATTTGCATTAATTCCACCAGTTCATCATATTCCGGGGGTATTTCAATCCCTTTGAATATTTCCGCAAATGGGGAAGCATCTTCATCTTCTTCTTCCTTCAAGAACATCTCCCCTTCTCCAGTTACCACCCAATTGTTATCTACCTTGTATTTTTTATAAAGAAATTGGATTACATGTACTGGTGGGAACCGTTTTCCGTACTCGTACCTCACATAAGCGGGTTTAGAAATCTTAAGAATACTGGCAAACGTATCCTGGGTAAAGCCGAGGGTTTTGCGCAGTTGTCTCATTCGTGTGCCAATATTCTCCAAAAGCCTTGTTTTTTCCGGATTTTCCTTTGACATGGTTAACCTTTTTTTATGGCTCTTTTTCTTTTTCGTTAATGGTTCGTTCAAGTTCCCGGATAAGGCGCCCTATTTCCTCCAGTTTCACCTTGACTGTACTTATTTCCTCATGGATTTCTCTTAACTCCACCTGAGCGATATGAGCCTTTTGTTTAACTTTATCCCTCTCGCTGATGCTCCGCGGAATATGCCGTGTTTCAGTGTCTTCCGGCGAAAACATGCCCCCCTCTCCAAATAAAAGCCAGCCAATACTCAGGTTGAATTTTTCAAACATAATTCTCATCATCCGGGAAGGGACTTCCCGCTTCCCGGACTCATACCTCACATAAGCCGATTTCGAAATCCCAAGACCATTGCTAAATTTCTCCTGGCTCAGGCCGATGGCTTTACGGAATTGTTTCAAACGTTCGGCACTCTCTTTATTTTCAACTTTTTTATTCATTTTTTATTTTTTTACTTGACAATATGACCCAATTGGGCTATAATGGTCCAATCGGACACCATGGAGTTTACAAATGACGACAAGAAAGTTAAAAAATCGAGACAGACCGTGGGTTATGGTAAGAGACCCGCAGAGAACAGGAGAGACGGATATATGAGCCCTCACATAGTCATTAATCGCAGCCTCTCTGTTGAATTTACACATGTGGATACTATACCCTATCCGTCCAAAAAATTCAATAGATGGAGAAAAAAAATTGTTTCATTTCTTGCAAACACTCCCACAGAGGCAGAAATCGTTCACACACCGGCAAAAATGACTGCCGCAGCAGCAGAAATCGTTCCCACAAGGGAAAAAATCGTTTACACAGCAGCTAAAATCATTCCTACAACAGCAAAAATGATTACTACATCAGCAAAAATCATTCCCACATCAGCAGAAATCATTGACACAACAGCAAAAATCATTCACGCAAGAGCAAAAATCATTCCCACATCAGCAGAAATCGTTCACACAGCAGCAAAAATGACTGCCACAACAGCAGAAATCGTTCCCACAACAAAAAAAATCATTCACACCGCGCTGGAAACGGTCCGCAAAAGCCGGGGAACCGTTTTCAGGGATGTGTGTATCGTTCCTGTTGTGAAAGTAAACATATCAAGTGCTGTGTGGATCATTTTTGATCAGTTAGAAGTCAAAAATTTAAGGCAAATAAAAATAAAAATTTTAATAGGAGGATTTCCAATGTATTTAGTAATGAGTACTATGTCAGAGCGTTTAGTAAGTGCAAAGCTGTCGTTAACCAATGCATTGGCTGACGATTACATTTTGTCACAGTTGTCCCTTTTGGGATTGGATGAAACCCGGTTAAATGAGGGGATGGGGTTGTATCAGACTGCGGAACAGCTTTACCAGAAGCAGAAGCGGGAATATGGCGAACAGTATGAAGCCACCAAAGCGGTTGAAGCTCTCTGGCAAGAAGCCCGGAAAGAGGTGAATATGTATGTGACTGTCGCAAACTTGATGCTGGATGATTCGCCGTCGTTAAGGAATATGTTAGGTTTGCATGAGAGCCGGAAGTTTTCGTTACCCAATTGGATAACCTGGGCCAAAGTGTTTTGCATCAACGCGATGCAGTCTACGGAAGTCATGGAAAAATTTGCCGGTTTTTCCGTTACAATGGAGAAGTTGCAAGCTGCACTTCAGAAGGTAGAGCAACTGGAATCAGCCAATGCAAAACAGGAAGCTGAGAAAGGAGAGGCGCAGCAAGCTACCAGGGACCGGGATGCCGCTTTTGTGGAGCTGGACAAATTTATGTATATGTTCAACAAAATTGCCAGGGCCGTGCTGGTGGACAAACCCGAGTACCTGGAGAAGCTGGGGATTTTGGAGCGTTCCGCGCCTATCCCCAAAGCCAAAGCTGAAGAGCCCATCACGCCTCAACCTGTGGTATCTGATAATATAAATACCGCAGCGGATACGAATACGAATTCGAATCCGGGAACAGGACAATAGGGATAACCGTTAGTATTTAACCACGGATGAACACGGATGGACGCAGATTTTCTCTCTGTGTCCTCTGTGTTCTCTGTGGCTAAAAAATGGTAAAAGTAGAATGAAAGACTATATTAAGAAAGTCAAGCAAATTATCTTCACTGCCCTTTCCAATAGGGAAATCGTGTCGAAATTAGCCGAATCCGGGTTTGATGAAGAGCGATTAAGGGAAGGGTTGGCGTTGTGCTGCCGGATAGAGGAGTTGATGGAGCACCTGGAAAGAACTCATGGACGGAAGCTGCAAATGAGTTTTGGAATGGAAGGTGAGAATATGTTCCCGGATGAACTACGAAACCAGTTTTTCCTTTAATATGCTGCTTGCCAGGATCTTTACCGGTTTATTAACCTTTTTGGCATAAGCATTTAGTGCCAGAAAACTCTCCCTGTCAATCTCAATTTCAAAATAACGTCTTTTTATATCGATGGTCATGTCAACCGGTTCCAGTTGATCTTCATAATCACTTGTACTGTGAGTATCCCAGAATTCTCCCGCCTCTTCCGCAGACAAAAAAGTATCAGGCAACGGGTCAATACCTTTTTTTGCTTTTTTTTTGGTTTTCATAATATTTTCTCTCTTTTCTGTCCATATCGCGAGCAGAAATAGGCAATGCTCTATTTCCCTTCTTTTTAATGAAAAAAACGATCAAATAACGACCGTTATGAATTTGGGAATAGGCTGCATAAATGTCTTCATCATCGACCTGCCCCCTTGCTACTTTACAAACAAAGGGATGACTATTTAAAACCTCCTCAACTTCAATAATTGAAACCTGGTGCTTAAAAGAAATTTTTTCGACAAATTGCTGTTTCCAAATTATGTCATTAATGATCAACTAAAATTCCCTTCCCTACCTGAGGTTTACAAGCTGAATACGTAAATGGAAAAATGGAGTAAGCTCCCGCCGCTGGGATCTACCACTCCGGAATAAAAATTCTCCATTGCAGCACCCTCAACAGCCGTGCGAACCAGAAATATATTTCTAAAGGCCATTAAGAACCCTTGAAATTAAATAGTAGCATAATACAGAAGGAATAGCAAGAGTTAGAAATAGTTTTCATCTGATTGACACCTTTTTTCCATAGAGTTAGAATTCGTAATAAACATCATCTATGTAGAATGTCAATCCCTCCGGGTTTGAGCTACTGGCGGCAACCCAACAGAAGCCACCAATAACACTTGAAAGGTCTTCTCCTTCCAGGTCTATGGTGTACTGCCTCCATTCTTTTTTTAAGATAATTTTCCCTATGGATACTTCAAAGGAATCTCTATATCTTTTTCCAGGTGCATTAATGCCCCCGGCTTTAAATTCCACAATTTCTCCTCCCTTATCTCCTCTTGCCCATAATGTCAGTTTTTTATACCCAGCCTTTTGGAAATTTTGACCTGGTTGATCTCCCCAGTTATCGGGTTTGTTTTGCCAATAAATACCTGCCCATCCCTGAGACCCCGGGGTATATGTTACTTGGACACAAACCGGTTCGGAATGAGGATTTTGTTTCCATGCCTCAAATAATCGGACATATCTGGGACCTTGATGCCCATCTCCCATCCATCCGGTAGACACAAACCTAGACAGAATATCAAATGGTTCTCCTTTCTTCTCACTTTTCTGACTTCGTTTTTTTTCTTGAATTACCTCTTTTTCTTTCTCCTTTTGATTTTTTGGCTCACCATTTTGAATTTTGCATGAAGAAATAAAGTGAAAAAGTATAACTAGAGTTATTGTAGATATAACCAACCTTGACATTGTTTTTAATTTAATCATTTTAATTCTCCTTTGAACTTAAGTTATTGAACATCGGCTAGTTTTCAAGTATTCTGATAACAGCAAAGCCCAAATCCTCTTAAAAACCGGTAAAAACCTATTGCGCACTGTGTATCGCAATTAGGAAGGCTTTATCTTTCCAGCCTATGGCCACCCCACTTTACTACTACAATGTTTGAAGACGCAAGGTAAAAAGGAAGATCGGCATGTATCAAACCCGCTGGAACAGATTTTTGAGGAACAGCCAGAACTATTATTTGATATTCGGTTTCTAAATCATCTTCTTTTGCATAACCAAAAGATATAATACCTTCAAAGCCCCCATTTCGATGCACAATGAGTTTGGGTTGGAGATAATATCCATTTTGATTAGATTTACGTGGAATGAGCGGTCTGACAAAACAAAGTAAAATAATTGATTTTTGATGCATAATAAGATTTACCGGGCCTTTATTGATAGTTTCTGCCGCTGATGTGTAAAATTCAACTTTTCCTTTAATTCTTATTACTGGTACAGTCACATCGATGCTATTCTGGGATTCCGTAATCTCAATTTTGATTATCCAATTTTTTGATGTCTCAACCAATTTTTTAACTCGATCGACTGTTAATAAAGTCAAAATCATAATTATGAAAGAAAGAATAGTAAAAAAAGTCCCTATTAAACCAGAGATTTTGAAAATTTTATCCTTGTTTGTCATTTTTTTGTTTCCCCCTTCACAAGTTAATTCACGGAGTAATCCCTTCAACTTTTAAATGAGGATGATTTTTAAATAATTGTTCGATTTCCATTTTATTTGAACCCTGTTAAGAAATAACCAGCAAGAACAGGAACAATTTGAGGGTCTATTTTATCACTGGGATTGCGCATAAATTTTTAACTTTTTTGTATCCTGATTATCAAACAACCATTATTCAATGTTTAGCTAACGAGCTTCCGCCATTAGGGGGTTACTCTTTGAAGGTTCGCCCCTTTAACCACCACCAGCATAACCAGCACCGCAATCGATCTGTCCTCAAAGGATATCCCCTTCCCATGTCCAGTATACGAACTCCCTCCAATCAAAACAGCCTTTGAAAATATCAAATATCATAAATGGGGAAAAAGATCAACCACCTGTATGAAAAATTTCCGATTCTACCCGAATTTCTTTATAATATTTTTTCTTTGTGCTCTCCGTGTCCTCTGTGGTTAAACATTAAACATTAGGATTCTTTGAATTGTTGATAATCTTTCAAATCTTGTTTAGCAAAGTATTTTCGTTTTGTACTGGCGAATGAGGCGGCGTCCAATCGCTCCTTGCCATAACCGTTGACTTTCCAGGGTTTACATAACAAACATCCACCCCGTCTGTTTTTTGGTCTTTTTCGTTTAGCCACGAAGGTACATGAAGAAACACGAAGAAAAAGAAAAAAGGGGAAACCACAGATTACACAGATTACGCAGATTTTTTTGTTTTTTCTTCGCGCCCCTTCGCGTTCTTCGCGGCTTATTTTCATAGGGGCTAGAAATAATAGACTTTTAGTTTCATTCCCGGGTTTAGCCTGGAATCTGTAAGAAGACCATTCAAAGAGAGAACATATTCCACCCTTACATTGTACTTCTGAGCGATTCCTTTGGCTGTGTCCCCTCTCTTTATTATATGAGTAACCACTTTCTTCGGTTCTTTTTTCAAATATAGTACCAGTTTCTGTTTTGGGTATATCCTGGTTCGTCTTAAACGGTTCCAACGCATAATATCCCTTGCACTTACACCTCTGAAAAAAAGAGCAATCCTGGCCAGGGAATCCGTATAGTTGACCGTATAAATTAACCGATAACCTTTTCTTTTGGTTTTGCCTTTCTTTTGGGCTGTGAA
>JABAOH010004838.1_pt1 | contig 21718 bp, 22 predicted proteins | sample 7062181 | NCBI WGS metagenome assembly JABAOH01 (sample SAMN14538630, study PRJNA623070) | marine sediment metagenome | biome: marine biome [ENVO:00000428]; feature: marine pelagic biome [ENVO:01000023]; material: deep marine sediment [ENVO:00002113]; isolation source: pool of 5 deep marine... | reverse complement strand
CGCGTGTTTTTTTGAATCTAACGATATGCCTTTAAGAACACCTTTAACAGCGGGATTCATCATCCATTCCAAGGATCTGTTCAATGAACTTACAATCTGATTCTCAATTGCAGTCTGTTCCTTGAGAAAAACTGTCAACTCATCTTTTGAACTCACAACAGTTATCTCCCTTTTCATTTGACATCCTGAGCATGACCCATAAGCTTTTCGGCGATTTTCCTGCCAAGCTGTCTACACTCTTCCAGACCCGCCAAGTCAGGAGTGTACTTGATAAGTAGGGGAGGCTCGAATATGATCATGCCGAATTTCTCCTTCATAATCTCTAAAAGCAGTTTTGGAGCTTCACCGCTCCAACCATAGGATCCGAAGGCTGCCCCAGTTTTGCCCTCTAGACTGACATCTTTCACAGAAACCTCTTCAAAAAGCTTCTTCATACCGTTTGTCATGTCATGATGATATGTAGGATCTCCAGCAACTATAGCGTCATAGTCAGTCAATTCCTCGGGTGTTAAGTGATACTTCAATTCTACTTTGGTTCCCTGAACGCCTTTAGCTCCTTCTGCCACGGCTTCAGCCATCTTCTGAGTGTTTCCTGTCTGACTATAATATAGAACCAGAAGTCTTGACATAGAGTGTCACCACGAACCGTCCTAATCCTAACCGCCTCTGCAATTATAAAAATGCAAATCAAAAAGCCGAAAACTTGCAACTAGATACTGCCTAGTCGCGTGCTTATGGAATCATGATTTGGGACTAGATTATATATTTGTGTGGAAAAAAAGGAGCTATGTTGGCTTCGTCATTTGAATGTCTTTTGCTAGTACGTATGGTGCTAGGGATGGAGGATCGGCTTCAAGCCACCAGTGAACATGCTGTCTTTCTCTAGATATTCCATTGATCTGTTTTAGCAATCTGAGAGCGTTGTCGCTCAGCCGAAGGTCTTTCCAAGATTCTTTGATTTCTCCGTTTTCGATAAAGAATATTCCATCCCTTGGGAGGGTGGAGAAGTCTCCTGTAGCATAATTCTGGAATCTTGTGTACCATGTGTTTGTTAGGTACAGTCCTCTTCTTACTTGGCTGAAAAGTTCAGCTTTGCTCATGTGTCCAGGGTCCATCTCTATGCTCCACGGTGTAGGTTGTATCAGTCCTGCGTTCCCAGTTGTGTCAGTTTTGAAGATCTTTGCTGTGGATGTGTTGTGTAAATATGTTTTGAGAACGCCTTGGTCGATGAACACATTCTCTTGAGTTGGGAATCCTTCATCGTCGTATATTCGGTTGTTGACTGAGTATTCCACAGGTTTGTCGCGAATCGTGACAATGTCAGATGCGACTTTCTGATCAATCTTGTCCACAAACACAGAAAGCTTGATCATAACGCTGTAGGCAGATGCCATATTTGCCCAAGTGCTTAACATGGAGCCGAAGAATAATGGGTCAAAGATGATGTCATATTTATCCTCCTTCCCCGGTTTCGGATTCCTTGCTAATCTGGCGATTTTGCCTGCCTTCTCTCCTGCTCTAGAAGCACTGAAGTCTTTCAATCTGGAACGGCACTCTACGCCGTGACCTGATGCATCAATTTCGGAGAAGGCTCGAATTGATAATTCAATTGCTGATCTTGTATCGTATCCTCTGGGTCCTTCGGAAGAGACGAGATATATATCCTCATACTTTGTAAGGAGTATTCCACCAGCATTGATTCCTTCACCTGCTTCTGTCTTTGCAGCTTCTATTGCCTCTAGGACATATTCTGAGGGATCTTCAAGATCTTGTAGTTTCTTGTCTGAGGCGGACTGTGGATATTTAAACGTGCCCTCAGCTATTCCGCCGTATTTCGGGTTTTCTCTTGAGACTTTAGCAAGTCTGAATAGGTTCTCCATTGTCTCATCTACATTCTGAAGGTTCTGTATCTGTGTTGCAACTAGTCGTTTGTTCCATGCAAGAGCTACATCCGTCACGTAAGTATCCCATGCCACTGTGATGTCAATCTGGTTGTTGCTGAATCTTGTTTGTCTGTATTTTCCGAAAGTTGTTTTGGCAACGACTTCATCTGCTCCAAGGCTTTTGCCTTTCTTCACTATGTACTCAGTCTCTGCAGTCACTTCACTCATTTTACATACACGCTCCTTAAACGGATGATCGGACCACCAGTGAAGACTGGAATGCCTTGCATTGGATCGCCTTTGCCACAGGTTGCGGCGTCAAATTCAATTTTCTTTGATATAGCATCAACTGCGCTCCACCAACCCTCTGTGGTTGTTTCGATCACGGGTCTTGCAACAGGATGCCTTAACTCCCCATTTTCGATCAGATACGCTTCTCTCCCTACGTAACGTTGGTTGAATCGTCTGTCGTCGATATTCCATTCTGTGAATGACTTCATATAGATTCCATGTTTCACGTCCTCAATAATTCCTTCTTCTGTCCAGTCCTGTGGCAGCAGGTAGGTGTTCGCCATTCTGACAATGGCCTCTCTATCGTAGTTGTTTGATCTTGAAGAGCCGTTACTTCTCGTGCTGAGTTTGGCTGCTGTTTCCCTGTTGTGAAGGAACTCATTTATTCTGCCATCCTTGTAAAGGTATCTTCGTGTTGCTCTGATTCCTTCATCGTCATATTCATAGTAGCCATAGCTGTTTTCGATAGTTGGGTCATCAACAATTGAAACCAAATCACTGCCTATGCGCGTTCCTATCCAGTAGGGGCCCCCGGGATATATGAAGGAGCGTCCCGCTTGGCTCATTTCGCGTCCAAGTATTCGATCTGCCTCCATAGGATGTCCACAAGACTCGTGTGAAGCGATGCCTGTGATTTCTGTTCCGCAAACAAGATCTATCTTCTGGGGTTTGATAGTCTTCCCTTCTTTGATCAGTCTCTGCAGCATGTATGCCTCATTCAGCAACGCGTCAGCTACGTTCCATTCATCGAAGGCCTCCCAGCCTCCACTGCGTCCAAACTGTTTGTAAGCCTGTTCCGGCCTGCCATCTTCTATTACAGTTATGAAGGCAAAGGCAGCTATTTTAGGAGTGAACGATAGGATAGCTGACCCTTCAGAGTTTACAAAGTATTTTTCGATGAGATTTATTGGGCACGATATTATTCTTCCCGGAACCTTCACTTTTTGAGAGGCAAGCCTTTTGTCGATTTCCATTAACTCCTCTATCTTCTGTTCTGGCGGGACGTCTTCTATTTTCTTTTTCTGCTTCACGCCCCACCTTGCTTTGACTCCTTTTTCATCCGCGAAAGTGATTCTGTCTTTACGTCTGGCTACAGTAGCAAACTTGTATGCTTTGTCCACTACAATCCTCGCTTCATTCTCTGTCCACTTATTGGTTGACGCAAAGCCAATGCCGCCATCGGCAAGTATTCTCACGGAGAACCCACTATCACTTGCTGAGATGAAAGCATCAAGTGTACCGTTTTTTATCACCAGTTGCTCGAATCTCGTAGTGTGTGCTCTGACTTCAGCATATTCGATTCTCTTGCTTCTTGCGTAATCCAGTGCGTATTCCACCAAGTCTTCATCCATTTTCTTCACCTTTTGTCTACCTACTCGCGTAAAGCAGTAAAAGCTTTTTCATAGGATATGTATGAAATTACGATCTCCCCAGGTTTTTTCCATTATCTCGCGTGTGCGCTAAAGGCGAGGCAAATATTCTTCCAGAAGTCGAAGAGATAAAGAAGAAAGTGAGTATGAATTATCTGGATGATTAGGCTGCTCTTTCTTGCTTAGGCGTCTGGCCTAAAGGTCCGTGCTGCCAGGTCTTTATCGATCATGAAAAGTTCATTGCTCCCCTTTCCTACGAGCTTCAGTCTACCGATAATTTCGTTATCATTGGCTTCTTCCTCGACCTGTTCTGTGACGAACCATTTCATGGTCTACCCAGTTATTCATGTATTTTGTGACCGACATTTCGTGCTCCAGAGTTTTCTCAGATACTTCTGAGGTTAAGTGAAATTCGACTGACGGCTGCCAGAAAGCCATTAGACCGATCGCGCGAGCGGAAAATCGATGGCATCAAGAAAATTTGTCCAACGACTATCCTAGAGGAACTGAAGACATGAAATTTTGATTGCGCACGGCTTATCTGTTTGATTCGGCTGTTTGATTTGGCACTGTGATTCTATTCGTATCGAGTCAGATATAATGGTTCGCTTGCTGTCCTTTTTCTTGCGATTTTCCATGAAGCGTTTCTTGTCAGACGGTTCTTCTTTCTTTGGGCTTTTTCTTCGGGTCCAGCCGGATTAGCTGAAGTAGACTGAGAAAGCTTGTTGTCGTTAGTAGTTCCTTCGTCTATCTTCAATATCGGGACCACAGATTCCAATAGTCAGGCCATCAGATATTTGGTTTAGGAAGAGATAATCAGTATTTTGGAATCTTATTTAGGATTCTTTCTCTTTCTTCCAGCATGTAGGAACCAACGTTTTTTTGGGACAAAGGCTTTGATAAGTGTTCTCTTAGGCTCTAAAGATCTTGGCTCTGGAATAGTGATCGACTGTACCCTTATGGTTTTTCTTTCCAGTGTATAGATATCTACTTTTCATCAGCTTATTAGGTGGCAAGCTAGTGCTCGCCTCAGGGCTTAATCCATGGTGTCATGCGTATCTTTCAGTTTATCAACGGACAGAGGACCTTTATATCTACCGAAACCCATCCTTTATGGATCGAATCTTAAGGCAGCTTGAACTTTGATGAACTTCTTATCTCAAGAACGCATATGTTTCTTGTGTCGCCTAGAGATTCCTGATCTATGAGCGAAAACTTTTATTGAGCGCCAAACCTAGTTTGGCAAGCGTCGAGAAGTTGATGAGTTATGCCTTTAAAGAAAGGGGATTTTGTGCTCATAGATTATATAGGAAAAGTGAAAGAGACTGGTGAAGCTTTCGACACTACCATTGAGAAAGTCGCTAAAGATGAACGACTGTATAAAGAGGGTGAGATCTACGAGCCAAAGCTTGTTGTACTTGGCGAAGGATGGGTTCTCAAGACTCTAGACGAAAGCTTGGAGACTATGATAGTAGGCAAGGAAACATCGGTGGAAATATCGTCGGAGAAAGCATTCGGAGATAGGGATCCTGAAAAGGTCAAACGTGTTCCCCTGAGGCAGCTGACGAACAAGGGGATATCGCCTGGTCTGGGCAAGCGAGTCGAATACAATGGCAAGATGGCTACAATACGAACTATGGGTGCAGGGCGAGTCCTGTTGGATTTCAATCCTCCTTTGGCTGGAAAAACTCTCGTCTATAGGGTAACAGTCCAGAAGAGGCTAAGGACAAATAAGCAGAGAATGCAGGCTTTAATCCATCGTAGAATCCCTGCTGTAGAGCAGTCTAAATTCAAGTTCACAATCAAGACAAGAATAGTCAGTGTCGAAATGCCTGAAGAAGCTTTCTACCTCGAAGGAATACAACTGGCGAAAAGAGGAACAGTCATGGATATAAAGCGATTTTTCCCAAAAATCACGTTCGTGAAATTCATAGAGACATTTAAAACAGAATCTGAGCCAAGGAGCTAGTATACAATAAAAGCCGGTCTTGATGATGAGAATGATCCTGTTCGGTCCGCCCGGGGCTGGGAAAGGCACTTACGCTTCCCGCCTATCCACAGTACTAGGAATCCCCCATATATCAACTGGTGATATTGTTCGAGAAGAGATTAAAGCCCACACCCAGTTAGGAGAAAAAATAAGGGCGTACAGCGAAAAAGGCGAATTGGTCCCAGATGATATCATCTTAGAACTTCTTAAAAGAAGACTCAACAAACCAGACTGTGAAGAAGGTTTCATTCTCGATGGCTTCCCGAGAACGATTAGTCAGGCGGAGGCCTTAGATCAGATCTTCAATCTTAATCTTGTGATAAACCTAAATGTTTCTGACAAGATTGTAATGCAGCGTCTGTCAAATAGACTCATTTGCGACACCTGTGGGGCCATCTACAACAAGCTAACACTGAAGCCAAGGGAAGAAAGCGTATGCGACAAGTGCGGCGGCCGACTTTCCCAAAGAAAGGATGATGCTCCTGACGTCATACAAGAACGTTTAGATATCTACCGCCGGAGAACCAAGCCTCTGATCATTCACTACACAAATAAAGGCGTTTTGAGGAACGTCTTCTGCGAAGATCTTATGATTCCACCAGAGTCAGTAGTTGACGAGATAAGATCTATAGTGGATCATGTCAGAAACGCGACTTGTTTATAGCTTTCTGCCTACGTGTTCAATCAGGATCTGCGTTAGATAACCTTCGTTGCACTCGCCAAGTCTTTGCAGTCTTTTCTGCTTAAACATAGCTTGTTCAGAATCGTGTATCTCTCCGGCCTTATAGTTGAAGATGTTTGGAGAGCTTCTATCACATCGTCTCGCTCTACGCCTAGTTCGCTAGCTTTAGTTGGAGCTCCAAGCAATAATAGAGTCTTCCGTATACGCTTCCAATCCGTCTTGTGTAAATAGGCCATCATTATTGCTCCGACGCCGCATCGTTCCCCATGCATGGCATGGTTCGGTTTAATAATGTCCAAAGCGTGACTGAAGAGATGCTCTGAACCACTGCATGGGCGACTGCTTCCGGCAATGCTCATAGAAACTCCACAGCTTATTAAAGCCTCTATAAGCACCCGTAAACCATCCTCCTCTCGTGTTTTAATTGCTTGTGCGTTTTGCATTACAAGCTTTGCGCTCATCAACGCCAAACTAGCAGCGTACTCGCCATGGTACTCCTTTCTATCTTCATGGGCTAGTCTCCAGTCCTTCACTGCTGTGAACTTTGCTATAACGTCTCCACAGCCGCTTATGGCATGCCGCCAAGGTGCTTTCACTATGGTCTTTGTGTCTGCTATGATGGCAATTGGTGCTTGAGCCATAACAGAATATGGCTTGTCAAGGCTCTTTATTGAGGACAGAGGACTTGAAATCCCATCATGCGAAGCCGTAGTAGGAACACTGATAAATGGAATCTTCTGATGCGCTGAGCTTAGCTTTGCAACATCTATCTTCGTTCCTCCTCCAACGGCGAATATAACCTGAGGCTTCAAAGATTTAATTCTATCTTCAACAGCTCTCATATCTTCAGACGTCGCAGATTCTACAAGAAACTTGTCAACCTCTATGCCCTTATACTCAAGAAACTCTTTCACAACTCTTCCAGCAATATTAAACGTCTTTGGACCCGCGACTATGAGCGCAGATTCTGCAAACCCGAGCCTCTCAGTAACGTCTGTGACTCTTTCGATTACGCCGTTTCCAACCACCACTTCCCTGGGAAGCTGCATACGATGATATTTCAAAGTCAAAACGATCACTATTAAGTATGCCTTTTCTATCTTACACGGCTCTACATCTTTAAGACTTTGGTTATATTCCTGGCTCAGGATTGGTCTTCTTTCTAGTTTGAGACCGTAATATTAATAAACTCGGGGTCACGACTACATGATGCTGCTTCCTAGTGAAGTAATTCCTTTCAGGCATCTGGATTTTGGAGAAGAATGAAATGGTCAATAGCGACAAAGTCAATCAGCTGATACTAAAGGGTACCACAACCATTGGTGTCGTTTGCAGAGACGGTGTAGTGTTGGCTTCAGATACACGGGTAACTATGGGCACTTACGTCGCGCATAAACATGGCAAGAAGATATACAGGATAGATGATCACCTTGCCATGACCATCTCCGGCAGTGTAGCTGATGCTCAAAGAACTGTTGACATGCTGAAGGTGAATGCGCAGCTTTATAGACTCAACATCGGAAGACCACTGCCCGTGAAATCTGCGGCAAGACTCATTGCCAACCTTCTATTTTCATCCCGATACGCACCTCTTATCGCACAGATTCTTGTAGGTGGTGTAGATGACACAGGTCCCCACGTATTTTCACTAGACCCCTTTGGCAGTCTGACGAAAGAGAAATGTGTTGCTACAGGTTCCGGATCACCAATAGCTTACGGCGTCTTGGAAGACAAGTACCAAGAGGAGAAGCTGGTTGAAGAGATCATGCCTGTAGTTGTCAAAGCTGTAGACTCTGCCATGAAGCGAGACTCTGCAAGTGGAGACAGCTTCAATGTTGCGGTCATAGATAATGAAGGATATCGACAACTATCTGATGACGAGAAAGGGCGGCTTCTGGAAGATTGAGGAAGTCTAGCAGTGTCAGTGAATTCTGAAGAAGAAAAAATAGAAATGAGTCAGTATATTCTGGAGCACGTTCCAAAACAGGCTGAAGTGTCCAGAATAGAATATGAAGGCCCAATGCTGGCTGTTTATGCCAAGAACCCAGGAATCTTGGTTGAACAGAGCAGTGTAGTAGCCGATATCGTGAACGTACTGAGAAAGAGGATAGTAATACGTTCTGACCCTTCAGTCAGACTGCCAGAAAAAGAAGCTGAGAGGATAACCAAGCGAACAATCCCGTCTGAAGCAGAGGTTACGGATATCTATTTCGATCCAAGCCTCGGCGAGATTGTAATCGAAGCCAAGAAGCCAGGCCTAGTCATTGGAAGAAACGGGGCTGTTCTTCAAGAGATAGTGAGGCAAACCAGATGGCGCCCCCGTGTTTTGAGGAGTCCGCCTCTGAAGTCAAAAATTGTGGCTCATATGCGTCACTATTTGCATTCGGAAAGCAAGGAAAGGGAACGGATTCTACGGGAGGTTGGAGAAAGAATTTTCAGGCCGCAAACCTATGATGTCGGGGACGTTCGCATAACCGCATTGGGGGGAGTGCAAGAAGTTGGAAGATCAGCTTTCCTTGTCCAAACCAGAGAAAGCAGTGTACTATTAGACTGTGGACTTAATCCAGGATCTTCTGCGGCATTTGAAATGTTCCCACGGTTGGACGATCCAACCTTCGAGGTTGATTCTCTCGATGCTGTAATCATAAGTCATGCCCATCTCGACCACTGTGGTCTAGTACCGTTTCTGTACAAGTATGGATATGATGGTCCCATTTACTGCTCAGCCCCAACGTCAAGTCTGATGACTCTGCTTCAGCTTGACTATTTGGATGTGGCAAGTAAACAGGGGGTCATTCCACCGTATGACCAGAAAGATGTCCGCGAATGCGTCCTGCACGTTATACCCCGGCGTTATGGTGTTGTCACAGATATAGCTCCCGACATTCGCCTAACGCTGCACAATGCTGGGCATATTCTGGGCTCTGCGATAACACACCTACATGTTGGCGAGGGATTGCACAATATTGTCTACACCGGCGACTTCAAGTACGGAAGGACGATGCTGCTGGAGGCTGCAGTGAGAGAATTCCCAAGGGTGGAGACAATCATAACTGAGAGCACTTATGGCGGCCCGATGGACATCATGCCTTCAAGGATAGAAGCTGAAGAAAGGTTGACTCATATCATAAATGAAACTTTGGATCGCAAAGGCAAGGTTTTGATTCCTTTGCCCGCCGTGGGAAGAGCCCAAGAAATAATGCTTGTTATTGATGGTTACATGCGGCGAGGCTTGATGAAAGAGGCGCCTGTGTTCATTGAAGGAATGATTTCTGAGGCCACCGCAATTCACACTGCCTATCCTGAATACTTGGGCAGAGAAGTCCGCAGAAGCATACTTCATGATGGGATAAATCCATTTCAGTCAGATTATTTCACGATTGTGGAACACCCTAGCGTGAGGAAGGACGTAATAGACGGTGAACCCTGCATCGTTATCGCAACCTCTGGGATGCTTGAGGGAGGACCAGTAATAGAGTATTTCAAGAGTCTTGCTGATGATGCGAATAACACTATAATCTTTGTGAGTTATCAGATCGAAGGCACTTTGGGAAGGAGAGTTCAGAAAGGCTTGTCTGAAGTAACGATTATGGACAGCTCTGGCAAGATCGGCGTAGTTGAAGTCGGGCTCCAGGTAGAATCGATTGACGGCTTCTCCGGGCATTCTGATAGGCGTCAAATAGTAAACTACATAACCCATCTCACGCCAAAGCCTGAAAGGGTAGTAATTTGTCATGGAGAAAAGGCAAAATGCCTGAACCTGGCCAAGTTCATCCAGAGAAGGCGAAGAATCAAGACGTTAGTGCCCGCAGCAATGGAAACTCTTAGGCTGCAGTAGGAACAGGCTTGCCGGTCACAGAAGTCTCTTCCCGCCAAATCTTGACATTCGGAGGGCAGAGAGCCACCCTTTCCTCACCTAGACGCGCGATATCTCCATTAATTGATTCAATGAACTCACGCATTTCGTTGACAGCCCGCTTCACATCTTCAATACTCTTGGCAGCAAGAGGAGTTATTCTAATAATCAGAATGTTTCCGGAACTGACCTCGCTTTTAACCGCATCCAAATCTGACAACTCGCGTAGAGGCATTGCTTTAAGATACGCCTTGCGACGGACGCCCCGCGTTTTCCCTACTTTCTCTTCTTTAGCTTTCTTGGACTTGCGGAACAGGTCGCCCAATCTTGGCAAGTTTCTCCTCTCTAACATAACAGTCACTTTCTAATAGTTTAAGCGTTTCCTCAAATTGCGCTCAGGATTCGAAATACAGATTAACTGTAAAAGTATTTTATGAATTTGGAATCTTGATTTGAGCTGAGTTTTGAGGAGAATCCAAAGCAGAATCGAAGACTCTTCTGAATCGCGAGGACGTTATACCCATCTCACTTCTGAAATCTTTTAGCCAGTTTCCATAACTCGTCACCCACGAAATGAATATTCTGGAACGCAATGCCTTTATCAAGTTTCCTTGCAGTGTCCACGTCATACATTGATTCACAGAGTGCGACAGCTTTTCCATGTTTTTCGTCTACCACTAGAACCAGATCGCCTTGATTGAATTCTCCCTCGAATCTGACGATTCCCGGTGCCATAATATTTGCGCCGTTGCATACGTGAGGGACGGCTCCCATGTCTACAACCACTTTAGGCATTGAGTCTAGAAGCTCTTCAAAGACTAGTGTAGGAAGGATTCGTCCATCTACTCTAGCAAACAATGGCTTTCCGCTTATAAGGTATATCTGAGCCGAATCTGTTTCAACCAGTTCCATCTCGCCTCTATTCCCCATGATCCCTTCAAGGTTGATTCCAAGCTTGCACGAAGCTTCACTTAGAATTGAGTTAATCTCTCTAGTTCTCAAGAAGTGTCTCCTATATCTTAGTGGCATATGTTTTCTCTCCTAGATAGGTTTAAATGATACAAATTTAAGTATAGAAAACACAAGATATAGTTTCAGGGGCTTCAAATGAGCGAGATGACAACTGAAATCCTTGAGCAGAACCTTGGAAAAATGGTGATAGTACGATTAAAAGGTGGGAAGAGCCTGCGTGGAAAGCTAAAAGGGTTTGACCAACATCTAAACCTAGTATTGGAGGAAACTGAGGACACGTCCAATATCGAAGACGTGAAGAAGCTTGGGCAAATAATAGTTCGGGGAGATAACGTCATTCTCATTTCGCCACCTCCTAGGTGACAGCTTTGGGGAAAGGAACACCATCCTTTGGCAAACGCTCACGAAAAACCGTCCACATACGTTGCAGAAGATGTGGAAGAAGAGCTTACCATGTTTCAAAGAGACGATGTGCCGCATGTGGATATGGAGCTACAGCTACACTGAAGAGGAATTCGTGGAACACTAGAAATTCCCACGGAGTCAGAAGCCGCTAGATTCTGTTTCGATGTGAAAACTGGTAATACAGCGCATGCAGGGTTCTTCATTTCTCCTCACTTCCTGCAACTACTCCGATGTGAAATCAGAATAGGTTTTGTGAAGCGTTATCCAAACTCAATACGTCTACTACGCACGCGAGTCTACTTCTCTCTCGGATACATGAGCATGAGTGTTTGGCTTTTAGACGTGAGGCTGAGCGACTTCGGGTCAGACTGAGGATTTCACGAAAATCCCCCAGTACCATTTTACATTTGCACAAGATACTGTTGCTGATCTGTGGGATTCTTGTCAGAATTCACATGTAGTTGTAGTAGCCCTTGTCAACTTTCACAAAGATTAATGGCCCCGTGCTTCGAGCGACCTCTTGAGCCTTTCTCAAAGTGTTGTTAACAACGATTAGGGTTCTTTCTTCCTCTTTATCGTATTTTCTCTTGTCTCGACCTAGTTCCATCTTAAGAAGATTCTCGGCTAGGATCGATGTGCCGCATATTTCTCCGTTTCGGATAAGTTTGGACACGATCACTTCCTGCATTTCCTTGCGGTTTGCCAATTTCCTCCACAGCGGCTTTGCTTTGTTAAGGTTGCTCTTGGCTTTCTTCCACCTTATGGAGCTCTCTTTCCCTATCAACAGTTTTACCCGTTCTTTCCATTTCTTGAACCACATATTGGTCCAAAGGTCGATGAACTCCTCCAACTCGTCCGGATTTCTGTCGTAAAATTCTTCAAGTCTATCAACAAGTTCGCACTCATTTGCTTCTTTGCCTATCAATTGCCAATGAACTTTCAGATAGTTCGTCAAGTCTTGGCATGCTATTTGGAGTATCTTGCGATCAGAACCAAAGATATCTAACAATGGGTTCTTGCTCTTCAGATTTTCCGACAGTAGAACTTCGATGAAATTCATACGCTACTCCTGCTTCGAAGCCTTCTCTACATAAAATCTAAGCTCAGAAGCTTTAATTAAGCTTTATTTATGGATGCTTCTATAACTTACTACTGGAATTATTCTAGTTTTTGATACATTGAACAGCTCAGAGGCAATCTTCTCCTAGACCAAGGTTATTTTAGCCCTTTGCTCTTCCGACCCGTACTATCACCACAGAGTGGAGCTGATCAGAAAATGTGTGATTGGCCATGAGACGGATCCTCAGGTTTTAGATAGGGATTTCATCTCAGAACCTCTGAATCCTGGTGAGATTTCTGTTGCTTTCTCAAAGGAATACGGCCGGAAGCCCTAGTTTCATTTAAAGGTCAAGATATTCGCGATTCGAAAAGAAGACGTTTCGGTCTGTATCTGGGTTACAAAGCTGGCTCCATCAGAAAGATATAATTGTTTTGCGAAGCCTTGCTTTTGCAAACAAAGCTCGAGACAACTCTAATGGTTAGATGTATAGATAGGTGGTTCAGAGACTGCTAGAAATTCACTCCGCTCCGTTCTCTATAGTTATACCATTTCCAGATCTCTTTGATAGCGTTTTTTGAATATCCTCTCTGCCAAAGTAAATTTCTAAGCTTAAATGACTTTTTCATTCAAGGATTTCTCCATGATACTCGATTTATTTTCGTAGAATTAAGATTTCTGTATCCGGAATTTCTTTTTGGGGCAGATGATGGTTTCCTAAGGATTCTCTCTCGCAGTCTTGATGCGGCAAGAAGACGGGCGCACTGAGTCAAAATACGGAATTCTTACATCTATCCTATCCGCTTTTATGCCCTCTGAGAGGAGAATCGTGGACGGAGAAAGGAGAGAACGAGAAGAATTTCCACGATTTCTCCCCCAGTGAAAGATCAGCTATAGAGGAATCTTCTATAAAAATCTTCTATGCCAATCACCTTCATGTGAAATGTGATCCACCTTCGGGAATTGAGGCTTCTACAGTTAATATTCTTTGACGTCAGAAACGGCAACGTTAGAATTCTGAGTTATGCTTTTTTGCTGAGCCTTCTATGAAAGGTCAGAGTATTGTATTCCTCTTGTCGATAGGTTTTTATTTGTGGTGTGCCGTCTATCGTAAATACTACAGTCTGTTGGAAGCTGAGATTAGGGTTATGGTTAGGAAAGCGCGAATACGCTTGACGAGTACGAACTACAGGAAGCTTGAAGAGGTCTGTGGCGAGCTAAAAGCCATAGCCCAGAAGACAGGAGTCAGGATGACAGGCCCTGTTCCATTGCCCACAAAGAGGCTTAGAGTTCCTGTTTTGAAATCTCCTTGCGGTGAAGGAACTGCTACATGGGATAGGTGGGAACTCCGTATCCATAAACGGCTAATTGACATAGATTCTGAAGAACGTGTAATGAGACGTATAATGCGTATTCGTGTTCCAGAAGAAGTGCATGTAACGATAGAGCTTCTCTAGAGAAGCCCTGTGGAGCATCAACTGTGTGAGGCACTGCTTCTATAGAAACGGAATACTGATTATTGTTAGAGCTAGGCTTGTTGCGAAGGCTAATGTCCATACAGCTTTGTTCCAGAGAAAGACTTTGAATCCGTCGAATATTCCAAATGGAATGAGGTTAAGAAGCGCGATCCAAGCGTTGAAGGAGCCGCTAAGGATGAAGATCTCGCTTAGAAAATATGTTGTTTCGTGAAAGGGGAAGGCGGCTGCAAAGAAAACCATAGATAAGATAATGTTGGTTGCGGGTCCGGCAATGGAGATTCTTCCCATGGTTTCTCTGTCACAGATCCCTCTGACCATGACCGCACCGGGGGAAATAACTTTGAAGAAGGGTGAAAAAACAGAGATTAAGGTCAACAGCGCACCAGTTATTACTAGCCTGAACTCAGCCCACAAACCTCTTCTCTGCGCTGCTATCTTGTGAGCAAACTCATGAATAAAAAAGGAAATAGCTAATATAACAGTCAGTAAAATCAACAATTCTGTTCCCAAAGGGCGATACAGAGCAGGAGATAGCCCAATGGCTACTACGAGTAACACGGCTACAGCTAGGTGCTTTATCTCTGTACCGCTGAACCCTGCTCCTCTCGGGAATCTAGGCAAATCGTACGCAACCCTGTAGTCAGGCGGTTCCTGTTTCTGGATGATTATTGATTTCCTTTCCTTCGTCGGCGCTATGGCCAATTCTTTTCGCGGACAATCGTGATTTTCTGGCAAACGGTGTTCAGTGCAGAAGTGGCTTCCGCAATAAGGGCATTTAAAGGGCAGGAAAACCTCTTTGCCGCATCTCTTGCATATCATGAGTTTCACCGCGCTTTTTTTTGTGTGACAAGAATGTCGCGTCGTTGTTATATGTTTCTCCAAAGGAGAAGTGCCTCTCCCTTTGAGTGTATGATGATAAATACTAAAGATGACAATACTAAGCTAGGGTGGGGCGCGGAGGATTCGTTCAGGCGGGACCGATGTTTGGAGGCATTCAGTTTTGTTCACGCAGCAGACTTGCATCTGGGTTACTCTCAGTATGGATTAGAGACTAGACGTAGAGACTTCGACCAAGCCTTTCAAGAACTGGTAGACAAAACGATCGACCTGGAACCTGACTTCATGATAATTGCCGGAGACATATTTCATCATGCCCGTCCGTCAAACATCACTCTAGAAGATGCCATCAGAACCTTCAGCCGCCTTCGTGAAGTCAAAATACCCGTGCTGACAGTAGACGGTTCACATGACTCGGCACCCAACATGCTAACAGGAACCGTTTTGAACCCTTTAGACAGTGCAGAACTCATCTATCATCTGCCAAGACATGAGGGCGCTTGCTGGCGAAAAAAGGGCTGTTGCTACATCTATGGCATCCCAAACTTCAGAACCAGAAGGAAGACAGAGGAATCACTCCCTGCTTTCATGGAGCAGAACAAGCCCAAACCAGATCCCAAACTGTTCAACATCTTCGTTTTTCACATGGCTCTAGATCTCCCTAAAGTCATTCCTCCCTATATGGAGGCGGAAGTTCCACCCGAACTCATTCCAGCAGGCTTCAACTACTATGCTGCAGGTCATATTCACAAGTTCCTCCAAGAGGAGTTCAAGTCTGGAATATTGGTCTACAGTGGGAGTACAGAAACCGTGGGCTACGAGGAAGCGAAGGTCGGTAAAGGTTTTTATCATGTCCAAGTGGATGAAAAAGGGCGTGCCTCTCCACAGCTGATAAAACTGGAATCTGCACGCAAGTTCGTTGTTTTGGAACAGGATTTCACTGGTGTTCCCCCTTCGGAGATTACCCTGTTGACAGTTGAGCTTGTTAAAGGGGCTGATGAAGCAGGTGCAATTGTAGTTCCAGTTTTGAGAGGAGTGTTACCTGTCGAAGCAAGCCGTGCTGAGGTGGATATGGCCCAGATTAGAAATGCTGCGAAACAGGCTTTGCTTGTGCGTCCAGTTGTCTCTTTACGTGAGAGTGAGGTTTCTGAGGAGATTGTTCGTTCGATCTTTGAAGCTGAATTCAAGGATTTGAAAACGAAGGCTTTCGAATATTTCTTGCAGATCTTCTTGGAACGGTACCCCGATGTTGAGGCTGAGAAGATATCCCGCCTAGCGGTCGACTTGATTGAGCCGCTCACGAAGAAAGAGGAGGAAAGAGTGAAACAAGCCTTGGAGGGGGTTATTGAATCAGACTCGAAGTGATACAATTAGAGAATATTCGGTCCCATGAAAAGACAACTGTGCCATTTACCAAAGGCTTCAACTGTCTAGTCGGTGGGCTGGGAAGCGGAAAATCCAGCGTCTTGTATGCCATAGACTTTGCTCTTTTTGGAGAACCTTTGGGTCGAAGCTACGAGTATTTGCTGCGGGAAGATGCCGAGAATGCAGTAGTCTCGCTTCAATTCGTTCAGAACGCGAAAACGTACAAGATCGTAAGGGGACTGAAGAGATATGGGAGCAGTATAAGGCAGGATTTCGATGCGTTGAGATTACTCGAACATGAGAATGTGATTGCAAGTGGGAAAGCTGAAGCCGTGACAGAACAGCTAAAGGCAATTACGGGTCTGGACAAAGATCTCTTTCGAGAAATAGTGTGGGTCAGGCAAGAACACCTTAAGGAGCTTCTGAATGCGACGCCCAGGGAAAGGCAGAAACGCCTAGACGAACTCTTCGGCTTATACGAGTATGAAAAATCGTGGAGTGCCCTCGCCAGTCATCAACGCGAATACGAAGGAGAAAAACGAGCCTATCAGAAAGATCCAGACGTTGTTGGAATAGAAAAGCTGGACACTGAGTACAGCAGTGCAACCGAGGAATTCTCAGAAATCGATATCGAACTCCAGAATCTTAGGAAAGGATTGGAAGAAGCCAAAAGGGATCTTGAAGAGGCTGATTCGAAACTCAAGAGTCTGGAGGAAGTCAAAACCCTGACCGAGGAACTTAAGCGGAAAGAGGCGCGGCTTCAAACCAGTATAGCCAATACCGAAGATTCCTCTGCATCTCTGGCAGGAAGAATCGAAGGAAAAAAACTCGCCATCGAGAACTTAAAACAAAGATTGAAGACTGCGAATGAGCGGATCGACTCCTGTAAGACCGATCTAAAAGAGACAGGAATCTCACCAGAAGAAGAGGTCGAAGCTATAAGGCAATATGTGTCAACGTTTGATGATCAGATCGCCAGCTTGAAGGGCGAACAAGAGGCTGCCCTCAAAAGCGTACGGACAAACCAGAGAAGACTGTCTTCTCTCTCCACCGAAAGCCGCTGTCCGCTATGCCTCCAGACCCTAGCGGGCGAATACAAGAAAAACCTCATGCACAAGATTCAAGAGGAGAACAGCGAAAGTCAAAGAGCAAAAGATCAACTGCTAATTGACATCGAGGAACTACAGCAGATAAGGGAGAGAGCAACCACCGCTTTTTCGAACCTTCAAATGCTTATCCGAGTAGTGGAAGAGTTACAGGGTCGCATAGGCGAAGAGACCCAGAAGCTTGCTGAACTCTCAAAAGAATTCGGAGAAAAACAAGCTCAAGAGCAGAAATTTCGTGCACAACTCAGTGACGTGAGAGAAGGGATAAAAGGTTTCGATGTTTCTCGGCTAGAGCATACAAGAGTTCAGAAAGAACAGGCTTTCAAAGAATACTACTCTCTAGAGTCTCAGTTGAGAACAAGGGAAAATCGCAAAAAAGACCTGCTCAAACGGTTAGACCAAGTCAAAGAAAGAATAGATCAAGCTCAGCATAAGGTTGAGCGTACGGAAAAGATAGCCCAAATCATCGATATCATAACTGGCATACGCGACGCTTACAGAAGTATTCAGCCGATACTGAGAAGCGAATTCGTGAAGATCTTACGGAACTTCGTGCAGCACGTTCTGGACAGCCTAATCGAACAAGCAAGTCCTCTGATGAACGTGACAATTGATGAAACATACACTCCCTATGTCAAGAGCGAAAGTGGAATCGAACGAGAAGTACCAAACCTGTCAGGCGGAGAGAGGACTCTGCTTGCCTTTGCGTACCGCCTCGGGCTGGGTCAACTGATTATGCAGTATAGGGCAGCTCACGGACTCAGCATGCTCTTGCTGGATGAGCCTACGGAAAGTCTTGGAAGGGAAGACGGCTCAATCTATCGATTGGCAGAGGCAATCTCGCGTTTCAAGGCTATAGAGCAAATAATAGCAGTCACCCACAGTGAAGCTTTTGCTGAAAGAGCTGATTATGTCATAAGGCTTGAAAAGGAGTTTGGATCTAGCAGAATCTTCCTTGAGAGGTCTGCAAAACCCGCCTAATCATATGCGTTTACAGCCAAGACCAGTGATAGCATCATTATCCAGATGCTTCTTCAATCACCTTGTTCTCTAGGACGCCGATCTTCTCGATTTCGATCCTTATGATGTCATTTGCTTTCAGAAACTTCGGTTTTGGTTTTTGAGCGAAGCCGACTCCTGCAGGAGTGCCTGTTGCAATTATATCACAGGGTTCTAAGGTCATTATTCGACTGATATGATGGATGATCTCGGATACGTTGAAAATCATGTGGGCTGTTGTGGAATCTTGACGCAATTCATCGTTAACCCATGTACGAATCAACAGGTTAGATGTATCCGTCATCTGGTTCCTAGTTGCTATGCAGGGTCCTATGGGAGCAAAAGTGTCAAGACTCTTCCCTCTAGTCCACTGTTTGTCTTTGAATTGCAGGTCTCGTGCTGAAACATCATTGAGAATCGTGTATCCGAAAACGCATGATTTCGCATCTGACAGTGAAATGTTCTTGGCTTTCTTTCCTACGACAATTGCCAGCTCAGCTTCATAATCAAGCTGCTTGACAAAGTCTGGTTTGACTATGTTCTGGTTTGGACCGACAATCGTAGTGCGCGGTTTCAAGAAGATTATTGGTTCTTCAGGTACAGTGGCGTGTTGCTCTTCAACGTGATCTTGGTAGTTCAGACCCAGACAGATTATCTTTGGGGGAGAGATTAGTGGGGCCAAGAGAAGGGGATTGAGAGCATGAATAGCAGAGTCCTCAGCATCTTTTCTCTTCACGAGTTCTCCGATTCTCTCCGCTGCTTCCAAAGCCTTTGATCCTGCAGATATGAACTCCTCCAACGAGGCCGGTATATCTTCGTCCCAAAGTTTAGCCAGACTTGGAAAACATACTACACTGTCTTCCATGAGAATCCCGTAGCCTCTTCTATTCTTGGCACGATAGCGAGCTAGTCTCAAAGCTGACCTTTATCCTAGTCCGGAACGATGCCGATTCTTGTTACGGCAATTCCCTCTTCTTCCAGCTTGTGAATGAAAGGGTTTATCCCCACTGAATCACTTGCGATATGTCCGGTTACTATCAAGTTTCCGTTGCCTTCAGCCTTGAGTCTCTGCAAGTCTGCTGGGCATATATGAATATAGACAACTGTTTCAACACCATGGGTGAAGTACGTCTTGGCGATTTCGTAGCCGCCGTTGGTTCCCGCGCCATGCGACATCACGACTTTCCCAGATTGATTTTCAGGCTTGCCAAGTCTAACCTTAATTTTAGTTTTGGCGTTTCTGAACTCGTTGAGTTCTTGTAAGGCAGAGACTACATCTTGTACTGTAGAATCTGCTCTAACGTTTTTCTGAATCTGTTCGTTCATTCTTCTTCTTCCAACTTCATCCAGAGGTGTGTGTATATTCATGTAGGGCATGTCCAGCCGCCTTGCAACATCAATTGCATGCAGATAGTTCCGTGTATGATTTTGCACTTCTAACTGTTCAAGTTTCTTGTCGACCGCGTCTTCAGCTTCATCTTTCGGCACTCCAGCCTTAACCATCTGTTGGACATGTCTCCTGAAAACTTGATGGAAGTCTATAACTGCGGAACCTCCTTGTGGATGATGGGCAATAACTGCGTCATAACCCAGTTGTCTGGCAAGTATAACCTCAGAAGCGCCGGCATCTATGCCTAGCAGGATTTGTCTGATATTATTCCCTTCAACATATATAGTGCTATCTTCAGGAGTCTTCTTCAATCCTGCAAGTCTCAAGGATATTTCCATGATGTCCCTAGTATTCACTTTTACACCTACCGGTTACGTATTGCAGTTTGGAATTCGATAGCTCGATTCTGGCTCTTAGATAGAAGGAAAACACTATGCTTTGTCTCGTTGGCCATGATTAACACCTGTCGGATCTTGTGTTACGTCGGTTAGCATAGATAACTATTATGACAAAGCAAAAAGCGAAGATTTGCCTTCTGATAGATATACAAGAATCGCCTCTAGTCAAATAGCTATGCTGTCCATTAGGCATCATCAGATGACTAGAGAAAAGGCGTTTGAGAAAGAATGAAAACAAGAAGGCTGGCTTTGACGGAAGGCATATTGGCTGGCGCTCTTTTCGGAACTGCAGCTATCTTCATACGGTTTCTTGGGAAGCTAGACGCATTCTACATTGCTTTCTGGCGTCTAGTGATCGCCTGTCTGGTTGTTGCGGTGATGTTAGTCTTTCTCGGGAGTTCATTTCAATACAAGAGTGTGAAGAAGAATCTGAGACAACTCTTCATTCTGAGCTTCTTTTTGAGTCTCCATTTCATACTATTCGTTTCTGCAGTGAAGGATACCTCAATATTAAATGCGACAGTCCTTGTCAACACGACGCCCATATTCTCAGTGTTCATCTCATCCTTTGTTTTCAACGTTAAACCGTCACGCCTTGCACTCCTAGGTCTGACTATTTCCTTCGTTGGCGTACTGGTAATATTTCAGGGAGAAACCATGATTTCAGGTCTGAACAACACCCTAAACGTCTTTTCAACGAGTCTGAAGGGCAATCTGGAGGCGGTTCTAGCCGCCGTGGTTGAAGCTTTCTATCTGAACTACGGCGTAAAAACCAGGAAACGGATGAATATCCTGCCGATTATGTTTCCAATCTACATACTGACCGCAGCCATCATAGGAATTCTAGCGATACCCGTCACTGATCAAATAATGACCCTGCCGACAGAAATGACAATAATTCTTCCACTAATAGGGTTAGGCGTGCTGCCTACAGCCATGGCTCACACACTCTACTTCTCTTCTCTGTCAAACCTTAAATCCTTTGAAACCGCAACTATGGCTCTACTTGAGCCTGTTGGAGCTACCATTCTAGGCATCCTCCTATTTCAAGAGAATCCACCACAACTATTCCTCTTCGGAGCTGGCTTGGTTCTTCTCGGCATACTCTTCATTGCAAAGAAGGACGGCTGGAGAACTTCAATTCAGCAAAACAGTAAAAAGGATAAGTTGGGACCTATGCGTGAGACGGGCTGAGACGATGTCTTTCAACAAGAGGATAGTTTTGGCCTTAAAGAAAGCCTCATCCTTTTTGAAGGAATCGATGGCAGAAGAGGATGAAGATCTCATCGCTAACAGAGTCTGGTACGTTGCCGCAGAACTTGAATATGCATTATTCTTCTTCTTAATGACAATCGAAGATGAGTTGGACAAGTCGAAGTGGAAGAGCGATCCCAAACTTAGGAAAGCTAAAGTTGATACCATCCTGGCTGCAGTGGAGAAGCTGGTCAACAAAGCCGAGAGATGCATTGAAGGTGACAAATTACTGGACAGCTACAAATGGACACACGTTGCGAGAAACTGTCTACTTGACCTTCAGAAACATTTTGCCAAGAAGAAACGGGAAAGACTGAAGAAGAAAAAGTGAAATCATACCTCTTGGATTTTTCTCTCTTTTACGATTAATCCGCTTTCCCCTCCA
>JABAOH010025006.1_pt1 | contig 21722 bp, 23 predicted proteins | sample 7062181 | NCBI WGS metagenome assembly JABAOH01 (sample SAMN14538630, study PRJNA623070) | marine sediment metagenome | biome: marine biome [ENVO:00000428]; feature: marine pelagic biome [ENVO:01000023]; material: deep marine sediment [ENVO:00002113]; isolation source: pool of 5 deep marine... | reverse complement strand
CGGCGGACGATGCTATCCAAGCCGGACTCATTGCAGGAGGAGACATCAACACCGCCTACGACCGCTCAAGCCCGATAGAAGTCCACCGTCAGTTCGTCTCAACCGGTCCTCTTATCTCCCTTGGTGGAACCGTCCGTCTCTACCGCAACCTAGGAGATACAGACAACGGCACCACCCCGGCGGAGCTCATAAGCCTTGACCCCAAATACTTTTCTTTGCAGAGAACCCTCCTCGGGCGTCCTCGAATTTTCTGGCGGGAGGTAGTCCCTTAATTTGCTAGAGTAGTATCGTGCTAAACAGAAATTTCTGGGTTCTTTGGGGAAACCGGGTTTTCACAAGGGTTGCCTACCACCTTGTATTTTTCACTCTTTTAATTTGGGTTTACCAACTGACCTCTTCAAACGCCGCCGTCTCCTTATATATGATTANNTGATATTTGCCAACCTTGTTTGGGGGCTGCTTGTGCTTGCTTTTATACCGGCGAAGGAGAGTTTCCCTCTCGTTCTTGCGGTAACTCTAGCAACCCAGGCACTTGACGAGTTTTTTAGCCCCTCTCAAGGAGCATCCCTTCCTCAGCTTGTCGAGAACAAGAAACTTTTAACCGCAAATTCTTGGTTTTATATAGCAACCTACGCTGCAAGCTTTGCTGGATACTTTTTGAGCGGCGTGCTTCTGAGGTTTTTTGGATATGAGTACCCGTTTATAATCTCGTCGGCTCTTGTTCTTCTTGGTGCTGCGTTTTCTTTGAGCTTGCCCCCGCTTAAAACAAGACGGCGCTCCGTGAGTCTTACAGAATTTACCCGTACGGTTTTGAAGAGGTTGCTCGAGCAGTGGAAGTTTCTTCTTAAAAATCGAAACATAGCTTCCACGATGGTTGTCATGGCGGCGGTCGTTTCCGGAGCTGCTTCCGCTGGGGCTTTGGCTCCCGGTTTTAGCGAGCAGGTTCTGAAGATAGATGCCAGAGACTTAAGCTTTATTGGGGTCTTACCTCTGGGGCTGGGGCTTCTGACCGGAGCATTTATCCTGAGCCGCTTCGGAAAGCTGTGGGAGGTTTGGGAGAGCGTCTTGGTATTTGGTCTGGTCCTTCTTCTTCTCACCGTCAGCCCGACTTTGAGGGTACAACTTGCAAACCACATCACAACCCCGCAGGCCTTCGAGAGAATACCGTTCTACTCCTTATCCATATTTGCTCTTGTATTTTTCTTAGGGATTGCCGCGTCTACCGTCGCAATACCAATAATAACCTCTATCCAGCGCATGACCCCTAAAGGTAATTTGGGTAGAACCTTTGGATCTATGGGTATGCTCGCGGCGATTTTTACCTCTTTGATGACCCTTACCACTGGGGCGTTGGCCGATTTCTTTTCCCCGGCGCTACCAGTCGTTGCGATAGGGATTTTTGCGGTTGTTGTGGGTTTCTGGATTAGATACCGTGTCGTCATTGGGTAAAATATAAGGTGGATGTTGCCCGACTTTTTATTTAACATAGGTCCTTTGCCGGTGTATGCCTTTGGGGTGCTTCTGGCTATCTCGTATCTATTAGGTGTTTTTATTTTTTGGCGGCTCGGGCGTCGCGAAGGTTTCCCTTCGGAAGGACTTTTTGATATCGCCCTTTCTACCTCTATAGTTGCTGTGATCGGAGCCCGGCTTTTATTTCTTAAGTTCTTTGGTGGATATATCAACTTCTTGGACATTTTCAGAATGGGTGAGGGGGTGTCTTGGGTTGGGGCTCTAATTTTTGGTTTTTTTGCCTTCGCCGTGTTTGTTCGAGTAAAAAAATGGTCCTTTTTTAGGATCGCAGATTTAGTCGTATTGGGGATGGCTTTCGGGCAAGCTGGAGGTTTTCTAGCATCCGAAGCTGCCAGGTATATTCCTTTTTCTATTTATCTAGCGTTGGGGTATTTGCTTCTTGGATTTGTTCTTAAGTTTTTGCACAGCCGGGCGGCGCCGGGTGTTGCCTTTTTTGCGTATCTAATTGTCTCTGGAGCATTTTTGGCGTTTCTCGAATATCTTAGAGTCGATAAGGCGGTATGGATGGGACAGAACATAAACTATTCGTTCGGGGCCTTTTTATCGACCGTTGGTTTGGTAGGGTTGATTGCAAAAACTGCTAACTTAAGGTTTAATAGAGGTGGAAATGGAAGATAAAAACTTCCTGAAGGAATCCAGAAAACGTCTCTTGGCTTCGAAGAAGAAGCTCGTTAAGCAGATTGAGGAGCTTGCCGCGCAGGATCCCAGCAAGGGCCCCGATAAGATTACTGAGTTTTCAGAAGAGGCCGACGCTGTGGAGGAGCACGAGCGGCTTCATGACGAGACAAGACTTCTGGAGAACCATCTTGAGGAGATCCAAGCGGCGATGTCTAAGATTGAGAAAACCCCCGCAAAATACGGGATTTGTGAGAACTGCGGGGAACAAATAGATAGAGCCAGACTCGAAGCCTACCCACACGCAAGGTATTGCTTAAATTGTGAGAAGAAATTAGGCACGCAGGGCTAGTGCTTAACATAATTTTCGAAGACGATACCCTTTTAGTTTTATCCAAACCGGCAGGTCAGACGGTAAACCGCGCTCAAACCACGAGAGGGAAGGTCACTACTCAGGACGAGCTTGAAAAGCATTTCGGTATAGAATCCCCGCGCGAGGGAATTGGAGGCAGGGCCGGAATTGTACATCGGTTGGATAAGGAGACCTCGGGGATTCTGCTTGTCGCTAAAACCAAGGATGCTTTTGAGAGGCTCCAGTCGCAGTTTAAGCGCCGCACGGTTGGCAAGGAGTATCTCGCCCTTGTTCACGGGGAGACACCAGTGGAAGGAACCGTCGAAGCGCCTATCGCGCGCAATCCGAAGGCAAGAACCCGCTTTGCCGTGGTTGCCGGTGGAAAACCGGCGTCGACCAGCTACAAAAGGAGGGGTGTCTACAGAAGAGGAGGGGAGCGATACTCGCTGGTTAATCTTCTGCCGAAGACAGGCCGAACCCATCAGTTAAGAGTTCATATGAAACATACAGGTTATCCCATCGTTTCGGATCTGCTCTATCTATCTAGAGGGAGGTTTAAAGAAGACTTGAAGTTCTGTCCGCGGTTGTTCCTACACGCCGCGGCTTTGAGTTTTATCCATCCCGTCTCCGGGGCGAAAATGCGCATTGAGGCCGAACTAGCGGAAGATTTGGCAGACGTGCTTTCTGAAATCACCCCGGTTTAGTTTTACAAAGACAACCCGGCTTATTGTTGATTCCTACTATTGCTTTTCACATCAATGAATTGCTATATTAATTCATAATATATGCCGCAGGTTTCTAAAGCTCCGATTAAAAAGGAAGTGGAAAGAAAGATAAGGCACGCCTTCAGCCAGTCTCTGGCCAAGATATCGTCCGAGAAGGAGATGGAGCGCTACATTTTCGATCTTCTTACCCCGACCGAGCAGATTATGCTCGCCAAGCGTTTAGCCATAGCTGCGCTTTTGGTTCGAGGCCTGTCATACCAGGAGATTTCCAAGCGACTGAAGGTCAGCACCTCGACGGTTGCTAGAGTCAACTTGTGGCTAAGAGCCTCGGGTGCGGGATACCGTAGGGCGGTTGAGTCGATAGGGGACTGGAAACCGCTAGTTTGATATCTTAAAGAAAGAGTAAAGAGCCCCTGCCCATGGCAAGAAGATACGGTAAAGTCGGTAAGAAAAGAAATCGTCAGCCCTCCTCTTGGAGACGGCTCAAGAGTCAGTTTAAGATTCAGAAGCGCCTTCGCCGACTTAAATTGGCGCTCATTGTCGTGGCTGCGGTTACCCTCACCCTTGGGGGAATTTATCTTTGGAACCTCTTTACAAAACCCCTCGCCTCCGCCGCCTCCACCTTTAAGAGCAACGTTTCTTGGGATGGGAAGACGCCTTTGAACCTTATGTATTTGGAGGTTTCAAAGATCGACGAGCTCGCCCCCCAAACTTTGACGTTGGGAGTCTTGATGCTAAACCCAACTCAGGAGCGGTTCAGTGCGGTCGAGATTCCGGTCGGCTACGCTAGGTTAGCGGATATCTACGGCTTGGGTAACCTTTCCGGGGAGAGGGATGGGCTGCGGAGACTCGGCGGCACTCTTATGGATTTGCTAGGGATTCCTATCGACGGGTATGTTCTTGTGGGGAGTGGTGGTATAGATGAACTCTCTACTCTCTTCCCGCAGGTTGAGGAACTTGGGGAGGTTGTGAGCTTATCCAATCTATCTAAACTACCCATCGTTTGGAGCATAGCCCGGCGGTATGTGCAAACAGACCTTGGCCTGCCCGAGATCGTTCGCGTATTTTGGTTTCTGTTACAGATCCGTTCCGATAAGGTAGCGCATATGTCTTTAGGTGAGGAGCTACTTGGGGATCCCGCAAACCTCGATAAGAAACTTTCGCCTTTTGTAAGAGACGACATCCTTTTTGCGGAGCACCTCAAGATACAGATCTTAAACGGTTCAAACGCTCCGGGGCTTGCGGCCTCATCTGCGAGGATGATTAGAAACATAGGCGGAGAGGTGATTCGCGTCGATAATTTTGAACGTCAGGATTTAAATAAAGGCTACTTAATCTTGGAATCCTCAGGTAGCTACACCGCCCGACGCTTGGCAGAGATTTTTGGAGTCTCCGACAGCCGTCCCCCAAGAACCGGTGCTGAAGCACGTGCCAACGTAACCCTTATTCTGGGAATTGAAAATGCGTTTTAGAGTTCTTTTTTTCTCCTCGCTTTAAGAAGGAAAAACAAGATTGTACCCCCCGCGACAAGAAGAATCGAGGGGATAAGAAACAATTCAATGTTTTGGGGGATAGAGATTTTAAGACCTCCCAAACCCGCTTTCTCAAGAAGTCTGTTTATCATGGTTTTGGCTTGATTCTCTTGGTCCGTTGCCGCTTCTTGATCTTCAACCTGAAGGGCCGAATAAATCCCTCCGCCGTTTACCCAGTAGTACATACGACGCCCTTCGGGAAAATCTAGAACAAAAGGGTCTTGGTATGAACCTAGCTGTCCGCCGGTACCGAACTGCCCGCTTTCCTCCTCGGGGGTTAGCTCCGCAACCGGGTCGGAGAAGACAAGCCCATCGGTCGAGGTGGCAGAGTAGATACCGTCACTGAAATTTTCGTTTGGGGTCTGAACGGCAAAGTAGAGGCGAAATACACCTTCCTCCTCTTCGTAGATCGCGTGGGCGTTCCACACCGAATCGGCTTCCAACGGCTCCTCGTCCACATTTATTCTTATTCCCGCGTCTTTAGTCCAAATCAGTCCGTCGGAGGAGGTGGCGGAGAGAACGCGCCAGGTGAATTCTTGCTCCGTTCTTCTAATCTCCCCGTCATAGTACATTCTCCAACCGCCTTGGGGGAGAGTTACAACCGAAGGGTGGACTACATTATCGGGATCGTGTTGACCGCCGGGAGTGAGGCGGGTACCCGATTCGGCGGTCCAGTTTAGACCGTCTTGAGAGGTGGCGCTTTTGATGGCACCTCGCCCGCTCTCAATGGTCTGAAAATACATCCGCCAGCTCCCGTCGGGAAGTTTGACGAGTGACGGCATTGAGCCGGTTAGGCGCACTCCATCTTCGACTTGAAAAGCCCGCCCGTCCGCCGATACGGCGCTTTTCATTTGAGTACCTTGGTGAAAGTACATCCGGTAGCGTCCGTCCGGAAGGGAAATAACCTCTACGTTGTGCACGGTGGTGTCGCTAAAGATAACGTCTTCCTCTCTCCAACTTAGAGTTTGGGCAAAAAGAGTACTCCCAAGAAGGACTAGGGAAAGGCTTAAGATACTTGTGAGGACGGGCAGGATTTTCTTCATGGACTTTAAGAATTAGTGACTTCTAATTCTAGCAAAGTTAAAAGCACCGTCTTAAAAAACGTCTCCTTTCTTGAGAATATCAAGGACCTGATGGAAGTTGTCTACGGTGTGGTTTGCCCGGTGAAGTTGGGCTCGGGTGAACCAATCCGTCTTTAGAGCGATGGCTACAAAACCCCCCTCCCGTGCCGCCTCGATGCCGGAGGCCGAGTCCTCGACCACGATGACCTGTTTTGGGTTGAGGCTCTCCTTCTCTACCGCCTTGAGGAAAAGGTCCGGAGCCGGCTTTTTTCTTTGAACCTCGTCGCCGAAGGTTTTGGAGTCAAAATGGTGTCCTATGCCAAGAGTCTCGACCACCCGGCTCGCCACATCGGCGGTGTTTGAGGTGGCGAGTATCCTTTTAACACCGCGGCCTCTAAGGTAATACATTACCTCACGCACTCCTGGGCGCACCTTGACCTCCTCGAGGTGTTTGAGGTAAAACTCTTGAGTTTCGCGGGCCAGATCCCCGGGATCCTCGCTCATCCCTAGATTCTTAACCATTTTTTGCCAATTTTCTTTAACTCCGATGCCCGGTATGTGCACTACATCCTCACACGAGATGCGGCGCTTTTTCAAAACCGCGCAAAACGCTCTGTCGTAGACCCTCTCGTTGTCGATTAAGGTACCGTCGAGGTCAAAGATTACCGCTTTTGCAATCACGGTCTAATTCTATACCAAGTGCCCCGGCGTTATCTTGACTTTAGGGCGTTTTCCCCTTATACTAATGGTAGTCTCTCTCCTTTCTTCGGGGTCGGGCCAAATTAGCCCGGCCCCATCTATTTCCCTAAAAATTGCAACCCATAGGGGTCGTGAGTTATCCTTAGTGTAAGGTAATGACAGTACTTCCTTTTGTTTTGGGCGTAGTTGGTCTCTCTATAGCTGGCGCGCTTCGCGGCGGGAGTCCAAAGAAAAAGTTAGCTATGCGCGGCAGGCACTTTGAAGAAGGTGTACTTCTGGAGATACGCGTTCCTCGCGGCAACGAGAAGGATCCCTTGGCCGCCGAGCAGATGTTCGCCTCCCTTCATGGGCTCTTGCGTGTCGACCCTCACGAGCAGGAGCATATCTCCTTTGAAATAGCATCCGACGCCTCGGGTATTCATTTTTATGCCTGGTGTCCTCAGCATTTGCAGGAGTTCGTCGCGGGGCAGATTTACGCTCAGTATCCTTCGGCCGAAATTAAACCGGTCGAGCACGATTATATGAACACCGATCTTTCCGGTTTGTCGGTCTGCGGCGCTACCCTTAAACTCCCCAAAGAATCATTTTTCCCGCTGAAGACGTTCCGAGACTTTGAGGTGGACCCCTTAGCCTCGGTTACTGGTTCTATGGGTGAGGTTGGCGAGGGTGAGCGTATTTGGCTGCAAATCCTGGTTCGACCTGTCCCCGACGGTTGGCAGGAGACGGGACACGCGTATGTTGAGGAAGTTAAAACCGGAGTAGCGAAGGCAAAACTCGGAGTTTCGGAATTTGTTCGTGGCGTGGTCGAGGAGATTGGGAGCTTGATACCACACGCCTTTGAGCAGTTTGTTAACCCAGAGCGCCAAGCCGAAAAAATAGCCAAAGCTGGAGGTCCTTCGCGAATTGAGTACCCCCGTCTTTCGGCGGGGCAGGAGCTTGAGCTCAAGATGATAGAGGACAAACTTACGCGTATGGGCTTTGAGGTCGCGATAAGGGTTCTAACCGCGGCGCTTGACGAGGAGAACTGTAACAAGCTCTTGCGTGGCGTTACGGCTTCCTTTAGGCAGTTTTCCTCGGCTAATCTAAACTCTTTTGTAGGAACCGCTCCGGGTGGAAGGATAGGGGATTTTAAGAAGACGGTCACAACCCGCACGTTTCCCGAAGAGAAACCTTACATTTTGGATACCGCCGAGCTGGCTTCTGTATTCCACCTTCCAAACGTTTCGGTTGAGACCCCGGCTATATCCTGGGCTACTTATAAGAAGGGCGAACCGCCCGCAAATCTTCCGACGTCAAATTGCACCTACTTTGCACAAACCACGTTCCGCGAACGATTGGTTAGGTTTGGAATAAAGCGCGACGACCGACGCAAACACATGTATCTTGTCGGCAAGACCGGCACCGGTAAGTCGACCCTCTTTAAAAATATGATTGTGCAGGATATCCAAAACGGTGAAGGCGTTGCCGTTTTGGACCCCCACGGAGATTTGGTTAAGGATCTTCTAGATTTTATTCCCCCAGAGCGTGTCAAAGACGTTGTTTACTTTGATCCCGCGGATGTCGAGCGACCTGTGGGCTTGAACCTTTTGGAGCTCAACGATACCTCCCAGAAAAACCTTCTGGCTTCGGGACTCCTGGACGCGTTTAAGAAGCACTTTATCGATATTTCCTGGGGTCCTCGGTTGGAATACCTTTTAAATAACGCGATTCTTACACTCCTTGAGGTTCCCGGGACTACCCTTTTGGGGATAACGCGGCTTTTGTCCGATAAAAACTACCAGAAATATATCGTACACAAGGTTAAGGACCCGGTGCTTCGTGACTTTTGGGAGACCGAGTATAAGCAGATGATGGGCAACCCGCGCCTCCACACCGAGGCGGTAGCGCCTATTCAAAACAAGGTGGGACGGTTCTTGGCATCCTCGACCATAAGAAATATCGTGGGGCAGCGAACGTCGTCCTTGGATTTGGATGACATCATGAACTCCGGAAAGATTCTTTTGGTTAACCTCTCCAAAGGAAAAATCGGTGAGGACAACGCTAACCTTTTGGGATCGCTTTTGATATCGCGCATTAACTTTACGGCTATGCAGAGGGTACGGTTGCCCGAGGACGAGCGGCGCGATTTCTACGTCTACGCCGATGAGTTTCAGAACTTTGCCTCAGGCTCCTTCGCCTCCATCTTGTCTGAGGCCCGCAAGTACCGTTTAAGTCTCCACCTAACTCACCAGTACGTGGAGCAAATACCGGAGAACATGCAGGATGCGATTTTTGGGAACGTGGGAACCATATTGGTTTTTGCGGTAGGCGCTCCGGACGCGGCGGTTTTGGAGAAGGAGTTTGTGCCGTACTTTACCGCTGAAGATTTGATTTCTTTGGATAAGTTTCATATGTACGTGAAGCTTATGGCCGACGGGATGATCTCCAAACCCTTCTCAGCCGTTTCCTTCCCTCCGCCGGAGGGTCGGACCTATCAGAGCCAGGAGGCGGTTGAGTTCTCGCGAACCTCCTACGGCAGAAACGCTAAAGAGATAGAGGGAAAGATTCGCCGCTGGAGCGAAAGGGAATTTACCAAAGGACTCGCTATAGCCGAGGAGAAAAGGCAAGACGTTATAGAGCCCGGGGAAGCTGGCGGCGAGGTCAAGTGAAATGATAAAGTAAGAAGGTTGGGAGGGAGACGGAATTCTCTTTGGAAAGAAAGGTAGATGAAGCAACTGGGAAAGGACAAAATTCAACTTCTTCGTCAAGCGCTCGTCAGCGCTTCCTCTTCTATTAAACTCGCAAATCAAATCCTAAATGACGTTGAGCGAATGGGCGGAGCTACCGAGCTGCCGGGTTTGGTAGGACGCTACGACGGACGCTTTATGGTGACCGAGGCCGGCAAGAAATATCCCGTACCGGATAATTATTCCGCAAAGACGAAATTGGTTTACAACGACAGACTCAAGATGGTTGAGGGGCCCCGGGGCAGACAGTTTAAGCTGGTGGAGAAGGTTTCCAGAGTGGAGGTAGAAGCTCAGCTTGTTGAAAAAGACGACCAGTTTGAAGCTCTTACCAAAGACGGATCTCATAAGCTTCTGCAATCCGCCGTTAAGTACTGGAGTGGAGCGGAGGGAGACAAGGTCAAGATACGTCTTCCCGAGGGAGAAAAGAACGTCCCGTTCGCCGCGCTCGTGGAGATAGTAGGAAAGACTCCCGGCGGGGCTAAAGAAGAGCCTAAAAAATCCGAAGGTGAGAAGCCTAAGAAAAAAGAGGAGGAAAAGGCGAAAGCTCCCGCGAAGAAAACCAGAACCGAAAAAAAGGCGGCCCCCAAGAAAAAAACGACCACTAAGAAAGCGAGCGCCCCGGCTAAAAAGAAAACCTCAACCAAGGCCAAAGCGGGAAAGGAAAAACCCAAGAAAGAAGAGCCCATCGGCGAGGAAGAGCTACGTTAAAACCTATCCTATAGTGGACAAATCCGCTTTACCGCTGTAAAATTGATACAAATCCCATATCAAAGAAAGGAGGTAAGACCATGCAGACCATTCCTTGGTTTGCGGTACTTTCCCCGAACGAATGTTTCGTCAAAAAAGTACCTGGACGTGGCTGGGGAATTTACCTTAAGGTTGGGGAGCTAGAGTACCTGGTTACCTTTGGTAACCCGGATATCTTCCCGACCATCTTTCCCACCAAACGCCACGCCGACGGCATTCGGCGAAACCTCGCAAACGTTTTCGACTACATACGCGGTCGAGAACGAGTCGAGAACTTGAGCAACGACCCGAAAGCGCTTCCGCTCCTTGAGTGGAGAAGCGTACCAGTGGGTTCCGAGGTCAAGGCGCACGCGTTTGCCGGGAATGTTTGGGGGGTGGTGGCCATCACTGGTGACGGTCCTCACCTTGTTGTCTTTGACGAACTTGACGAGGAAACAGGGCTCAAGACTTTCTCCGCAAGCCGGGAAGAGATCCAGTCCAACGCGGCTTTTCTAAATTGCCTCTTGGACAAAACGGTTGCGGAGGGGACAAGAACCCCACCGTTCCATCAAGGCACCGTTCAGATCGAGCCCGACGTTCCCCGGGAGCTGATCGCGGAAGATTTGGAGGAGCTTTGGTACATCGAGGTTGGGTGGCTCTTGCATCTCAACCGGGGTAACCGCCGCTCTTGTACCTGCTTGTCCTGTCGGAGCGAATACACACGGCGCTTGAACGCGATTCTGGACCGCTACGTGCAAGACTACGGTCACGTGCCGGTCGATATTCAGGTCGCAGCGGACATCGTTGAATCCGGGTGGCGAATCGTCGAGAACCGAAGCAGCAGACGCTAGAGAAGCCGCTTAAGGAGACTATACCCTCAAGCGGCTTTTCCTTTTGGTCTGATATCATTATCGGGGAGTAACGGGAATATGAGTGGACACTCACACTGGGCGACAATAAAAAGGCAAAAGCAAGCGCAAGATGTGAAGCGCGGGAAAATCTTCTCCAAGCTCTCCAAGGCTATATCGGTCGCGGTGCGTCATGGCGGGGAGAACCCCGGGACGAATCCGGCTCTTCGAGCTGCGATAGAAAAGGCGCGAAGCTACAATATGCCCAAGGATAATATCGAGCGAGCAATAGGCGCGGCCTCAGAAGCCCAAGATCTGGTGGAGGGGGTTTACGAAGGGTACGGCCCCTCTGGCGTTGCCTTTATGGTCAAGGTTTTAACCGACAACAAGAATCGAACCCTCGCCGAGATCAGGAAAGTGTTTGACAGCCACGGCGGAAGGTTGGGGGAGGCGGGTTCGGCTGCCTATGTATTTACCGACCCGGAAAAACCGACCTTTACCGTTCCTGTATCGGATTTAGGCAACGCCAAAAAGCTTCTTGCTCTGGCCACCGCACTGGACGAGCACGACGACGTCCAGGAGGTTTATAGCAACTTCGATATACCCGATGAAATTTTGGAAAAGGTGGAAACATGATCGTTCTAGGTATAGATCCCGGAATCGCCCAAATGGGGTGGGGGATTGTGAAAAAAGTAAGGGGTAAGAAGTCAAAAACTGGAGACGGAGTTAAACACGTCAGTCACGGTTCTATAAAAACCTCATCGTCCAAACCCCTCTCCAAGCGCTTACTGGAGATCAAAAGGGGAGTGGGGGAATTGGTTACCGAGCACGGCGTTGAGGAAATAGCAATAGAGAGAATAATCTTTAACGTAAACAAAGCAAGCGCAATAAGCGTCGCGCAATCCTACGGGGTAATACTTCTTCTGGCGGGGGAGAAGGGTCTACCGGTTTCTGAGCACAACGCGCTGGAAGCGAAGCATCGTCTAACCGGTGACGGCAGAGCGGATAAAAAAAGTGTTCAAAAAGAATTAAAGAAACGATTCAAGCTTAAAAAGCATCCAACGCCGGTCCACGCCGCAGACGCTTTGGCTGTTGCCTTGTGCCACATTGAGAAACTCAAATGAATATACGCCAGACCCTCCAAAACAAACGCGTAAGATTTTTTATTGTGGTTGCAATCCTGACGGCGCTTATGGTAGTACTTTCCCTTCCCTCCTGCAGCGACTTGATATATACACTGTTATTGCCTGCCGCGGCAGTTCTTTTGACTTACTTTGCGCTGGGCCGTCTCGGAGGTATTGAGGTTGTTACCCTGTACACACTGCCTGTACTTTTGGCGATAGGGGCATCGCTTAATCAATGGTTTTTTCCAAATTTTAGTTTACTAGTGAAGATCGGAATTTGGGCTTCATTCTTCTCTCTCTACTACGTTCTTCTCTTGGCACTTAACGTGTTTCATGTCGAGCGTTTACGGGGTGAGAAAATCCCATTGGAGAAAGCAGCCGAACCCGCTGTTCTTCTCATCTCGTTTTTGGTTGCGGTTCTTCTTATCACAGTGATTTACAAATTCGCGTTGGGCGTTGGGGCTACCGCAACTCTTATTTTTTTGGTGGGCTTTATCTTGGCGCTCAATGTACTTTGGTTCTTTTCTCCGTCGGATCTTTTTACGAGATCGCATTTCGCGGGTGCGATAGCTGTGGGTTTAGGGGTACTTCAGATATCTTTAACCTTCTCTTTCTTCCCCTTAAAAGCGCACCTTTTGGGGCTTTCTCAGGGAGTGTTCTTTTACTCCATCTTGGGGGTCGTTCGAGCGTACTTTGAGAAACATTTGCGCTACAGGGTGCTTTTGGAATATATACTTTTATCTTTGGGCGTTTTCATTTTTGTTCAATTTCTTTAATTTAAAAGTAAGAGGGTTGAGACATACGCGTGTCAGAGTGGGGGAGTAGAGTGCTAAAGCCTATAATATCTGAATAACCTATAATATACTTACGATAGACTAGAGTGAGAGAGCGCAAATAAATTCGCTCTTATTTTTGCTAATTAAACGGACCGACCAACTCGACAAAATTTTTGGTTTGTGGGTAACTTGGGTGTCCTCTCGCGAGTTGGTGTGAGGGTGGTTGTTTCATCGTTTGGCTGCTTGACAAGTTAGCGCCTTAGACGACCTGCAAATCATGCTTGCCCGTGTTTTTGTCAAAGTTTGACGGGGGTTTTGGGCGCGGGGCGGTTGGGTTCAAAATTTGACGCGCGGGTCCCCCGGTTGAAATTTTTTGAAAAATTTGTCTACATTCCGGCCGCCCGAAGACGAGTATACGCTGCAAACCGGAGGAAATTGAGTACAATCCCGGAACCCCCAAAATTGACATTTAACAGGGGAGTCCTGTAGACTGGTATTAATGTTCGGGAAATATATCTTGTGCGAAGTATTGGGTGACGCTGTTTGGTCACTTCCCTACCCAAAATGACCCTTAAAAACGCCATCGGCAAATACCTTGAATATTTAGAGATAGAAAAAGGTATAAGTAAAAAGACGCTCGCCAACTACAAAAGATATCTAAATAAATTTTTGGAATTCTCCAAGCTCCACTCCCCCACTGCTATAGATCAATCGGTCGTTCGGAAATTCCGACTACATCTTTCCAGAAAGACTTCAGAAGGCGGTGAACCCATCAAGCGGAAAACTCAAAACTATTACCTGATAGCCCTTCGGGGACTTCTCCGATACCTCTCCTTAAAGGAGGGATTGGACGTAATGTCCCCCGACCTTATAGAGCTTGCCAAGGAGGAGGAGAAAAAAGTTAAGGTATTGGATTCCGAGAACCTCGAAAAACTCTTGCAAACTCCCGCCACCAAAACTCCCGCGGGTCGGCGTGATAAGGCGATTTTGGAACTCCTTTTTTCCAGCGGTATGCGGGTTTCGGAGCTAACCTCGCTTAACCGCAAGGATGTGAATCTTAAAACGCGGGAGATTGGAGTTTTAGGCAAAGGCGGGAAGGTCCGCGTTGTTTTCATTTCTGACCGAGCGGCCGAGGCGCTAAAAGATTATCTCGAAACCCGCGAAGACGAGTGGGAGCCTCTTTTTATACGCTATGGAGGTAAAAAGACCGATCTTTCCAAGGAAGGTGAGGATCTGCGTCTTACAAATCGTTCGGTGCAACACCTGGTTAAAAAATACGCCGCTTTGGCTGGTTTGGTAGTGGATCCGACACCTCACACCCTTCGCCACACTTTTGCGACCGAGCTTCTCCAGGCGGGGGCGGATATCAGGGCGGTCCAGGAGATGCTGGGGCATAAGGATATCTCGACAACTCAGATTTATACCCACGTTACCAACCCACGATTGAAGGAGATTCACAGGAAGTACCACAAAGGGAACAAGTAACCGCAAAACTATAAGCCGTCTGCTAAAATAATCTAAACACTAAAGAAAGGAGGTTGCAGATGGGTATCAGGGATTTCTTTACCTTGGTAAACAGTCTGAGTTTTGCGGCTGTGACCGGTCCGGCCCTAATCGCATCGGTTGTGGTTTTCTACCTTTACCGCGTGGATAGGATTCCAGGTTTGAGGGCTTTTCACGTCTTTTTGCTGTTGGCGGTTTTTCGGATTCTTGACGTGTTAACCCTTCTTTGGATTGCCAACGGAGGTTGGGTTGCGGAGGAGACGAACACTATATACCAGCTTCTTGCCGCCTTCGTACCGCATGGGTGGGCGGTAGGCGTGAGTTGGGTTCTGGTCTCCTTGTTATTGGTCTTTGGGTTTTGGGCTCTTTGGAAAGGTAGAATGCCTGAGCGGGTTGTCTTCGCTTTGGCGTCCGCTATCACGTCGGCCCAAATCCTAGGGATCTTGCTAAACCTTACCTTCGGGGTGGGAAGCGGCGTTTGAGGAGCTCTTAGGTGATAATCATCTGGGAGCTTCTTTTGTTAGTATAAAGGGTATGAAGAAGTTCGATATCGTCGTTTTGGGCGGCGGCTCGGGTTTAAACGTCGCCGCTTTTGCTGCTCGGAAGGGTTTGGATGTAGCCGTCATCGAGCCCGGACCCATGGGAGGAACCTGTCTAAACCGCGGCTGTATCCCTTCCAAAATGCTGATTGAGGCGGCCGAGGTCGCCCAGACTATTGCGCGCTCTTCTACTTTTGGGATCGCCTCGGAGATAAAGGACATCAACTTCAAATCTATAATGGAGCGAACCATGGATTTTGTCGACGAGGAGGCGGCGGGGATAGAGGAAGCTATCAAGAAACACCCCCGCTATACCCTATTTAAACACTTCGCGCGCTTCACCGGTCCCAAGACACTTTCGGTCGGTAAGGAGGAGATAGAGGGAGAAAAGATCGTCATCGCCGCAGGCAGCCGTCCTTTCATCCCACCTATAAAAGGGTTAGACAAGGTTCCCTATCACACCTCAGATACCATCTTTCGTCTTAAAGAACAACCAAAGCACGTAATATTTGTCGGCGGCGGTTATATCTCCTGCGAGATGGCGCATTTTTTTGGAAGTCTGGGGTCTAAAGTTACGGTTATCAACAGAAGTCCCGGGCTTTTGAGTCGCGAGGATAAAGAGATATCCCAAACGTTTGTCGACTCCTTCTCCCAAAAATATCAACCCATCTTAAACGCCACAGTTGTGGAGGTTTCGCCCACCGGAGAAGGAATCGGGGTGAAAGCCGAACAGGACGGCAAGACTAATGCGGTAGAGGGAGACCTCTTGTTTATAGCCACTGGACGGGTTCCAAATACAGATTCACTGGGCTGCGAAGAGGCAGGTTATGCGCTTAAAAAAGAAACGGGTTGTGCCAGGGTCAACGAATACATGGAAACTTCGGTTCCCGGTGTTTGGGCGCTCGGGGATATCGTCGGGATAGCTCCCTTCAAGCACGGTGCAAATTACGAGGCAAAACTCGTTATGGCAAACGCCTTTGGGGGCAAAAAACAGGCAGCCGACTACTCAGTTATGCCCCACGCCGTCTTTTCCTCGCCTCAGGTTGCGGGTGTAGGTTTGACCGAGGAGGAGGCCCGCGAGTCGGGTTTGGATTACGTCGTTGGTAGGTACGAGTATATTAAAACTGGTATGGGTAAGGCCTTGGAGGAAAAAGAGGGGTTCGTCAAAATCATTGCCGATAGAAAGCGCAGAACCATCGTGGGCGCCCATATCTTAGGGGTAGACGCGTCCGTTCTGGTGCACGAGCTTATCGTTGCGATTAAAGCGGCAGGGGGAAGCGTTGCGGCAATTCGAGATTCAATTCATATACACCCGGCTCTTCCCGAGGTGGTGCAAAGAGCAGTAAATTCTATCTCTTTTGAGGGTAAAGCTGAAAAGCAGGTCAAGACCTTATCGCAGAGGACGGCGGACTAAAGGATTCAGAAACCAAAAACCCGGCTCAAGTCCGGGTATAGTTTTCGAGGCGCTCTCCTCTCCTCCAGAACCTGTTCTTTAAGGACTATTTCTTCAAAGGCGAAAATCGGGAGCTCGACCTGTCCCCACCGTTGCCCGTCAAATTCAAACGCCGCGTACGAGCTGGTACTCCCCTCCTCTTCTGGAGCAAGAAGTAGAACAACTTTTGCTCCGGCCTCTCCCTCGAGTTCGATGACCTCCTCGTCCAAAAGTACGGCGTCTCGCGCGTCGATGACTACGGCGCCCGAGATTTTGTGATTTTGTAATGCTTTAGGTATCAAAAACTTTAGCTTCATATCGCTTTTAGGAAACTCTACGGGGCAGGAGGGTAAATCCGATCACAGTAGCACAATGACGTATGTAAGTCAAGGTTTTTCAGGTTCGTTGTGGCTAGCTACTTGTTCCTCCGACGGTGCGTCGGAGCACAAGAGTGGGTCGAAAGCTTAATTTTCGCTTCCACTATTGACAAGTAGGTATAGGGGGTACTAGTATTGGGTTTGTGAAGGCGCCTAAAGACCGCATTAAACATAGGCTAAAAATTATCAAAGGCCAGATAAGCGGGCTTGAGAAGATGGTCGAGGAAGACCGCTACTGTATCGACATTATTACTCTCTCCCTCTCCATAGAACGCGCTCTAAAGGAACTCGATCAGCTTGTTTTGGAGCATCACCTTAAAAACTGCGCGGTTGCAGATATGAAAGCGGGAAGGGTAAACAAAGTTTCCCAAGAATTGACGGATATATTCTCAATAGCCAGAAAATGAGCGATTGCTGCGGGGATTCTTCTAAAACCAAAGTAAGAAAGGACGGGAGCGGGAAAACGGGTAGAGTGGTCATTGTCATTTTAGGGGGATTGACGCTTTTGATCTTAGGCCTCGGGGCTTTTTTGATTTCCAAGACGGGCTCCCCTACCCTCGGCCTCTCCGACAATGCTCAAGCGGACGTTGAGTCGGGGGATTATGATTGGGGGGATATAGGTATCGGCGATGGAGTTGTAGAGCACGAGTTTGTTATAGAAAACAAAGGTACGTCCCCTCTCAAACTCACCAACGTGAGGACCTCCTGCAGCTGCACGACGGCGCAAATTACCATCAAGGGTACATCGAGCCCGTATTTTGGAATGCACACCACCTCGAGCTGGATTGGGGAGGTCAACCCCGACGAAGGAGCTACTTTGAGCGTGGTTTTTGATCCCGCATACCACGGTCCGGACGCTTTAGGTCCTATCGAGCGCTTGGTTGCTGTTGAAACCAACGATTCCACTCAACCGGTTTTGGAGTTTAAGCTTACTGGTAATGTGGTCGAATAAGAGGTTTAAACGTTTTTGGAAAATCTCCGTTCCCCTTTATCTGGTAGTTCTTTTGGTTTTGAACGGTTTTTTGTTGGGTTTGGCTTCGTCTTTAGCGTTTCGTTCCATCCCTCAAACTTCAAATCCGGAGGTTTCAAGCGAGCTCCTCGAGGAGCTCAAGAGGAAAGTCCTCCCTTCAGGAGGTTACGAGACCCAACTTACCTGGGGGGATATTGGCAAGAAGCTGGTCGAGGTTGGAGCTATAGACGAGGAGGGTTTTAAAGAACTTTTCAAATCCCCTGCCGAAGGGTCGCAGGAGCTCGACATCTTGAAAGGCAACTCCTCAAAACCTATCTCCATCAACGAGAATAATTCTCATTTTGTCCTGAACGCCCTCTGGGCTTTTGGGTTGACACAAAAGAGTAAAGTGTTGGACGAAGGACCCATGAAAAATGGCGAGTATGATCTTGGAAACTTTGCCTCGACCGCAGGGTGGACCCTGGGCGTGAAGGACGCTCTCGAACTTTATAGTAGCTACAGTTTTGTACAGCTCAACGATTTTCAACAGGACTTGGTCGAAAAAATAGCCGAGGGGGTTTATAGACCTTGCTGCGGAAACCACACCGCATTTCCCGACTGCAACCACGGTATGGCCGCGCTGGCTCTTATTGAGTTGGAGGTCGCCGCCGGAATTCCCGAGGAGCAGATCTACAAAGATCTTCTAGCCTTTAACTCCTTTTGGTTCTCGGATACCTACCTAAAAATGGCTGCGTATTTTGACGAGCAGGGTACGGATTGGGCAGATGTCGATCCCAAGGTCGCTCTATCTGCGGATTACTCATCAGCCGAGGGAGCTCAGCGTGTGGCTTCCGAGGTTGCGGGCGTCCCGGGTTTTGAGGGCGGAGGCGGAAGCTGCGGGATTTAGAAAATGGACGCCATAGTTTATGCCTCTTTAGCCAGTGCTTTCTTTGCCGGGATGATTGCGCTCTTCGCTCCCTGTTGCGTAACCTACCTTCTCCCCTCTTATTTGGGTAATGTTTTTCGGGAGCGAAGTAAAGTTTTTTTGGCCACCGCTATATTTTCTCTCGGGATATTTGTGGTAATGTTGCCCGCGGTTCTTGGAGTTGCCGCTCTTTCCAATTTTATCTTTCGTTACCACGACCAGATATATCTGGTGGGCGGAGCGTTGATGATAATGGTTGGGATTTTGTCTTTTTTGGGGATAAAGCTCCCTATGCCACGCGTCAAAAGTCCCCAAATGGGAGAAAAGCCAGACGTTATTTCACTTTTTCTTTTGGGTGTCGCCTCTGGCGTGACGAGCGCCTGTTGCGCACCGGTTTTGGCGGGAGTTTTGACGCTGAGCTTTATTGCACCCTCCTTTTGGATGGCGATATTGGTTGGAGCTTTTTACGTTATGGGAATGGTTTTCCCCTTATATATCGCCTCGTATTTCCTGGAGCGAAGGCGAGTGTTGAAGGGTGAGATTCTCAAGAGACATCTCGGCGAGGTGCGCGTGTTTGGACGGGAATTTGTTATTCTCTCCGGGAACCTTGTCTCCTCCCTTATTTTTATTCTAATGGGTTTTTTGGTCTTGTGGCTTACCCTGACGACCGACTTTTCCATGGCGGCGGGGGCGAAATTCATTCAAGATACGGTTTTCAAGCTCCAAAACTTCTTTGAAGGGATCCCTTTTGCTAATTTGATATTTGCCTTAACTGCTACAGTGATATTTGGGTATTTGTTGGTTACCGGGCTCAAAAAAGATGAAGGAAAAAACTCAAAGCAAGATTAATATTCCTAAGGGGACGAAGTGCGAACTTTGCGGGATGCTGGCGGTTGAGGCCATCCGCGACGCCCAAGGCGTGACACACTTCTATTGCGAGCACCATGTTCCAGTGATCAGAGATCAGAGATCAGAAACCAGTGAACAGGAGCATGCCGAGCATGGGAAAATGAAGCGTGGGGACCACGATTTGGGCAAACACGCAGGCCATACGCCCAATATGTTTCGAGACAGGTTTCTCGTTTCCCTTATCTTAACCGTACCAGTCCTGCTCTACTCTCCCCTCGTTTCCAGAGTTTTGGGGTTTCAGGCGCCGGAGTTTCCGGGTTCCTACCTCATCTCCCCGGCTCTGTCGACGGTTATTTTTGCCTACGGCGGGTTTGTTTTCCTCAAAGGCGCCTGGCGCGAGCTCAAAAGCGGGTTGCCGGGGATGATGACCCTCATAAGCTTGGCTATAACCGTCGCCTTCTTGTACAGCATAGCGACTCTCTTTTACCCTTTAGGAGATCCCCTCTTTTGGGAGCTGACCTCTCTTATCACTATTATGCTTCTCGGGCACTGGATTGAGATGCGCTCCGTTTCCTCGGCCTCCGGAGCCCTCAAGGAGCTTGCCAAGCTTCTCCCCGATACTGCCGAGCTTATGGTTGGCGAGTCTTCTACCAAAACGGTTTCGATTGAGGAGCTGTCGATGGGCGATCTGGTATTGGTTCGTCCGGGGGCTAAGATTCCGGCGGACGGGGTGATAGTCGACGGGAAAACGTCGGTGAATGAGGCCATGGTCACGGGGGAATCCCTTCCGGTTGCAAAGAAGAAGGGTTCCAAGGTCATCGCAGGTACGGTCAACGGGACCGGAGCTCTCAAGGTTAAGGTGGAAAGGATTGGTGAGGGGACCGCGCTTGCCGGGATTATGAGATTGGTCGCCGAAGCGCAGGCTTCTCGGTCCCGCATACAGGATTTGGCCGATCGAGCCGCCTATTATTTGACCTTGGTCGCCATTGGGGTTGGCACCCTAACGCTTTTGGTCTGGTTTTTCCTGATAGATAGGGAGTTTGCTTTTTCGCTGCAGAGAACGGTCGCGGTTTTGGTCATCACCTGTCCCCACGCCTTAGGTTTGGCTATCCCCCTTGTAACATCCATATCGACCACACTTTCCGCGCGAAGCGGTCTTTTGATTAGAGAAAAGTTGGCGCTTGAGATGGCTCGGAATATCGATACCGTTCTTTTTGATAAAACCGGAACCTTGACGACGGGAGAGCTTGGGGTAACCGATATTTTTACCACTCGCGGGTGGGACGAAAAGAAAGCACTGCGGTGGGACGCGTCTTTGGAGAAAATATCGGAACACGCTATAGCGCGCGGTATATCCAAAGAGGCGGCGGATAGAGGGATTAAGCTTCTTAAGGTCGAGAGTGCGGAAGCGCTCCCGGGGCGCGGAATTAGCGGCAAGATACAGGGCAAACATGTCTACACCGGGGGTCCGGCACTGCTTGAGGAGCTCGGTATACCCGTGCCCAAGGAGCTTTCCTCCGCGGTTTCTAAGATGCAAAAGGAGGGAAAGACGGTGGTCTACCTAATTGTTTCTAAGAAGGTGGTTGCGGCCTTTGGCATCGCAGATAAAATTCGTCCTGAATCCGTCCACGCTATAGCTCGGCTTCATGAGATGGGAGTTCGCGTTGCCATGATAACCGGGGATTCTGAATCGGTTGCCTCTTGGGTGGCGCGCGAACTAAAGATAGATGAGTTCTTTGCTCAAGTGTTGCCTCAGGATAAGGAAAAGATGGTTAGGAGGCTGCAGGAGGACGGGAGCCGTGTAGCCATGGTCGGGGATGGGATAAACGACGCGCCCGCCTTAACCTCCGCCGATGTAGGAATAGCGATTGGTGCGGGAACCGATGTGGCCGTCGAGTCCGCAGGAATAGTTCTTATAAAAAACGACCCGCGCGACGTTGTCAAAATCATTAAACTGGCGCGCGCGAATTACCGAAAGATGGTAGAAAACTTGGCTTGGGCTACCGGTTATAACGTCTTTGCTATTCCCGCGGCCGCCGGTGTCTTTTTGCCGCTTGGGGTTGTACTCTCCCCCGCAGTAGCGGCGATTTTGATGTCCGCCTCAACCGTTATTGTTGCGGCCAACGCTCAGGCCTTGAGGCGTCTTGAACTTTGAGGCAAATGGAGAAATCAGATAAGCAAGAATCAAACGGGACAAGCACTGAGAAGGAGGATTTAACTATTCCGCCCGGTCAAAGGTGTGAGCTTTGCACTATGTCCGCCGAGGTTGCAGTCAGGGATTCTGCAGGGACTATTCATTACTTTTGCTCCCATCACAAGACAGAATTTAGGTAAGGGAAATGGCGAGCTGCTTATTTCTTAGGTTTCGACTGATTCTTCCTCCCGCTGGGTTTTGCTTTTGACTTTGGTTTTTCTTTAGGTTTTTCTTGTACCT
>JABAOH010054726.1_pt1 | contig 21725 bp, 16 predicted proteins | sample 7062181 | NCBI WGS metagenome assembly JABAOH01 (sample SAMN14538630, study PRJNA623070) | marine sediment metagenome | biome: marine biome [ENVO:00000428]; feature: marine pelagic biome [ENVO:01000023]; material: deep marine sediment [ENVO:00002113]; isolation source: pool of 5 deep marine... | reverse complement strand
CCTGATCGGGGATTTCAGCTGGATCTGGAAGCGGGCTTTCTCGGCCAGTTTGATGCAGACTTCTCATTGGATAATATCGGCTGGGACGGTTTATGGGGTGTGCTTTTGACTTGGGCAAACGGAAAGGGGTTTGCTGCAAAACTTGCAACACAACACGATTCGAGTCACGTTGGCGATGAGTTTGCCGAACGTACGGGCAGAAAACGCATCAATTATACCCGGGCAGAACTTGCCTTTGGATTAAGCAGTGCTTTCTTGAAACATTGGCGGCTTTATGGCGAGGCAGGGTATGGTTATGATCTGCGTAACGCTGATTTGCAGGCGCCATGGCGTGTTAAGGGCGGCCTGGAATTTGAGGATGCCCACCGATTCTGGAAGGAACGGGCAGGGTACTACGGCGCAATAGATGTGACGGCGACTGAAGAGCTGGATTGGCAAAGAGATGTGACGATCCAGGCCGGTTTTGTATTGCCCGTTGGGGGCTTGGCCCGGACCTATCGACTCGGCATAGAGTACAGGAATGGACGGTCAATGATCGGGGAGTTTTTCCAAGAAAATGAGACCCATTGGGCTGTCGGCTTCTGGATGGGGTTGTGAGTCGAACCAATGGTCGGGCAGGTCTGATAATGGACAGACAATACGCAAATATGGTTAAAGATCAAAAATTCGAGGACTAGGTGAAACCCTCACAAATCATCCCCGCTTCCAGCGGTCCTGAATCCAACCATCGATCGGTTTGATAGTTTGATAGGATATGTACTAAACGGTCCGGCCAGTGTCCAGTTTATGCAATATTTTCATCGCAAATCATAATTTTTGGGGTGGGTTAGTGGCGCGGGATTTCAGCTAGTATTCAATCAACAGATTTCTAATCGCTTTCCTTCAGCTCACCCCCGCCTTGCGGAGACCGTCAAACAGGCGCTCTAGTACCGCTTGATCTTTATAGGGGAGCCTCTCCCTCCAAGCCTCCAAAGAGGTCTGAGGACTTAGCTTCATGACTTCTGCCGCCTCAGCCCGGGTCTCCTCGTGCCGTCCTAGCGCACTATAGCTGGCAGCCAAATAGGCGTGAGCAGGCAGAAAATTCGGGTTGCGATCGAGGACTCTCTTGAATATTTCAATAGCCTCCTCATAGCGTTCCGTTAGGAAATAGGCATGGCCCAAGTTCCAAAAGTACGAGACCGGACACATGGGGTTGAGGCGCATCGCTTTCTTTACCAGCCCAATAGCTTCCTCCGGTCTCCCAGCCCAGTTCAGAATACTTCCTAGCCCCACAATCCCCTCAGCATCGTTGGGGTTGAGAGCGATGGTCTTCTCCAGCTCGGCAATGGCCTGCTCATGCTGTTTTTTCCACAGGTAGACCTCGCCCAATATTTGGTGGCCGAGAGGTAGTGAGTCATCCAGGGCTACTGCCCTTCGAGCCATTTCAAAGGCTTGCTCGAGCGACTGGGGATCTTGGCTCCACCCCAGGGACCACTCTTGGAGGTGGGTAAAACCCAATAACGCATACGCTGGCGCAAACTCAGGGTCCAAATCAATGGCCTTCTCAAACATCAGCCGTGCCTGAGCGTTCGTCTCCTCGGTGAAGTGTTGAAAATACCATCTGCCCCGCCAGAAGTAGTCATAGGCCCTCAGGTTGCCCGAGTCTTTGTGTACTACGGGCCCTTTCTCAACCTTCTTCAGGTTCTCTACCAAAGCCGATTGCGAGGGGTCGGAAGTTGAAACGGTTGTCTTCGCCAGCTTGGCTGCCAGAGCTGCCACTATCTTTCGGGCCACCTCATCTTGCAGTGCAAAGATCTCTTTCAGGTCCCGGTCGTATCGCTCCGCCCAGAGGTGTCCCCGCGTTGTTGTATCGATAAGCTGTGCCGTGATCCGCACCCTACCGTTCGCCTTGCGGACGCTGCCCTCCAACACATACTGCACTCCTAGCTCCCGCCCCACTTCCTCTACCTTTACAGCTTTCCCTTTGTAAGTGAAGACAGAGTTGCGGGCGATGACAAACAGGGCCGAGACCTTGGAGAGGTCAGTGATGAGGTCTTCGGTTATCCCGTCGCTGAAGTACTCCTGCTCGGGGTCTCCGCTCATATTGAGAAACGGAAGCACGGCAATGGAGGGCTTGTCGGGTAACTCAAGCGATCGTGACTGCTCAGAGGCAACTTCCAGCGGGGAAGGAGAAGGACGCAGGTAAAAGGTCCAGATTGCCACGCCTACAGCTCCCACAGCAGCCGCCAAAACCAGAACCGACCACCGCACATGTCTCCGCTCGGTTTTTTTCTCTACGCGCGCCCTGGAGGCTGCAACTCCCGGCTCCATCAGAACCCTGTAAACCCGTACAGGCTTCTTGATGTTCTTAATGGTGTGCTCCCCCAGGTATTCATACCCAAAGACCAGTTTGTTTTCGATCTGGTCATAGGCGGTCCCCGAGATTGAGACGCCTCCCCCCTCGGCCAACCCCTCTACCCGGGCAGCGACGTTGACACCGTCCCCATAGATCCGCTCCCCATCCACAATCACATCCCCAAGGTTGACACCGATCCGAAACTCCATCCTGCGATTTTCAGGCAATTCAGCGTTTCTGGTCTTGAGCTCCTCCTGGATTTCCACAGCACAGCGCACTGCATCCACCACACTGGCAAACTCAGCCAGCAGATTGTCCCCAGGAGAGTCCACCACCCGGCCCCGATGCTTTTGGATGAGCGAAGCCACCACGCCGCGGTAGGCGGTCAAGGTAAGGACAGTCGCATCCTCATCCTCGCCCATAAGACGACTGTAGCCTTTTACATCCGCACTAAGAATAGCAGTGAGCTTCCGGTCATAGCGCTCAGTGGTCATGGAGTTGCCCCTCTGGGAATTCGAGAGCGAATGAAGAACCCCTTCAAGGTCGTTAATTGTCGGAAATCACCGAATTAAAGTGTATATCAAGGAGGATAAGATGACAAGTTCCGATGGAGCTTTTGGTTCCCTTCTTCCTAGCCAAGGTGTCAAATCAAGATGGATTAGACGGATTCGATCTAACTTCGATCATGCAATATTTCTAATGCAATTCGTAACTCTTGAGGTGGGTTAGTGCCGAAGGATTATATATCAACCCCCTTCAAGGTGATACTCGCTTTGATCTGAAGGTCTTAGGTCTCCATTTGATATGAGGAAAACCGGGAAGTTTGGGAAACTGGCAGGATCTGTCACGGATTGAAAGGCACAATTTCTGTGTGATACTTTCAATGTATCTGTTATTTCATGATATTTGGGTCTTTTGCAGTCTATGCCAGTCTTTGCGATGAATCCGTGGGAATGAAACATACCGTATTCGCCGTATCGTTTTTCAATCCACCTATATTCTCGGGTTTCAAAGGCAAAGAACAATCTACTGGCCCAGGGTACAGGGGCTTTGGCTTAGGAGGGAGTGAAACTAATAGTGGGGGGATTACCTGTCCAGACGCGGAACGTAAGGGATGGGAAAAATAGGCTGAACAATCTTTCAAGCGATGTTTCCACAATAGGGGACGTTGTTGAATTTGTTGACTTATTCTCCGAGGTGCTCGTCTGACGGCCTTGGAATTCGCCGAAGTGGAAACGCCGAGATGTAACTTTTCTTGTTAAGCAGTTATTCAACAAATTCAACAACGTCCCCCATTCTTAGTTTTCAAACGATTTCTCGCAGCCTTCTTTTCAGGGTCTTACCCACTGGAGTCTTTGGCAATTGGTCCACAAAGCGAACCTCCCGGATCCGTTTGTAAGAAGCTATTTTCTCGTTGCAGAATTCAGTCATTTCCTCGGGGGTGACGGATTGGCATTGTTTGAGGACCACAAAGGCCACTGGTATTTCTCCTGCAATAGAATCTGGTTTTCCGACGACCGAGCACTCTCGCACCGATGGGTGCTGCAAGAGGAGGTTCTCTAGTTCGGAAGGAAAGACTTGGTAACCCTTGTACTTGATCATCTCCTTGGCACGCTCAACAAAGTGAAAGTAACCCTCCTCATCCATGTAGACGATATCACCAGTATGGAGCCACCCGTCCTCGATAGTTCTCTCAGTCTCCTTTGGTCCTTGCCAATAGCCCTTCATCACCTGAGGGCCCTTGATAAGCAACTCCCCTTCCTTGCCAGGTGGCAAGACACCACCCCGATCAATGTCAACCACCTTAGCCTGAGTGTCACTGATCGGAATGCCTATGGTCCCAACTTTCACGCGATGGGGAGGATTGTTCAAACACTCAGGTGACGCCTCTGTAAGGCCGTATCCAGGAATCAATGGCACTCCCGTGACCTTTTCCCATTTCTCCTTGACCTCACGCAATACGGGCATGCCACCCGCCTTTACATAGCGTAACGAAGAAAGTTCGTATCGGCCTATTGCAGGGTGATTCATAAGCAACTGCCAAAGCGATGTCACACCATAAAAGATTGTAATTTTCTCTTTCTCGACAACCTCGAGACATTCCTCCGGATCGAAGCGAGACATAACGTGAACCGAAGCCCCGGAATAAAAGACCGAATTCATGCAGACTGTTGGCCCCCATGTATGAAAGAATGGGGTGACACCCATGACTTTGTCATGCCCTTCCCACCGAAACCACTTCGCGTTCATGATCGCGTTGGAAACCAGGTTGAAATGAGTGATCATAGCGCCTTTGGGGATGCCCGTGGTGCCCCCGGTGTATTGGATGACAGCGACATCTTCTTTCGGTTCAATACGCACATTTGGGGGTTGACCTCGACTCTCGGAGAGTATTTCGTTGAACGGCACAGACCCCGCTATGGTTCGATCTCCAACTGACACAAGTCTTTTCAGACAGGTATGATCGACTGTGTCCTGAATATTCGAGTGCAGAGACTCCAAAAATACTATTGTTTCAGCACCTGCATCATTTGCCTGATAGGCTAACTCCATTGCTTTGAACATCGGATTTGCCGGGACAACGATACCCCCAGCTTTGAGAATGCCGTAATATGCAATAATGAATTCCGGACCGTTTTTGAGGTAGACCATCACCCGGTCCCCCTTGCGGACACCCATGGCGTTGAGGGCAATGGCGAACTTACTTGATAGGCGCTCCAGTTCCTCAAAGGTTAGAGACTCGCCCTCATGGACAACGGCGACCTTGCGACCGTGGATTTCGGCGGCGTTCGAGATAATACCGAAGACGGGGATTTCAGGGTAAGGGATGCGTCTCGGAACGTCTTTAGGCCAAGAGGCCATCCACAAAGGTTGGGTTATTGACGGTACCATCTACTTTGCGTCATGGTTTCGCAAATGTTTATTCGCGGCCCAATCCTCATTTGCTGATACGATAGGACTTCTTCGTGACAGAGGCGGCTGCTATTCCCTGAGTGAAGAGACGATTCGATATCGTCTCTCTATGACAATCTTCGGGCCTTTCTCCCATTTCGGTACTCTGCAGGATCAACGCTCCATCTTATTGCAGATCTCTGAACTGACTCGGGAGTTTGATGCGTGGCCGATTTGCTTTCTTGTATCCCAATGCATCGTCGGCGATGAGGAGCTTTAGAATGTTCGCTGTGCCCTCGCCAATCTGGTAAAGCTTCGAGTCACGATAGTATTTCTCCACGGGCATCTCCAAGGAGTAACCCATCCCACCATGGATTTCCATCGCCTGACCAGCGCACCGCACTGCTACTTCCCCGGCAAAGAACTTAGCGATGGCTACCTCCCGGGTAAAGGGTCTGTCATTATCGTTCAACCATGCTGCCTTTCTCACAAGCAGTCTAGCAGCCTCTGCAGAACTAACCATTTCCGCAATGAGGGCCTTGACCATCTGAAACTCGCCGATTAGGTGGCCAAACTGCGATCGTTCGTTGGCATATTTTATCGATGCGTCAGTACACGCCTGAGCAAGCCCGACGGCACCACTGCTCACGCTTATTCGTCCCCGATCGAGAGCGGTCATGGCGACCTTGAATCCACCGCCCCACTTGCCCAGAAGGTTCTCCTTGGGAACGATAACCTCGTCCAAGGTAATATCGGCGATGGGTGAAGACTTGTCACCGAGTTTGTCGATCTCCCGGGCTTGCCATCCCTTCTGATTTGTCTCAACAACAACAGCACAGATCCCTTTGTGTTTCAGCCTCCTATCGTGGGTTCCGAAAACGATGGCTACGTCAGCGTGCGTGCCATTGGAGATCCAGGTTTTGGCACCGTTAATGACGAAAGAGTCCCCTGCGTCACTGATGCGAGTCTCCATGGCGGAGAGATCAGAACCAACATTGGGTTCAGAAAAACATGTACAGCCCACCATATGACCGCTGACAAGACCCCGGACGTATTTCTTCACGGCCTTTTCTGTCCCCCATTCCATGATTGTGTAAGGAACGGTCATGGCCTGTGCATTGAACAACGATCGCAGGCCGGAATCATAGTACGAGACAATCTCACATGCTAGGGAGTGTTCGACAAACCCCATATCTGTGCCACCGAGATCGGTCGGAAAAACACAACCAAAGAAACCCAGTTTGCCCATTCTCTTAACGAGCTCCCGATCGAATTGCTCTCGCCTGAGAGAGCCAGAAAGAACCTCACGACCGAATCGATGGACTGCGTTGGCCAACGCGTTCTGTTGTTGGTCTAAGTCAAAATTCATTGGATTGCCTTTCTTAGCTTGGTGTACGCTGTCCCTGGCTGGGTTTCCAAGGTTTTCCCACACAATGGCAACCTTAGGAATAATCCCAGGGCTTGGGGTCGGGTCTCAAATTATCAGGTCAGGATGGCTGCTCTTTTACAATTCCGCTCGTGGTCGTGGCTGCCCATGAGACAAGGGGCAAAGCCGATCCAGTTGATCCCTTTGACTACCTCCTCAACGCTCACCAAGAAGGCCACCCTGTCCTGGTCGTCTTCAGAATTAGGCAGGCAGGCGTTACCTCTGGAGGTGCTGTAATAGATTGCACCTGGGAAACTCGCGTTGAACCGGCCTGCCTATTACAAGAGACGGTACTACCGAGTAGCTTATAATTCAAGGCCTGCCTCCCCGGTTCAGCGACTGGGCGACCATAGCCTCCGGGATCACCTTGTCGGGAGCAATTGTCGCCACTGTGGGCATAGTCTGTCTGGGATATGGGGTTAGCTTGGAGTCTTTGAAATCCCTACAAAACTCAGCCATGCCATGGCGAAAAGATTGAGGACCGTAATCAAATACAACGTGTCCAAGATCCCCAACACGGGGAGAAGGATAATGCCCGCCGAAAGTGCCCCGGCCGATGACCCGACGAGATCGACGCCGTAAATAAGGCTTGCGACTCTTCCTACCTCCTTTTCCCCGGTCAAATAAACGCTATTGGAAAGCGGGAAGTGCAGCCCACCCAGATATCCCGCTGCGAGTGCGAGCAGGGGAAAGCCCACTTCCATGATTCCCGATACTGTGGAGAATGGGAATGCCTCGTGTAGCGTGGGGATCATCGCTGAAAGAAGAATCGCGTAAGCAGCCAGGCCGCCCTGAATTGACAGGAGCATCCGGAGAGGTTTTCTTATCCTATCTAGGAATGATGTGACATGCCAGCTGCCAAGAACGAGCCCGATCATGTAACCGGTGATCAATAAGGCGACCTTGTAGTAAACATAGCCGTGAAGAACCTGAAATGTGAGGATTAGGACGACACTTAAGGTCATCTCTGAATAGCCTGTAACGAAGACAGCATAGAGTAATGGGGACTTCAAGGCCTTCTGGTAAGCCTTTTTTTGGACCCAAAGGAAGAATAAGACTGACAAGGCCGCAGACATGAGAATGAACCACCTCAGTTTGATCCGACCAACAAAAAGGAGGATCTTTTTCAGGCGTGGGGTGTGTTGGGCACTCCAGTGGGTGAGATCGTAGAAATAGCAGGAAGGCGCCAGATCTCGGTTTATCCTCACCCCGTTCGCCGCCTCGAGGATTCCCTGAAAGTAATCCAGCCGGTCCTCGGAGAGATTAAACAGGAGGTAATAGTCCTGGACATATTTCAGTTCCAGTTTCCTCTCCCGGATCCTTTGCACGAGGACCTGCGGAGCGGAAACCAGAGTCCCTGCATTCATCGAGCCGAAGAAACGGGCTGTGGCTCCGGGAAGTACAAGGACATCTCTATAGGCCTCTGTCATGGAGCGATGCAGGGATTTGAGGAGTTGAGCGAGAGTGGGTCCGATGATGTTCTCCGAGGACGTCAGGCTAATCGAGAAGATGCCGCCTGGAACGGTTATTCTCCTCACCTCTCGGAAGAAATCAACGGTGTAGAATCGATTCAAATGAGCCGTGAGCGGATCTGAGAGATTGACGATGACAACGTCATATCGAGACGTCGTGGTCCTGACGTATTTGCGGCCATCTTGATGGATAAGGTGAACCCGAGAATCGTCCAAAACCTCTGTCGCTTCCCTTGGGAGCATTTGCCTTCCCATGCGGATGAGCTGGGGGTCGATCTCGACGTAGTCCAACCGGGAGACCGAGAGGTGTTTCAGTATCTGGACAAGGGAGCTGGAAATTCCACCGCCGATGAGGAGAACCCTTTCCGGCTCGGGATGTTCGAGCATGGCGAAATGAACCGATTCCTCCGCTGTGAGCAGGTCGGGGTAGGTGAATATCCACAGCCCATTCTCATAGAAACTGACCTGTCCTTGAGCTGACACTGCGGTCAGGTTGCCATAGGGTGTGTCCTCTGAACCGATGAGACCGTATCCCTTCCAGCTCCACTCTCTACTCACCATCTCCCATTTTGTGCCGTGAAAAGATAGGAGGATGAGAAACCCCATGAGGATAGAGTGGGAGATCCAAATCCAAGAACGTCTCCTCCCGATGCCAGACGCGTGAACCAAGAACAACATTGACGAGAGAACCAGGAGAGTCGACACGATGAAAGACACCTGGAGATGGTTCAGAAAATGGATGAACAGGACGCTGAACGCGAGGCCGCCGACTACCGACCCCAAAGCCTCCAGGAGGTACACGGAACCAGTGGACTTCGCCCTGGCTCCGGTGACCTGATTGTGAAGGCTGCAGCCGAGAGCAAAAAGGAACCCCGAGAAAAAACAGAAGGGGCCAAGAATTGCGAAGGAAATCGTCATCATCCCTCCGAGATCGACAATCTCTCCGACCGGAATGTTCCAGAACATCCTCGAGAGCCGAACGGCAAGGACGGACAGGGGAAGGAGGAACGAGAGGAGCAACTGAACCAGTGCGAAATTTCGCTGTTTATTGGAGAGGGCATCAGCTACCCTTCCCAGCGTTACACTTCCGAGAGAGGTCCAAGTGAGCCAGCTGGCCAAAACGATGGCTGTGGACAATTCATTCCCGTAGAAGACGACCAGGAGTTCTCTGATGAGCAGGATTTGACCAATAATGGCTGCAAATCCAATGAGGAGCAGGGATAAGGAAAGCCGGATTTTCATGGTAGCTATCTTAGATAAGGCGGTTCTAAAAAGCAATAGTCGGGAGCACCGTTGAAAATACTGAAAAGAATCTGGGCCACTGGACTTGAAAGGGGATGGTAAATGCCGAGAAATTCGGTTTTAGGTCGACCTTGACATAAGGTTTACGGTGCACTAGCATGGCTGAGGGGGCGAGATCTTAGATCAATAGATCAGCCCACATGCTATTGGCCAGTCTCCCCTCCTGGGTTTTGACCCAGCTCCTGAAGAAAGGACGAAGGCTTTTCAAACAATCGGATGTTAGCTAAGAAGCTCACTCGCCGGGATTTTATCAAAAACTCTATCCTTCTGGGTGGTTCGCTGCTTCTCGCGCCTGCTTCCCTGTGTGCCGAAAAAAGTGGAGGAAAGTGGCTTCCAGCGTATGCCAAGCTCGAGCAGGAGGGTCAATTGGCTCGGCGAATAGAGGAAGCCTATGCGATCTTCGAGAAATGCGAGCTCTGTCCACGTCAGTGTGGCGTGAATCGAAAAAGGGGGGAAACAGGGTTCTGCCGGGCGCCGGTCAATCCCGTGGTTTTCAGTGCTCACCCCCATTTTGGCGAGGAGATATCACTGGTGGGCAGATACGGGTCTGGTACCATCTTCTTTTCCAATTGCAATCTACGCTGTGTCTTCTGCCAGAACTGGCCCATTGCCCACGAGGGAAGGGGGGAAAAAGTCGACGATGACGCACTGGCAGGCTTGATGCTGTACGTCCAGAAGATTGGCTGTCACAACATCAACCTCGTCACCCCCACCCATGTCATGCCCAACATCCTCAATGCCACCCGGATCGCCCTGAAAGGAGGGCTGCGAATACCCCTGGTATACAATACAAGCGGCTATGAGAGGCTAGAGATAGTTAAGATTCTGGACGGCATCGTGGACATCTATATGCCGGATATGAAGTATATGGATCCTGATCAGTCGGCGAAATACTCGGCGGGTGCGTCAGACTACCCTGAAGTGACCAAGGAGGCGATTGTTGAAATGCATCGGCAGGTGGGAGAACTCCAGATCAATGAGCTGGGGATTGCGCTTCGCGGACTAATGATCCGTCACTTGGTCATGCCCAACCGGGTGGCCGGAACCGAGAGATTCGTCAAGTGGGTAGCTGAAAACCTGCCTAAGTCCACTTATGTGAATATCATGCCCCAATATCGGGTGGAATACAAGGCCTTTGAATACCCGGAGATCTCGCGTGGGATAACCGTTCAGGAGTTCGTAGAAGCAATGGAATGGGCTGAAGAATGGGGTTTGACCAACCTTGACCCAAAATCTGTTGCCGTCAGGGATTTCTATCGTGCCCGTCCTTCAGGCTGAACTTCTCAGAGGGCAAGCGTTTTGTCGACAAAGCCCGGCTCTTGACGGTTCACCGCTCACGCCCAAATACCGGGTATGGGCTTTCCACAGTACCGGCACTTTCCATCCTTCAGATTGACTTTTCCGATCATGAAGCCCGTCCGTCGGATGATCATCTTCTTGCACCTGGAGCAGAACGTGTTCTCCCCCTCGTGCCCCGGTACGTTCCCGATATAGACATAATTAAGGCCACAGGATAAAGCCACGGCTCGGGCTGCCTCGAGTGTCAAGGCCGGGGTTGGAGGGAGGTTCTTGAGCTTGTACAGGGGATAGAACCGGGAGAAATGGATTGGCGTGTCTGCACCCAGTTCTCTTTTCACCCACAGGCACATCTCTCTGATTGTCGACATCTCGTCATTCTTTGTGGGAACGATGAGATTCGTAATCTCCAGGTGGATATTTTCCTGTTTCAGCGTCTTCAAAGTCTCAAGCACTGGGGCCAGTTCGCCGCCGCAGAGTTCGTGGTAGAACTCGTCTGTAAATGCCTTGAGATCGATATTGGCAGCATCGAGTACCTGGCACAGGTTCCTGAGAGGGTTCGGATTGATGAAACCATTGGAGTGAATGACACTCAAGAGGCCCGTCTGCTGTGCACAGTCGCCAATCTCCAGCATGTATTCATAGAAGATTACTGGCTCCACGAAGGTGTAGGCAACTGAATGGGCCTTCATCTGTTCTGCCCTTTTGACGACCATTTCTGGTGAAATTTCGTAGCTGAAGACGTCCTCGGGTGAAGCCTGGGAGATCTCCCAGGTCTGGCAGAAACTACACCGGAAATTACACCCCGCCGTTGCCACGGAAAGGGATCGGGTTCCAGGAAGAACATGGAAAAAAGGATTCCTCTCGATCGGATCTAAATGGATTGTACACGGATTTCCGTAGACCAGGCTGTAATACTCGCCCTCTCGATTTTCGCGCACCCGGCAAAGACCCCTTTTCCCCAGAGCAACTCGGCATCGCTTGGGACAGAGCTCACACTGGATCTCTTCGCTGCCAAGAGGAGTGTAGTAGGGAGAAAGCCTTGTCTTGATGAGGCCCTTTTGCGCCATTTGTGCCCGCACCGATTCTGGAAAACCGAAGAGCGAGACGCTGGCAAGGGCACAGAAACTCGTCCCACAGAACTTCAGAAAGTGCCGCTTCGTCATGAGGTTTTTGGAGTTCCGTTCACCCGTGCGGCAGTTTCCTTTGTTGGACTGGAGGAAAGGATTCTTGGAGCGCTTCCCCATGAGATCTTTTGTTGATGAAAGAACGGGCCGAAGTCTTGAATTCCTTATATCAAAGCCGATGGGAAAGGTCAAAATTCGTAAGGGAAATAGGGGATGTTGTGCGGAAATAGAAATAATGACTCGCCTGTGTGAATGCCGCCATCTCCGGAGTCTGTTGCTCTTGAGGCTACGGGGGAACAATTCTTGCGGCGGCTACCAAACCATCCTGCAGAACTTCGTTTTCATCTATAACCGTAAACTTTTTGTCATGCAGCAGGATTTCACCGTTTACGATAACCGTGTCAACGTTGTTGGTGTTGGCAGAATAGACAACGGCGGAAAACGGATCATGGGAGAACACGGTATTGGCCTGCTGCATGTCCAATATCGAGATGTCTGCAAGGAATCCTTTCTTGATAAGCCCTGCCCTGATCCCCAGTGCTCTGGCCCCATTCACTGTCGCCATCCTGAGAATGTCTCCGGCGGAAATGATCGACGGATTCATATGGTGTACTTTCTGCAGGAGAGCGGCAGTCTTCATTTCGCTGAACATATCCAGTCGACCCGTGCTGGCGGCGCCATCTGTGCCGATACACACGTTGGCCCCGGCATCCGCCAGCTTTGTAATCAGCGACACGCCGTCGGCAATGTTCATATTGGTTGTAGGGCAGTGGACCGTGTTAGCCTTCGCCGCGCCCAGGTAAGTGACTTCCCGTTCGGTAAGATTACAGGCATGAACCCCGATGAAGCCTCCGTCGATGATATTCAGCTGGTGAAGCAGCTCCGCATCACGACTGCCTTCCCGCTTGACGAGCAATTGGACGTCTTCTTCGCTCTCCGCCAGGTGGGTATAGAACTTCCTGCCGTAATTGTCCGCCAACTCTTTGGTCGACTTCAGCAGACCGTTGGTGACGTTGTACGGGTGCATGGGCCCCGGAAAGGTGTTGGGAAATTTCTCGAACAACTCCCCCAAGCTCTTCAGGATCGTGTCTCTATTCTCCAACAAGTGTTCCTGAGACTCTATTTCGTAGAACCCCCGTGCCAGATATCCCCGGATTTTGGTCGCCTCGAAGGCCTCCAGAACGGCTTCATGATTTGCATTCCCGTAATTCATATCCACGATAGAGGTGACTCCTGATCGGATGTTCTCCACGGCTGCCAGTCGGGCGGCCAAAAACGAGTCCCTGTACGTGTACCTGTGTACAACAGGCCAGATGACCTTCTGCAGCCACCTGAGCAAGTCCAGGTCTGTTCCCAGAGTTCGCAGAAAGACCTGGAACGTATGGCAATGCATGTTAACAAAACCCGGCAACACACATTTCCCATGGGCCTTGAGTATCGTGTCTGCCTTCTTTCTCTTCGCCCCCGAGCTTCGTCCCACCCATTGGATCGTATTGTCAACGATCAATACCGCACCCTCCGCGATGATTTCGTCACGGTCCATCGTCAAAATCGTTCCGCCTTCAATCAAAATAGACATGAGCCGGTGCCTTTCATCGCAATCAGGTATATGGGATGGGCAACCGCCGCTTGGGTCTATTCTCTGCTGTACGGGTCTCCCAACGCCCCGGGAAACTCGATGCGCTTTCGAAAGATGGCCATAATCACCAGGATCCCGACAAAAGGGAGCAGGAGAAAGAACTCGTACGGCAGGGCCGGAAATAGAATCTGTAGCTGAGGAGCGAGCACTTCAAAAGTGGCAAAAATAAAAGAACTGACAAAAATTCTCTGAGGCCGCCAATTGGCGAAAATCGCGATGCCAATGGCCATGAAGCCTCTCCCCGCGGTCAGTTCAAAGGAATAGCTGCCGGTTAGGATAAGGGGCAGATAGGCGCCGGCGATTCCCAGAAACATCGCGCCGACGACCGTGGTTAGAAACCTGTATTTGAATACGTCGATCCCCACGACGTCGGCAGCCTTCGGGTTTTCGCCGATGGAACGAATTTCGAGACCTCTCTTGGTCTTGTAAAAGATGCGGTAGGTGACAAACAGAGAACCGTACATGAAATAGGTAGCGACGTTCTGGTTGAAAAACCCTCCGACAATCGGAATCTTTGAGAGAAGGGGGACCGCCAAGACGGGTACCACAGGGGCCCTCTGAACCATCAGCTGGGTCCCGAACCATATCTTGTACAGAAGGTCCGCCAGTGCCGCACCGAGGATGATGATCGAGATACCCAGAATGAACTGATCGACCTTCAGTCTATCATGGATAAATATCAACAGGAATCCCAACAGACCTCCCGCCAGTGCACCGACCAAAAAACCGACTAGCCAGCTGTTTGCAGTCAACGAGAACATGTACCCCAAAGATGCCGCAAAGATCATGATCCCTTCGCCGGCGATATTGAATACCCCCGTTCTTCCACCGATGACAATGCCCAGCACGGCCAGAGCATAGATCGTGGTATACAGGACAATCTGGGATACAATCGACGAAATCGTGCCTATCACTTTAGTACTTGGACTCCAATCGCTTTCTTATTAAGACGATGATGATCACCATCACCGATTGCATCAAAAATACCATCTCGACAGGAATCTGCAGGGTTCTCTGCATTGCGTCGGCACCTACCAGGAGCATGGACATGAAAAAGGCCGCGACGGGGATGGCTAAGGGTTCTCCTTGGGCGATCAGAGCGGTGAGGATTCCAAAGGTGCCGAATTCAGCGCCACTCGTGGCTGCGAACCCCTCGATGAGCCTCTTCTGTACGGCCATGACCTGGACGGCTCCTGACAGGCCAGCCATCGCCCCCCCAATGAACAGAGTCAGGATGACGAGTCTGGGAACGTTGATGCCGTAAATGCTGCTGGCCACCGGGTTGAATCCGCTGGCTTCGATCTCGTATCCCAAACGGGTCCTTTTCATGAGGAGGTAGATTGCGACGATCATCACGACGGCAACAATAGAAGAGGCAGGGATCCCTCCCCAGATTGGCAAAAGAGCGTTTTCCGGAAGAGGGTTCGTCATGGGGTGTCCGCTGAACGGATCTTCGTACCCGCTGGCGGTAGTAAAAAAGAGCAGGACATAGTGGCTAACGAAGTTGAGCATCACCGTCGAGATGATCGGGTTGATGCCGAACCTGTTCTTGAACCACCCGCATATGGCAGCATACAGCCCCCCGGCTACCATGACGATCACGAGCGATACCGGTACCAGAACAGCCGCCGGCAGGAACGCCAGCTCGAAGGCGACAATCACGGCAACAATGCCGCCAACCTGCATCTGCCCCAATGCTCCGATGTTGTAAATCCTCAGTTTGAACGGAATCGCAAAGGCAAAAGTAGCGAGTAACAGAGGGATAAACTTGTTAATCGTCTCCCAAAAAGCGAAGGGAGACTTGAACGAAGTGCCGACCAGTGTGAGTAACCCATCCCAGGGACTATAGCCGGTAGCTGCAACGAGAACCCCGATCAATAGGAACGCAATCGCTATGGCGACGACATACGCCAATACACTCCTCAGCAAGTGGGGAACGCTCGACAGCTCATCTCTTCCGGTCTCTGCCCCCGGGCTGCTATTGCGACTCACTGGGCATTCTCCCTCCTGTCATGAGGTCACCGATGACGTATTTGTTGAAATCTTTTCTCTCAACCACTCCGACAAGCTCCCCATTGTACATCACCCCGATTCTGTCGCAACAAAGCAGGAGCTCATCCAAGTCTTCATTGATCCACAGGACGGCTTTACCGCTGTCTCGGAGCTCTACCAGCTTTTTCAGGATTAGCTCCACCGTGGCGATGTCCAACCCGGAACAGGGGTTGTCCACGATCAACAGTTCGATCGGATTCAGGAGAGCCCTTCCAAGAACCACTTTCTGGATATTGCCACCGGACAACCGGCGGTATATCGTTTTTTCACTGGGTGCGGCGACATTGAAGGCCTTCATGACCTCCTCTGTTTTCTCCGCCGCTTTCGCCCAGTTGATGAATACGCTTCTGATAGTGAACTGGCGCTCAGAAAAATGGGGGAGCAAGACGTTCTGTGTCAGCGTACCATCCGGAAGAATGGCCTCTTTAATCCTGTCCTCGGGCGTATATGCGATGCCGGACTCAAAAACCTCAAGGGTGCTCTTAGTTCGAATGCTCTGTCCTTTGAGTAGGATTTCTCCTTCCTCAATGATTGAAGGCTGGATCAGTGACCTGGCAAGCTCTTTCTGGCCGCTTCCGGACACACCCGCTATCCCCAATATCTCTCCTCCATAAATTCGCAGTGATAATTGGTTCAGCCCTGCACTTTTTTCCTGTCCTCCGACTGACACATTGGTGAGTTCACAGACAGGCTTGTCGGATCTGTGCGCAGGCCGGGTGACGACCACCGGTAAGGCGCTGTCCGTTATGGCAATGTTCTTCTCGATGAACATCATGTTTACGAGCTGCTCTTTGGTGGTGTCTGCGATCTCGACGGTTCCTTCGAGATTACCCTTCCTCAACACAGTTGCCCTGTCACAGGTATCCAATACTTCCCTGATCTTGTGGGTGATGAAAACGCAGGAAATCCCGCTGGCCGCCAGTGTTCTCAGGGATTTTCGTAACTGATCGAATTCCGATTCCACCAGAGAGGTGGTCGGCTCGTCCAGTATTAAGATACTGGCGTTCTTGTATAAGGATCGGACTATTTCAATTTTTTGGCGGATCCCAACCGGGAACGACTCGACCTTTGTATGCAGCGGAAAATCGAAGCCGAAATTCTCACATATCGATTTGATCTTTTTCGTGATCTTGTCGAAATCCAGCTTTGTCTCGTCGGCACCAATTAGGATGTTTTCGACCGCCGTGTAGGAAGGAACCAGGGTTGAGGTCTGATGAACCATCCCGACGCCGTACTTGATGGAATCGGCTGGTGAATTAAGAATCATCTTTTCTCCGCCGATGAAAACCTCGCCTCGATCGGCCTTATACAATCCGTAGAGTATGTTCATCAGGGTGCTTTTTCCGGCTCCATTTTCGCCGAGAAGACCATGGATTTCTCCTTCCCGCACCGAAAAGTCCACATTGTCTAGAGCAACCAAATGTCCAAAACTTTTGTATATCCCGGACATTTTGATAATCACTGCCTTGTCAGATGCCTGGTCCATGTTCATCCTGTGCACGGCTGGTAGATGAAAATGAGGGAAGGTTCGCGAACCTTCCCTCTATTGCATCAACACGTCATGGGCGAGTTTCTATCCCATGGATCTGGTCGATGAGACGCGCTAGAACGGCAGATCTTTCAGATTCTTGACCACCTTGGTTTTCCCCGACGATACTTTTCTGGCAGTCTCTTCGAGGGCTTGATTCACGCTGTCAGGCACATTGAAGGCCGGAAGCTGGGTGTATCTCGGCTTGCCTTCCTCCGCCAGACCATACTCCAACGGGTAGTGCCCGCCAAGCTGCCCTTCGTTGATCCTGTCGAGAATAGCATTGAGCGGTATGGTGAAATCGAAAATCTCTGAGGACAGATAGTTCTTGGGGCCCATATGCTGCTTATCGGTATACTCGGTGGTGATCCACACGGGCTTGCCCATTGCCGCTTCAAACAAACCATAGTTACCCAGGTTGAGTGCGCTTAAGAGCACATCGTATCCCTGAGAGATAAGTGCCTCCGCTGTTTGCCGAGCCTTTACAGGGTCATCAAAGTCCCCTACGAAGATGTATTTGAACTCCACCGAGGGATCGTGCTCCTTGATAGACTGATTCAAGGCGTTGATAATCCCGATCTGGAAGGGCAGCTTCACGGCGCCGACAAAAGCGACTTTCTTGGTCTTGGTCTGGAGCGTGGCCAGCTGACCCAGCACGTAGAATCCTATGTAGTAGTTCCGCTCCATCAGCCAGACGTTGCTTTTGACTTTGTCACCTGTTGGGGCGGCGTCGCCCTCCAGAATAAACGAAACGTTGGGATACTTGTCACAGATCTCGTACACAGCGTTTGTATAGATCGAAGAATGAGCCCACACGACATTGTATCCAGCGTTGATATACTCCTCCATCACCCTGACAGCATCCGGAGCGCCTACCTTTTCGGAAAAGGCGGTTTTTCCTACGTCACGCCTCTTTGCCATGGTCTGTACGGTCATGTACCCCAAGGTGCTATAATCAGCATCCTGAATCGAGCCATAGATCAGCGTGGCTAAATTGATGCTTCCTTCTTTTGCCTGAGCCCCCCTCTCGCCTCCTGCGAACCCAATGATCGCAAACATCGTCAGCAGGACGATGGCCAGCCCGAGAACCCTCTTGGTCCTATTCATCCTTTCCTCCTCCTTTCTAAGTTTATCTATCGTGCCCATACGGTTGAGCCCGCATAGGCCCCCAGTGTTTCCTCCAATCAACGTATGGGCTTTCCCTTATGCTTGGTGATTAGCGGGTCGTCCTTCACACCGGCGTCTCTAATCGAATAGTGTGCGAGGCATCTTATGGGAAACACTATCTGCTGTCAAGCATTTTCTAATACAGTAGCAAAGACCGTTTCCTCCATCCGTATTCCGTCGGCCCTCAACGGCTCTCCCAAAAGAGAAAAAGGCGGTTAGTGAGAATCTCGACCCCATGGAATTTCGATTTCATTTGCTATTTATCTACTTATATCATCGTCATCTTCCTAGCCCCAGCCTTCTTGTTTTTTCGGCAGAATCAAAGGAACACTGTTCACGCTTTGATTCAGGAAGTTTCTTGCCACACCAAGAACCAAGAACAGGGGACGTTGTTGAATTTGTTGACTTATTCTCCGAGGTGCTCGTCTGACGGCCTTGGAATTNNTGGAGGGATCGCCTGAGCAGATAATGGCCGTCACCGTGCCAATGAATGGGTATCCTCCACATCTATTTCGTCTCTATTTGAACATTGACTCGCGTCCCATTGCTAACAACATCGTACACGGGTGAGAGCTTAATTAGTTCCTTTAGAGTCTCCACATTTTCAGCATCCGTCTTAACTTTGAAATTTGCCCGGATTTCCTGATACCCCGGCCTGACTTCGTCTGAGATTGCAAAGAAGCCCCTGAGGTCAAGATCCCCCTCCAACTCCGATTCCACTTCTTCTAACTTTATACCGCGAACTGCGGCATGGTAGACCATGGTGGTAGTCATTCAAGTTGTAAGAGCATTCAGAAGGTGCTCCACAGGATTAGCTGCTTGGTCTTTTCCCGCCAAAATGGTCGGTTCGTCTGCATCCAAGACAAATCGTCCGGTATGGGAAATCTCCTGACCAGCACTGTAAAAACCGGTGACGGTGGTGCGATTGTGCCCCCCGTCGATCCATTCGTTTTTGGCTCGGAATTTGGACTTGGCAAGGTCCGGTTTTTCACTTACGGCGTTAATCAAACCTTTGACCGCATCTACATCCACACCGTTTAAGATTTTTCCTTCGGCCATTTTGATTTCCTCCTTTCTCTGATTTCTTAACCGCTTGAACACTTACTAACTAGTTTAAGATACTCTTTTTTTCAGTTGGTAAACAATAGGGTCAACCATGGATTTTATGATCGGAAACATAGTAGTTTTCCGGAAGGATGAAGGATAACTGAAAATTTCGCCCCAGGATCGGGGTCGGGTATTGAATTATCAGTTCAGGATGGCGGCTTCTTTATGATTTTGCTAGTGGTCGTGGTTGTTCATGAGACGATAGGCAAACAAGGGCCAGTTAAAAGGTCTAACTGCCTGCGGGACTACCGGTTAGCTTATAATTTAAGATTTGACCCCGTCCCTTTGCACTGTGACCTTGGCGAAGTGATCATCCCATTGTCCATCCTAGGTTCTTTTGCCAAATGAAGATGCTTTTCTACTGGTGATGACCCTCCTATGTTTGACAATTACACCGAGCCATTTTTAAGATCCTCGGCTCCAACTGGGCAAATACTCCACAGTGCGGGGCCTCTCGATGGCCGATGGGTTTGCCTCTTATGGGGGATAGTTTTACCATCATCGTCCAAGGGGTCTCTGTGGAGAATCTAAGAAGGGTTTTTTCTTGAACAACTTGCGATAGTCCAAGGGATAACCGTCTGATGATTTCGCAGATCTGTTTGTCAGAACAACCCCACATGTCGACTCGGATGACGGTCCTCCGCAAAAGAAGGGCACATCGAGTCTCGATTGCAAAAAGGCCGCGGAGATTACGAGAGTTGATCTGCGCCAGTACATTACTTCTTAGCTTTGATTCTCGGTGGTCACGGTCGTTTAAGAGCACACTCAAAATCACTATCGGACTCACAACAATCGAGATGCCAATAAGTTCATTCACCACCTGTAGCATGATCACCTCCATGTACGCCCATTCAAAATCCGATTTACTCTACTGTCTGTTCATGGGCATGAGTCTAAACCGTAGCCGGGAGCATGGGTCACTTGATACCAAAGGAGAGCTCGCCTGCTCTATGGCGATCCGCGAGTTTTCCACCGCCAGCCTATATTCGGTCCGAAGGTAGATGACTCTGCCCAACTGAAAAGCAATTCGTCTAGTTTACCCAGCAGAACAGAAAGGCCACCATGTCGCTTTCTTCGACGAGAGCGACCTTGCTCCAAAAGGCGAAACATTTGAGCTTCTCTGAGGATATCTTCCTGTTCCATTCTTGATAATTTCCATATGATCCATCCGTTTGTCATCTTGGACCTCCTCTCTCTTGGCACCCTTTGCTCGCGCCCCAAGCCAGGCGTTTGCTCTCTGTAGCGTTGACGAACATCCTCTAACCTGCTATAATATATTTACTGGTTATATTATAGACCAACTTTTCTAACCTGTCAAGTGTTTTTTGATGGTTATAATAAGTGATGGCAAAACGCGGAGGAATGGTATGGCTGAAAATGAAAAATCCGCAGATACCAGCAATCTAGAAACAGAACGGTTATGTCTGGACTTTGCCAACACGGCAGAGTGGCACGCAAGAGACGATCCGACGGAAAAGCTCAATAGCTATTCCGATTTGGTTTCGTGGGCCCAGCATGCAGGTATCCTTATGGATCGTGAGGCCCGGCAACTCTCCCAAGAGTCGGTCCGCCGATCGGCGGAGGCAGCTGAGGTTCTCAAGCGGGCCATTGCGCTCCGGGAGGCAATCTATCGGGTCCTTTCGGCAGTTGCAGGCGATCGTCCACCGGACGATGGGGATCTCGCCATATTGAACCAGACCCTATCACAGGCCTTGGCCCGATTGCAGATTACCGGAGTGGCCGGGAGATTTGTTTGGGTATGGGGCGGAGACGAGACTGCTCTTGACCGAATGATCTGGCCTGTGGCACGATCGATGGCCGATCTGTTGACCTCTGGGAAGCTAGCTAGGGTGGGGGAATGCGCGGACGACCGGGGATGTGGCTTTCTCTTTCTGGACATGAGCCGAAACATAAGCCGACGATGGTGTGATATGAAGGATTGTGGAAACAGAGCAAAAGCAAAACGCCATTACGACCGTAAGAATAGGGGACGTTGTTGAATTTGTTGACTTACTCTAGGAGTGGTCGTNNAGATGGGGTGGCATGTCTGCCACAGGAATCGCAAAATCCTTCGACCATTTTATCCAATATATTTGAATTAATGCCAGAATTAAGCTCGCGATGGCGCCTGAAAAGTCAAAGGAGAATTGAGGCGCGTCTGCTGGGTTATGACCCCGTCACTGAGTAGTGCTTTGTGTGCATTTTCTTGTAACGTCCCCCATTTCACAGTTATTCAACAAATTCAACAACGTCCCCCATTTCAAAAAAAGACGCTTGAAATGTATACATATGTTTAGTATAATAGAGAAGCTTGGTCCCACCCGTCTTCTTTAAGGTGAATCACCCTCGGGCCATAAAATGCGACATCTACTAAGGGAGGGA
>JABAOH010072358.1_pt1 | contig 21728 bp, 21 predicted proteins | sample 7062181 | NCBI WGS metagenome assembly JABAOH01 (sample SAMN14538630, study PRJNA623070) | marine sediment metagenome | biome: marine biome [ENVO:00000428]; feature: marine pelagic biome [ENVO:01000023]; material: deep marine sediment [ENVO:00002113]; isolation source: pool of 5 deep marine... | reverse complement strand
CGAAGCCACGGCTCACGGAAACATCGTACACTAACCATCAGGATTGCCAATGGATCAATAGTGAAGGGAGATGTCATCGTAAGAGATGATGACCTGGAAGTCACGGTTTACCTTTCCGGGGGAGGCAAAGTAGAAGGCAAGATTCATGATGCGGAGGTGGTCAAGGAGTAAAAGGTTAAGGTTAAGGCTGAGGTTGAGGGAAAAAATTTTCCTTAACCTAAACCTCAACCTGAGTTTGTTCCATTTTCTACTTTTTTTGATTTTTTTCCTTTACTTCATTCTTCTTTTCTTATAAAATAGGCATTAAAAAGAATGAAAAAAGACGTTTATATTCATTCGGCTGGTAATGCCTGGCTGACTGGAAAAGGAGGAGTTTTCAATGATCGAAAATACCGGTAACGTGTTTAAGGAGAGGTCTTTATGCGTGGCTGCGGATTTTTCCATCGATGAGAAAAAATACCTGTTTGAAAAAACCAGGAAACTAAAAGAAGCATGGAGAAAAAATGATTACCAAACCCTGAACCGCTTCAGAATTAATGATATGGATTTCGGCATATATGAGATCTTCCTGGAAGACAGTACACGGACCCGGGAATCCTTTCGCAATGCTGCTGAATTCCACGGCGTTAAGCTTTCGATGTTTAATTCCGACAGTTCTTCCTTTAACAAAATGGAAAGTTATTTAGATGGCTTTATGACCCTGGCAGGATATAGTAACCGCATATTCATTGTCAGGAGTCGTATAGAAGGATTGTGCCGGTGGTTGGAACGAAAAGGTGAGCAATTTGCCGAAAGAAACTATCTGAACTATAAGCCTGCGTTCATCAATGCGGGTGATGGAAAACATGAGCATCCCACCCAGGAACTATTAGATGAATTTACCCTGATTGAAGATAATGACTGGCGTACGGATTCGCTGCATATTGCGCTGGTGGGTGATTTGTTCCACGGCCGCACGGTTCATTCCAAGGCTGACGGGCTGCGAATATTCGCTAACGTTAAAGTTGACCTGATCGCACCACCGGAACTGTCCATGCCCATCCAGTATTTCAACCGGATGAAAGAAAACGGTTTTTTATTGAGGGAGTTCCACTCATTGGCAGAGTATTTATCTCAACCGGATATTGCACCCAGGTTTTATTTCACTCGACCGCAATTGGAACGGATGGGCGATCGCATCCTGAAACGGCAGGACGAACTCAGGGAAGCAATAACCTTTAAAGAAGAGTTTATCCAGAAACTCCCCGACCCTGGAAGTACTTTTTTTTATCATCCGTTACCGCGGCATAAAGTCCACCCCACCATTCCCACTTTCCTGGACGATATGCCGTTAAACCACTGGGAAGCACAGTCCATCAACGGTATGTATATACGGATCATTCTTCTCAGCGTAATCGCCGGAAGAATAGGGGAAGATTTCCAGGGAGAATCCGTTCCGGTAAAGAATTACGCCGATGACTTTATCCGTGAGGTCACCCCGGACAATTCCAAACCCAAGACCTTGAAAGAAGGTATCAATCCGTTGGCTAACGGGGTGGTGATCGACCGGTTTTGCCGGGGTGAATCCAAAGAGGATATCTGGGACTACTTGCACAAGACAATGAAAATAATGGGGTTCAGTCGTTTCAGAGGTTCTATCGGTGTGGGTGAATCCAAAAAGGAGCCCGGTGTTTATAAAGGGTTGATATTTCTGCCCGAGGTACAAGAACTCTCACCCAGTGATATCCGGCGACTGGCTGCCGTGACTGCCGGCTGCACGGTTAATATTATTAAAGACAATAAAGTGGCACGCAAGCTGCGGTTGACTTCACCACCGCGAATCTATAAAATTAAGGGAACCGGCTGCACCAATTCCGACTGTATATCTCACGATACTCATTCGGAAAATATACCCCCTGAATTTATCCGAAATGAGGATGGAACGTTGGAGTGTTTTTATTGCGGCACGTCCCACCGATTCAAAGATATCTGGAAATAGGAGCATAAAAAATTTTATCTCCGACGATTTTGGGATAAATTTTTTTTTCCTTTTCCAGGACGTCGATGTATTTAAATATTTCCAGTCTATTTTTCCCGGTTAAGGTAACCAGGTCATTGATGGTCAGGGGGCGGCGATTAATAGTATTTAAGATATTATTTTCAAGATTATGGCTGAATGCAGCGATTTCTTCCCGTCTGCGGATTCGTTTGATGATTTCCACCGGCATGGGCAAATCCTTCCACTTTTTCACTATTTGCTCCAGCATGTCTATGTCCACGGGATAGATATGCTCACAAGCTGGCGGCCGGTCCAATGAATTCAACTGCACTTTATCCGGCCGGATTTTTTTGATGGCCTGGTAAATCTTACCCAACTCGTGGTCACTGTCATTAATACCTTTGGCAATGAATACTTCCAACCATATTTCTCCTCTGAATGCCTTCCTAAAATCGATTAATCCGTTTATGATGGTATTGATGGTTAACCCTTTGTGGGGGCGGTTAAGGACTGCAAAGGTTTCGGGCGCGGCGGCGTCCAGAGAGGGGCATACCACGTCAGCGTTTGCTATTTCCTTTCTTACGGTTTCCCTATGCAGCAGTGTGCCGTTGGTTAAAATCGCAATGGGGATCGTGGTGATGGTTTTGATACCGGTAATAATGTTACCGATATCTATGTTTAGAGTGGGTTCGCCGGAACCGGAGAAGGTAATATACTCAATGTGTGGATCGCGGGTAATTATCTCTTTTATCTCCCCCAGTATCAACTGTGGATCGACAAAGCTTTTTCGTTCAATAGTCAAGTCTGTGGTTCTGCCGCATTCGCAGTAGAGGCAATCGAGGGTACAGGTTTTAAAGGGAATAATATCGACTCCCAGCGATATCCCCAGTCTACGTGAGGCCACAGGTCCAAATACGTGTTTGATCATGTTCAATGTTTTTTGTTGACCTTACCTTGAGATAAGGATGGAGGAAATAAGAAGGTAAGAAAGCATTGGAGTGATGAAGTGAGAAAGCAGCACAGCGATGCGCGCTTTCTCAATTCTCACCCGTTTATTTCGATTTTAAAGGCACTTACAGTGCGGTAATAGGTAACATTCTTTACATATTACGTGTCCCACCGCAGGTGGCTTTTGTTTCAAGCGTAGAAATACTAATCCAGGTCGATGGAACTCTTTGTTTTTTCTCTTCGCTTGGCCTCCATTTTGTCCCATTTTTTCATGCAGGCGTGGTCTTTCCCTTTTACCATGGAGCAGGCGAGGTATTCGGAGATATACACGATACAAGCGCGGATGGCTTTTCCTGTGGGTGTCTTTTTCGCTTCACCACCAGCGATAGAGAAGTTTCTCAACCTTAAACCGGCACCGATGGCTTTGCCTTTGGCATTGGCTTCAATGGTCCTGGCGTCTACGATTTCGCCGGTTTCCGCATCGATCACTTTCACATCCACGGCAATATAGGTTTTTGTTTTTTTACCTCCCAGGCTGAGTCCTTTGAACCGGACCTTTCCACCTTTGGCACCGGATTTTTCAAATGCAGCGACTGTACCGGCAATCAGGTATTTAGCGCCTTTGATTTTTCTCATTTTTACCAGCGTGCTTTTACTGACCCTGCCGGAAGCGCTCAGGTCTTGCTCACTGAGCACAGCACCGATTTCTTTCCGTTCCAATACCTGGAAAGCACCGGTACTAACCAATTCTGAACTCAGCATATCCTGGAGTTCCCTGGCCACGTTGGCGTGCCACCAGTACAAACCCGCCACCTGGTTGGTGAATCTCAAAACGCCGATCCTGGGCTTTTCTTGTGCATACAGGCTTCCCAGGCTAAATACAAAAGCCAGCAACACAAAAATCAAAATACTTTTCTTCATAGTTCCTCCTTAAATTTTATTGTGAAGAGAATTATAATGAATTGAAGAGAAAAAGTCAAAGAAAAAACGAAATTCACAGCAATTCTATTTTTAGCCACGAAGTTACACGAAGAAACACGAAGAATTAAAAAAGTAAAAAGGGTCAGGCAAGAAATCACTTATGAGACGCTTTTCGCTTGTATTCCGACGGAGTCATGCCCGTATGCTTTTTAAACGTCCGGTTAAATACCTCCTTGGAATTAAATCCCACTTCAAAGGCAATGGCCATTATAGAGAAGTCCTTTTCCTTTTTACCCGGGGTTGTTAACAATTCTTTGGCTTCTTCAATACGATACCCGTTGATCAACTCCCTGAAATTCTTGTTCAACTGCTCATTAACAATTTGCGATAGATACCGGGGCGCAATGGACATCTTTCTCGCCAACGAAATCAATGTAATGGCTTCATCCCTGTAAAGTTTCTCGACTTCCAGGAAGTGGTTCAGTTCTTTGAGGTATCTCTCGGCTTTCTCCGGGTCCAGTGTGGAATTCCTGTATTTCTGTTTTAATTTCCTGAGATATAATTGTTTCTTCACGAAGAAATACAGGCCAACCACAATGGAAACCAGGGCCAATAAAACCATGAGTTTAAACAAAAGGCTCTGGTGAAAATAAGGTTTTAAGACAAAAGAAAAAGAAGCACCTTTATTATTCCATATGCCGCTGGAGTTACAAGCGGTGACATGAAATCGGTACTCCCTGGGAGGCAGCTTTTTATAATAGATGTTCTGTTGGTAAAGATAGGGGCGGACATGCCAGTCTTTGTCCCAGTTCTCCAGTCTATAGCGGATTTTTACTTTCTCAGGTGATACAAAGGTAGGGACTGTAATGATAAGCTGGATTTCTTTTATCCCCCGAAAGCTCTTCCCCGCTTGAGCCGGGGAAATCGGGTTATAATTAAAAAGGATATCTTTGATCACCACTGGTGGCGGATGTTTATTGATAGTTACTTTTTCCGGGTTTACCACGGATATTCCTTTTCGTGTTCCGAACCATAGTTCGCCGTTTTGGGTTTTAAGGGCAGAATTACGGCCATTGCGGCAGACGATATTTTTTAACCCGTCGGATAACCCAAAAACAGTACAGGGAATATGGTCCCGCTCCTTTCGGGCAAAGACATTCAAATCATTTTTACTAACTCTAAAAATTCCACTCCGGGAGCCAATCCAGAAGTTTCCCCGGTGGTCTTCCAGTATTTTAGCAATATAATTGCTTCCTAAACCGTCTTTTTCCGTAAAAGACACCCATTCCCCATCTCGCAGGCGTTTCAAACCAGACCTGGCAGTACCGATCCAGAACATTCCATTCTCCTCCTCATATATTTCGGTGATAAAGGAGCCTTTCAGATAGGTTATCCGGCGCTGCGGGTTGAATTCACCACCGGGTAACACAGTGATCCCCTGAGAAGTGCCCAGCCAGATATTGTTTGACCGATCTTCATGAATTATATATACATTATCCCCGGTTAGTCCGTCACGGGTAGTGAAGCTGTGAAAACTGCCGTCTTGGTAACGATTCACACCTCCCCTCTCTGTGCCGATCCAGAACCTGCCCCGGCTGTCCTTGAAGATTGCCCGGATCATATTACTGGTGAGACCGTCTTCATTGGTATACCAGGTGATTCCCTTATTTTTTACCCGCAAGATTCCTCTCCGCAGAGTACCCAGCCACAATTCACCCGCTTCACCTTCCTCAATGGCACGGATTTCATATTCGATATTATTATTGGTTCGTAATTCCCGTTGAAATATGCCGTTATCAAATCGGTATAAATCACCCACACTGGAACCTACCCAGATTTGGCCATTCCGGTCTTGAAAAAGACTTAAATCCCAGAAAGGCACCCCTGACTGCTTCCAATAGGTGAAGAACGTACCATCTCTCATCTGTTTTAAACCGGAACCATTGGTACCGATCCACAAACTCTTTTCCTTGTCTTCAAACAAGTGCCAGACAATAGCATCGCCAATGTGCCGGTCTATCACCGCTTTACCGGCAGGGTCTCTTCTAATGCGATTGAGACCGTTTTCTGTCCCCACCCACAGGTTACCATCCTGATCCTCCAGTATGGACCAGATATTATTATCAGATAAGCCATTGGCTGGAGAAAAGGAAGCAATGGTTTCCTCTTCACTGGTACCGGCATTGGCAATTCCCAGCAGACCGAAATTGGTGCCTACCCACAACACCCCCTGACGATCTTCATAAATCTCATAAACAGAATAGGAACTGGAATCCCATTGTGAACGTTGTGTGGTTGCGTTTACCCAGAGATATTGACCATTGAGCGCTAATTTTAACAGGTCGATTTTTATCGGGTGTTTGATAAATCTATGATTGTGCCCAATGAACAAACCACCATCCCGGTTGCCAATCCATAAATTACCGTTCCTGTCCTCGTGAATGGCATAGATCATCCCCTCGGTCAATCCATGGGTGTTGTTAAATTGAGTAAATTCTCCATCTTTAAATCGGTATAAATAATTTCGCCCTGTGCTGACCCATAGATTGCCGTAGCTGTCATAGGCAAGGCAGTTGATAAAGTCTCTCGGCATTCCTTGTTTTGTTGTTGAGTAGGACCGCAGATGGGAATCCCTATCAACATGGAGCAAACCACTGACGGTTCCGATCCACAGACCCCCGGTTTTATCTGCCAGCAGCGACGAAATATAAAGCACATTCTCCTCTTCTATTCCGGCAAAGTAAAAGGGTTCAAACGCGATACCATCATAGCGAACCAACCCCCTTTCCGTACCTATCCATAAAAAACCATCCGGTGTCTGAGCAATAGCAAGTATAATGTCAGACGGGAGTCCATCTTCAATGCCCCACTCATCCAGCAGGTAATGATGTATTGGTTTCTCCGGCTCCAACGCGTTTAATTGAAAATTGCCGATAACAACGTTTAAAAGCAAAAACAAAACAATTATGCCCGGTTTCCTCCACATGATAAAGCCTTTTTCAATCAGATGTTTATTATATCTGAAATTGAAAAGAATTGAAAGGGGGAATCAAAGAAGAAACGGAGAAAAAAAGAAGTGAGGAAGATAAGAAGACGAGACCTGGATACAAAAAAAAATGGAGATATGTGTGAGAACTCACGCATATCTCCATTCTTTTCAGCTCTTAAGCGTTAGCGCTCATCTAAAACTTAAGAGCCGGCACCCGTCACGTGTGCGCACCCTATACAATGTACAGCTTCTGCTCGCTATGTTTCGCTTTCAGGAGTTTCGCGCTTCCTTGTCACAGCCTGGTGTCTCAGCCTCCTCAAGCCCAAGCCAAAATAAATTTTTTTTACCTTGTTTTACTTATTTACTCTCTTTAGTCTCCTTTTGTGTCTTTCTTTTTTAATACCCTTTTACATTTATTGGCTTTATCTATACGTTTCTTCGCTTCTACACGTTTATCATTCATGTGGTAATAATAATATCTGTTTATAAAAAAAACGGGCTGAAACATGAATAATTACGATTTTTTTAGAAATTGTTCATTATCAATGGTTTTCAAAAGAAACGATTCATGAATTGTCACTTTCTCTAGGGAAAAATTAGTCGACTACAACTTTATTATGAGGCACAGGAGGCGGCTCAGGGTGCGGATGCCGTTCGCTTTTTGGTAATATGAATATTTTCTTCAATGATATCTTTGTTTTTATGGAAATATTCACGAAAAAAACCCAGGACCGCATACTTTACTACCGGTGCATTTTCCAGGTAATATAAAAGCTGGTTGTATTCATCATCCATTACACCGGTTGAAGCTGCTTTCCTGCTGGAAAGGGAAGCAGCATCTTTCTTTAAAATCATTTTCCCTTCACCGGTTAACACCCAATTGACATTCAACCCATATAAATTGAACATTGCCAGCAGAAAGTTGACAGGAGGTTTGGTATGTCCCCGTTCAACTTCGGAGATCGTGCTTTTGGAAATACCTATCCTGTCTGCCAGGTCGTGTATGGTTATTTTGCGGGACTTCCTGAAGAGTCTGAGCCTGCTGCCCGTTTCTTCGGGATTCACGGCGAATTTTTGTGCGTCCTTGGCGGTCATTTTTTACTTTTTTTCAAAACATCAAATGATACTATACCCCAAAATGGAATGGTTTTCAAGAATTTTTTTCCATTATCTTATACTTTTTCATCTTTCGCCATAAGGTGGACCGGTCAACCTGGAGGAATTCCGCAGCTTTTGTTTTACTCCAACGGGCTTTATTCAAGGCATCTAAAATCTGCTCCTTTTCTCCCCTATCCCTCCGGCTCAATACCGCAGCTCTTAAATATTCAGGGAGATGCTTTTGCCAAACCTGGCCTTCATTACAGAAAATGAAGACATATTCCATGATGTTTCGCATTTCCCTTATATTTCCCGGGTAGTTGTGGTTCAATAAGATCTCTAACGCTTCAGGCGAAACGCCTTCCACTTTTTTCTTCTGTATGATGTTAAATTGATTGATAAAATAGTCGATAAAAAGCGGGATATCACTTTTGCGTTCTCTCAACGGTGGAATTTTAATGTTTACAACATTTAATCGATAAAACAGGTCTTCCCTGAAATTTCCCTTTTCGACTTCCTTAATTAGATTCTTATTCGTGGCTGCCAGTATCCTGACATCGACTTTTTCTGCTTTTATTGCTCCAAGGGGAATAATTTCCCCGGTTTCTACCGCCCGCAATAGTTTGGCTTGAAGTGCCAGGCTCATTTCCCCGATTTCATCCAGGAAAAGTGTTCACTGATTCGCCGTCAGGAAGAGACCGGGTTTATCTTTACGGGCATCGGTAAAGGCTCCTTTTTTATATCCGAAAAGTTCCGATTCCAGCAGCGTATCCGGTAAAGACGCACAATTTATTTTCACAAAGGGTTTGTCTTTTCTCATACTAAGGGTTTGAATAGCAGTGGCAAACACCTCCTTACCTGCTCCGCTTTCCCCTTCAAACAGAACCGGTACCGTAGTGGCCGCTATTTTGGGGAATTGGTTCAAAATTTCGATCAAACCTTTATCCTGGGTGATAATATCCTCAAAAATGTATTTTTCTCGAATTCTCTTTTCCAGTTCAACTTCGCGGGTGACATCGTGAAAAATTTCTACCCAATAACCATGAGTGCCAATAACCTTTGTTTTAATAAACTTTTCTTTATTGTCTTTGGCAATAATGTTAACAATGATTTCCCCCAGATTTTTTCCTTTTTTTACAGTTTTAATGGGGCAGGCATCTTTGCAAAGTTTTGCTCTCAGCACTTCATAGCAAAATTTATTCTCTGCCTCTTTATGAGAGAAGCCTGTAATTTCTTCGGCAAAGCGATTTATATACTGAATGCGATAATCTTCACCTATAATAATAATGCCCTCAAATGTATTGTTAACGATATCCCGGAAAATTTCTTTTATCATCTTGTTATTTTATCATGTGAGATAAAAATATGCAACAAATCGCAGCATCTTGAAACGTTTTGTTTCATCATTTTTGCAACATAATACTGAAAAATCGCACGATAACTACTCCATCAATCCAACCGTTTATGTGGCATGGTTTTTGCCTACATATTATATGAAAGTTGCAATACCGGTTTTTAAAAATGGGGTGAGCCCAAGGGTGGATATTTCTGACACCCTTTTAATTTATAATATCGATAATGGCGTTGTAAAGGAAAAAGAGAAATGCAGCCTGGATTTTGATCAGCCCTTTCAATTGGTTTCATTTTTGCAGGAAAAGGGAATTTCTACCATACTTTGTGGTGGATGTCCCCAGTTTTTCTGGAGGATGCTGTTTTTTTATGGGTTTGATGTGGTCCCTGGTGTGATGGGGGACCCTGAAGATTTGGTGAAACTGTTAGCTGCCGGAAAACTCCCTGGTATGTCGTCGTCCTACCGTGGTTATATGGGAAGGTCCTGCGGACGCAGAGAGCGATTCCGAGGAGGATTGCAGAAGAAGCGAGGATGACACACCCCGGCCGCTTCGCGGCCACCCCTCTCAAGAGGGGATTTTTTGGACTGAATGTGGCACAATGAATGAATGAAGCACAATGATTGACCGTGTATGAAAAGTTTTGCGGGGGTCCAGGGGGTGGTTTTTCAAAAGAACCCCCTGGCCGCCGGAGGCAATTAAAATAAGGAGGTACAAAATGCCTGGAGGAGATAGAACCGGCCCGTTTGGAGCGGGTCCGAGAACAGGTCGAGCGTTTGGTTACTGCGCTGGTTTTGAGGCGCCTGGTTATGTGACAGCCCCGGGTAGAAGGTTTTTTGGAAGAGGAATGGGGTTTGGCTGGGGTAGAGGTCGATGTAGAGGATTTGGGATGGGACGCGGTGGACATGGATGGTGGCACGCATATGGACCTTATGCACCGCCCGCACCTGACCCATATTATTACTATCCCTATGGTGCTCCCTATCCACATTCCCCGCAAGATGAAGAAGAATTCCTTCGCCAGGAAGCTCAACACCTGGAAGCTTCTTTAAAGGAAATTAAAGAGCGGCTGGTAAAGCTGGAGGAAAAAGAACAAGAACAACCTCAAAAGGAAAAGAAATAACCGGACAGAGGGCGCACAGTGCAAGGGCGAGGTTAAGGTTTTCAGTGGGAACGCACCCCTCTCAAGAAGGGACTTCTCTTCTTTACCTTAACCTCAGCCTTAACCTTGTTTTAAATACATATAGGAGTTAATCATGCGTAACGAAGCGAAGACACAGGAAGATAAAAAAGTTCCACAAATGTTGGAAAAGGTTAAAAACAGGCTGTTGATATTTAGTGGAAAAGGTGGTGTCGGTAAGAGTACGGTGGCGGCTAACCTGGCCTTAGCGTTAAGTCAGAGGGGAATGAAAGTTGGGCTTATGGATGTAGACATTCATGGCCCCAACCTGGCGAAGATGCTGGGGGTAGAGCATCAACGTATTGGCATGCAGCAGGACCGGATGATCCCGGTTCAGGTTACGGAGAACTTGAAGCTGATTTCCATGGCGTTTTTGTTGGAGCGGTTTGACGCCCCGGTGGTATGGCGTGGGCCTTTGAAAATGAGGGCGATTCAGCAGTTTCTTGGGGATGTGGAATGGGGTGAATTGGACTGGCTTATTTGTGATTCACCGCCCGGTACCGGGGATGAACCCCTCTCTGTTGCACAACTCATACCTGCCACGGCTGCAGTGATTGTCACCACACCGCAGGAGGTTTCCATCCTGGATTCTCGGAAAGCAGTTACTTTTGCCAGGCTGCTGAAGTTGAAAATCCTGGGGGTGATTGAGAACATGAGTGGTTTTGCCTGCCCCCATTGTGGAAAGCCGATTCAATTGTTCAAGAAAGGTGGAGGGGAAAAGATTGCCCTATTGTATCACGTACCATTTTTGGGTCAAATACCCATTGATCCTCAAATTGTGGAATCTGGTGACAGTGGACGACCCTTTATGCTCAACCGAAGCGACTCGGAAGCTGCAAAGGCCTTCGATGAGATAGTTGAAAATATTATAGGGCGAGGTAAATAAGGAGGTCGAAATGACTCATATTCATACCAATGGAGATGAAAAAAAACCACCAGGGAAAAGTATTAGGGATGTTAAGGTTAAAGCGTCGGCTATGCCTGTTTATGAGGCTGAGATTGTCGATGAGGAGGAATTAACCGGGAAAGAGGTAGTCAGCCAGGGGACACGAGATGCAGGCGCACCGGTTGAAAAAACGGAAAAATTGTCATATAGAATTGGGAAAATGGCGGGCGCTGTTGCTGCATTTTTGGGTATTATCAGTGATGCTGCGGGTGTTTTCAGGGCAAACAAGAGGTCCGGCGGTGGAGGCGGCAGGGGCAGAAAGAATGGCAGCGGCATGGGAAGAGGCAAAGGAAGAGGAAGACGTAAACGAAACTTCTGTCAATGAATAATGAACAATAAACGTATATGGAGGAAAATCAGATGAAGCTCTTCATTCCCGTAGAAAACAATGACGGATTGAATTCGAAGTTGGATGCCCGTTTCGGACGGGCCGGGTATTTTTTGATTTACGATATGGAGAAGCAAGCAGTGGAATCATTCATCATTACATCTCCATGGAGGAGATGTTGATCGTGGATGCCTCCCCCGGTACGTCGTGCCCGGTGGTGGAATCGTTAAAGGGAAGCGATTGTGTTGTGTTGGTGACCGAGCCGACGCCGTTCGGGTTAAACGATTTGAAATTAACGGTTGAATTGGTAGAGGACCTGGGGAAAAAGGCATTTATTATTGTGAACAAGGTTGATGCGGACACCATCGGCACGGCTGAGCGAACCGGGACCATCATCGATGATTTTGCCCATGAGGTGGGTATTCCTGTGGTTTTAAAAATTCCTTATTCACTGGATATCCAGAAAGCGTATTCCCGGGGGGTTCCCCTGGTCCGGGTCATGCCGGAGCTGGAGACCCCCTTCAAGGACATATTGCAGCGAATCATGGACAGCAGGGCAAAAAAATGAAACAGCAAAAACCACTGGAGATTGTAGTAATCGGCGGCAAGGGAGGTACGGGGAAGACTACCATTACGGCTTCTCTTGCCGATATCATTCCCGACAAAATCGTGATCGATGTGGATGTGGATGCGGCCAATTTGTACCTGTTGATGCGCCCGGAGAACATTCGCGGGACGGATTTTAAAGGGAAATCCATCGCTGCCGTTAACCGGGAGTTATGTGTATCTTGTAATCGCTGCAAAGAGTTGTGCCGGTTTCATGCCATCGCTGTGAAGGATGGGTATTACCAGGTGGATGATTTGTCTTGCGACGGCTGCGGTCTTTGTGAAATCGGCTGCCCGGTGATTGCTGCTGCTTCCGGTGCTCACCTGGCGATTATTGTTACGGAACCCACCTATTCCGGTATCAGTGACCTGGAGAGAGTTTTTGCCCTGGTTAATCATTTTAAAATCAACTGTGGGATTGTGATTAACCGCTGGGATATCAACCCGGAGAATACACGAAAGATTGAAGATTTTGCCCAAGAAAAAGGGGTACCGGTATATGCCAGGATCCCCCATTCATCATGTATAATCGATGCCATTTCCCAGGGAAAACTTCCGGCGCGGGCCTGTAAGGTCCTGGCCCGGCAGGTAGAACAAATATATAAATATACTATAACGGAAAAAAATTAAAAAAGGAGGATGTAGAAAATGAAAGTTGCGATTGCGACAGATAACAATCAGGTATCTGCTCATTTTGGCAGGTGTCCGAATTATACGATTTTCGATGTAGATGTTGAAGTCAGGAAAATAATGGAGCGGACGGTTATTGATACACCGCCGCATCAACCGGGTTTTCTCCCGAAATTTCTTAATGAGAAGGGAGTTGACGTGGTGATTGCCGGAGGTATGGGACCGCGAGCCCAGGGATTTTTTACCCAGATGAATATCCATCCTATTATCGGTATCAGCGGTGCAGTGGATGAGGTGATCCAGGCTTACCTGGAAGACAAATTGGTAGCCGGTGAAAGTCTATGCGATCACGGCAAACCCGGGCATCAAACGTGCGATCATGATTGACCCTGTGGAAGAACGGAAAGATGTGACACTCCCCCCTGTTCTGCAGGTGAAGGGTGCAGAAGAGACCGGCAATAAATGAATAACAATAAAAGGATAAAGAATACCATGGGCGATCAATATGACATCTGGAAAGATTGGCATGCCAAACCGGAAGAACCGGAAGAGCAACCGGAGTCTGTTCTTTTTTATAATGAGACGGTGATGGATCATTTTACCAATCCCCGTAATATCGGTGAGATGGCAGAGGGTGAAGCCGATGGATTTTCCCTGACAGGTGACCCGGCGTGTGGTGACCAGTTGAGGGTGTGGATAAAGGTAAAGGTTTTGGTGCCTGTCACCTTTTTTCTTTTTACCGCGAAGCGGTTTAGTCCAACTTTTTATTTAAGGGAGTTTTATATTATATTGTTTTCTTCGTGTCCCTTTGTGCTTTTAACCGCATTGTAAATGCCTTCGTGGCTAAATTAGGTGGTGAATTTAGGGATAGGTAAAAGCTTGCCTAAATCTTAAACAAAGAACTTTTTTTGTCTCCGACGGCCAGGGGGGCTCTTTTCGAGAAAACTGCCCCCCTGGACCCCCCGCAAAAGCTTTTGTTTAGTGTTGCACCACAGGAAGGTTATAAAATCGCCCGAAGGGCACCTTATCAATTTAAATCAAACCAAAGTTGACCACTTGCCCTCTTTGCCTTATAATTGATCCATGACAGACCATAAAGATTATAAAATCGAACAAGCACTGGACGATATCGCAAAACTAAGAGGCGATTCTGCCAGCAATATCCAAATAGTAAGAATAGAAAAATTCGCCGGAGAATTCCGGGAATACCCCGAAAACCTCTCACCAGAAGTAAAAAAAGTCTATCAAAATAAAGAGATCGACAAACTTTACTCCCATCAAGCCCACGCCATCCAGGAGATACTGGAAGGAAAAAACGTGGTGGTTTCAACCCCCACCGCTTCAGGAAAAACCCTGATTTATAACACCGTGACATTAGATGCATTGACCAAAAATCCCTCTTCCCGCTCCCTTTACCTCTTTCCCACTAAAGCCCTTTCCCAGGATCAATTGGCCGAATTATTCGACCTCAACAAATTGATGGGAGATAAACTGGGGCTTTTTACTTATGACGGCGACACACCCCAGAGTACACGGAAAGCCATCCGCAAAAAAGCCCAGATCGTGTTGACCAATCCCTATATGCTCCACTCCGGCATCCTCCCCCACCATACCAAATGGGTCAACATATTCGAACACCTGAAATATGTGATCATCGACGAATTACACTACTATACCGGGGTATTCGGTTCCCATATGGCTAATATTATAAGACGCTTAAAACGCATTTGTAAATTCTACGGAACAGACCCGGTTTTTATTATGTCTTCAGCCACTATCTCAAATCCCAAAGAATTGGCAGAAAAAATAATTGAGGAAGAGGTAACACTAATCGACAGGAGCGGCGCACCCAGGGGTGAAAAATACATCGTGTTTTTTAACCCACCCATTGTCAATAAAGAACTGGGAATCCGACGGTCTTATGTATCGGTAGCCCGGCAGATTTCCGGGATATTGTTAAATAACGGACTCCAGGTGATTACCTTTGCCAACACCCGGCTGATTACCGAGGTGCTGGTAAAATATTTGAAAAACGATTTTGAAAAAAATGTTACGGATTTCGGAAAGATCAGGGGTTACCGCGGCGGCTACCTGCCGCAAAAACGAAGGGAGATTGAACAAGGGCTGCGAAGAGGTGACATAAAAGCCGTGGTCTCTACCAATGCCCTGGAACTGGGTATCGATATCGGTTCGCTGGATGCCGCGGTTTTAGCTGCTTATCCCGGTACCATTGCCTCCACCTGGCAGCGAATCGGCAGGGCGGGCCGGCGGGCAAGTAAATCCATGGGCGTGTTGGTTTCTTCCTCGTCACCAGTGGACCAATTTATCGTCAACCACCCGGAATACTTTACCGGTAAATCCCCGGAAATGGGCCGCATCAATGCTGATAACCTGGCTATACTGGTAGAGCACATCAAATGTGCGGCGTTTGAACTGCCGTTTGTTAAAGGTGAACAATTCGGCGCCGAAGACCTGGAGGAAATTTTAGACTACCTGTCCGAACAAAGAATCCTTTTCCCAAACCAGGATAAATGGTTTTGGACCGAGCAGGGATACCCGGCAGATGCGGTTAGTATTAACCGTGTTTCATCAGATAATTTCGTGGTGGTGGACCGCACCGAAACCGAACGGGTCATTGCTGAAGTGGATTTTTCCTCTGCCCTGGAAACCCTCCATCCCAAAGCCATTTATATGTTGGAATCGGAACAGTACGTGGTGGAAGAATTTGACTATGAAAACCGGAAAGCGTTTGTCCGAAAATCCAATGCGGATTATTACACGGATGCCATAACCTACACCAAGATTGCCATCCTGGATATATTCGAAGAGAACCGAAAAGAAAAATATGATTTTTTCTATGGGGATGTACATGTATATTCCCAGGTGGTGGGGTTTAAAAAATTAAAATTCTTTACCAATGAAAATGTAGGTGCCGGGGATTTGCAGCTTCCGCAGCAAGAGATGCATTCTACTGCCTTCTGGGTGACCATTAAAAACGAATGCCTGGAAAACATCCTTATCTCATCGGAAGAAAAAATCGAAGCGGTATCCGGGATTGCTCACCTTATGCGTCACATTTGTGCAGTGATGTTGATGTGCGATGTCAAAGACCTGGGGGTGACAGTGGAAGATAATATTACCAAATCTGAAATCAGCAGACAATCCATCCGCAAAGTCTCTTCCCTGGAACCAGGAGATCTTTTACGGGATTTTGAACCCAATATTTATATTTATGACAGTTATCCCAATGGGATCGGGTTTTCTGAGGTTCTATTTGAGAAAGGGGAAGAGATTTTTGAAAAAATCCTGGAAGCTGTGGACCGGTGTAATTGTGAACGCGGCTGTCCTTCCTGCGTGGGCCCTCCTATCCGCAGCAAAGACAACCACAAAGATGCAGCAAAATTTATCATTAGTGTCCTTTTAGATAGGGTTTATCATTAAGGCGCTCTGCTTCTATTCTAGCTCTAATACATCATCATCCACGAATTCCTTCAACAAGGCGTTAAGTTTTTCTTTGTCTGCCAGGTAGGGGATCAACACAATATCCATTAATTGGTTCGCTAATTTCGCTTTTAACCGGAGCAGGTCTTCTTTTGATGAGATGGCGATGCGAAGAATTTTTTCTTTATCACTCTCCAAATATTCGAGGGGAATCATTTTATATTTGAGACAAAAGGCTATTCCCACTTTTTTTACCAGGGAAAAATCTATTTTGGTTTTCTCCAGGTCGATTTCATCGATTTCTTTTTGATCCACCAGGAAAACTCGCACTTCATTCTCGGTGACAAGCCCCATCATCACAATGACTTCTCCCAATCGTTTATTTAATAATTTTTGGTTTTCAATCGCCTGTTTTAACTGGTTTTCTGTAATTTTTCTTGCCTTAATCAGCCTCTCTCCCAGCTTCAGGTCCCTCCCTTCCTCAATCAGGATTTTTTCTTCCAGCAGTTTTCTGGGGCTATTTTTAACAAAATTCTTTTTATATTCTACCGGCGCATCACAAGAGCATTTTAAACAAAAGGGGCAAATTATGGTGGGATCGAAATGCTGACAAAACGATGCTTCATAGGCATTGAAAGGTGCAGCGCATTGCCAACAGGTTATTATGTACTCATCAACACCTGTCATTTATTCTCACCGATAATCCTGGTATATTATACAAAAAAAATAAAAAAAACACAAAGCAGAAAAAAAATAAAAAAATGCAGCCAAGGGTTTTAAAAAACCACGAAAGCGGCCGGCGACTGCAGCCTATAAGAGAAAGCCACAAAGTTACACGAAGGGACACGAAGAAAATAAAATTGGNNATCTTCGTGATTTTTACCGCATTGTAAATGCCTTCGTGGCTAAAAAATTAAAATGAGAATTGCCGGGAATAGGCAAAAGAACCTTGACTTTTCCTTGAATTATTTTTATAGTTTGTATTCATTCAAAATTCAAGGAAAAAGGACGGTTATATGCCGGGATGCAGCAAAGATACAAAATTTACTTGTCAGTGGATATTTAATATACTGGTGGTTTTGAGCGACGGCAAAGTGGTTTGCGGATGTGCTGACCCTTATGGTGAAAGACCTCTGGGACATTTGCATGAAAGCAGTATCTATGAAATCTGGAATTCGGAAAAAGTCAAACGCATAAGAAGGGAATTGAATGAAGGCCATTCATGTTTCTGTGACAATTGCGGATTGAAACGGTTTTTAAAAGCAGACGAACCGGTTCCGCAGGGACCGGAGCACATGGAGGTGCTGCCCAGGATATTTTTGGAACCTACGGTGTTGTGCAACCTGTCCTGCTTCAAATCGGTGTGCAGCGTCGATTCCGGCATATTAAATACCAGGACAAGAAAAAGCTTTCCCTTTGAAGAATTCAAATCTTTGTTGGATCAGGTGGGCAAAAATTTAACCCGGCTTGATTTCTTTAACTACGGCGATCCCTTTGTGCATCCGCAGGCCGTTGAGATGATCCAATATATAAAAGAAAAATATCCTCATATTTATCTTTACACCAGCACAAACGGTTTGATGCTGGATGATGAAAAAATAAAAAAAATCGTTCATTCTGGCATGGATGAGATTACGTTTTCAGTGGATGGAGTCGACCAGGAGACCTATGCCCGTTACCGGCAGGGTGGGGATTTTAAAAAAGTCCTGGAAATTATGGCGAAATTCGTTGAGGAGAGAAATAAGCTGGGAAGAGAGGTGCCTTTTATCAATTGGAGATATATCCTGTTTAAATGGAATGATTTAAAGTCTCATATGAAGCGGGCCAGGAAATTAGCGGCAGCGGTCGATGTGGATCAACTGACCTGGGAGATAACCGATCACCCAAAGGAGGCTATTTCAGAAAAATACCAGGTGGGGACCCCATACTGGAAAAAGATTTATTATGAAATCTGGGATACCAGTCAGATTGGGAATGCCATTAAAAATAAGCGGTTTATTGCTAAGATCAAGGTTTTGTCTAACGGTATTCACATGAAAGCCGGGGGTGAGCCTGTAAAAGTAGAGGTTAAGGTGAAAAATACAGGTGGTGCTTTGTGGCGGAAAGTCACCTGGTCTGGCAGGAGGCTTGTCAGGTTGGGGGCGCAGTTGTATGACAAAAACAAAAACCTGAAGGATTTGAATTATGCCCGTGCATTTTTGAATAGGGATTTAGCCTATAAAGAAAAAGATGTTTTAACCATCGAATTACCGTCTATATCGGAACCCGGCGATTATTTTCTTAAATTTGATATGGTTTCGGAGGGTAATGATTGGTTTGAATCCGGGGGTTCGCCGGTGGAATGGTCGTCCCTCCGAGCCCTCGGCGAGGCGCATAGCGTCAACAGCCGTAGCAGGTCCTTCGGACCATCTTGAAGGCTTCCTTCCCAGAGCCAACCAACCAGTTAACCACTTTTGAGGTTGACATGAATTGAAAAGAGGGATGTTATTTCAAGCATTTAGGGAAGCCTTCAACTTACCTTCTACTCCTTGTAAAAATTTATGCGGATGTTTCACCGGTCCAAGGGGGCGGTTTTTATAAAAAGAGACACCTGCGGTGCGGCATTAAAAATGTCCACGGAGGCAATATACCGTTCGTAACACAATACGCCGTTCTTGCACTGCAAATGCTTCCCCACGCAGTGGGGCCCCTGGCCGTCGGAGACAAAAAAGGAGGTTGGGAAACTTAACGTAAAAAATCACTGTTCTTTGTCTTTTGACTCAGTTAATTGTTTTAATTTTGCCTTTGCATTATTATTCTGTGGGTTCAATTCTAGGGATTTCCGATAACTTAAAATCGCATTCTCCTTATCTCCGAGGCTTAGATACGCCTCTCCCAGGCTGTCAAAGGCATTGGCCGAGGCTGGAAACAGTTGGGTATTCAACTTAAAAACATCCAACGCTTCCTGAGGACGGTCCCACCAGAACAAAAAGTGATATCCCAGCCAGTTCAACACTTCTTCATCAAAAAGGTCCTGCGGCGCATGTGTTTTGAGTAATTCCTTAATCTCACGATTCACCTCTTTTAATCCCAGGCTGATGATGGAATGGATCAGGCCGTCAAAGCGCGGCGGGGTNNGATTCCTCATCGTCTTTTAGATAGGCGTCAAAAAACAACCGGGCGTATCTGCATATCCGGACATGCAGATCTTTCAAGTTATTTTCAATCGATCTCCAATAACCTGCCACCGGATTCTGTAAACCCAGGGCAGCATAGGAGGAAAAGCACCCGTGGTTGGTTGTGGGAACTTTCACCAGGTAACTGGGGCCGTATTTTTTACGCTGAAAAAGCGGCGATTGTTTCAGTTGGTTTTGAGAATTTTCGGCAAACCGCGCCTGGGTCATGTGCATCCAGGGGATGGTGAAATTCTTTTCCTGGTAAGAGGGGTGGCTCATAGGAATGGGTAGTCGTTTATAATTGATAGCCGAATCCATGCTCAAAAAAACCTTGATGTGGGGATTTCGCATAACCATGAGCAAGCCGGCCATCCCCCCCATGTTATAGCCGATCACGCCAATTTTATTGGCATCCACAAAAGGCTTTTGTTTGGTGCGGCCCAGGACAAATTCCAAGTCCCGCATCTGGGTTTCCAGGTCCCTGGCATGGATGTTCACCAGCCGGTAAAAACTGCCCATAAGGGGGCAGGTGGCGACCACATACCCATGACTGGCTAAAAATTCGCATAAAATAAAATGGGAAAGCGGTGATTCATAATAGAGCCCCTGCCCCAAAACAATCAATTGAAACGGGCCTTTTGCTTCCGGAACATCTTTGCTGGAAATCGTATTCTCTTTCGACATTTTAGCCAACAATTGCTTTGAAATCCCCTTTTTCAACGGCACCGGCCAGAATGATGAATCATTCCGATCTTGCTGTATTTGATCTCCGGGGATAAAATCGGCCACCGCCATGTTGACATAATCCTTCAACCTCATTGATTGTTTGCCCGCGCTTTGAGCCGGGTACCACAGGTAGATGCGGATCACCCTTGAAGTCAATCGCTGCGATGACCCGGAAGGATAAACCCGCGAAAAATCGATCACCTCCTGCAATTGAAAGCCCGCCGGGTATTTCCCCGGTTTCAAATCCCCGTATACATGAAGATCATGGGGAAACGTATTAAATCCAAATGTCAGAAAAATGAAGATGATGCCGACCATTTTTAAAAGTTTCATTTTATTTGCTCCTTATATTGATTCAATTTTAATGGATCCTTTTGGTGCCTCTCCCCTTATTTTCCTTCACCCTTCGCCGGGGCAGGTTAAAATGTAAACGCTCTTAAAAGCACCTGAAGATTAATGATACTCAAACAAATATTTTTTGTCAAGTCTGTTTTACTAATATCTCAAAAAGTTTGCAAAAAAAACAAAGATTTGAGAAAATGTCTTTAACGTGGGAAAATGGCAATGCCGTGCATGCGGTTGGGGTCGCCGACCCCTTTTTGAAATATTCATTTTGACATTATTGGGAAATTTGGTTATAATTATGACTTCAAAAAAAATAATAAAATTAATAGAATAAAAAGCAAAAAATGGAAAAAATTAAAATTTATTTTAAGGAGGTTAGCTCCTACGAGCAATGTTAACGGGAGGCAATGGTCTCCCTGATCTTGAATTCATACGGGGATTATATCAACGGGATAATCGAGATAAAACCGGTCTATTTCTGGTTGAAGGTGTTCGATTTCTGGTTTCCGCCATCAATGTGGATGCAGAGATTTTATTTTTAATTCTTTGCCCTGAATTGGCAATTGGTTCATTTGCTCAAAGACTGATTACCCGCAAAAAGGAAAAGGGCATACCCGTTTTGTACGTGAATGAGAGGCAATTTAGGTGGATATCCTATCATAAGGAGCCCCAACAGGGTGTCATCGCAGTACTCAGACAAAAATGGGTTCCATTACCGCATTACAGGAGAATCCGGAAACACATGTGGCTTGCAGCAGAAAAAATTCAATCACCGGGAAATCTCGGCACAATCATCCGCACGGCTCAGGCAACCGGCTGCCGGGGTTTCATTCTACTTGGAGATGAGATTGATCCGTATGATCCCCTGGTGGTTCGGGCCACCATGGGGGCAATCTTCTACCAAAGATTTGTGCGATCCCACAAACAAACGTTTCTACAGTGGAAAAAACGAACCGAATGCCGGGTTATTGGTGCCTGTTGCCAGGATGGAAAAGATTTCCGTACCTTTCCATATGATGACCTTACTGTTTTAATGCTGGGAAATGAGCGCAAAGGGTTGAGTGACCTGCAGAAAGATTGCTGTGACG
>JABAOH010013816.1_pt3 | contig 21733 bp, 22 predicted proteins | sample 7062181 | NCBI WGS metagenome assembly JABAOH01 (sample SAMN14538630, study PRJNA623070) | marine sediment metagenome | biome: marine biome [ENVO:00000428]; feature: marine pelagic biome [ENVO:01000023]; material: deep marine sediment [ENVO:00002113]; isolation source: pool of 5 deep marine... | reverse complement strand
AACACGGACTTTAACGAGTACTACCCGGAGGCGGTCGATGCGGCTCTGGCGATGTACGAAAGGATCGATTCACCAACCACCGGGGACACGGTGGGAAAAGGGGTGATTCCCATTTATGGGTCTGCCTGGACGGTCAGGGGGCCACTGAGTCCCCATTCGTTCAAACTCTACTCGCTGGCCTGGGCCCCTGAGGGAAGCTTAGACTGGACCCCTATCGAGGTCTCCAGCGCTCCCGTGGAATGGGGAATTCTCGGATGGTGGAATACGTCCTTTCTGTCCTCGGGGATGTATCAGCTGAAGCTAACCATCCTTGTGAACGGGGAGCAGAGCTCTCATCCAACCTATCAATTCCCTCTCATCATCAAGAAAATCACGGTGCAATAGATCAAGGCCAATGGGGATCTCTTTAGTTGATCTGGGAGAGGGGTCATTCTTAACGGTGATTCCTTGGCCTTCCGTATTCTCCGGAAATATCAACGGCAGGGTCATTCGGCCCTGCTTTTTTCTAGATGTTATCGATTACCGACCCACCCTGCCGATTCCACTGATTAGCGTTTGAAATCTTGCATGGGTCCAGAGTCGGCGAATCTGCATAATGCAGTTAGCAGAGATCGCACACCATGGTTCGGTGTGCGTTATACGCGCGAGAATCAAAAAGTAGCTTCTCAATAAAATCAGCCACTTACCTTTTTGATTCTTAGGAGAATTAGAATTCGCTGAGAGCCACAGGGCTTACTCCATCGGCTGCAGCGCCATTCCCTCGGAAGAGCAAGGAAGAAGATTGGGATTTCAGGATGGATTTGTTCTAAGCCCCAAATCCAAGCCTTTTGGAAGCCTTCTCGCCGGCAGCCTTGAGGACGGGAATAATTTCTCGCTTCAATTTCTCTTCGGTCATACGAAAAGATGGACCGGGAATGGCGATTCCCCCCACAACTCGCCCCGTATAATCCCTGATAGGAACAGCGACGCACTTTACTCCGGGATTGTACTCTTCATCATCGAGCGCATAGCCCCGCCTAGCTACCTCTTTGATGTGTTTGATAAACTCAACCTTATTGACGATGGTATTGGGTGTAAACCTCTTCATGTTGTCCAAGATGCCCAGCTTTTCCAATTCCTCTTCGGTCGAATACGCGATCTGGGCCTTGCCGATGGCCGTACAATGGATGGGAAGCCGTAATCCGACATGATTGGTCACCTTCACCGCTTGGTTCGGCTCTTCCACATCCAGGCATACAACGGAGTTTTGCAGAATTATACCTAAGTAAACCATTTCATTGCATTCCTTAACGATCTCCTTCAGAAACGGCTTTACCGGACGGACCAACCCAAGCTGTTTGATAAAGGTTTGACCCAACTGCAGGTTTTTCAAGCCCAACCGGTAGTTCTCGGTGGCCTTATTCTGCTCGATGTATCCCTTTGTCTCAAGGGTTGCCAACAACCTGAAAACGTTGTTCTTATGGAGGTTGAGCCTATTGCTGAGTTCGGTCACCCCAATTTCATCTTTGTCCTCGGTGAATGCTTCTAAGAGATTCAATGCATGATTCACAGATTTAATGACATAGCTACCCTTATTTCGCCTGGCCATAGTCCACCTCCGTATAGAAAAATGAAATAAAAATACAAAAAATGTTTCACTCATATCAAGAGGATATTTTAAATTCTGAGAAAATAAGAGCTATTCAAAGGAAATATAAGATTTAGTGAAATTCTGCAACTTGGGAATTTATGGCAAAAGCATGAAGTTATAAGTAGTTGAAGATATTAAGAGAAAAAAAGAAATACTGCGCATCAACATAATGCCCGAGAATCACCCAAAACACGGTTTTCATTTTTTGTCCTTATATGATAACAAGGGAGTTACAATAAGCGGGAGCTGTCAGAAAATAGGCTGGGGGTGTGGGGGTTTTCCCCATCGTTACTAAATCTATCCCGTCCGATGTTCACTCTGCATAATGCGGGCTACGGCTCCCGCTGACTGAATATTTGCAAGTTAGATCGACAAAGCCAAACCATCCGTGAGGGTGGGACGGAAAGCCACGGGTCTTTGAATCGTCTTGGAGAATCTCCATATAGCTTTTGTCCAATCTGCGAGATTGAAACGGAACTGGTGGCCGAGAAGTTGCAGCGAAAACGAAATAAGGGTTCACAGACAGCCCAGTTGTTAAGATGAACAGGTGACTAGGCCTTCTGGTTGATTGAATAACCGAAACTCTTTGAAGGCAGCCATGAGAAACCTTTGCGGTTACACACTAATGGCTTTTACTCTGGCAATCCTGACATCTGCCGGTGGTGTGTTCGGTGCGGACCGTGGTATCAGCGTCGTCCTCAAGAAGGGAAAGAGTGTAAACCTCTATAAAGATTACCATGCCGTGGTGGTGGGGATCAGCAACTATGAGTGGTGGCCCAAGCACCACAACGCGGTCGATGACGCCAAAGAGGTAGCCGCAGAGCTAAAGGCAATAGTTTTTGAAGCTAGTCTTGAATCCGACATCTCGAGAGATGAAAACGCTCCTTGGCCATATGGTCTACGATCTGGGCATTGAGAAGGATCGAGGGCTTCTATTCTACTATGCCGGTCATGGCGAAACGGAAACCATGGCCGACGGTAGCAGACTAGGATATATCATCCCCAGAGACTGTCCTCTCCTGAAAAAGGATCCGCGGGGTTTTTCCAACCATGCCATCAGCATGAAGGAGATTGAATCGGTCTCTTTGAGGGTCCGTTCCAAACATGTGCTGATGCTATTTGACTCATGTTTTTCTGGTGCTCTGTTTGCCTTGGTGAGGGCGGTTCCTGACGATATTACGGAGAAGAGCACGCTTCCGGTGAGGCAATATATCACGGCGGGCAGGGAAGACGAACAGGTGCCGGACAAAAGTATCTTTAAGCGCTGTTTTTTGTTGGGTTTGGATGGTGATGCAGACCTGACGGGCGACGGGTATATTACTGGTTCTGAACTGGGGATGTATCTTTCGGACAAGGTGGTGAACTATACCCACCGCCAACAACATCGCCAGTATGGCAAGATCAACAATCCGGATCTGGACCGGGGGGATTTCATATTCGTCCCGAAAGGTGCCAAAGCTACGACTCAGACTGCTTCTCTTGAAGCCGAAATACAGCGCCTTGCTGAAGAACGGAAACAACTGAGGAAGGAACGGGAGAGACTGGAGGTGGAGAGGCGACTTTTGGATGAGAAGAAGCGGCTCGAAGCCGAACGTCATCGCCTGGAAAAAGAGAGACAACAGTTGAGCCGTATCGAGACACCGCCTGCCGCCTCCATAGATAAAGTCGTTATCGGGGTCTTAGATTTCGAGGCAATAGGACCTTATGGCAGGGGTCTCCTTAAACAGAAGAAGAACGCCTTAATGAAGGAATTGGGAGGAAACACCACGGTAAAGCTGGTTGATATCCATGAGAAACCCAGTATTTCGGATCTGAAAAGATACGGCTATGAGCAAGCCGAAAAATACAAGGAGCATTACCAGCTGGATATGATCCTCCATATCCATTACGTGGGCGGCTACCCCGATGAATATTGGCAATATTACTTCAGCTTCATCAATCTCTATACAAAAAAAATCAAAGAAGTACACCTCGAAATAAAAGAAGGTATTTATGGAGGAAGCCGTCCTATTTCGCTTATATACAGGGGGATCTCCCCTAAGGTATTGGCCAGTCAGGATCTCAACCAGGTACTGAGAGAAAAGAGGAAGGCCTTAGGGAAATAAAGAGGTGGCTGTTCCTCGGTAGATCGAAGGGTAATTTGAACGGATAAGGATAATAAACAGTAATCCTTTTTTCTTGTAAAGGGCAGGTCATTTTGGCCTGCCTTTTTTATCCAACCAAGGTTAAGAATACATAGTAGATGAAACCTTGTAGAGGGAGAAACCCAAAGATTGTTGAATTGCGTTAGAAATCTGTATCTTGAGATGGGTTCCGTTCGGATTGCGGGATGATTTTGCCTCAATCTCCTTCCGACGTAAATCACCTTACCTTAGAATCCGTCGGAATTCTAAGAAAGATCGAGACGAAATCACGGTTTGTAGTCCACAATGGTTGCCTGGAGACGTCCGATGACCTCCACCAACGGGCTGAGATCACGAAAGCTCTCCCCTTCGGCCAATTTAATGTGGGTTGCATCCGCGGGAATCTGGTCGAAGGTTGGGTCCACCGCGATCCAATACCCTATGAAGCTCTCGGCCCAGGCATGGTAGAAAAATCCCACCTCCTCCATATAGACCAACCCGGAAACGACCTTGGTCGGAATCCCAGCAGCTCGACAGAGGGCGGTATATAGGTAGGTATGGGCTTGGCATTCCCCCTTCTTGGTATGAAGGGCATCCAAAGCTGAAAAGGAATCAACCAATTCGTCCTCCAAGTGGTCGCTCACCCAATGGACCAGCTTCGTTAGGGCCAGGAGGCTATTTTTCTCTCCATTCAGGATGGCCTCCGCCCTTCGGATAATCTCCCTGTTTCTGCTCTCGATCTGGTAGGATGGTTGCAGATAGCGCGCATATTCCCTTTTCGAAATCGGAAGTGTCAGGGCGGTCCCTTTCCCCGCTTTTTCAAGGGAAACGGTGAATTCCACAACGGGGGTGTCCCCCTCCCTTTTGATGGAGGCCCGCTGCCTTTCATCAGAGATGACCAATGCAGATTCTTCCAACCCTCTCAGCCGCAAACGCAGCTCTCGCAATGCCCTCGGGTTGGTAATGACGCGATCAGCCTTCACCACGCTGTAGTCCAAGAGGATGTCCTTCTTGGATAGGCTCGACTCGTAGATAAACCGTTTGGCCGAAGACTCATCCTCCTTCGCCGTGATGAGGGTCCCGGCCATCTCGAACACCATTTCGCCACGCATGTTGATCCACACCTTGGGATTGATTCCCGAGACTCTCGTCTTTATCTCGAAAGCAGGCCCCTCAAAGAGATCGCTTCGCTTAAGAGCCAGTACTCTCTGATTGACCTCCATCACCTCAAGGCTCTGGGGGCTGAAGATCTGGTATCGATACTGCCTCCCGATATCCATCCCCTTCAGGGGTGGATAGAGATATTGGGCAAGGGAAGGATAGATGGGACCTACAGAGGGAATGAGGCGTTCCTCCCACTTTCCCTCCCTTTCCGTCTTCAATCTCACACCACCATCTACCACTTCCGCCTCTACGCGCCGTATCTTCCCATCCAGCTTTTGCTCCCCACTGGTCCTCAGTAATTGTAAGTCAGGGGTCACGTAATCGACCTCTTTGAGAAGGGTTTCCTTTTTGATTCCCAACATTTTGAACCGAATAACAGCCTCGGAGGAGATTTTGAAGGCTCCCGGGAGCTCCTTCGCTTCTTCAATCCGAAAATGGGAAAACCCGATCTTCTCCCCATACCAAAAGAACCCCTGCCAGTGCTCCCGAAACCCTAAATTGGAAATCACCCCCGCGGGGGCGGGCGCCTCCTCGAGCGGGACACGGTGAAAATAGAGGCCAGCACATCCGCTCAGGGCCATCATCGAAATGCCTATGGTAAGGCGTCGGATCGATCTCTTCTGGCGCAATCCTATTTGCATTTCCATTCCTCTTCTCTCCCGGAGGGACAAAAAAGGGGTGGCGTTACTGCGCCCCCCATTCATATTCACCTCCACATTCTCAACCGGAAAAACCTATCCCTTGATTACACCCATGGGAACGAGCTTCGCCACCTTCTTGCTGATTCCCGCATGGTGAACCACATCCACTACTTCGGTAACATCTTTGTACGCCTCGGATATCTCCTCGACTATGGTTGCCCTCCCCGCTGATCGAACGATTATTCCCCTGTCCTCCAATTCCCTGGTGATGGCCCTTCCCCTGGCGGCTTTCTTTGCCTGATGCCGACTCATCACCCTGCCCGCGCCATGACAGGTGCTCCCGAAGGTATCGGTAAATGCCTTCTCCGTTCCTACCAAAACGTAGGAACACCTTCCCATATCACCGGGAATCAAAACGGGTTGACCGATCTCCCGATAATCTTCCGGGATGTCGGCATGGTGTGGTGGGAAGGCTCGGGTCGCCCCCTTTCTATGGACACAGACCCTCCGTCGACGCCCATCGACCTCGTGCTCTTCCAGTTTGGCGATGTTATGGCAGACATCATAGATGAGGTCCAATTGAAGCCGCTTGGGGCCCATCCTCATCACCCGTTCAAAGGTCTCCCTGACCCAGTGGGTGATTAGCTGCCGGTTTGCAAAGGCGAAATTAGCCGCGCAGGCCATGCCCGCCCAGTAACGCTTGCCCTCATTGGAGGCGATCGGTGCACAACAGAGCTGTCTATCGGGTAATTCGATTCCATACTTTGTCGCCGCCTGGAGCATAACCCTGATATAATCATCGCATACCTGGTGCCCTAACCCTCTCGAGCCGGTATGGACGATAACGGTTACCCCATCCTCCTTCAGCCGGAGCGCACCGGCCAATTTTTCGTCGTATACCTCGGCCACGTAACCCACTTCCACGAAATGATTACCCGACCCGAGGGTCCCCAATTGAGCACGTCCTCGCTCCAAGGCCCTTTCCGAAACAGCACCTGGATCTGCTCCCTCTATAGCTCCCTCTTCCTCGATGTGTTCCAAATCCTCTCGCAGACCATAGCCTTGCTCGACTGCCCATCGGGCTCCCTTAACGAAGACCTTCCGTCCCTCTTGTCGGCTTAACTTCAGGTCCTTCCGACGTGACCCCACCCCGGATGGAATATTCCTGAAAAGGCCCTCCACCAATTCTTTGATGCTTCCCGAGATATCTTGGCGGCTCAAACCTGAGCGCATAAGCCGCACGCCTCAATTGATGTCGTATCCCACTCCTCCGGGCGAAATGATTCCCTCATCCAGATCGAAGGCCGCTACTCCGCCAATGGGGAAACCATACCCCCAGTGGATATCCGGCATCGCCAAGGAGTCCCCCACGATTCCCGGAAGCCACGCTACATTTGATACTTGGACGAGACTTTGGTCCTTCCGGATATCGGCAACCATCTTTTCGTTGGCGTAGACGAGGCCATCGGTCCGCATCTTTCCCTCCCGGGGAATACGCCACCGGTAATCGTCTACCTTCTGAATTTTTATGTGGGTTCCCTCTGACATCTTTCACGCTCCTTGCCTTGGATTTTCTTCCCTCCTTACAGGTCAAATATGATCCTTGCCCTCCACCTGCCCTTCTCTTTTTTCACCTGGATTTGATGATACGTCACCGCCTTGATGCCCGTCTTCATGATATGCCGTTTCCCATCAAATGCTTCTCCCCTCGCCCTCGCCTTCAGAGACCCGTCGCGAAGTTCATCGATGGAAAAACTCCGAAAAAGGAGCCCATCCACATCATGCACGTAAAGAAGCTCCCCCAACCAACGAACCATCAAATCTTCCACATTCGGACCCTGGACTCGAATAATCCTCTCCGTGCTCTCTCGTATCCTTCGCACATCCGTAATAATATCGAAAAAGGCCTCCCCAGCGTTGCTGAATAACTCCTCTAAGTTTCCGCCATAGACGAGGATCCCTAAATCACCGGTATGATCCAAAAGCTTGAACTTTTTCCCCTTGTCCAACAGATCATCCCCATCCTTCAAAGGTCCAAAAAATTGTATATCTCCCCCTGAACCATGTCAATTTTTCCCAAATCTGGAGCTTTCCCATTCGAGGCTTCCGCAATTTCAAATCAGCGGGTGAGCTCATTTCCTGGTTTTATCGTTCACCCCTCGCCTCTTCCTAAATGCCTCCTTGAACTCGGCCACAACCCTTTCTCCCAAGGTCTTAAGTTCCTCCGGGATCATTACAGCGGCCCACCCCTTTTGGGGAATGTAGAGACCGTCATAGGCAGTATCGGAGAATCTTTTCAACATCACCGGAATTCCCTCTTCCTGCAAGGCCTGAGAGACCAAATCCGCCTCAAATTTATTCTCCACAACCAAGATCTTGACGAGATTACCCATGAATCGACTCCAAATGCTCTCCCCCCGAAGAGGGAATCCGGGACCTAAGGCTTCAACCCATGCTCCTTTGGAAAATAGCCCAATCTGAAATAGTATCTCTATAGTATAAAGCTACGGGAAATTCAGCGCAAAAGCATTTTTTTGGTTGAAACGTCCAACCGATATTCGTATAATCAAGCGAATCATTCGTCTCCTTGGATTTCACAGTGAGGGGGAAGAGATGCCGAGACCCAAGAAGGAATCCTTTGAATCGAGGATGAGGAAATTACGCCTGAAAACGGGCCTCTCCTTGAAACAGCTGGCCAATGAGACGGGATACAGTTCCGAATATCTCAAGAAGATCGAGAAGGGACAGGTGATCCCGCCGGTTTCGGCAATTATTCAGATCGCAAAGGCACTCTCTGTGGAATCAGGCACCTTCCTTTCGGCTGAACAGCAGAAGGCCTCCGAAGAGAGAAGGAGAAAGAGCTTTCTGGTCCGGACCGAGGCATACGCCTATCAAACCCTTACTCCAGGAGCCGAAACCAAGCATTTGAAGGCCTTCCTCGTGACCGTGGAACCAGGAAAAGAACACACGGGTGTTGATTATCACCACGAAGGCGAGGAATTCATCTACGTATTAGAGGGCAACGTGGAAATGATGGTAGGAGAGGAAAAGAACGTCCTCGCAAAGGGCCAAACCCTCCATTTCAATTCAGCGATAAGCCATAAACTGAGGAATTTGGGCGACAAACCAGCCAGATTCATCGCCGTGATTTACACGCCTTAGCAACGGCCTCAAGGATATCGGCCTGCACCTCTTGGATTCTTTTCGATCTCTTCAGGGATTATTTCCCGATCCCCCGCCAAGGATCTCTCGTACCTTTGCCTTTAACTCCGCCAAATCGGCCGATTTTACCACGTAGGCCTCGGCACCCCAGGACATGAAGTCGTCCTTGTAACTCGAATAAGCAGTATTCAAAATGACGGGGACTTCCCTATGCTCTCTGATAATCCTGCCAATGGTCTCCATCCCATCCATCACGGGCATAACGATGTCCAGTATGACCAAATCAGGTTTTACCACATCGAGTTGCTTCAATGCCTCTCTCCCGTCAGCAGCCAGTATCACATCGTAGCCGGCCTCGGCCAATTCATCATGGTATAAAATGCGTTCGCTCTCGTCGTCTTCGACCACCAATATCTTCTTCACGGCCGGCTCCCTGCCGGGGAAGATTCCCTCCCCTATTTGTTATCACACATCCCCTGTGAAATCAAGCCGAAACATCGTCTTGGCCACTCTCGAGTTGCCTCAATTTCCATGAGCCAGTCCATTTTCATACTTGAGAAGCATATATCTCAGGGTTGCCCTCTCGGAATCGATTTCTTATAATCCTTGATCGCTGAGATGCGGTGGCGCAGGTTGGAAGGTTTGGATCTACCCCGCAGACGTGATAGCTCCCGAATCTAAAGGTCTCCCCCATCTATCCTTTTGGGGATACGCCATGTCATTGCGGAATCAATGCATCCTCGGATTAATCCTGTTTGCCATTGTCGATGCCATCATCCCTATCCCCTTCGCCGAAATCATCCTCCTTTACGTCCTTGTCAAGAAACCGGATTGGTTTAGGGAAATTTTCGACAGAATCTATTACGGGAAATAGGCCGAGGTCAGTTTGGCTTCACCGCACGAAGACCAGTTTTGGCTTTCACCTCATCCATAACCTCGACGGCGATCGCCTTACAGCGGCTCGCCCCGTTTTCCAAGACCTCCTTTACATAATCGATATTCCCTCGAAGCTCCGTTATCTTTTTCCGAATTGGGGCCAGATGAGCCATCATATCCTCAAAGAGCATCCTCTTGTGATCCACACATCCGATGGTTGCCTCTCGGCAACCCCGATCAATAGCCTCCAGATCTTCCCGGCTCCCAAATCCCCCATGGATAGTAAAGATATTACAAATGTCCGGGTTTCCCGGATCGGCTCGGCGTTTTCTGGCTTCATCGGTCACCGCCTTTCTCAACTTTTCCCAAATTTCGTCCTCCGGTTCCGTCAGTCCCAGGTAATTATTCAGGCTTTTGGACATCTTCTTCTTTCCATCGAGCCCGAGGATCTTGGGGGTATCCGGTGAGAGGACCTGGGGTTCGGGAAAGACCTCCCCAAATCTCCTGTTGAATTTCCTGGCGATTTCCCGGGTAAGCTCCACATGTTGATATTGATCCTCCCCAACGGGAACGAAATGGGCCTTGTAGATGAGAATATCCGCCGCTTGGAGAACTGGATAATCCAAAAGCCCCATATTAATGTTGTGACGATGTTGTTTTGACTTGTCCTTAAACTGCGTCATCCGTTCCAACTCCCCGATGGGGGTGATGCAATTGAAAATCCAGGCCAACTCCGTATGTTCGGGGACATGGGATTGGACAAACAGCGAGCATCTCTCCGGATCTAATCCACAACTGATGTTAACAATGGCCGTCTCCAGGATTCGCGATTCCATCAGATGGGATTCGAAGTCGATCGTAATGGCATGGTAGTCGACGATACAATAAATACAATCGTATTTGTCTATCAAAGAGACCCAGTTTTGGATAGCACCGAGATAGTTGCCGATATGGACTTCCCCCGTTGGCTGAATTCCGCTAAAAATCCTCTTCATCTTACAACTCCCCGGAGAAAAAAGGCCATGGGGTCATCTGTCGCCCACGGCCTCAATTACATCCCCTATCCCACTCAATCACGTCACAGGAGGTCCAGGGCCCATCTCATCGATAATCCTCCACCACCAGATCCCCTTCAAGTCCAAGCTCTATCTCCCCTCTATAGTTCCCCTTTCAACGAAATTAAGGTACCCCCTTGGGGATAAAATGTCAATGACAATATCCTTCCCCTCCAACGATGAGCGTCCTTCGATCTTCACAAGCATTGCTCTCTATCTGCAATGAGATGATCCCATTACCCCTAATACCGAGTGGAGTCCAGCACATCATCCTCGTATATCTTCTCGAACTTTAACTTGTGTTTGGCTTCTTCTTGGGCCAACATCTGAAATAATTTTTTCAGGTCCGGGTCGGCGCACCCTTCCGCAGATCGAAGGTAAAAGCTACGGGATTTCTCCTCGCTCTTCACGGCATACCGGAGAATCTCCTCATAATCCATATCCCTGCTATAGGGGATATCCTCTAAATACTCGCTAATTTTCAAGTCGGGCACTTCACGGAATTCGTAGCCTCTCAGCTTCTCCGTATCCAAGTCCTCAAGCATTTTCTTGTGCCCCCTTTCCTCGTCTGCTAGTTCCTCGAACATCTTGCTCATGCCCGGCTTTGCTCGTTCACTGGCCATTTGATAGAACAGTGCGGCGTCGGCCTCTTTTCTTATTGCTTGTTGGACAATATCCTCAAAAGTATCCAATCTCATGTCAGTCTCCTTTTCTTCCCAATGAATCCCCAGAGGCAAACCACCTATGACGGAATAGACCGGTACTTCCCTGAAATCTCAATGTCATCTGAGGACGCCTCTCACGTTGACGAGGAAGCCAGTCACGAAACGGTTCATTGAATTGCTCTCATTCCCCGCAACCTCTACCTAGGGGAATATGAAAACCAGGTCCCCTCTCTCAAGGTAGGGGAACAACTCCTCTATATCTCGGTTGAAGAGGGAGATGCACCCATCGGTCCAATCGATCTTGGCGCGATTGAGGGCCTCTTCACGGGTCCCGTGGATCCCTATCCCCCCTCCTAAACCAATACATCTGTCCTCCTTCAAGGGAATGAGCCCCTGAGCGCAGGCCTCCTGATGCCTTCTCACATCGTCCCAGGTCGGGTAATTGAGCAGGATAAACCTCGACCACTCGTCATGGAATCGCTTCGCCACAACTCGGAAGATCCCCTCGGGCGTGCTTTGATCCCCCTCATAAAGTTTCTGTCTATTGAAATATTTCCCAAAGACAACGGGATACGTCTTCACAAACTGCTCATCTAAATAGAAAAAGAGCTTTCGTTTCTCCTTCATGACGACGATGCTGGCCCGAGAGGGGAGGATCCCCTTTTCCTCGCAGATCTCACCGATGGATTTGGTGTGACCGCAGGGCGAACCGAGGACGATGAGGAAGCAAGAGAGTACGATGGAGAAAAGGCCCTTTTTCACCATGCCCGTCCTCGCAAACCTTACCGGTCTCCCGAAAGGGAGCTCCTTCCTCCCCGAAAACCGCTCATGCTCCTTTGAGGGCACGCGCATCGTATTTCGCGCTTCGATCACCGTAAGATTGCCCCAAAGCTCTCCCTTTCCTGCCGCTTCTCCTGAAATATCCTTTCCATCTCCCCCCTTCTCTGGAGGAGTGCAACCGAAATTTCCGATCAGACGGTACAAGAAACCCCCGAGAAAACACCTCGAGGGGCTGGTTTGGGAATATGCCAAAGGGAGAAATTCTCCATTGGTCGGACAATTCACTTTTTTTCCTTTTGACCCTTGAGAAGCTTTTTGAGTCGACGAATTTCCCCTTTAATCTCCTCTCCCTCTCCGCAGTATTTTGAGGCCTTTTCCATGTGACCCAAGGCATATTCGTACTCCCCCCTCTTGCTGAAGTAGGTGCTGAAATTTCTGTGGGAATTGCAGGCATCACCCCTTTTGCCGTATACCATTGCCAAGCTGTAATAGACGTCGACACTATCCGGATTGATCTCCTTTACCCTCAAATAAGCATCCAGGGAAGCTTCTAAATTACCCTTTTCCTGATAAGTTCGACCCTTATAATAGAGGCTGAGATTGTCTCTCGGATGAATAACCAGCGATTCATTGAGGACGGATACCGCATCATCCAGCCTTCCCTGTAAGAAATAACAGATGCCCAACTCCCGGAGAACCCCTCCATCCTGGGGGGATAAATGCCTTGCCCGCTCGAGTGGACCGATGGCGAGATCTATCCTCCCCATTTTCTTGTAGGTCAAGGCCAGGCCGTAAAGGCCATCCAAGTCATTTGCCTTCCCCTTCAGGATGGATTCAAAATGCTTTATCGCAACCTGGGATTCCCTTTCCTCAACAAAGAGTATGGCTTGGACGCGTTTCAGGTCTTTCCCATCTTCCTTGAAGGCTTGCGCGGGGAAATCTCTCAGTCGCTCCATGATATAGCTGATTCGGTCCTCGATGCCTGGATGAGTCGAGAGGTAGTGCGGAGGTGTTCCGGGGGAAACGGATCTCATTCGTTGCAATTTCCTCAAGAAGGATAACAACCCCCAACCATCATAGCCCGCTTTGATCAGGTATTGGAAACCCAATTGGTCTGCCTCCCTTTCATCCTCGCGGCTATATTTCAATGCGAGAGCTTGGCCTGTAGCAACAGAGCCGACCGTTATCGCCCCTGCTGCCTTCCCGCCCGCAATTGCGCCCGCCAGAATGCCCGCTATGGTTACCAAGCTCAATTTCTTCGATCTCTCGATCCTCTCGGCGATATGCCTGGCCTTGATATGGCCGACCTCATGGCTCACAACACCCGCCACCTCATCTTCCGAAGAGGCCATGACGATGAGCCCGCTGGCCAAGAAAATGTGTCCCCCTGGAATGGCAAAGGCATTGGGATCGGGGCTCTTCACTACATAGAAACGGAAATCGTAGGGAGTCCCCCCAATCTCAGAAAGGATTCGTTTCCCCATCCCATCCACATAACGCTGAACGGTGGGATCCCGGATGAGATCCAATTTTTTCTCAATCTGGAGAACCAACCTCCGCCCCATCTCCTTTTCCTTTTCCACCGATAATGATGCATAGGCACTGGGTGAGTTGGAACTCAATATGGTTGCTCCCCACCCGTAGAGCAAGAAGAGGGGTGCCATAATAATGCACCATTGATGCCTTTTCTTCTTCACCACCATTTTCCTTTGAGCCTCTTAAACGGAAAGCCCATGGCCCCAGCGCTCCCGGGGGCGAGGCGATCAGGGGCCTGTATGTCAAAGAATCGACGTTTGTTTCCCACTGTCTCCCAGATCCTGGAATCTCCCTCCCAGTGAGGGCTTGTCCACGGCACGCCGATATTTAGGCAATAGTTTTTTCCTTCAGATGAACTCATTTACCATCAGGCGGACAGTTTTATCCCTCCGCCTTTTCTTCCTCCGGCATCTCCTCCTTCTTCCTAAAAATCTTCGCCATGATTATACCAACTTCGAACAGCCCGATGAGGGGACCCGCCATCATGATCTGCGTGGCGACATCGGGAGGGGTGAGAATTGCGGCTACGGCAAAAATCAGCAATATGGCATATTTCCTCTGTCTCGAAAGCGTTTGGGGACTGACGATCCCGGCTTTGGATAAGAACACGATGAACAGCGGCAATTCAAAGACGAATCCAAAGGCCAGCAAGAGCTTCGTGCTGAAAGAGAAGTATTCCTTAATGGCCAACATGGGTTGGATATTATAGGCGGCGAAGCCCAGGAGGAACTTAAACCCGTAGGGACAGACGATGTAGTATCCGAAGAGGGTTCCCAGCAGGAAGAGCATTGAGGAAAAGAATACGAAGGGAACGACGTACCTCTTTTCGTGGCTGTAAAGGCCCGGGGCGACAAATGCCCATATTTCAAAGAGGAGGACGGGAGCGGTGAAAAAAATACCGGCTACCAGGGAAACTTTCAAATAAACGAAAAAGGGTTCCGGGACCCCGGTAAAGATCAGGGTGCCCTTCTCCCCCATCGCCTTCAAGACTGGACGCACTAAAACCTGGAAAAGCTTCTCTTTAAAAAAATAGGAGCCGACGAAGCCGATGCCGACCGCAATTAAGCATTTAATTAACCGGTTCCGCAGTTCCTCCAGATGGCCGGTGAAGGACATCTTGGCTTCATCCATCGGGAGCCGTCTCTCCTTTTCCCCTTCCCTTCTTCTTCCCTGTCACCTCCCCCTCATCTGAGGTATCCGGCGCGGGAGCTGCCTCCTCTTTCAATTCCTGCCCTGATTCACCCTCCTGCTCACCCATCCCTTCCAGTCCAAAATCCCCCTCTTCCTCGAAGCTAACCTCCTCCCCGAGGGTTTCCGTAACGTCTTTGAGCTCCTTGGTTTCCTCATCGAATTGATCCTTGATATCATCCGTGGCCCGCCGGAACTCTCGCATGGCCCTTCCCAAACCCCGGGCTATTTCGGGTAACTTTTTGGGCCCCAGTATGATGAGAGCGAGGCCCAAGATGACCAAGAGCTCAGGCATCCCTATGCCGAACATACGCCCATTCTCCCCCTCAAGGTTGACGAATTTATACCATACCCCATGCCATATTGCAATATACGTCCCGAGCGGGAAAGCTTTCGGTGTTGAATTTTCGACTGGGGGGTGATATATACCTAATGAAATCCACCCGGAACGGAATCGTGGTTCTCCTGCACCAAATTGGCTATGGAGTTATACTCCTGCTGATCATCGTCATTACCGGGACCTGTGGATACGCCCTCATCGAAGAATGGTCCTTGCTCGACTCCCTTTACATGACGGTTATCACTATCACCACCGTGGGATACGGTGAGGTTGGGGAGTTGTCGAGAAACGGAAGGTTTTTTACCATTGGCCTGATTGTCAGCAGCGTGGGCATTGTAGCTTATCTGGTAAGCCGTCTAGCCGGGGCCGTCGTAGAGGGGGAAATCAGAAAGCTCATGGGGAGGAAGAAATTGGAAAAGGCCATTCATAAGCTTAAGGACCACTACATCGTCTGTGGTTACGGCCGCATTGGCGGTTATATCTGTGGTCAATTCAAAGGCGAGGGTCTCCCCTTCGTGGTCATTGAGAGGGATGAACAGGTGATCCAGAGCATGGAGGAGGAGGGATTGGTCTACGTCAGGGGGGATGCCACCGATGAAAAAACCCTTATCGATGCCGGCGTCGAAAGGGCAAGGGCCCTGATAACAGCGGTAGCCTCCGATGCCGACAACTTGTACATTACCCTTACCGCCAGGGGGTTAAACCCCAATCTCTATATCCTCAGCCGGGCGAGTGAGGAAAAGGCGGAGAGGAAACTGATCTCCGCGGGAGCCAATAAGGTTGTTTCCCCTTACCTGATCGGAGCCCATCGGATGGCCATGGCCATAATCAGACCTGCTGTTGTTGAGTTGATGGAACTCGCCATGAAACGGGAAAGCATACAGCTCCAAATGGAGGAGATCAAGGTCAACGATACGGTAAAACTCCCCGGGACCAGCCTGAGGGAATCGGGGATCCGAAGCGAATTGGACCTGATCGTTGTGGCCATCAAGAAGGAAGACGGAAGCATGATCTTTAACCCGGCCTTTAACACCACCATCGAAAGGGGCGATACCCTGATAACCCTGGGGGAGAGGAAGAACCTGGATAGGCTCGCAGAGATCGTCAAATTCGAGGAGAAGAAGGGGGTTCCATAGAGGGGATGAATCCATATGGCAGGAAGTCAAATTTTTATCAACGTTCCCTATGAGATGTTACTGGACCGGCTCAATTTTGCCGTCCAAAATCGGTTGCTCCCGGAGATCTACTTTGACGGAAACGCCCTTGATGCAGCTTGCCAGGAGGATATCGACCGCCTCGCCAAGGTCCTTTCCGAACAGAAGATCGACCGCACCCTCCACGGGCCCTATATGGACCTCAGCCCCGGGGGGCTGGATGCAAGGGTGAAGGAAATCAGTCTTGAGCGGATATGGAAAACGATGGAGTTGGCCTCTCTCTTCCGGCCTAAAACGGTCGTCTTCCATCCGGGGTTCGACCCCTGGCGCTTCGAGGGTTACCGTGACCTGTGGTTGAAAAATAGCATCGAGGCCTGGAAGCCCGTTGCGACAAAAGCCGAGGAGATAGGTACCATCATAGCCGTCGAGAACGTCTTCGAGGAGGAACCCCAAACCTTGAGGAACCTGATCGAGGGGGTTGGTTCCCCCAACTTCCGCTTCTGTTTCGATACGGGACACTATTTCGTGTTCAGCAAGACCCCTTTACCTCGCTGGTTCGATCTCCTGGGCGAATTCCTCGCTGAGGTTCACTTCCACGACAACGATGGAACGAGGGACGACCACCTTCCCCTGGGCGAGGGAGAAATGGATTTCGGTGAATTCTTCGATCTCCTTGGGCACATTAACCCTCGTCCGATCATGGCTGTGGAGCCCCACGATGAGGCTCATCTATGGAGTAGCCTCACGGCGCTGGAGAAATATTTACCATAACCACTATCTCACCATGAGGGCAACGCAGGAGAAGAGCATGCCCCATCGAATTGAGATCGGGTTGAAACCCCCCATGCGCGATGCCCTTGGGGAAAGGCTCAAGAGGAGGATTCGGGAGGACCTGAACTTAGAGGTCCAATCCGTCAGTATTATCTCGGTCTATACCGTTGACGCCGACCTTTCCCCCGAGCAATTGGAAATGGTTGCCAGCGGACCCTTTTCGGATCCCATTACTCAAGCCTACGCCATCGATCGACCTCTGGCCCGGTCCTTCGATTGGCTTATCGAGGTGGGTTTCAGGCCCGGTGTGACGGACAACGTAGGAAAAACGGCCAGGGAGGCCATTGAACTGAGATTGGGCCTTAAGCTGAAAGAAGAGGAAAAGGTATATACATCAATTCAGTACCTCTTAGAGGGGAATATGGAAAGGGCGGATGCAGAAAACATCTGTACCGGGCTTCTGGTAAACCCCTTGATCCAGCGCTTTGAGGTCATTCCGCGCCACCGATGGAATGGACAGCGTGGATTCGAACATACCATTCCCAAGGTAGACCTGGACCGAAAAATCCACGTGGTGGAGATCGATCTCGAGAGAGACGACCGAGCCCTGCTTAAGCTCAGCCACGATAGGGTCTTGGCCCTGAGCCTGGACGAGATGAAGGCCATTCAGGCGTACCTTAAGCGGGATTCGGTCATCCGAGCACGGAGAGAATTCGGCCTCGGGGGAAAAATCATCGACCTGGAGTTGGAGGCCTTGGCCCAAACGTGGTCGGAGCACTGCAAGCATAAGATCTTTAACGCCCTGATCGAATATACCAACGAAAAAGATGAGGTGGAGGTCATCGACAGCCTCTTCAATACCTGCATTAAGGGGGCTACGGAGAAGATCAGGAAGGAAAAGGGAAAGGAAGATCCCTGCGTGTCAGTCTTCGACGATAACGCAGGGGTTATCACATTCAACGACTCCTACAACCTCGTCTTCAAGGTGGAAACCCACAATACCCCTTGTGCTCTCGATCCATATGGGGGAGCTTTGACCGGTATCGTCGGCGTTAACCGGGATCCCTTTGGAACAGGAAAAGGGGCCAAGCTCATCTTCAACGTCGATACCTTCTGCTTCGCATCACCTCATTACTCTAAACCTCTCCCTCCAAGGCTTTTCCGCCCCAGAAGGGTCTACGAAGGGGTGAGAGAGGGGGTGGAGCACGGAGGCAATAAAAGCGGTATTCCAACGGTTAATGGATGTGTGGTCTTCGATGATCGGTATGCGGGCAAGCCGTTGGTCTATTGTGGGACCGGCGGAATCATGCCCAGCAAGATTCGAGGTGAGCCCAGCCATGTCAAGAACCCGCTGCCTGGCGATCTGATCGTCATGACCGGGGGACGAATTGGAAAGGATGGGATCCATGGGGCTACCTTCTCTTCCGAAGAGCTCCACGAAGAATCCCCAACTGCGGCAGTTCAAATTGGAGACCCCATAACCCAAAAGAAGATGACCGAATTTCTCCTGCAGGCCAGGGATTTGGGCTTATACCATTCCATTACCGATAACGGGGCTGGCGGGCTTTCATGCTCCGTGGGGGAGATGGCCCGGGACATCGGTTGCGAGCTCGAACTGGAAAAGGCACCATTGAAGTACGCCGGGCTCAACCCATGGGAAATCTTGCTTTCCGAGGCCCAGGAAAGAATGACGCTGGCCGTCCCCCCCTCAAAGATCGAGGCCTTCCTCCAATTAGCCGAGAAGATGGATGTTGAGGCCACCGTTCTGGGGATGTTCACCAACACTGGCAAATTCCATGTGCTCCACGGTGGAAGGACCGTCGGATATCTGGATATGGATTTTCTGCACGGGGGACTCCCCAAGATGAGGCTGAAGGCCGCTTGGAAACCCAAAAGCTTCAAAGAGCCCCAATTGCCCATGCCCGACGACCTGACGGAGACACTCCAACAGATGCTCTCCAGGTTCAACATTTGCAGCAAGGAATCCATCATCCGCCAGTACGATCATGAGGTTCAGGGAGGGAGTGTGGTCAAGCCCTTGGTCGGGAAGGAAAACGATGGCCCCAGCGATGCCGCGATCGTCAGGCCGATTCTGGACTCGCATGAGGGAGTGGTAGTCTCCAACGGCATCTGTCCCAGGTACAGCGACATCGATACATACCATATGATGGCTTGCTCCATCGATGAGGCCATCCGCAATAGCGTGGCCGTTGGCGGAAGAATCGATCGAATGGTAGGGCTCGACAATTTCTGCTGGCCTGATCCGATTCAGTCGAATAAGACTCCCGATGGGGAATATAAACTGGCTCAACTCGTCCGGGCCAATAAGGCCCTCTATGACTTCACCACCGCCTTCGGCGTTCCCTGCATTTCGGGCAAAGACAGCATGAAAAACGACTATCTCATTGGAAACACCAAAATCTCCATTCCCCCAACGGTACTCTTCTCGGCCATGGGGAAAATCGATGATGCCCGAAAGGCGGTCACAATGGACGCAAAAAGGCCGGGGGATCTCGTCTACGTCCTCGGCGAGACCCTGAACGAACTGGGCGGGTCCGAATACTACGCCATGAGGGGTTCCATTGGAAACAACGTCCCCAAAGTAGATGCCCTCAGGGCCAAAGAACTCTATCGTAGGTTGAATGTGGCCACCGAAGAGGAGCTCATCGCCTCGTGCCACGACTGCTCGGATGGGGGGGTCGGGGTCGCCCTGAGCGAGACTGCCTTTGCCGGAGGGTTGGGGATGGAGATTGACCTGGGGAAGGTTCCCGCGACCGGGGTTGATCGGGATGACCTGCTGCTCTTCTCAGAGACCCAGTCTCGATTTGTCGTTACCATTTCACCCCATAAAAAGGACGCCTTCGAAAAAGGCTTTGAGGGTATGGCTTATGGCCTCCTGGGGGAAGTTACATCGGCCCCGGAATTCAGGGTGATCGGCCTCAACGGGAGGGAAATCATTCGAGCGGACATCCAGGAGTTGAAGGATTCCTGGAAGAGGCCTTTGGGAACGTAGGCATGAGAGCCCGTTAAATGGCTGCCTCGGATAGAGAAGGACTGCCGAAACTCGTCTTTGCCGATTGCGATGGAAAGATATTTGATCATCCATCCTTGGGAATGGTGGGAAGGTCGGGCGATACCTTTGTCCTCCCGGAACAGGCAGAGCTCGTCGCTTTGCCCAAGGGAGGTCAGCTCTTTACTATGCCGGGGCGGTTCCCCGTTGGATGGGATGAAGAGGAGGGGAAATTCGTCGTCCTGGATGAGGTGGAACCCGGCGCCGGGGAAACACATTGTCTCGCCGTGGCGGCTTTCTTGCCCCCCGGTTATGTCCGCACGCTGCTTCCCGCCACGAAACTACAAGAGCCATGGCCGACATTGCCCCTTTGGGCCTATTGTGGCGTGGGATGGAGGGATGGCAAGTTTTGGATTACGGGGGTTCAGGTGGACCCTAATCCCCACTGGGATCCAAGGTTTTTCCAGGATAACCGGGATCTGGCCCTTAAGGTGAGTCAATTCCTTCGCATTTACGAAGGGAATCGCCTGGTAGAGCAGCTTTCCCGATGTGCCTTGGAGTATCACTGTTTCGCTGCCAAGAATGTCTTCTACAGGAGATGGGAGTTTCCCTTGCCCACTTCTCCGGTTTGCAATGCGGAATGTATTGGCTGCCTCTCCTATCAACCCCCGGATTACTGCCCGGCCTCCCACGAGAGGATTACCTTCGTCCCCACGGTGGAAGAAGTAACCCAAGTTGCCCTTCCCCATCTCGAGGAGGCCGAAGATGCCATTATCAGCTTCGGGCAAGGCTGCGAAGGTGAGCCTCTCCTCCAGGTCGATCTCCTGGAGGAATCCATATCGAGCCTGAGGACTAGCACTGCCAGGGGTACCATCAATCTGAACACCAACGCCAGTATCCCCCGATTTGTAAATCGACTCTGTCGGGCGGGGTTGGATAGCATCAGGGTCACCCTTAACAGCCCTGACGCACGATTGTACGAGGGATATTTCAGGCCCAAGGGATACGGGGTTGATCATGTAATCGAATCGATCCACTGTGCGAAAAAACGCGGCATCTTTGTGTCAATTAACCTTCTCGTCTTTCCCGGAGTAACCGACCGGGAAGAGGAGGTTGAGCGCCTCATCTCATTCGTCCGGGAAACCACAATCGATATGATCCAGATGCGCAATCTCAATATCGATCCGGACCTCTATCTCCGGGCTATTGACTCAGGGGGAGGCGAGGAAATTGGAATACCGAAGATGTTGGATATGATAAGGGGAGAGCTTCCCCACCTCATCCTCGGTTACTTCAACCAAACGAAGGAGACCTTTTCCCATAATCCCCCGCGGAATTCCGCCTGATTCCCCCATCCTGTAATCTGAGGAAGTATGGTAAGGCTGCGACTTGGATGAAATACGCGGGGAATTTTCCGTGAAGAAGTATACTTCGCGAAGCAGTGCCGTAGCAAGGGTGAGGGTCCGGATATCAAAGGACCCACAACTCAAAAAACGTATTAAAAAATCAATCTTAACGATAATTAAGAGTCAAACGCAGATTTGACCCCTTACACTCACCCGTTATTCTTATTACTTTCCCAATGCCCTGAACTCCCGAAGGGGTAGTCATTCCTCATTTCACCCACAAGAGAAGATT